>ERZ1645187.5193-NODE-5193-length-10225-cov-6.499803_pt1 | contig 10225 bp, 9 predicted proteins | sample MGYA00575352_ERZ1645187 | MGnify/ENA primary metagenome ERZ1645187 (study PRJEB40837, sample SAMN11349314) | freshwater sediment metagenome | isolation source: river sediment | host: Sediment | place: India: Wazaribad , New Delhi | collected 2017-02-21 ...
CGATCACCACCAGATGGGCGATGCGCGAGCTGAGCGGGGTGTAGATGTCGGTGTCTTCCTGCACGTCGATGGCCAGGTTGACCGTGGCCAGATCGGCCAGCGGAGTCTGGCCCGGGCACAGGGCGATCAGCGTAGCGCCGCTCTCGCGCACCAGGTTGGCGGTGATCAGCAGGTCCTTGGAGCGCCCCGACTGGGAGATGCAGATGGCCACGTCGCCCGGCTGCAGGGTAACCGCCGACATCGCCTGCATATGCGGGTCGGAATAGGCCGCCGCCGACAGCAGCAGACGGAAGAACTTGTGCTGGGCATCGGCCGCCACCGCGCCGGAGGCGCCAAAGCCATAGAAGTTGACCTGCTTGGCCGCCGCGATGGCCTGCACCGCACGTTCCACGGCACTGGTGTCCAGGTGCTCGCGCACCTCGATCAGGGTGTGCAGGGTGGCATCGAAAATCTTCAGGCTGACATCGGCCACCGAGTCGCCTTCGCTGATCGAGAACTGGCCGAAACTCGACCCCGAGGCCAGGCTCTGCGCCAGCTTGAGCTTGAGGTCCTGGAACCCGGCGCAGCCGATGGCACGGCAGAAACGCACGATGGTCGGCTCGCTGACGCCCACTTCGTGGGCCAGGTCGGCCATGGAGCTGTGCATCACCGCGGAAGGGTCGGCCAGCACATGCTCGGCGACCTTGAGTTCGGATTTGCGCAGCTCCTCACGGGACTGGGCGATATGCTGCAGAAGGTTCACGGGCGGGACTCGGTTATGATCGGCAAAGCCGGAATGTAGTTCTTATGTAGTTATACTACATGAATCCGTCAAGCAACCTCGAATTCCTTAGTACCGCGGCTCGGCACCGCGGTGGAGATGCTCGTGAATACGCCCCCTTGCGACATGCTGGTGCTCGGCGGCACCGGTGACCTGTCCCTGCACAAGCTGCTGCCGGCGCTCTATCACCTGCACCGCGAAGGTCGCCTGCCCGGCGACATGCGCATCCACACCGCCGCCCTCGACAGCCTCAGCCGCGACGCCTACCTGGCGCTGGCCGAACGCAACTGCCGCGCCCAGGTGGCGCGCAGCGAATTCGACAACGACACCTGGCAGAGCTTTGCCGCGCGCATCGACTACTTCAGCATGGACCTCAGCCAGAGCGCCGACTTCAACCGCCTGGGCAAATGGCTGGGCGATGGCTGCCAGCGCGGGCGTATCTATTACCTGGCCACCGCCCCCGACCTCTTCGAGCCGATTGCCGAGCACCTGCACAACGCCGGCCTCGCCGGCCCGCACACGCGCATCGTGCTGGAAAAGCCGATCGGCCACTCGCTGGAGTCCGCCCGCGAGATCAACCGCTCCATCGGCCGCGTGTTCGAGGAATCGCAGGTCTTCCGCATCGACCACTACCTGGGCAAGGAAACGGTGCAGAACCTCATGGCCCTGCGCTTTGCCAACGCGCTGTTCGAGCCGGTATGGCGCGCCGGGCATATCGACCACGTGCAGATCACCGTCAGCGAAACCCTCGGCGTGGAAAACCGTGGCGCCTACTACGACCACACCGGCGCCATGCGCGACATGCTGCAGAACCACCTGCTGCAACTGCTCTGCCTGGTGGCCATGGAAGCGCCGGTGCACTTCGACGCCGAATCGGTGCGCAACGAAAAGGTGAAGATCCTCCAGGCGCTCAAGCCGATCAGCGGCCTCGACGTGCAGGACAAGACTGTGCGCGGTCAGTACAGCGCCGGCCATATCGGCGGCCAGGAAGTGCCGGCCTACTACTTCGAGAAGAACGTCGACAACGACAGCGACACCGAAACCTTCGTCGCCGTGCAGGCCGAGATCGACAACTGGCGCTGGGCCGGCGTGCCCTTCTACCTGCGCACCGGCAAGCGCATGGCGAGGAAATGCTCGGAAATCGTCATCCAGTTCAAACCAGTGCCGCACCGCCTGTTCGACGGCAGCCAGGCCAACCGCCTGCTGATCCGCCTGCAGCCGGAGGAACGCATCAGCCTGCAGCTGATGGGCAAGAGCCCCGGCAAGGGCATGCGCCTGACCCCCATGGAGCTGGACCTGAACCTGGCTCAGGTATTCCCGCAGAAACGCCGCTGGGACGCCTACGAGCGCCTGCTGCTGGACGTGATCGAGGGTGACTCGACGCTCTTTATGCGCCGCGACGAAGTAGAAGCCGCCTGGGCCTGGGTCGACCCCATCCTCTCGGGCTGGGACAGCTACTACCCCAACTCGCGCCCCTACCCCGCCGGCAGCAACGGCCCGGAACAGGCCCAGAGCCTGCTGGAGCTGGCCGGCCGCGAATGGCACGACTGACGCCATGAACAGCCCGCTGCCGCTGCGCCACCTGCTACTGGCCCTGGCCGTCGTCGCGGTATGGGGCACCAACTTCGTGGTGATCAAGCTGGCGCTCGGGCACCTGCCGCCGCTGCTGTTCGCCGCCCTGCGCTTCACCCTCGCCGCCCTGCCGGCCGTGCTGTTCCTGCCGCGACCGGCGGTGTCCTGGGGCAATCTGGCCGCCTACGGACTGCTGATCGGTGTCGGCCAGTTCGGCGTGATGTTCATCGCCATGCACGGACATATCACGCCCGGCCTGGCCTCGCTGGTGATCCAGTTGCAGGTGTTCTTCACCATCGGCCTGGCCATGTATTTCTCCGGTGAGCGCCTGCTGCGCGTGCAGTGGCTGGCCCTGCTGCTGGCCAGCGGCGGCATCGGCATCATCGTCGCGCACACCGACGGCAGCACCAGCCTGCTGGGACTGGGTCTGATGCTGCTGGCCGCGCTGTGCTGGGCCGGCGGCAACCTGGTGGCGCGTCAGGCCGGGCGCATCAACATGCTGGCTTATGTCGTCTGGTCCAGCCTGTTTGCCGCTCCGCCGCTGGTGGCGTTGTCACTGTTGCTGGAGGGCTGGCCGGCGATCAGCCACGGCCTGCAGGCGGCAGACACCTGGACCTGGCTGGCGGTGGCCTGGCAGGCCCTGGGCAACACCCTGTTCGGCTATGCCGTCTGGGCCTGGCTGCTGGCCCGCCACCCGGCGGCCAGCATCACGCCGACCGCCCTGCTGGTGCCACTGTTCGGCATGGGCGGGGCCGCGCTGTGGCTGGGCGAAGACCTGCCCGTCTGGAAGCTGGGCGCCGCCACATTGGTCATCGCGGGACTGGCACTGAACCTGCTGTGGCCGCAGGTGCGCAACTACCTGCAGACTCGCTGACCAATTCGCAGGGTGGGCTGAAGCCGCCATTCCCCCTCTGATTACTGGCAATTTCCCGCGATAGCGGGCGCCGTGGCGTGATTGCAGAAAAACAAAACGGGAGCCGAAGCTCCCGTTTTGAGATAGGACACCTGAAGATCAGGCGGCCATTTCCCGTTGCTTGCGACGACGGGCAGCCACCCCCACCAGGGCCAGGCCGGCCAGCAGCAGTGCATAAGTTTCCGGCTCCGGCACAGGACTCACCACCGAATCCAGGGAAATATCATCCACCAGGAAGACACTGCTGGTAGAAATCCGCAGAGTATCGATGCCGGTAAAGTTGCCACTGAACAGTGTCCAGCCGTTGAATACGCCGCTGATACTGCCCACTTCGGCCCCTTGGAACAGGCCGGTAATGGTGCCGCTAATTTGCTGGTTATACCAGCTCTTCAGCCACAGGCTTTCAAAGGAGAAAGTTCCGCCACCAGCCTTGGTGATTTCACCAATACCATAATAGTTGTTCAACGCGGCAAAACTGCCGCTATGCGCAGGCCCATGACCTGCCCATGAGGAGCCAGAACTGAGATCGATATTATCCATCGTCTGATTGAAGACGAAACCATCAATCTCGTAATTGAGTGAATTGTAATTGCGGGGAGTACCGGTCGACTCAAAGTCGATTACCGTTGCTTGGGCGCCAACGGAGACAAGAACTGTAGCCGCTGCAGCAATGAAGTTTTTAAAACTTGTTGATTTCACAACTATTCCCTCAGTAGGTAATTGGAGCCGATCAGGCTTTGTGCTCTGCATTTTTACTTTAATAATTCGCCAAACTTAAAACTTATATAGTATTTTGAATAGCCACATATAAATGCACAGCTACCCATGGCGAATGGCGGTGAAATCTACCAGAGTGAAATTACAGTGCATAGATAAAATATAAAGGATTAATTATAAGCACAGATAGTAATTAATCCTTACCTAACAACGTCGACACAGCACTGAATATCAACTTCGCCACTGCAAACAAGCCGCGCCCGGCAAGCGCGCAGCACCGATTATTAGGTCACCCTCCAATGAGCGCACAGGCCTGCGTGGACAGGCCTGAATGAAGCCCGGTTTGATGGCGTTAGCTCATGATCGACCGCAATAGAGACACCGCTGCCCGGCGAACCCTGAAAACTCCGAGCAGCAATCAGTTAGCCTGGGCAGCCTCTTTCTGAGTCGGCGGCTTAGTCGATTGCGCCACCCTGTCCGTCTCCGCCAGGCGTGCCTGGAGTTGCGCCAGGTGACTGTCCTTGAGTTGCACCAGGCGCTGCAGCTTGTCCAGTTGCGACTGCAGGTCGGCGATGCGGCTGTTCAGTTCTTCCCGCTCGCGGCGGGCCTGATCCAGCCCTTCCTGGGTCAGTGCCAGCTGCTCCTTGAGCGCCTTGCTGGCGCCCGCCTGGTCTTTGCCCTGCGCGGCATCCGCTGCGCCCTTGGCTGTCGAGGCTCCTACCAGACTGAGCGTGTCGCCCTTGGCCACCGCTACGGGAGCCGCTCCGGCACTGCTGCGCCGGGTCGCGTCCATCTGCGCCGGCGCCGGTGCGGACGGCGCGCGCCAGTTCTGATGCTGCTGCTCGACCTGCGCCAGCGCCTCGCTGGCCGAGTGCTGCTGCATCTGCTCGGCCGTCGGCAGCTGCAGGGTCTGGTTGCGCTTGAGGCGATTGATATTGCCGCCATCGAACGCCTGCGGGTTGAGTCGCTGAATCGCCAGCATGGCCTGCTGTGGCGTGGCCTGCGGACCACGAATGGCGCGGGCGATATCCCACAGGCGGTCGTTGTCGCGGGTCAGGTACTGGCCGCCCGGCTGCGGGCCACTGCTGCTCGCCAGCGGAGTCTGAGGTGAGGCTGCCTGTGCCTGGGGGCGCGGCGTGCTGGCAACAGCAGGCGCAGCTACAGGCGGCTGGAAGCTGTAGCTGGGCGGGTCGAGCAGCAGGTTGAATTCGCGCAGCTGGCGACCGTTGGGCCAGGTCACTTCCAGCAGCAGGTTGAGGTAGGGCTCGCGCACCGGCTGGCGCGAGGTCACGCGGATCACGCTGCCGCCCGCGGCGCGGAGTTCGGGGCTGAACTGCAGATCACCGAGGAACTGGCGGCGCTCGATACCGGCCTTCTGATACTCCTCGGCCGAAGCCAGTCGCACCAGCACCTCGCCGGCAGACAGGTCGCCGACATCGCTCAGCGGGATCTGTGCGCGCAGCGGTTGGCTCAGGGCCGACTGCACCTGAACCTCGCCAATCCCCAGCGCCCAGGCCGGTACGCTCAGGGAGCTGGTGGATGCCACGGCCAGAGCCAGCAGCAGACGACGTGCCTGAATCATGGGAAACCTCTCGACAATCAGCGCTCTCCGGGGTCGACCACCCCGGCCTGCCACGCGGCAGTATTAAGTCCGATTATTCGCGGCCGCCGCGGCACTCGACAGGCACAAATGGCGCAAGCGCAGAACCCGTCACAGATGGATTGGCAGAACTGCCAATCAGTCGGCACTGCGCAGCGCCTGCGTCACCTCGTCGGCCCAGGCCAGCCAGGCCTGTTCGCCGAGAATGCCGCGGCGCAGCGTCAGGTAGGGCAGGCGCCAGGCCAGGCGCTCGGCCTCGGGCAGGGCGAGCAGTTCGCGCTCGATGGCCAGCAGGCTGTCCAGCGTCTTGCGGTGGATGGCCGCGTGCCGGGTCATCTCCTCGCGCAGGTTGGCTTCGTCGGTCAGCGCACCGCCATAGAGTTTCACCAGCAGGGCGTCGTTGATCCTGTTCGGCGCCACCGGCTCGCCCAGCCAGCGCAGCAGCTCGGCGTGGCCGGCCGGGGTCAGGCGGTAGATCTTCTTGTCCGGCCGGCTGTCTTGGGCCTCTTCCTCGAACGCCAGCCAGCCGGCCTCGCTCAGCTTCTTCAGCTCCAGGTAGACCTGCTGGTGCTTGGCGTTCCAGAAGTAGCCAAGCCCGGCCTTGAAGCGCTTGACCAGGTCGTAGCCGCTGCCCGGTTCACTTTCGAGGAGGATCAGGATGGCGTGCTTGAGGGACATGGCGATGGGTTCGGCATAAGGCGGAAAGTGCTTGGCAGTATACGGACTATGCAAGAAGTTGCATAAATCGTCCGGCCCGACCTAGTATGCAAAACGTTGCATAACAAAAACAAAAGCCGCCTCCGGAGAACCCCCATGAAACGCACCGGCACCCGCTTCCGCCAACGCCTGGCCCAGGATCACTACGACGCCATCATCATCGGCTCGGGCATCGGCGGCCTGACCACCGCCGCCCTGCTGAGCAAGCTGGGCAAGCGCGTCTGCGTGCTGGAGCAGCACTACACCGCCGGCGGCTACACCCACAGCTACGAGCGCGAAGGCTACGAGTGGGACGTGGGCGTGCACTACATCGGCGAGGTGCACAAACCCTGGTCGGTGATCCGCCGGGTGTTCGATGTGATCAGCGACGGCAACCTGCACTGGGCGCCGATGGACGATCATTACGACCGCATCGTCCTCGGCGAGCAGGTGATCGACTACGTCGCCGGCCGCGAGCAGTTCAAGGCCGAGATGAAGCGCCACTTCCCCGCTGAAGCGGCCGCCATCGACCGTTATGTCGAGCTGCTCGGCGAGGTCAGCGCGCGGGTGCCGAAGTTCTTCGCCGGTCAGGCCATGCCGCGCGCCCTCGGTCTGCTCTACGCCAAACTGCGCCGCTGGTGGCTGCCGGACTACTGCTTCAAGAGCACCCGCGAAGTGCTCGAAGGGCTGACCCGCAACGAGCAGCTGATCGGCGCACTCACCGCCCAGTGGGGCGACTACGGCCTGCCGCCCTGCGAGTCGTCCTTCCTCATGCACGCCATGGTCGCCAAGCACTACATCACCGGCGGCAACTACCCGGTCGGCGGCGCGGTGAGCATGGCCGAGACCATCATCCCGGTGATCGAGGCCGCCGGCGGCCAGGTGTTCACCTACGCCGGGGTGGACCAGATCCTGATCGAGAACGGCCGCGCCGTGGGTGTGCGTCTGCAGAAGGACGGCGTCGAACTGCGCGCGCCGCAGATCGTCAGCTGCGCCGGGCTGGTGCCCACCTACACCCGCCTGGTGCCGCGCGAGGCCGCCGAGGCGGCCGGCCTGCTGACCAACCTCAAGCAGGTGGAACTGTCCGCTGCGACGCTCTGCCTGTATGCCGGCTTCAAGGGCAGCGCCAGCGAACTGGGCCTGCCGAAGACCAATTACTGGGTCTACCCCTCGGCCGATCACGACGGCAACGTGCAGGCCTTCGAAAGCCGGCAGAGCGAGGCGATGCCGCTGATCTACATCTCCTTCCCCTCGGCCAAGGACCCGTCCTGGGATGCGCGTTACCCGCACAAGTCCACCGTGGAAATCGTCGCGCCGACCCTGCCGCAGTGGTTCGAACAGTGGAAAGGCAGCACCTGGGGCAAGCGCGGCGAGGACTACGAGGCGTTCAAGGCGAAGCTCACCGAGCAACTGCTGGAAACCCTCTACCGCTTCCAGCCGCAGCTGCGTGAGCACCTGGACTTCTGCGAGCTGGGCACGCCGCTGTCCACCGAATGGTTCCAGTGGAACGAGCAGGGCGAGATCTACGGCATCGAGCACACGGTGCAGCGCTTCGACCAGCACTGGATCCACAGCCAGACGCCGATCAAGGGCCTCTACCTGACCGGCGCCGACACCGTCACCGCCGGCGTGGGCGGCGCGCTGATGGCCGGCGTGCTGACCGCCAGCTGCATGCTCGGCTGGCGCGGCTACAAGGTGGGACAAATCCTGAAGAACTGGCGCGGCAAAACCGCTGCCGAGGCTCCTGCCAGCACCGAGCCGGCCTGAGCCGGCTACTCGTCAGGACGGGTCGGCACCGAGGCCGGCCAGTCCTGAGCGGTCAGGCCCAGGTGCGGCAGCCAGTCCACCGGACTCTCCGGCACGCCCTGCCCCGGCCAATGGCGGCCCGAGCAGTCGCGCTCGAAACGCAGAGATCGCGAATGCCAGCTGGCATAGGCGCTGTCGCTGGCCACACCCGGGGTGTTCTCCCGGCGTTGCAGCTCGACCGCCGCTTGGTGCAGCGCCTCCACCTGATCGAGGCAGTGGGTGAAGTAACGGTCATCCATCACGGTATAGGGTGAGGGCTGCTCCTGCAGCCACTCCACCACCCTCGCCCCACCCAAAAACAGCATGGCGGTGAGATACACCAGTAAAAAGCTGCCCACCAGCAATCCAAGCAAAACCAGATTGATCAGCTGGCCACGTACCTCGCGCGGCAACTGGGCCCATACGCGCTGCCAGCGCGGTACCGTCGACTCATCCATGATTAACGCTCCCTGTTCAGCGCCGGTCAGCTTTCCAGCCAGACGTCCCGGCACCAGTGCCACACCGAATCCCAGCTCTCGTCGGTCAGCTCGCCCTCGCTGCCGTCCCACAGCCAGACCTGACCCTCGACGTCCACGGCGTAGTAGTCACGACCGTCCTGACACAGCGGCACCAGATCGCGCGGCAGGCCACGGTCCCAGGCCACCGAGGCGACTTCCGGCAGGTAGGTGTGCGACTGCGGATCGCTGGCGGTCACCGGCTCCAGCCGGCCGTACACCACATCACTGACCTTGAGCAGAAACTCGCGCAGCTCGAACGGCAGGTGGATGAGGATTTCTTCCTGGATTTCCACCAGGGTTTCCTCGTCCGGCAGCTCCAGCGGCACCGGCACCGGCTCGTTGAGTTCGCGCAGCTGTTCGATGACTTCTTCCACGATAAGGCTCCTGTGCTGGGGGGATGGCTTTATACCCTAGCGCACGGGCGCTCGCGAGAAGACCGGTGGATAACTCTGCTATCGTCAATTAAAAGGCGCCGCCATTTTGCCAAGGCCCGGAGCGAGCCATGAAAGAGCAGGACGAAACCAGCGACAGCAGCCTCAGTGAAGAAGAGCGCATCGAGCTGCTCGAGCACGAGGAAAAATCCGACCGCATCTGGCTGTGGGTGGTCAGCCTGGTGGGTGGCGTTGCCCTGCTGATCTGGCTGGTGATGACCCTGATCAGCAGCCTGAGCGACGAAAGCGAAGTGCTCTCTGTGGATAACGTCCAGGCCATGGAACAGCGTGTGGTGAAGCTGGAAAAGAGCGTCGAACGCCTGGAACGGCTGGTGGCCATGCAGGACGAACAACTGGCCAGCCTCAAGGCCAACCAGTTCACTGGCCTGCACAGCGTGGTCGACGACAAGAGCACGGCCGGCCGCGTGGCCCAGGTGCTGCAGGCCCAGGAGAAGGATTACCAACAAGTCATGGACGGCCTCAAGGGCGGCATGCGCGATCTGGCCAACATGCTGCCGGGCTCGCGCAGCTGGCTGAGCGACTACAGCGAAGCCATCGACCAGGCCCAGGCCAGCAGCCGCAAACGGGCCAGCGAGCTGCAGAAGTGGGCACTGGAAAGCCAAAATCCCCTGCCCAGCACACCAACGCCACTGATACCGGTCACCCCGGCTGCGACCGGCAAACCCTGAGCATCGGCCTGATCAATAAATATACAGCCGGCGAAAGCCCGCGCCCCACTAAGCCTGCAGCCTGAGCCGCACAGCTTGTCCACAGGCAGCTGCACAGCCACTGTGGCTAACTGTTCATGCAACTACCTGATATTGCTCAAAAAACCAGCTAACCCCGAAAAACCGCGGGGCACTAGGGCTGGCGCCGGGAGTGGACAGCTTATCCACAGACGCATCCACGGCGAATGGGGGTAACGCAGCACCGCCAGCCCCCTGATCGGGCAAGCCAGCCCGAAGCATCGCCAGACAGCCCGGGCAGTCAGGCCGGCGCTCTCACCTGAGCATTTTTTGTACGATCGCGGGCAACCCGCGCCCTTGCTGGGCTGTGCACAACTACCCCAAGCTTATGCACAGGCTGGCGCACAGCCGCTGTGTTTAACTCACAGGCTAACTCTCTGATATTGCTCAAAAAACAAACGCCCCACGGGAAGCCGCGGGGCGTCTGGGGTGTAGCCAGCTGTCCAGCGCTTATCCACAGAGCCATCCAGTGCTCTCGGGGATAACC
>ERZ1645187.5194-NODE-5194-length-10225-cov-5.724189_pt1 | contig 10225 bp, 9 predicted proteins | sample MGYA00575352_ERZ1645187 | MGnify/ENA primary metagenome ERZ1645187 (study PRJEB40837, sample SAMN11349314) | freshwater sediment metagenome | isolation source: river sediment | host: Sediment | place: India: Wazaribad , New Delhi | collected 2017-02-21 ...
GAGAGGATGTATGCATCAAATGGTATAGTAGATGGTTATAACCACTATGTAAACAGAAACTATAAATTATCATGGAACAGCTCTGCAGGAAATTCTTCATTTAATGTAACAGGTTATATTTCAACTGAAGATTATTCAGAGATAAAATGGAAAGGATCAGATATATATGATGTTATTGTAGACAGAAGTGACTATGGGGCCTGGGCATCATACAGTTATTCAGGATTAAAAAACAATACCTTTTCTGCAGGACTGGAGTTCAAGGGAGGTGCTGTAGATGGAAGGGATGTATACAGAACTTCAACGGACAGAGTTATAAACGGAGGCAAAAGTAATTCTCTGGCTCTTTTTATTCAGGATGAAATATCTCTGGCAGATGGGAGATTGCTTATCCTGCCATCACTCAGAGGGGAGAGAGTATGGATTAGTGAAGGAGGTTTCCGGATTGAAGGAGGAACATCAATCACAAACTTTCTCAAACCATACACCGGAGATCTAGACAATTCAGTCTGGAACTCTATCAGCCCAAAACTTGCCGCAAGGTGGCTGATGGGAGGGGGAAGCCGGGTATATGCATCGGCCTCAAGGGGATTCAGACCGGGCTCCCTCGAAGACATGACAAGAACAGGCTCAATAAGCGGCGGAGTCATTCTTGCAAATACATCATTAAGACCTGAATTTATAAATACATACGAGGCTGGAGGTGACTTTAAACTTGCGGATGGACTTCATATCTCTCCATCTCTCTACTACTCTTTGGGTACTGATTTTCACTATGCAGTCAATACAGGTCAGACTATAAGGATAGGTAACAAAAACAGACCTCTGATGAGTATGCAGAATGTGGGAAAAGTTGAGATTATGGGTGGTGAGGCCGATGTTAACTACTCGCCTGTTGCCGGGTTGGATTTATCTGCTAACTATACATACACTCATTCAAAAATTGTTGAGTACAGTGTAAATCAGCAAGCCGGTAATACAGATATTACCGGAAAGTATCTCACATATACCCCGGAGCACATGGTTAACGGAGCGTTAACATGGAGGAACAGATACTTGAATATTAACATTATGTATCGCCATATGAGCAGCCAGTATATGAACTCTCTTAACCTCCCGGATGATGAGAGGGGAGTAAATAATATTCCTGCACTGGACTTCGTTGATGCTAAAGTGTGGAGAGGATTGGGAAGTCACCTTGTTCTCAGTGCAGGTGCAACAAATCTATTTAACAAAAGATATGTTGACTCGTCAGGAATGAACTCAATTGGGAGATTTCTCTTTTTACAACTGACAGTTAATATTTAAAATTCAGGAGTATATATTAGCTCATCAAGAGATCTTTTGGGTACATGATGGACACCCTCTGCATCTCTCCAGTATTTGATATCTCCTGCCTTAACATCGTCAATTACAACAACCTCTTTAGGCTTTCCAAGCGCTATTACCAGTATAGGTGTAAGATAGCCGGGAAGTCTGAGGAGGTTTGTTAATTCCTGCTTTTTAAATGTTGCAATCATACAGCCTCCAAATCCAAGCTCTACAGCCTGAAGCAAAATGCTTTGAGCAAATATGCCATTATCACATGAATATGCAGGAGCAACAGAGGTGTCATGAAGAAGGATAATATAAGCAGATGGTCTCTCTCCCTCAACAGGTCCCTCCCAATCTTTAAGATACCCGGCCCAGCCCAGATTTGGAAAAATTTCTGAGTTTTTCTCCTGGTCATTACAAATATAAAATTTGATAGGCTGGATATTCCTTGATGATGGAGACAGCCTTGCTGCCTCTACCATCATCTTTAATTGCTCCTCAGATATCTCCTCACTCTGGAAGAACCTCCGGTAACTTCTGTTTTGTCTGAATGGTATCATGTTAATGTTAATTAGTTTCTCGATTTTATTCAAATAGATTAAGTGAGAGCCTGGGTGCCTTTTTAAGTCTCGGATGCTCAATCTCCTCTGTAACTTCGTGTGCCCAGATAATGTCTGATGGTATATAAATGGCACTTCCGCCTATTTCAAGCACCGGAAGTATATCGGACTTAAAGGAGTTTCCAACCATCAGAAAGTTCTCCGGCTGCACTGAGTGTTTTTTTACAATTTTTATGTAACTCTCTCTGTTTTTCTCACTCATGATTTCAATGGAAGAGAAATATTTATCAATGCCGGACCTCTCGATTTTTGACTCCTGTTCTTTAAGATCACCTTTTGTTGCCAGTATAAGAGGATATTTATGAGAGAGTTGAGAGAGGACCTCTTCAACCTCAGGCAGTAGCTCAATGGGTTTTCCTATAGTCTCTTTCCCTATCTCAATAAGTTCCAGTATCTCTTTGTTGCTTATTGTTCCATTGCTTATCTCTATTCCTGTTTCTATAAGAGAGATTATAAAGGGTTTTGAGCCATACCCCAGAAGAGGAAGATTCATCTTTTCTCTCTTTAACAGTAAACTATTTGCTCTCTCTTCATCAGTAAATCTCTTCATCATTTGACAGAAACGGATCTCCGCATTTCTGTAGTGATACTCATTCATCCACAGAGTATCATCGGCATCAAAGGCTATAAGTTTTATCTCTTCCATATATTTACGAGGTGCAAATATAAAAAAAGCCCGGGCTAAACCGGGCTTTTATATTCATAAGTTGAAAAGTTTATTTAGCGACCCTCTCCAACCATTTAACCATCGAGAGCATTACCAGCATTGACAGTGCGCAAGCAACTGCAAATACCATCCAGCAAGCCCATAGAGGAACAAGTGTATAGAGAAGACCACCAATAAATAACAACAAGTTACCTATAGCTGTAGCTGCAAGCCAAGCTCCCTGCATTAAACCCTGAAGGTGAGGAGGGGCCACTTTTGATACAAATGAGAGCCCAAGTGGAGAGATGAATAATTCAGCAACAGTAAGGATAAAATACATTCCAATCATCACCCAAGGGGTAAGTTTCATCATATCCAGATCTCCGGAAGCCATAGATGACAAAGCCGATTTATCAGGAAGTGCCATTGAAACCACCAGTAGGAAAATGTAAGCAATTGCAGCAATACCCATACCTATTGCAATCTTTCTAGGTGTTGAAGGCTCGTTTCCTTTTCTCCTCATAGTTCCAAAGAACCACATAATAATTGGAGTAAGAAGAACTACAAAGAACGGATTAACAGCCTGGAATATTTCGGCCCCCTTTATGGAGGTAAAGCCCAAATCAATATTGATAACATCCAGATTGATGTAGTCTCTTGCAAAGTAGGTAAGAGAGTAGCCATTCTGGTGGAAAGAGAACCAGAAAAATATAACAACTCCAAACACAGCAAACAGAGCATAAATTCTTTGTCTGATTTCTGAAGCAGCCATTGTAATCTCCTCTTTTGAGATGTTTTTGCTGTCCTTGCTCTTCCCTTTTGCAGCTGCAGGGTCAGGGAACTGGTTTTTGTTAACCATGTATATGATAAAGGAGATAAATATCGCAACTATAGTTGCAATAAAGGCGTAATGGAATCCCCTGTTAAATACATCCAGATATTGGTTACTGAAAGCAGTCAAATCTGCAACCGGAGTCCCGTCCAGAGTAACCTGAGATGCGTAAGTGGTAAGATTGTTAAGTTGCTCTGCGCTCATTGATGCCTGGTTGCCAATGTACTGGTGAGCAAGTTCCGGAAGTTGAGCATTGTAGTCAAATCCATTGTGTTTCAGCCACCAGTTTCTTACTGCAATTGCAATAAATGGAGCAAAGAAACCTCCTATGTTGATGAACATGTAGAAAAGCTGGTATCCGGCATCTCTCATGTCTCTCTTAGGTTTTCCATTTTCGTCAACTCCAAATTGTTTAGCAATTCTCTCTTTGTACTCTTTTTTGTCATACATCTGACCTACAATAGCCTGCAGGTTGCCTTTGAAAAGACCATTACCAAATGCAATAACAAGAAGTCCCAGGCAAGTCAAACCCAGGTAAAGAGGAAGACTTGGAACAGGTGTTGGAGTAGGAATTGCAATAATAAAGTAACCTACTGCCATCAGAACAAGACCCCACAGAATTGTTCTTTTGTAATTCTGAGTTCTGTCTGCTATAAGACCCCCTACCAGTGCCAATACATATATTGAGGCATAAAATGCCGAATATATATATCCGGTGGTGGTTTCTGACAAACCGAATTTAGAAGAGATGAACAAAGTGAGGATTGCCATCATAATGTAGAAACCGAAGCGCTCTCCCATATTTGTCAGGGCAGCTGCAAGTAGTCCTTTTGGATGGTTTTTAAACATAGTGAATATATAGTTTTAGTTAAAAATTTGCTCACAGGTTCGCAAAAATAGTAAAAAATGGATAACTTTGTTAACTGTGCTAATTTAAAATTGTAATAATTTTTATAGAATGAAAAATAAATTAAAACCTTTGCTTGCCCTTTTTGCCCTTTTGTTAAATATAACAGCAGGTGCTCAGATTTTATCTCAGGGTGAAGCCGTACCTAAGGGTGCAATAGTATATTCTCTCCCTTCCACATCTTTTAAAATTACGGCAGAGGCTGTTCGTGAAACATTTGTGGCCGGCCCGTATGCAAAATACGCTCAGAAATACCTTGGGATTCAGGTAAGGGAAAACAGCGGTGATTTTTATACTCTTTCTACCGTGGAGCTAAGCTCCTATATTGAGGCAGACCGATCAACTAACATTGCCCTTAATCTTGGCAACACATCTCGTGCAACCGCAAACTTTCTTGAGATGATGAGCCAGGGTCTTGTTATATGGTCAGATTCGGGAGCCGGGAGAAAAGATTATGCACGATTCCCTGCACAGGTAAATTCAGGTGTTTTTAACATGGAGATGGCAACTTCCAATCTTACCAATGTAAGTACTACTTTATATAAAACCGTCAGGACAGAGACAGGGATGGAAAGGGTTCCTGTTCAGCAGAATCAGATAGTTGAAAAAAGTGTGGAAAAGCGCGCAGAGGAGATTGCAAATTCAATTTTCAGACTTAGGGCTAAAAGGATGGAGATTATAACAGGGGAGACAGATGCTACTTTTAGCGGAGAGGCTTTAAAGGCAGCCATAGACGAGATGAACAGACTTGAGTCTGAGTATATGAGTCTTTTTACAGGTAAAAGTGTATTTGATAAACAAAGAGCAAGTTTTGATGTTGTTCCATCAAGAGAGAGTGCAAGACAGATATATGTAGCCTTTAGAATTTCAGATAATCAGGGTCTGTTGCCTGCAGATAATGTAGCAGGAAGCCCTGTAATAATTGAACTTCTTAAGGAGAATGGTCAGCCTGCTCCCTCATTTAATATGGATCTGACTGCAGAAAAGGGCAGGGTTCTTTACAGAGTACCGGAGATTATGATTGCTAAGGTATCATCCGGACAGAATAATCTTTTACAAACCCGTGTCCCTGTATATCAGTTTGGAAAAGTACTCTCATTCCCTATTGATGTAGCATTTGGTAAATAAAAAAGTTAAAAAATAATTTATAAATATATTTGATATGAATATTTCAGAATTGAATCCAAAAAGTGTCTGGAAACACTTTTACTCACTTACTCAAATTCCAAGACCATCAAAAAAAGAGGAGAGGGCTATACTTTTTCTTGAGAAATTTGGAAAAGACCTGGGTCTTGAAACAATTAAGGATGGCATAGGTAACATTATAATAAGGAAACCGGCCACACCCGGGATGGAGAACAGGAAGGGCATAATCCTTCAGGCTCACATTGACATGGTTCCTCAAAAAAACAGTGATAAGGTTCACGATTTTGAGAAGGATCCTATACAGCCAAGAATTGTAGACGGATGGGTATATGCTACCGGAACTACTTTGGGAGCAGATAATGGTTTGGGCTTAGCCGTTGCTATGGCAGTTCTTGAGTCAAAAGATCTTGTTCACGGCCCTGTTGAGGCTCTTTTTACAGTTGATGAGGAGACAGGAATGACTGGTGCAAGAATGCTTCAGCCGGGTATAATCAAAGGAGACATCCTGATTAATCTTGACTCTGAAGATGAGGGTGAACTTTATGTTGGATGTGCAGGTGGATTGGATGCAACCGCAACTTTTACATATAAAACAGAGAAGACTCCTGAAGGCCTTACCGGATACAAGCTTTCTGTTACTGGCCTCAAGGGTGGCCACTCAGGAATGGATATTGTTCTGGGCAGGGGAAATGCAAACAAGACAATAGTAAGATTGTTGCTGCCATTGATTGAAGAGTTTGGTGCAAGAGTCTCCTCTATTGAAGGCGGAAGTCTGAGAAACGCTATCCCAAGGGAGGCATTTGCTCACCTTGCAATTGCTGCTTCAAACGAGAAGGGTGCAAAGGATCTTGTTGCAAGACATCTTGCCGAGATAAAATCAGAATTATCTGCTCACGAACCTAATCTGAATATTGTACTGGAGAGAGCAGATCTTCCTGCGGAGGTAATTGATGCTGATACTGCTTTGAAGGCCGTATTAGCTGTTTACGGATGTCCAAACGGAGTTGAGAGAATGAGTGATGCCATGCCGGGTCTTGTTGAAACTTCAAATAACCTGGCGATAGTAAAATCAGAGAATGGTAAGATTCAGATCAAATGCCTAATGAGAAGTTCAGTTGACTCGGCAAAAGAGATTCTTGCTCAGTCGTTAGGCTCTGTATTTAAACTTGCAGGCGCAGAGGTAGAGTTTACAGGTGGTTATCCCGGATGGAAACCAAACATGAACTCAGACATTTTAAGCACAATGAAGGTGGTTTACACAGACTTGTACGGAAGAGAGCCGGAGGTTAAGGCTATTCATGCAGGATTGGAGTGCGGTATTCTGGGAGGTATATATTCAAACTGGGATATGATATCATGCGGACCTACTATTCGCTCTCCACACTCGCCTGATGAGAGGGTAAACATTGAAACCGTTGAGAAGTGGTGGAATTATGTTGTTAAGGTGCTGGAAAAGGCACCGGTGAAAAAATAGCCATTTGAAAAAATAGTTGGTGGGCTGCAAAATAATACATATATTTGCAGCCCATTTTTTTAAATAATAATTTATAAACAAAGAGTATGAATCATTACGAAACCGTTTTCATTTCAACTCCCGTTTTATCTGATGTTCAGATAAAGGAAGCGGTAAAGAAGTATCATGATTTCATCGTTGATAATGGCGGTGAGATTGTGCATGAAGAGGACTGGGGCCTTAAGAAACTGGCTTACCCAATCCAGAAAAAAACTACAGGTTTTTATCATTTGATAGAATTTAAGGCAGACCCAACATTTATTGCCAAACTGGAAATTCAGTACAGAAGGGATGAGAGAATCATCCGCTTCCTCACTTTTGCACTTGACAAGCACTCAATTGCATATTCAGAGAGAAGAAGAGCTAACAAATCAGAATCTAAAAACTAAGGAGGAGAGATCATGGCAAATCCAGCAAACAACGAAATTCGCTACCTGAACCCTCCTACAGTAGAGGTTAAGAAGAAAAAATACTGCCGTTTTAAAAAGGCCGGTATTAAGTATGTAGACTATAAGGACGCAGAGTTCCTCAAGAGATTTCTGAATGAGCAGGGTAAAATACTACCTCGCCGTCTTACCGGAACCTCTCTGAAATTCCAGAAGAAAGTTTCACAAGCAGTTAAACGCGCAAGACACCTTGCTCTGCTTCCATATGTAACAGATTTATTGAAATAAGCTAAGGAGATATAAATAATGGAGATAATACTTAAACAAGATGTTCCGAATCTGGGCCACAAGGACGATATTGTAGTGGTTCGCAACGGATATGCCTCAAATTATCTGATTCCCCAAGGCTTTGCAATAATGGCTACGCCTTCGGCAAAAAAGGTACATGCAGAAAACTTAAGACAAAGAGCTCACAAAGAGGCAAAACTTCGCGAGGACGGAGTTGCTTTGGCCGCTAAACTTGAGGGTATACAGGTAAAACTTGCTACCAAGGTTAGTTCTACCGGCAAGATTTTTGGATCAGTTAACAATATTCAAGTTGGAGAGGCACTTGCAGCTCAGGGATTTGAAATTGACCGCAGAAGCATTACCATAACAGGTGAATCAAACATTAAGGAGATTGGTATTTACGATGCAGTTGTTAAGGTCTACAAGGACATTAAGGCAAATATCAAAGTTGAAATAGTTGGTGAGGAGTAATATTCTTATCGATAATAATTTGTGGGCTGCTTGCAAAGCAGCCCTTTTTTTATTAAATTAGTGCCAGGTTGTGTATTATTTTACTATTTTTGCACAAGATATGAACACTTTATGTAGTTTTGTGTTTTAGGTATACTCTGATTTTAACTCAAATTTGATTAAACTGGACATAAAATAAAAAAATTCAATTACTATGAAAAAAACATTTTTTACATTGGTTTTATTAGTATTTGCTGTTTCGGCATTTGCCCAACAGGAAAGCAAAAGAGGACCATTTATCACTAATGGCTTCTGGGATAACTGGTTTGTCTCTGCAGGTGGTGGTTTAAATCTCTACTTTGGGGAGTATGACAACAAAATGGAGCTTCAGGAGAGATTAACTCCGGCTCTTGACCTCTCACTTGGTAAGTGGATTACTCCTTCAATGGGTCTTCGTCTTCAGTATGCTGGTCTGAGAGCTAAGGGTAAAGTTTTCCTTTTCCCTGGTGATAACGCGTTTGTACCGGCCGGAGCACTGACAAATGGATATGCTATTGAAAAATTCAACGTCATGAACCTTCACGGAGATCTTCTCTGGAACCTCTCAAATTCAATCGGTGGATACAGAGCTGACAGAACTTGGGATTTTGTTCCTTTTGCCGGTTTTGGCTGGGCAAGAGCCTCTAATATAGATAGCTGGAATTCAGCAAACAAAGTAAGCAACGAACTTGGTATTACAGTAGGTCTTATCAATAAATTCCGCGTTTCTGACGCTGTTGACCTCAATTTTGAACTTAGACATTTGTTTGTTAATGACGCTTTTGACGGAATAGTAAGAGGAAGCAGATGGGAAGGTATGAGTACTGCAAGTATCGGAATCACTTATAAATTTGCAAAAAGAGGATTTGAGCGCTATGTAAAAGTTGAGCCTGCAGATTATACTCCTTACAATAATCGTATTGCTGCTCTTGAAAGGCAACTTGCTGACAAGGACGCTAATGCAAAACGCATTGCGGACGAACTTGCAGCTGAAAAGGCCAGGAAGGCAGTTGTTGTTCAACCTGAACCTGAGTACATAATCTCTCCTCTTGCGGTATTCTTCCAAATTAACAAAGCTGATTTGACTGATAAGGATATTATCAACTTAGGATATGCTGCTGATATGATTAAGAAATCAGGCAAGAAATTTAAAGTTCAGGGCTCTGCCGATAAAGCAACCGGAAATGCAAGAATCAATCAGACTCTAAGTGAGAAGCGTGCCAACAGAGTTTATGATGTTCTTGTAAATAAGTTTGGTGTTAATCCTGGTCAATTAGAGGTTATCGCAAAAGGTGACAAAGATGAGCCATTTGGAAAACCGGCACTTAACAGAGTTGTTATTGTTGAGAACTAATTCCTGACTTAATTTATTAAGGCTATTGAAGAGGCTGACCATTATTGGTCAGCTTTTTTTATTATTTTCAAACTATATATAAACATATATAAACAATGTGCTTATCTGTATCAGCACGGAAAATCCTCCCCATCTTCGATGGGTCCCCTCCCTTTTCGGGAGCCAATGTTTTCCTTAGCTGATACAGATAAGCACATATTATTAATAATTTTAAACCATGTATCCGTACCGCAGTAACTCTCAATAAATCACTAAAAACCACTTTGACCTGAGATGTCATCTGTCATGTTAAGTTCCTGTAATAAGATAATCAACGCGTTACAGCTCTGCGGGTTTTAGATTTTCAGGTGAATTCGTTCGTAAATTATAGGAATAATATCATAATGCATTTTTGGGAAGGTTTGGGTTGACAGGGATTTTCGTTTATATGCTTATAGGACAAATAATTACAAATCACGTTTTTAAAAACTTTTCAAAAATCCGATTCCTAATCACCTACCTATCTGTTATATAAACGAATATCCCACTCAAACCTAAAGTTTCCCACGTCAAAGACCGGTAGTAAACTATATACCCGTACCGCTATAACTCGCAGTTTATCTTCAAGTTAACACTTAACCCCGCTGATGATCCGCGGGGTTAAGTGTTAACGCGAAGTCAAATAGAAAGTTACAGCCGCACGGGTTTCGCAAAAATCATCTGCCGAATGGCCAACTCAGGCCGGGCGGGC
>ERZ1645187.5195-NODE-5195-length-10223-cov-6.098151_pt1 | contig 10223 bp, 7 predicted proteins | sample MGYA00575352_ERZ1645187 | MGnify/ENA primary metagenome ERZ1645187 (study PRJEB40837, sample SAMN11349314) | freshwater sediment metagenome | isolation source: river sediment | host: Sediment | place: India: Wazaribad , New Delhi | collected 2017-02-21 ...
TGTCAGAAATGGCAGGTTCAGATGCGCACAGCACTTTTGAGCTTGGCAGGGCGACCATGCTTTTAGCGGACTTTAATGATGCAATGGAACTGCGAACAGCTCTTGAAAACGCACAATGGGATGTGCACCTTTCCTCGGCGGCAGTGCATCTGTTTTCCCTCTGGGCTAAGATTGTAAAGAAGGTACATAAACCAGCCCTATAGCAGCTTATTGCGTTAGGCACGTTGTTTTAATTGTACGCTTTAGGCTACCAAGCTGAAAATCAGCCAGCCAGCCAGCAGAATGAAAACAATCGACATTCCCAGCTTGACCGGAGCAGCGTGCTTCTGGAGGAAATCCGAAAGCTGCTTGGAGGTGGTGCCGTAGTAAGCCAAGATAAATACCACAATCAAGGGGATGATAAACATCAAGTTATAGAGGAGCAAATAACCTAACGCTTTTCCGCGTAGGGAGGGCACAGAGCTCATGAAAATGATTGTTGGCAGGTAAATCTGACCGGTGCAAGCCAACTCAATAAACGAAACAAGGAGCCCGGTGATAAAAGCGCCAATATAGTAACTGGTTGCTCTTCTGCCGCTCTCGTGAATCGTGGCATTAATCCGCCGGCGTAGCTGTTTGGGAAGGGTGAGGGTCATATCTTCCAGGTTTCCTTTGCGCGCGGTGAAGTAATCTCTGATGCTGAGCACAGCTAAGACAATACACAAACCAGCAGTAATCATATAGACTATGCGGCTTACGACTGCCAAGGTTTCTTTCACCAGGTCCAATACTTTATAAAAACCCAGCCCAACCAGCAGGTAGGCGAGGAAGACCCCAATAGTAAAGCTGGCGCCGGTGATGAGGATTTCTTTACCTTTTCTGCCGCTAAGCGTCAGATAAGAGATGAAAAATACGATTGTGGCAAAAGCGCAGGGGTTTAAGCCATCGACCAACCCAGCCAAGACCACGGCTAACCAGCCAATAGATTCAAAGCTTTGCAGAAGCGCGTTTTGACCTTCTTCGGGGTTAAATTCCTCCCAGAAGCGCGGCGAACCTGTCTGTCTGAGCTGCTGGAGTACTGGTTCTAAGGCTTGCGGGGTAATTTCGCCCTCACCAATCCAGGCATGGTCGCCAATAAAGAGTGCAGGAACGGTCAGATCTTGGCTGCGTCCTGCGCGCTCAGCCATCCAGTTGGCTAAGGGCGTATTTTCATAGATATTGAACTCCTCTACAACCAGTTGCGGATAGAGGGTCTGTAAATATTTAATATCGGTGTCGACCCGGTTGCATTCTTTGCAGCCTACTTGGTAAAAATAAGCGGCATAGATAGGCAAATCAACCTGACAAGCCTCCGGATTTTCTGTGGTGCACACTTCTGCATCTGTGTTAGCCGCATCCACCGGAATGGAAATCATCAAATTAGGGTCGATGCCCTCGATATCAGGGAAGGGGATACCATCGCCCTGCAATCCTTGCTCGATAAGCGCTTGGAGTTTTTGTTCATTTGGCTCTTGACCGATCAGGAGCTGATCGCCAATGAGCACAGTAGGCAGTCCGCGCTCCTCGGCTTTAACTGCGTAAGCAGCTTCCACCTTCAGCAGTGCTTGGTAGTAGCTTGGGTTGCTTAGTTCCAAGAGGCGCAGATCGATCTGCCCGGGATATTGGGTTAAAAGCGGGTTGACAATTTGATTGAGGATATCCAGGCAGTGGCTGCAATCTTTGGAATAGAAAAAATAGCCGTGCACTTTTGCATTGCTTAAGTCCGCGGTGGGTGTGCCTATTTCTGGGCCGATAACTTGAGGCTGCTGCGAACGTGCACCTGCGCTTTGAGGGAGAAGCAAACTAAAGAACGCTAATAATGAAAAAAGGATTGAAAAGATAAAGGGATGTTTTTTAAGCATGTTCATCGTGGATATTTATTCCCTCAACGAATTAATTAATTCATCAAAATATGCTGCTTCGCGAAGCAAAAAATGTCTAATGGATTTGCTCCAAACCGGGCTTGATTCTAACACGGTATGTAAAAAAACTCCGTGAAGCATCCTCGATTGAGAAAAACTACACAGCAAACCTAAAGAATAGGGAGGAGGAGGCTCTCGGTAATGAATTATACAATTTCGACTTGATCGAGGGGAAAGCGGCTTTTGCTGTAAAGCTCTCGTAAGTGTTCTTTACGCTCCTCATCTAGACCAGCCAATACGAGCCGTAAATAAAAGCTGCCATCAGCAGAGGTCGTGTGAATGGTGTGAATGATATTTCCTCCAGCTTCAGAGACTAATCCAGCTAAGTAGGCTAAAACGCCCGGGCGGTTGGCAGTATTGGAGCCGCTCACTTCTATGGTTACCCAATTGAGCACCGCGCGGGATATCCCAACACGGTCTAAGGCATCATCCAGCTCACGCAAGATAATTGAGCCTCCACCGACTGCGGAATAGAGGTCATCCAAGTTAGCGCAAGCCATCAAACCGAGCAGTTGATCTATGCGGCTGCTCTCAAGTGAAGCGACGTCATCCACTGAGAGTATTCCCCGTTTAGCCAATAAAGGATGAATGAGCTGCTTGCCTTTTTGGCTGGCTTCCTTAAGCGCCACAGTTGCCAACACAACCCGCAGCCGGCGGGCAGTAGTAATATCACAATGATTCAGCCATTCGGGTTGGGGCACCAAATGTGTGCCAGTGGAAACCACTTCAACCACATCTCCGGGACTGAGCGTGTCATAGATATGGCGTTCCTCGCCATTGACTAAGACCTTGCTGATTTTATCTAAGTAAAACTCCTGGATCGCAGCCACACCATCCAAGACTGTGCCGCCTTCTTGCAAGAAGCGCGTACCGCCATAAGGGGTAAAGATTTGCACAGGGCGATATTTAGAAATGTCTTTTCCGTGATTGATGGCGTAAATAATCCCCCAGGTGTTTTCACCCTCCATCTCTTCTGTGGCGATGGCGGTTTCGATCGCACCCATACCTGGCAGCCAGCTGGTTACCTGTAGGGCACGGTAGCCGTTTTGAGGGGTGGCAATGTAGTCATCGAACCGGTCTTGATCCAAATTCTTACCGAAATAGCGGTTCACACGTGAAAGCAAGCGGTAGCATGCCATCTCGTCATTATCTTTGAGGATCATACGGAAGCTGACGATGTCATTCACAGCAGAAAAATCCTGGAGAGAAGTGCGCCTTGCACGTGCCATGCGTTGGAGCTTATCCCAAGCTTGCCAATAACCGTTGACTGTGAAGCGGACTGCGCCATCAATGCCTTCCTGTTCCATCAGGTGACCGAGTTCCCCTAGGTAATAGCGGATAAAATTCAAATTTAGGCGCGGGTCGGAATCGATTTTTGCTTTGACGGTGTCGTACGATTCAGGTTCGGCATAAGGAAAAGCCATATCCTCAATCCACCGCCGCCAGCGGTAGCAATTCAGTATGCCAGCCAGCTTTCCGTACGCGCGGATAGCCTCGGTGGCTTTCTGCCACTGCTTGCCTGGGGGCATGTATTTAAGCGTCATCAGGTTGTGGCTTTTATCTGCCAGCTTGATCACAAAGACAGCTGGGTCGCGGAACATGGCAATCTTACGCAGGGTGTCCATCTCGCGCGTGCTGCCATCCCGTGGATTAGACATTTTGGTCAACCCGTCGATGATATGGGCGACTTCTTCGCCCATTTCACCCGGAAAAAGAGCCCTGATTTGGTCAAGGCTCTCTCCGGTATCTTCCACAGCATCATGTAATAAGGCGGCGATAGTCCAAGTTTCTTTATGGACCAAGTTGTCCACAAAGCTCGCCACCCAACCACAATGGGTTTCAAAGTAAGGTTCTCCGGAGAGGCGCGTTTGACCGGCATGCACCTGTTTACCCCATTCAAAGGCGCGTGCTATGGCTTCGGTGCGGGGTTGGAACTCTTCAACATGGAATTCGCCCAAGACCCTCGGCCTAATTTCGGTAATGTTCTCAATCTCTACCATCTGCGGGCTCATCCGATTTTCGGAAAATTATCCTTTCATTATAGCCGATTTATTCTCAAAAAATGCATAATTCGTGCAATTTATAACGATTTTCCCATCGAACAATCTGTTAACACTTATCCGATGAATTCATTCGCTCGCCTAAATTTCGTTTATGATTGTGGCAGAGTGTATGATGGATGAAGATAAATACTTTATTCCCGCCGGTCCAGCAGAAGCCGAGCTGCGTGTAGTAAACTCACGCTTCATTGCCAGCCTTTCGCCAGCCTTCAGCGTGGAAGAAGCGCGGAATTTCCACAAGAACATCCGGCTGCGCTTCCCTGATGCGACACACCACGTACCGGCATTTGTGATCGGGCATGGGCGCAGCGTCATCACACACTGTTCTGATGATGGTGAACCTTCGGGGACAGCTGGCAGACCGGCTCTGGCAGTCCTGCAAGGCAGCGGATTAGGCGATGTGGCTGTGGTGGTAACGCGTTACTTCGGCGGCACAAAATTAGGCACCGGGGGTTTGGTCAAGGCTTATGGGGATGCTGTCCGTGAAGTGCTTAAATTGGTACGGCGGGCAGTCAAAATCCCAACTGTCACTGCTGGGTTAGAGATGCCCTATCCTTTATACGCGCAGATCGAACGGCTGGTTGGCATCTCTGGCGGTGAGATCCTAGAAAGTCAATTTTTAGCCGATGTTTCGTTGATCGTGCGTTTTAAGGAAGAAAACTGGCAGCCCTTTGTGCAGCAACTACAAGAACTGAGCAGCGGTAAAATAGAACCATTGATCCTTGAGCGCAATCCCGAAACAATCTTTCCGGTGGATTAATCTTGAGCATCTTCAGCTGGAATGAGGGTTAGATTCTGCTGAACTGTGTACAGTTTGTAATACAAACCATGCGTGGCTAAAAGTTCTTCGTGTGTGCCTTTTTCGGTGATTGTGCAGCCTTCAAGCACAACGATTTGATCAGCATTACGCACAGTGGAGAGCCGGTGAGCGATAATAATGGTTGTGCGCCCCACAATGAGCCGATCCAAGGCTTGTTGAATGAGCAGCTCGGTTTCTGTATCCACAGCCGACGTGGCTTCATCCAGAATGAGTATCCGGCTGTTCTTGAGTACCGCGCGCGCAATGGAAATACGCTGCTTTTGTCCTCCCGAAAGCTTTATGCCGCGCTCGCCGATGAGGGTGTTGTAACCATTGGGCATGTGGGCGATAAACTCATCAACGTTAGCAATCTTCGCTGCAGCCAGCATCTCTGCTTCGGTGGCATCAGGCTTACCAAAGAGGATATTTTCGCGGATAGTGCCATGGAAGAGGAACACGTCTTGCAAAACCATGCTGATGTTAGCACGCAGCTCATGCAGGTCTAGGTCGCGCACGTCGATGCCATCGACAGTCAGCTTTCCGCTGCTCACATCATAAAATCTGGGGATTAAGCTGACCAAAGTGGATTTCCCCACACCTGTAGGACCTACCAAAGCGGTGGTTTTCCCTGCTGGAATATCTAAATTGATATTCTCAAGGACAAATGCCTCCTCTGGGTTATAACGAAAGAAGACGTTATCAAAGCGGATTTCGCCGCGCACGGGTTTTTTCAGGGGGATAGGATTCTCTGGCGGCAAGACGTCCGGAGTCTCATTGAGCATTTCTGCAACCCGTTCAAAACCGGCTAAGGACTCCTGCACAGCTTCCCAAGAGTTGCTTAGGTTGCGCACCGGCTGGTAGAAGCTGTCCAGATAGAGGAAGAAAGCCACCAAGTCTGCCACTTGTAAATTGCCTTGAAGCGCTAAGCGGCTGCCAAAGAAAATCACAATCAACTGACCCAAGCCGGCGGCAAAGTCATAAAGGGGTGTATACGTCGCCATCAACTTCAGGGCTTTAAGGTTAGATTCCAGATATGTTTCGATTTGTTTGCCCACTCGATGCATCGTTAGATCTTCCCGAGTAAAGGCTTGGATTTCTTTTACCCCAGAAATGCTGTCATTCAAAATAGCATTGAGCGTACCTAATTCTTGTTGGCGGTAGACAAATGCTGGGCGGACCCTTTTGGCATATTGAATCAGGGTGATGATGATAATCGGGATTGGGATCAGGGAAAGCAAGGCTAATTGCCAGCTCATACTAAAAAGGATCACCATAACGCCTACCAGCGTAAGGATGTTCACGAACATCTCCGGCATGGCATGCGCAATCGTGCGTTCAAAAAGCTCGGTATCGTTTATCAGGCGGGACATCAGCTGACGAGTTTGTTTGTCTTCGTAGAAGCGCAGAGAAAGCTGCTGTAAATGCTGGTAAATCAACTTCCGTGCATCGGCGACCACTCCCCAACCTGCCACATGAGCTTGATAAGAGCGGATGTATTGCATGAACCCGCGGGCGATGAATATGGCTAAGGCGATAAGGGAGAGGCGCGTAACCATATCTATAATATCGCTGGGTAAGGGCGTCTGGGAAAGTGAGTCGATGAGCGAGCGGATGATCCAAGGGATCACGAGTTGTGCACCGACCAAGCCAACCATGGCGAGAATCGCCCAAAAGAGCGGCCAAGAATATTTTTTAGCAAGAGCTATAAGTAATTTTATCGGTTTCATTTTCGTCATAACTTAATTTCTTGATGATAACACTTAGGCGCAGATTAAGCGGAAAAAAGACATCATTCCATGTTTTGCGTAAGTCGTTTTCTTGCATCCAAAAAAGATTGGGACCTCCCTGTATCCAAGAGTTGATAAAGCCCCACGGGGTAGAGTGGTTCCCGCTCCGGTGCTTAGGATTATATGCAGCCAGGAGCATCGTGTGCCCGCCAGCTTTACGCGTGGCGTTGTAGTTCACTGAGCTGTTTCCATGATAAATGGCTGGAGCCTTGCTTGGGAGCCAGGTGAGGGTTAGTAAAAGGGCTTGATTATCTTCTTGAAGCAAGGTGGGCAGAGTTTCTAACGAAAGGAACTTTAATTGGGCTTGCAGCGGTAAGTTGTGGGTGCGGGCTAAAAAGTTAACTAATCGAGCCTGCATACCAGGGGTGATAGCCCCACCCGGGAGCATGCGGTAGAAGCGGCCGTGCCGCCAAAGCTGATCTATTTCAGTGCTCAAGGCTTCGGGTGAAAATTCAGTACCGTCTAAGAGCTTCACCGCAGCGGTGATGGCGTGGACAGCACAGTTGTTCCCGCTTTGATGAGTTTGGAAGGCTGCTAGCTCAGCTTCTGGGAGGGATTTTAAGCTTACACTTCTCATACTTTTATTTTAAGCGACTTTCAGATGTGAAACGCAAACAATTTGTTTCGTTGGTTTGGGGTAAGGTGATGAGGGTGTTGAAAATGTCCAGAACATTAAAAAATGAATAACTTTATATTCAATAAGATCACAATATGTTCATAAACCCCACCCCTTTGATTCCCCTCCCCAGCGTCTCGTTTCAGTGTAAAACTTTCCGCCTGATGCTGGTGAGGGGAAAGATGTAAAAGAACCACCCTCTCCCAGCAGATTGACGCTAAAAAACGAACGTGATTCGGAGCTGGGAGAGGGCAGGGTGAGGGCAGATTGAAATTCTTAACTTTGAAAAATTTGGATGTAATCAATTAACCAATGTATTTAAACACCTTCGTGATTAAAATTGACATATCAACACAGCTGTGATATTTTAACGCTGTACTTTACCAATAGAGCTTGAGGTAACCCGATGCCCGGATGCCAGGGTGTAAAGGTGGAAGCTGGTGTAAGTCCAGCGCTGTGCCGCAACTGTAAGTCGTAAGACAAGCCAGGAAACCTGCCTCGATTTGCTCCCCAATCAACCTTCTCGGAACTAGGAGGTGGGCTTGATGATACGATCACCAATATAACCCAACCTATTACCGAGTTGGGTTATTTTTTTAGTGAGGTGATCATGAAAAAATCTATCCCAATTCTATGTGTTTTACTATTGCTGGTGGTTTCAGCTTGCCAGGCGGCACCAAGTGTCTCACCGCAACCAACCACAGCCATCGCATCCTCAGGCGGAATAGCAACCCCTGAGGCGAACCCGAAGCTGCCTATAACAATCCGTTATGCCAAAGGCTTCACTTTGGAATATAAAGGCAACTATAAAATCCTGACGGTTACCCAGCCGTGGGCTGGTGCGGAGCAGGCTTTCACCTACGTCCTCATCCCACGCGGAGCGGAAACCCCTGCTGGGCTTGGCAATGCGCAGGTGATCGAAGTGCCCGTGCGCTCATTTGTCGCGATGTCCACCACCTATTACCCTTTTTTGGAAAACATCGGCAAGTTGGATGCGCTTGTGGCAGTGGATGATGCCACTTATATCTATAACCCAAGCGTGCGGGAAAAAGCTGCTTCTGGAGAAATCGCCATCGTTGGGGGCGGGATGGGCGGACCCAGCGCTAACATAGAGCGCTTATTAGAGCTCGACCCTGATGTGATCATGACCAGCGCTAGCGGTATCCCAGAACTGGATGTTTACCCCAAGCTGCAAGAAGTCGGGCTTCCCGTGGTAATTAATGGGGACTACCTCGAGCAGACACCTTTAGGTCGGGCGGAGTGGGGTATCTTTATCGCTGCTTTTTTTGATCTGGAGCAGCAAGCTAGCCAACAGTTTGATGCACTCGTGCAATGCTATGAAGAAGCCAGAGCCTTAACTGCCAATGTGCAGGAGCGTGTGACTGTCTTTACCAATACGGATTATCAAGGGACATGGTACGTGCCTGCCGGTGAGAGCTACGCAGCCATCTTACTCAGAGACGCTGGCGCGGAATACCTTTGGGAAGATGAACCCGGAAACGGGGCTTTACCGCTTTCATTTGAAACCGTTTTTGAGCGCGCGAAGGATGCTGATTTCTGGCTGAACCCTGGTTTTGCTGCCAGCTTGCAGGACTTATTAGCCATGGACACACGTTATGTTGAATTTAAAGCCTTCCAAACGGGACAAGTGTTTAATTACAATGCCAGGGTGACGGAAGCTGGCGGTATGGATTACTTCGAAAGTGGCGTCGCCAACCCGGATGTAATTCTAAAAGACCTCATTAAGATCTTTTACCCGGAGTTGTTACCCGAGCACACACTTTTCTACTATCAACAATTGAAATAAGCAGGTTTTTATGCCAAAAAATGCTCCAACTGAAGTTACTCCAAACAATTCTCAGACCGCACCGCGCAGCCACTCTGCACGTTTAGGTGTGTTTGCGCTCCTGGTGTTGCTCCTCGCGCTCACATTTGTGGTTAGCTTGAGCTTGGGGTCGGTCTCGATTCCTTTACGAGAAGTTGTGGGCATTCTCACAGGCGAGCCAGCCATCAAGGAAAGCTGGGGCACGATTGTGTTGGATTTTCGCTTGACCAAGTCAATAACGGCTGTACTTGTCGGTGCGGCGCTTTCACTGGCTGGTTTGCAGATGCAAACGATGTTCCGTAATCCATTGGCTGACCCCTTTATCTTGGGGATCAACTCGGGGGCGAGCTTGGGTGTTGCATTGGTGGTGCTCAGCCTTGGCACCGCTGGAACAGCTTTATTAGCCGGTTTGGGTACTTTAGGCGATTTAAGCTTGGCGCTGGCGGCTTCCGTGGGAGCCGGGTTAGTGTTAGCGCTCATATTGCTTGTGGGGCAGCGTGTGAAGAACCCGACCACGCTGCTCATCATGGGGTTGATGTTTGGCTATGCTGCCAGCGCACTAACCAGCCTATTGATTTACTTCAGCCGTCCCGAGCGTATTCAGGCTTATACCATTTGGTCGTATGGCTCGTTTAGCGGGGTCACGTGGAATCAATTAAGGGTGATGGCACCGGTAATTCTGGTTGGATTGGGGGTTGCAGTTCTTTTGACTAAGCCGCTCAATGCGCTGCTTTTAGGCGAGGATTACGCCCGGAGTATGGGACTGAACGTGAAACAAGCGCGTTTTTTTATCCTGCTGAGCGCAAGCTTGCTAGCAGGCACGGTGACCGCATTTTGTGGACCGATTGGTTTTATCGGGGTGGCTGTTCCGCACCTGTGCCGCAACCTGCTGCGTAGCGCAGATCACAAGGTGCTGATTCCAGCAGTAATTTTAGTCGGAGCAATTGCTGCGCTGGTAGCCGATGCAATTGCCCAGCTGCCCGGGAGCCAATATGTGCTGCCGATAAATGTGGTGACGTCGCTTTTTGGGGCGCCGTTTGTGATTTGGGTGCTCATTCGGCAAAGGCGAGGTGCAACATCTTTCACAGTATGAACTCCGTGGTGCTCACAGCGCAAGACCTAACCATTGGGTATGTGCATAGCCGAAATAACAAGACGGTTATCGCGCAGAGATTAAACCTCGAACTACATACGCA
>ERZ1645187.5198-NODE-5198-length-10221-cov-6.736868_pt1 | contig 10221 bp, 11 predicted proteins | sample MGYA00575352_ERZ1645187 | MGnify/ENA primary metagenome ERZ1645187 (study PRJEB40837, sample SAMN11349314) | freshwater sediment metagenome | isolation source: river sediment | host: Sediment | place: India: Wazaribad , New Delhi | collected 2017-02-21 ...
GCTATCGCAACCCGGCCAACTTCATCGTCGTGTCCGACCCCTATCCGACCGTCACCGCGCTCGCCGCCGACCTGATCCTGCCCACCGCGATGTGGATGGAGAAGGAAGGCGCCTACGGCAACGCCGAGCGGCGCGGCCAGTTCTGGCGCCAGCAGGTGGATGCACCCGGCGAGGCGAAATCCGACCTGTGGCAGACGATCGAGTTCTCCAAATACTTCAAGGTCGAGGAGGTCTGGCCGGAAGAGCTGATCGCCAAGAAGCCGGAAGTCCGCGGCAAGACGCTGTTCGACGTGCTCTACGCCAACGGCAAGGTCAACAAGTTCCCGCTCGACCAGTTGCAGAAGGGCTTCGAGAACACCGAATCCAAGCACTTCGGCTTCTATGTCCAGAAGGGGCTGTTCGAGGAATACGCCAAGTTCGGCCGCGGCCACGCGCACGATCTCGCGCCGTTCGATCTCTATCATCAGGCCCGCGGCCTGCGCTGGCCGGTGGTTGACGGCAAGGAGACGCTCTGGCGCTTCCGCGAAGGGTACGATCCCTACGTCAAGGCCGGCGAGGGCGTGTCGTTCTACGGCAAGCCCGACAAGAAGGCCCGCGTCATCTTCTGCCCCTATGAGCCGGCGGCCGAAGTGCCGGACAAGGAGTTCGACCTGTGGCTGTGCACCGGCCGCGTGCTGGAACACTGGCATTCCGGCTCGATGACCCGCCGCGTGCCGGAGTTGCATCGCTCGGTGCCGAGCGCGGTGCTCTACATGCACCCCGACGACGCCGCCGACCGCAAGCTGAACCGCGGCCAGACGATCAAGATCCAGACCAAGCGCGGCGAACTGATCACCCGTGTCGAGACCAAGGGGCGCAACAAGCCGCCGCGGGGCCTTGTCTACTTCCCGTTCTTCGATGAATCGCAACTCGCCAACAAGCTGACGCTCGACGCGACCTGCCCGATCTCCAAGGAGACCGACTTCAAGAAATGCTCCTGCCGGGTCGTCTCGGCCTGAGCACCGGCAACCCGAACAAGCGTGACGCCATGACCCGCCCTGTCGACAGACCCGCCAATCCCCAGCGCCGCAAGGCGCTGCAGGATCTGGCGCGCTTTGGCGGCGGGGCAGCGGCCTGCGGCGTCATGCTCGCCGCCTTTGCCGAACAATCGCGTGCCAGACCGGCCGAAGCCTTGCGCCCGCCGGGGGCCCTGCCGGAGAAGGAGTTTCTCTCCGCCTGCATCCGCTGCGGTCTCTGCGTGCGCGATTGCCCCTACAACACGCTGAAGCTGGCCGACTGGGCGGACGGGCCGGCGCTGGGCACGCCCTATTTCCATGCCCGGGCCGTGCCGTGCGAGATGTGCGACACCGTTCCTTGCGTCAAGGCCTGCCCCACCGGCGCGCTCGATCACAGCCTTGTCGACATCAACAAGGCGAAGATGGGCGTCGCGGTCATCACCAGCCGCGAGACCTGCCTCAACCTGCAGGGCCTGCGCTGCGATGTCTGCTATCGCGTCTGCCCGGTGATCGACAAGGCGATCACGCTGGAGCGGACCCACAACACCCGCACCACCAAGCATGCGATTTTCGAGCCGGTGGTGCATGCCGAATTCTGCACCGGCTGCGGCAAGTGCGAGAAGTCCTGTGTGCTGACCGAGGCCGCCATCAAGGTGCTGCCGGTCGAGATCGCCGTGGCCAAACAGGATGCGCATTATCGTCGCGGCTGGGTGGAGAAGGACAAGGCCGGCGGCGCGCTGATCGATGCGCCGGTGAAGCTGGATATCCGCCGGCCAGACCTGCCCGGCCTGCCCGGAGCGCCGAAATGAGCGCCAACCTCACCCCCTATGTCGAGGCCCGCGAGAAGAAAGGGCTGTGGCTGTCGGCGCGCTTTGCCATCCTGCGCCGCGCCTCGCAGTTCGTCTTCCTCGCTCTGTTTCTCTCCGGCCCGCTGTTCGGCCTGTGGATCGCCAAGGGCACCATCGCCTCGTCGATGACGCTCGGCATCCTTCCGCTCACCGATCCGTTCGTCATGCTTCAGGTGCTGGCCACCCGCCACTGGCCGGAGATGCTGTCGCTTCTCGGCGGGCTGATCGTGCTGGCGGCCTATCTTCTGCTCGGCGGGCGCAGCTTCTGCGCCTGGGTCTGCCCGCTCAATCCGGTCGCGGATTTCGCCGCCTTCCTGCGGCGCAAGCTGGGCATCACGCAAACCGCCAAGCTGCGTCCCGAATTCCGCAACTGGATCGCGGTTGCCGCACTCGTCGTCTCGGCCGCCACCGGCGTCGTGGCATGGGAGCTGGTCAACCCGATCACCGCGCTCCACCGCGCGCTGGTCTTCGGCCTGTGGTTCGGGCTTGTTCCGGCTGCGGCGGTGTTCCTGTTCGATCTGCTGGTCGCCAAACATGGCTGGTGCGGCCATCTCTGCCCGGTCGGTGCCTGTTATGGCGCCATCGGCCAGGTCGCCGTGTTGCGGGTCTCCGCCACCGCGCGCAGTGCCTGTGACGATTGCATGGATTGCTTCGCCGTCTGCCCGGAGCCGCATGTCATCGGCCCGGCCCTGCGCGGAGAGCGCACTGGCGCGAGCCCCGTCATCCTGAACCGGGACTGCACCCTGTGCGGCGCCTGCATCGATGTCTGCCCCGAGGCGGTCTTCCGCTTCACCACCCGCTTTGATCACCGCCTTGCTGACGGTGCCGCCCCCGGCACACGAAAGCAGACCCCGCCAACCTCCGTGGCCGAGGCGGCCTGATTGTCGCCGCCCGCCCGCTCAACGCTGTGGAAGGACCACCCCATGTTGCTGAGATCGTCGATCACACACGCCCTTGCCGCCACCGCCCTGATCGCGGGGGTGACGCTGGCCGCCGTCAGCCACGCCCAGATCAAGGGCCTGAGCGACACGCCGATGACCGAGACGGCGCCGGCGCCGGAAGTCGTCAAGCAATCCACGCCCTCCGATGGCTTCAGCCGCGCCTATCGCCAGCAGCCGCCGCTGATCCCCCACAAGACCGAGGGGTATCAGGTCACGCTCGACAACAACCAGTGCATGACCTGCCACGACTGGCCGGGCAACACCCGCGTCAACGCGCCGAAGATCTCCGAGACGCATTATGTCGACCGGCAGGGTGTCCGCCTCGACAAGGTGGCCGGCACGCGTTACTTCTGCATGCAGTGCCACGTCCCGCAGGCCGATACCAAGCCGCTGGTTGGCAACAGCTTCCAGAACGCCACTCAGGCCAAGTGACGGGAGCGTAAGATGACTGACGCATCGGCACTCCCTCAACAGGGTAATTTCATCATCCGCGCCTGGCGCTGGTTCTTCAGCCAGTCGCGGCGCGCCTGGGGTCTCATCGCGCTGACCTTTTTTGCGCTCGGCGTCGTCTTCTGGGGCGGCTTCAACTGGGCGATGGAGGCCACCAACACCGAGGCCTTCTGCGTCGGCTGCCACGAGATGAAGGACAACGTCTTCGCCGAATACCGCAACACCGTGCATTATTCGAACAAGACCGGCGTGCGCGCCACCTGCCCTGATTGCCATGTGCCCAAGGAATGGGGCCACAAGGTCGTGCGCAAGATCCAGGCCTCGAACTAGTTGCTGCACAAGGCGCTCGTCACCATCGACACCAAGGAAAAGTTCGACGCCCACCGCCTGACCATGTCCAAGAGCGTCTGGCGGGCAATGAAGACCACCGATTCGCGCGAGTGCCGCAACTGCCACAAGTTCGATTCGATGGATTTCTCCTTGCAGGAATCGCGCGCCTCCCGTCTGCATCAGGGGGCCAAGACCGAAGGCAAGACCTGCATCGACTGCCATCAGGGCATCGCCCACAAGCTGCCGCCAAAAGCCGCAGCGGCCTATCAGGAAATGCTTGATAATATCGACAAGGTTGGCCTGACCCAGAGCGTCATCGATTTCCTGCAGGATGCCGATGTCGCCAAGGCGAAGGCCGCGCGCCGCTGATCACCGGAAAGGACGCCACGCCATGTCAGCAGATCAGGACCATCCGCTTGCCGCGATCCTCTACAGCGAGGGTGCGGCCTGCGATCTGCTGCTGGCCGGCGTCGCCGATCGGCTCGCCTGCGACGGACTGCGCCTTGCCGGCGCGGTGCAGGTCAACGACCGGTATGATGCGCTCTGCGCCTGTGACATGACCTTGCGCGATCTGACCTCGGGCAAGGCGATCCGGATTTCACAGCGGCTCGGGCGCTATGCCCGCGGCTGCCGGCTCGATCCCGCCGCGCTGGAGGAGGCGGTCGGCCTCGCCGAACAGGGGCTGGCCGGCGGCGCGGATGTGGTCATCCTCAACAAGTTCGGCAAGGCCGAGGCGGCGGGCCATGGCTTCCGCCCGATGATCGCCACGGCGGTCGAGGCCGGCGTGCCCGTGCTCGTCGGCATCAGCGAGGTCAACCGTCCGTCGTGGGAGGCCTTTGCCGGCGGCGAGGGCAACGTGCTGGAGCCGACAGAGCAGGCAATTCTGGCGTGGCTGGAACGGCTCGCCCTGCCGCGCCGCCGTACCGCCTGAGACCGCAGGCCGCCGTCAGATCGCGTCGCGCACCCGGTCCACCGTGTTGTCGAGATGCCGGCCGAGGATTTCCGACAGCCGCTCGCCATCGCGCGCCAGCAGCGCCACCATCATCTCGTCATGCTCGGCCACGGCGGCAGCCCAGCGCTCCGGCGTCTCGTTGCCGATAAAGCGGATGCGCTTGATCCGGGCCTGCAGCTGCTCATGCGTCTGCGCCAGAACGCTGTTTCCGGAGGCGCGGACCATCGCCGAATGAATCGCCTGATTGAGTTTGAAATAATTGAGCCGGTTGCGCGCCACGTAGAGCCGCAGCATTTCGTCGTGCAGGGCCTTGATCTCGCCGATCACCGCATCGCTGGCGCCCTTGCAGGCCAGCCGGGCGGCCGCCTGCTCCAGCGCCTTCAGCACTTCGAGAATCTCGCGGATATCCCCTTCGGTGAACCGGCGGACAATCGCCCCCTTGGCCGGGATGATCTCCACCAGCCCCTCGCTGGCCAGCGTCTTGATCGCCTCGCGCAAGGGGGTGCGCGAAACGCCGAGCATTGCGCCCACCTGCCCCTCGTTGATGCGGGTGCCCGGCTTCAGCTGCCCCTCGATGATCATGTCGCGCAACTGGTTGAGCACGGCATCATGCAGGGTGACACGGGTGATCCGCGTCACGCCGCCTGCCACTTCACCGTTGGTCTCGTCGCTGCGGTCCATGGGCATCCTGTTCGCGCGCGGCCGGGAGGAATCACGCGCTCCCGGTCAAGGTCATTGCATCCATAACAACTCGGCCCGTCGCTTGATAGCCGACGATTCGGCTAATCCCGCCGCTCAGGCATCCGGCCGGGCAAAAGCACGGTCCTGCTCCCGCCGGAGGCCGAGCAGGACCGACCCCTCGTCGATCTCGAGGTCCGACAGCCGGATCGCCGCTCCGGCCTGCACGGCACGCGTCAGCCGCCGGTTGGCAACGAGATAGTACGGCGTCGTCGCATCCGCCGCCAGCGCCTGCATCGGCCGCATCTCGGCGGTGACGCCGTCGATGGTATGGTGATGGCCCTTGGCGGTCAGTTCCGTCCCTGCCGGCAGGTTCGCGCTCGCCACCGCGACGAGATCGGTCCGCGGCCGATAATCCGCCCCGTAGGCCGATTGACCGAGGCCGACGAGATCGAGCACGCTGGTCGCGGCCTCCAGCCCCAGCAGGTGACGCGGCAGATAGATCATCGCCGTCTCGCCGCTCCTGCTGACCACATGGCCCTTCTCGGCCAGAATGGCCCAGCTGTCCCTGTCCTGGCAACCAACGACGATGAACACTCCGCCGGCAAAGCTCGCCTCGTCCGGCGCGCGCAGATGATGGAACACATCCAGCCGCCCGGTGCCGGAGAGGAGCCCGCCCGCTGCCTGCGGCGCCAGCAGGTCCGCCACCTCGGGAATGCGCGCCACCGGCGCATGAAACCCCGGCACATCCGCCACCAGCCCGGTGGCATTGGCCACCAGCGTCATCTCGCAGAGATCCGGCACGGCCTTCAGCGGATAGGCCTGCGCCAGAATGCGCGCCCGCCCGGTGCACACCTCCGGCAGCGTGCGGCCACCCGGTGCCCAGAACTGTTCGAGCAGCGGCAGATCGGCAGGCCGCCCGTTGCTGGCCACCCGGCCGCTCGCCCGGTCGAACACGAAATCATATTCGCTGGATTTGCCCGCCGCATGGATCGTGAAGCCCAGCGTCTCGCCCCATGTCACCAGATCGATCAGCAGGCTCGGCTGGTCGCCGTCCACCGGCGTCATGCCGACACCGCGCGCCCGCGCCCGCTGCGCCAGATACGGCCCGGCAACACTGTCGGTCTCCTTGGTCACCATCAGCACATGGCGACGGGCTTCGATAGCCATCAGCGCATGCCGCGCTGCCGCCTCGGGGTGGCCGGTAGCCTCCACCAGACACTCGAACGGCAGGTCGATGACCGTCTCCAGCCGGTCGGCGGCCACGGCCTGTCCGCCCTGCCACGCAGCCTGCGCCTCGCCCGCCGTGCGGCACAGCCGCACATCCGCCGCCGGCCATCCGGCCGCCACCAGCGCCTCTCCCGCCGCCTCCGCCGTCAGATCGACAACGATGCGCGCGCCCATCTTTGCGATGAATCGCGCCTGTGCCACGAAACTGCGGCCGAAGGCGCCGCCCCCCAGCACACAGGTCTCCACCGGACGGGCGACAGCGGCATAGCGGCTATGGTAGTTCATCGGTGCATCCTGTATGCGGCGCGAGCATCCTTACGGCATATTGCATACAGCATACTTGCTTAGCAACACCCCGCATGGTACGTGCAGACAACGCTGAGAACCAACGATCCGGGAGCAACCGCAACCCGGACAGGCGCGGCCCGGCCGCCTTCGCATCTGTTCAGGAGGAACACCATGAAAGCCCTCACCGCTCTGGCCGCCGGCTTTGCCGCGCTGGCCTTCACCGCACCGGCGCAGGCCTGGCAGCCATCCAAGCCGATTGAATTCGTCGTCACCTCGTCTCCCGGCGGCGGCACCGACAATTTTGCCCGGATGATCCAGTCGATCATCACCAAGCACAAGCTGGTGGATCAGTCGATCGTGGTGGTCAACAAGGGCGGCGGCAGCGGCGCGGAAGGGTTCATGACCGCCAAGACCGCGGCGGGCGATGCCCACAAGGTCATTTTCGGCACCAACAATGCCTATCTGCTGCCCTATGTCGCCAAGCTCGGCTACAAGTTCTCCGATCTGACTCCGGTTGCCGCGCTGGCGCTCGATGAGTTCCTGCTGTGGGTCAAGGCGGATGCGCCCTACAAGAGCGCCAGGGACTATATCGAGGCGGTCAAGACCAAGCCGGAAACCTTCAAGATGGGCGGCAGCCAGTCGAAGGATACCGACCAGACGCTGACCAGCATGCTCTCGGTCGCGACCGGCACGAAATTCATCTACGTCCCGTTCCAGGGCGGCGGTGCGGTCGGCACCCAGCTCGCCGGCGGCCATATCGACAGCAACACCAACAACCCCAACGAGAGCATCGGCCAGTGGAAGGCCGGACAGGTCCGCCCGGTCTGCGTGTTCAGCCCGGCGCGCCTTGCCACCACCGCCAAGGTCACCGCCACCGAAGGCTGGGCCGACATCCCCACCTGCAAGGAGCAGGGCATCCCGATCGAGCGGTTCCAGATGCCGCGCACCGTATGGCTGCCCGGCGGTGTGCCGGCCGATGCAGCCAAGTTCTATGCCGATGTGCTGAAAAAGGTGTCTGAATCGGCTGAATGGAAAGAATACATCGAGCGCACCGTCCAGACCGGCAAGTACATGACCGGCGACGAGTTCAAGGCCTTTGTCGCGGCGGATGACAAGAACTCGCGCGAAGTGTTCCAGCGCGAGGGCTGGATCGTCCAGTAAATCCGGCGGGAGGCCGCGATGATCACCCGCAAGGCGGCCGAAATCGGCATGGCTGCGATGACTGCGCTGTTCGGCGCGGTCATCGCCGTGGGCGCACGGGAATTCGGCGTGGGCTGGAGTCCCTCCGGCCCGGAGCCGGGCACCTTCCCGTTCTACATCGGGTTGATCATCGCCGGCGCCAGCCTCGCCAACATCGCATTCGCGATCGCAAGGCCCGGCGCGGGCGAGACGTTTCTGGCGCGTGGACACGTCAAGGATATCCTCCGCTTCGTCGGGCCGATGGTCGCCTTCGTCATCCTCACCCTGCTGCTCGGGCTCTATGTCGCAACCGCGCTCTACATCGCCTTTGCGATGGTGGTGCAGGGCGGCTACGGCTGGGCAAAAGCCGCCGCCGTTGCCATCGGCCTGCCAGTGGCGCTTTTCTTCATCATGGAAAAGGCGTTTCAGGTGCCCCTGCTCAAGGGCCCGCTCGAAGCGCTGATCGGGCTCTGACGCGATGGACAACCTCGGCCAGCTGCTGCACGGCTTTTCCGTCGCCCTGTCGTTCCATCACATCGCGCTGATGCTGGTCGGCATCCTGCTCGGCATTCTGGTCGGCGTGCTGCCCGGTCTCGGCGCGCCCAACGGTGTCTCGCTGCTGCTGCCGCTCACCTTTACGATGGATCCGGTCGCCGCGATCATCCTGCTCACCTCGATGTACTGGGGCGCGCTGTTCGGCGGATCCACCACCTCGATCCTGTTCAACATTCCGGGCGAACCATCCTCTGTCGCCACCACCTTCGACGGTTACCCGCTGGCGCAGAAGGGCCGGGCGACCGAGGCCCTGAGTTTTGCCTTCCTCTCCGCCGGCTTCGGCGCACTGTCCGGCGTTATCATCATCACGCTGCTGTCGGGCTGGGTGCAGAAATTCGCGCTCAAATTCTCCTCGCCCGAGTTCTTTGCGGTCTATTTCCTCGCCTTCTGCAGTTTCATCGGCCTTGGCGGCGCCCCGGTGCTGAAGACCATCGTCTCGATCGCGATCGGCTTTGCGCTCGCCGCCATCGGCATGGATTCGGTGTCCGGCAGCCTCCGCCTCACCTTCGGGTTCGATCAGCTGCTCGGCGGTGTCAGCTTCCTCGTGGTCGTCATCGGCCTGTTCGGCCTCGGCGAACTGATCCTGACCATCGAGGAAGGGTTGCAGCTCAAGGGCATCGATGCCCGGGTACGCCCGCGCGATGTGCTGCGCGCGATGCGGGAGATGCCGCGCCACTGGGCGACGTTGCTGCGCAGCGCGCTCGTCGGCTGCTGGATGGGCATCACCCCGGGCGGGCCCACCGCCGCCTCGTTCATGAGCTATGGCCTTGGCAAGCGGTTCTCGAAGTTCCGCGATGGCTATGGCAAGGGCGAGCCGGACGGCATCATCGCGCCGGAAACGGCGGATCATTCCGCCGGCACCTCCGCCATGCTGCCGATGCTGGCTCTGGGCATTCCGGGTTCCGCCACAGCCGCCGTCATGCTCGGCGGATTGATGATCTGGGGCCTCAACCCCGGCCCGATGCTGTTCGTCGAGAAACCGGATTTCGTCTGGGGCCTGATCGCCTCGATGTATGTCGGCAATGTCGTCGCGGTCATTCTCGTGCTCGCCACGGTGCCGCTGTTCGCCTCGATCCTGCGCATCCCCTTCGCCATCATCGGCCCGGCGATTGTCGTTATCTGCTTTGTTGGCGCCTACACGGTCGGCAGCCGGCCGTTCGACCTGTGGCTGGCGCTGGTCTTCGGCGTGCTCGGCTATCTGTTCAAGAAGCTGAGCTACCCCATCGCCCCGCTGGTCCTTGCCATGGTCATCGGCGACAAGGCGGAGGATGCCTTCCGCCAGTCGCTGATCATGTCGAAAGGCTCGATGGCGATCTTCTGGTCCAATCCGCTGGTGACGACGCTGATGGTGCTGGCCCTCGCCCTGCTGCTCTGGCCGCTGCTGATGCGCGGCGCGCGCGCCCTGCGGTCCGCCGCGCGCTGACATAAAAAAGCGCGCCGGCCCGGCGCGCTTCAAACTCTCGGAAGTCCCGCCCTTGCGGGGATTACTTGCCCCAGCGCAGAACCATCGCATCCAGGTCGCGCGCGATCTCGATCAACCCCGCCCGTGCCGGCGCGCCGAGCGGCGACAAGGGATGGCGCACCATGTCCGATTTGATCACCCCGCCTTCCTGCATCAGCACCTTGCAGGCGATGAGGCCGCACTGGCGGTTCTCGTAGTTGATGAGCGGCAGCCACTTCGCATAGGCGGCCCTGGCCCCGGCCCGGTCGCCGGCAAACCACGCATCCATGATCTGGCGGATACCATCGGGATAGCCGCCGCCGGTCATCGCGCC
>ERZ1645187.5199-NODE-5199-length-10220-cov-3.832169_pt1 | contig 10220 bp, 12 predicted proteins | sample MGYA00575352_ERZ1645187 | MGnify/ENA primary metagenome ERZ1645187 (study PRJEB40837, sample SAMN11349314) | freshwater sediment metagenome | isolation source: river sediment | host: Sediment | place: India: Wazaribad , New Delhi | collected 2017-02-21 ...
CAATTTATTTATCTGATTTAGAGCGATTCCTGCCTGACTGCGTCAAGCAGACAGGGCAGGCCTGCTTGTTTGCTTGTGCCAACAAGCAGACAAGCTCAAAATGACTTTGATTTGCTTAGGTTCAATGAATAGGGGGGCCGTGTGTCCTACCAACATCCAGTCCCTCCGGGACTAATCCGCCAAGGTCAGGATGAAGTAACTAATTGAGGATGGTTGAATTCGATGAAAGTCCCGTCAGGGACTGAATATGGGTAGTAACAGTCAACCATTTTAATACCTGTCCCGTCAGGGACAGAATCCGGATAGACAGGCTGATCAATCCCGTCCCTACGGGACTTCTGTGGGAATGTGGGGCCTTTCTTTCTACCCATATGCAGTCCCTCCGGGACTGTTCCTTCATAGGTTGAACGTAGTTATTGAAGATCAGAAAAATTATTGAAAGTCCCGTCGGGGACTAAATATGGGTAGCTAAGATCATGGATTTCACAACCTGTCCCGTCAGGGACAGAATATGGGTAGAAATGGCGTTAGAGGGTATTTGAAGTCCCGTCAGGGATGAAATGCTATCTCCCAACAATTGTGACTCCTGTTCTATCGCTGGACGAATATCCTGTTTTGGCCGGATTTTGTTTAAAAATACTTCAGGAAACATGATTTTGGCAGTCCTGCCAGCTACAATGCTCATTCTCAAAGGAAACCAGCCAGGTGTTTGATGTATTGCCTGAAAGGCCGATCATGGTTGACTCCCCTGCCCGGGGTGTAACCAACCCTCAGTGAATGCCTCACAGGAACGCAATGTCGTTGATCACCTCACTGCCCGCGGCCTTGTTGAGCATCTTCACCAGCTTGGTACGGGCATAACCCAGCTCCTGCCGCAGTGCCGGTGAGTTCAGCTTCACATACAGGATGTTGTTCTTAATATAAAGGTGTGTGGTTTCGCGGGCAATCACCCGACCTACTACCTGATCCCACAGACTGATAACCCTGGTCTGGTTGAGCTTGTCGCCGATGCGGTAGGCTGCAATCAGCTCTTCTATGACTTCCCTGAGGGATTGATCGTTGCCTGACCGACGGCTCATAATGGAGGTTGTTGTTTACTGTTGACTTTCAATGACTAGGCGAGCACCTTTACATTGCCGGCTTCCACATGAAAGATGCGGTGATCGCTGATGGCCCGTTCAAAAATGTGGTTGATCCGTTCCGGCTGGGTATCGGTAATGAATACCTGACCGAAGCTGTTGTCACCGACAAGCTGAATGATACTGTCAACCCGTTGGTTGTCAAGCTTATCGAAAATATCGTCGAGCAGGAGCACCGGCTTGTAGTGTTTGATTGAGCGGGTATAGTCGAACTGCGCCAGCTTGATGGCCACCACAAAGGATTTCTGCTGGCCCTGCGACCCGAACTTCTTCACCGGATAACCGTCGATCAGGAACTCCAGATCGTCTTTGTGGATGCCTGAATTCGAGTACCTCAGATCCAGATCACGCTTGAGGTTGTTGCGGAGCAGATCGTCCATCGAAGATTCCAGAAGGTCTGACTGATAGTTGATACTCACCTTCTCCCTGCTGTCGGAGATAAACGAAAAATAGCGGTTAAAAACCGGAAGGAAGTTTTCGACAAACTCTTTTCGCCGCTTGTGGATGCGATGGGCCGGGGCTTTCATCTGTTCATCCCATATTTCTAAGGAAGCGGCATCGAAGAAGCGTTTTTCACCGAACTGCTTCAGCAAAGCATTGCGTTGGGCCAGTGCCTTGTTGTAGACCATCAGGTCGTCGAGGTAGGAGCGGTCGAACTGCGAAATCACCGAATCGATGTACTTCCTTCTGAGGTCACTTCCTTCGTTGATCAGGTCGCGGTCGTAAGGGGAAACCATCACCAGTGGGAATTCCCCGATGTGGTCGGCCAAACGATCGTAATCCTTGGTATTGATCCTGAATTGTTTCTTCTGCGCCCGTTTCTGTATGCAGCTGACATCGTCGGTGCCGGTGCCGTTGCGGACAAACTGCCCGTGGATGGAGAAAAAATCGGCCTGGTGGCGTATGTTCTGCTGGTCGGCCAGGTTAAAATAGCTTTTGGTGAACGAGAGGTAATGAATGGCATCGAGCAGGTTGGTTTTGCCGGCTCCGTTGCTGCCGGTAAAACAGTTCAGTTTCGTGGAAAACTCCACGGAAGCTTCTTCGTAATTCTTGAAATTGAACAGTGTGAGCTTCTTCAGGTACATGATGCTTCGGATGTCATTTTTTCAATTGCGGAGGCTACCTCTTCCATCAGCCAGACGGGGGTGGAAGTCGCCCCGCTTACCCCTGCGCTGGCAGCACCGGCAAACCAGCGGGGATCCAGCTCACCTGGCCCGGATACAACATGGGTCCTGGGATTGAAGGCAGTGCAGCGTTCTGAAAGGTATTTGCCATTGGAGCTTCTGCTTCCGGTAACAAAGATAACAACATCGTGCTCACGGGCAAATTTTTCTAGGGTAGGCTCCCGTTTGCTCACCTGTGCGCAGATGGTCTGGTGTATGCTCACCTCTCCCCTGCTTGTGGCATCCGGGAAACGCGCGTTTATCGCTTCACAGAATTGTTTAAACGATCCGGCATGGCTGGTGGTTTGGGCAAACACATGCAGTGGCAGGGTGAGATCCGCCTCTTCTATCTGATCGGCATGGCTGAGAACCAGCACCTTACCCCGGGCGTGCCCCTGCAGTCCCACCACTTCCGGATGTCCGGGTTTCCCGAAGATTACCACAGTTCCGGATTTTTCCGCTGTTTCGGCCGAAGCCAGACCTACCTTGTGCTGCAACCTGAGCACCACCGGGCAGGTGGCATCGGTAAGCGATAAATTGCTGGTTTCAAGGGTATTGTAGGTGGATGGCGGTTCTCCGTGAGCCCGGAACAGCACGTGTGCATCCTGCGGCAGTTGCTGCAGTTCGCCGGTTTTCAGGGTGGTAAGCCCAAGGGCGCGGAGCCTTCCGGTTTCCGCTTCATTGTGAACGATTTCCCCTACGGAGAATGCCTGCCCGCGGTTTGCCAGCAGGGTTTCAGCTGCCCTGATGGCACGCCTGACCCCCGTGCAGAAACCGGCGGCGGGATCGATGCTGACAACCAATCGGGGATGATTCATACTGCAAAAGTAAGCAAAGCGGCGATGCAGGTCGGGAACACAGCAATAAATTAAAACGCCGGAGTGATAAACAACGGATGGTCAGAAATGGCAACAGACAAAAAGAGACTACCTGCCGGCTGAGGCAAAATCGGAAAGGTTGAAGGCGATGCTCAGCATGTTGGGTGAACCGGTAAGGTGGTAGGCTGACCGTGCGTAGTTGAAGTTGAATTTGGAGACCCTGAAGCCAAATCCCCAGGAGAACCCGACGGTTCCGTGCTTGCTGTCGATTTTCATCTCCTGCCGGCGCTGGTAGTTATAGCCCAGCCTGAAGCTGAAATTTTTCGATGGCACAAACTCACCGCCGATCACCACGTGCCTAAAGGCTTTGTCGGCAAACTCCCCGGCCTTGCTTTTCTCTTTTACCTCGCCGGTAAACGGATCTACCTCCTCCTCGTTCGGATCGTCGTAGGTAAGGTCCCACTTCTGCAGGTTGGTGAAGAGAATGGAATACCTGAACGGAAGATGTTTGAGTCTTTTCGAGAGTCCGAGCTGGATTTCAAACGGGAGGGGTTCGTTGTTTCCCGGGGTATAGGTGGAGAGCTGGCTTCCGATGTTGCGGGCAACCAGAGAAGCTGTGAAGCCGCTCCTGGCGTGATAACTGCCGGCAACATCCACCGCCAGGCCAAAAGAGTTATAGGTTTCGAGCGTCGAACTGATGGCTTTGAAATTGGCACCAATGCTGAACAGCGAATCCAGCCTTCTGCCCCAGCCAATGACCATAGCCAGTTCGCTGCCGGTAAACTCACCGGCATTTTCGTCAAGGATTCCGGTTTCGTCGGCATAGGTAAAGGTGCCGTAATTGAGGTACTGTACCGTGGCTGCAAAACTGCCTGCCTTGTCGAAAGTGCGGGAATAGCTTGCAAAGCCGTAGTTGATGTCAGAAAAATAGTCCACATAATTGAGCGAAATACCGTTGTGCATCTCAGGGCTGATCATCGAAGGGTTGTTGAGACCAACCGACAGATCGTTGTCAGCGACTGCAATAAAATTACCGCCGAGTGCGGCAACCCTCGGTGAATTGGGTAAATTGAGGAAGCGGTAGGTTGAGTTGCCACCCACCTGAGATTTTACATCAGCAATCTGAACAATGAAAACAAAGGTTAAAAGAACTACGATTCTGATTTTTTGTACCACGTTATTTCGTTTTATCATAATTACCTTAAAGGATTACGCATGCGCCGCAAAATACGCATACCTAACGGCAACCAAAGCGGTTTATTGTAAAAGTGGCGGTAAATAAACGCCTGCATGCAAGGAACAGCCCGATGTGCTTCCTGAGAAAGGAAATTCCCTGTAACTATGCCTTTGTGCAAAGCTACAGGGAATCGCGACAAGTTATCAGCCTTTCACCTGTTTTCTGATAAGGTTGAGGGCTCCGCCGGCCTTAAACCAGTCAATCTGGGCCTCGTTGTAGGTATGGTTTACACTGAAGGATTCTGTGCTGCCATCTGCATGTTTCAGGGTGATGGTGAGGGGAACGCCGGGTGCGAACGTAGTAAGTCCGCTCACCGAGATCAGGTCATCCTCCCTGATTTTATCGTAGTCAGCCTTATCGGCAAAGGTAAGGGCAAGCATCCCCTGCTTTTTGAGGTTGGTTTCGTGGATGCGGGCAAACGATTTCACCAGTACCACCTTAACGCCTATGTGCCGGGGTGCCATGGCGGCATGTTCCCGCGATGATCCTTCACCGTAATTCTCATCGCCCACTACGATCGATCCGGCACCGCTGGCCTTGTAATACCTGGCTACGGCCGGAACTGCATCGTAACTGCCTGTCATCCCGTTCTTAACGGTATTCGTCTGATCGTTGAAATAGTTTACTGCCCCGATGAGCATGTTGTCAGAGATGTTGTCAAGATGCCCCCTGAACCTGAGCCAGGGCCCCGCCATGGAGATGTGGTCGGTGGTGCATTTGCCCTTTGCCTTAATCAGCAAACGGAGGTCATGCAGATCCTGTCCGTCCCATTCCGCAAACGGCTGCAGCAACTGAAGTCTTTTCGACTGAGGATCAACAACCACTTCCACTTTGCTTCCGTCGGCATGGGGAGCGACATACCCGGGGTCATCCACTGCAAAACCGTCGGGTGGCAACTCCAGCCCTTCGGGAAGATCGAGGGAGACCCATGTACCGTTTTCGTTCAGCAGCTTGTCTGTGAGCGGGTTAAAGGTAAGGTCACCGGCGATGGTCATGGCTGTGACAATCTCAGGCGAAGCCACAAAACCGTGGGTGTTGGGGTTTCCGTCGTTGCGCTTGGCAAAATTGCGGTTAAAGGAGGTAATGATGGAATTCTTGCGTTCCGGGTCATCGGTGTGTCTTTTCCACTGTCCGATACAGGGTCCGCAGGCATTGGCCATGATGACGCCGCCGATATCGGTGAATGCCTTCAGCTGTCCGTCGCGTTCGGTGGTGTAACGGATCATTTCTGAACCGGGGGTGATGATAAACTCTGCCTTTACACTCAGATTCTTCTCCCTGGCCTGCCGTGCCACGGAAGCAGCACGGGTAAGGTCTTCGTATGAAGAGTTGGTGCAGGAGCCGATCAGGCCGACTTCCATTTTAACCGGATAGTTCTTTTCCTTTACCACCTTTACAAATTCGGAAATGGGGAAGGCTGCATCTGGGGTATATGGCCCGTTGATGTATGGTTCGAGGGTCGACAGGTTGATTTCAATCAGCTGATCGTAATACTTTTCGGGATGCTGATAGACATCCTCATCTGAGCGGAGGTCGGCAGCAATGCCATCGGCCAGGGCAGCAATTTCGGCACGGCCCGTTTGTGCCAGGTAAACACTCATTTTCTGATCGTATCCGAAAACGGAGGTGGTGGCACCTATTTCGGCGCCCATATTGCAGATGGTTCCTTTTCCGGTGGCGGAGATTGAATCGGCCCCGTCGCCGAAATATTCCACGATGGCACCGGTACCACCCTTCACGGTGAGGATTCCGGCAACCCTGAGGATCACATCCTTGGCCGAAGTCCACCCGTTGAGCCGGCCGGTGAGTTTAACCCCGATCAGCTTCGGCATCTTCAGTTCCCAGGCCATGCCGGCCATCACATCCACGGCATCGGCACCACCAACACCAATGGCAATCATGCCCAGACCGCCTGCATTCACGGTGTGGGAGTCGGTACCAATCATCATCCCGCCCGGGAACGCATAATTCTCAAGCACAACCTGGTGAATGATGCCGGCGCCCGGTTTCCAGAAACCGATGCCATATTTGTTGGAGACCGACTGCAGAAAGTCGAAAACTTCTCGGCTTTGTTCCAGGGCTGAATCAAGGTCAGCTTTTGCCCCGGTGCTCGCCTGAATCAGGTGATCACAATGCACGGTGGTAGGGACTGCTGTGCGGCTTTTCCCTGCATTCATAAACTGCAGCAGGGCCATCTGCGCGGTGGCATCCTGCATGGCAACCCTGTCGGGTGCAAAATTTACATAATCCCCACCCCGGTTGTACGTTTGAAGACCGGCGTCATCGTACAAATGGGCATAAAGAATTTTTTCACTCAGGGTCAACGGACGGCCCAGAACCTCCCGTGCTTTCTTCACCTTACCGGGCAAAGCAGCGTAAACCTTTCTGATCAGATCTGCATCAAACAACATAAGTAATTAATTTCGTTTGGATTGTAAAAAAAGCAACACCTGGACATCAGATCGATGTTTCAGGATATGAAGATATGAAGATGTTTGCAATTGCAATGGACTGGCAGTAATTAAAATCGTTTGATTAACACACCGGATGACCAAATGTTTGACAGAAGGTCAGGCGGTGACAAAAAAAGATTTATTCTCCCTTATCACCGACAAAATAGTCGCTCTTCTCTTTGAAGAGAACGTTAAAGGTGGTGAGACTGCCATAAATGCGGGTAATGTACTGCTGGATGTTCACTTTGTCCTCATCGCTGAGGGCACTGGCGTTCACCCGCTGTTCGAGCACCCTGAGGCGGTCGCGTACCATCACGATTTTATGAAAGAAGGCATCAATGGGAACTTCTTTTTCTTTCAGTGACGGATCACCGGGGTAAAGCACCATGCGGCCTCCGGTCCAGCGCTGTCCCATCGGAATGGTCTCCTGCAGGTCGGTAAAGCGGCGGAGGACCCTGATCAGGCTTTTCTCCATCTTTTCGTAAGTGGCCATGTCGGAAGGTGTTTCCACAGCCTCCATCACCCTGAGTCCTTTGAAATCGCGCTGAATAATCCGTGTACCATTTTCAATAAAGGTAATTTCCCAGGCATCGGTTCGTACCTGAATAATGACCCCTTTCCCGAATTGCGGGTGTTCAACCCTTGAGCCTATGCCCAGAACCTGATCTTCCATCGTATAGTTTCAGTTAAAGTTATCCGAAATACTGCATAAATGCCCGTGGATCTCGATTACCTGAGGAATGGCCTGACTGTGATCACCGTTGAAGATCACATAATCGGCCTGCTCAAGTTTGCGTTCCTCGGGCCATTGCTTGTCAATTCTGTCGAGAACCTCTTGTCTGCTCATGTTGTCGCGCCTGATCACCCTTGATATCCGCTCCTCCACCGGGGCGGCCACCACAATGATCTTGTCGAAGAACGTGGAGAAGCCCGATTCATAAATGATGGCCGCTTCCTGAAGGATGTAGGGCACCGGTTTCTGCCGGGCAATCCATTCGGTGAAGTGGCTTCGCACCCGGGGATGGATCACTGAATTGAGCCAGTTTAACTCATCCGGGTTGCTGAATACCTTAGCCGCCAGGGCTTTGCGGTTTACCAGTCCATCGGTGGATAACACCTCCCGGCCAAAACGGCCGGCAACCATGGCAACGACTTCAGGTTGATCGAGGATCTTTTTGGCTTCTTCATCAGACCCGTAAACCGGAATACCCAGAATGCGGAAAACCCCGGCAATGGTCGATTTCCCGCTTCCTATACTCCCGGTAAGTCCTACTTTCAGCATACAAAAAGTTCAGTTTACAAACTTAAACTTTTTAACGCTAACTTCAAAGCTGAGTGTTGTACGTAAACAGAATTCAGAGGCGGGTTACCTGAGGATCAGAATTTCCACCTTCTCAGGATCGGTGCGGATAACCCGGGCGAAGGAGGGCTTTCGCTTCACCTCCACCGAAACCCTGTTTTTACGGGATTCCAGGGCCTGGGCGTAGTCCACGGCTACAGTAAACAGCGAAGCATCAAGGCGTTTGTAATCGCGTACCGAAACACGGCAGGTAAGCTTAACTTTCTCAGGGAATGTGCGGTATGACACGGCTTTCTTCCCCGAATGCAGCTCAACCGGCACCTCAATGTCGGCTTCAGTAAACTTTTCCACGTGTATGGTCACGGTTACGCTGTCAGTTGATAAGGTAACCGGCGGAACCACCTGAGGCTTTTCAAGCTCGAGAATCACCGAATAATTCGAGTTCAGCCCTTTGATCGATTTTCTGACGGTTGAAACATGGTGAATGGTATCAACCACCGAACGCAACCCGGAAACAATCACAGAGTCAGGTCTTATTTCAAGTGAATCGTAAAGCTGGTATTGGGGCATGAAATCGAGTACCAGTTCGGGATGAACCGGCACCTTCCGCCGGAAACTCTTACTGAAGACAAAGTGAAGGGTATCTGTGTCAATGGCCACCAGCCTGGCTCCTGCCGGGAGCTGGGCAGCGAGCGATTTGAAAATTGAAGAAGATTTAATAATACCGTAGTAGACCTCGCCCTTACGCTGCAGCCTGATTTTCGCCAGATCGACGGTCAGAATGTTTTTTCGGTTAAAAATCAGTCCTGAATAAAGGTCAATGCCCCGGGCAAACAGTGTAAGTGTAACCAACGAATCGGGAATGCCGGTCAGAATCCTGCCCGGAGGAACGTTTACGGGAACAATACGGTATTTCACCGGGGCTTCATACTCCCTGGTAAGCTTGATCGATCCCCACATGAGTGAGGAGAGAACCACACAAACCAAAAAGACGGAAAACCGGTTTCTCAGTTTTCCGTCGCTTCTTCGTCGCAATCCGGCCAGCAAGGCTGCAAAAATCTCTTTCACCTGACTGTTCAGTTTAGAACTACCGGTTTTGGTGTCAATGCTGTTTATTTCTGCTGGTTACCCAACTGATCGGAGGCATCACCGGCAACGGCAGATTTCTCGATTCTCAGGCGGGATCCGTCTTCAACTTCAATGGTAAAGGTAGATTCCTGGACCTCTACGATTTTGGCATGAATTCCACCGATGGTAACCACTTTATCACCTTTTTTCAGTGCTTCGCGGTATTTCTTCAGGTCTTTGGCTTTCTTTGCCTGTGGCCTGATAAAAAAGAAATAGAAAACAACCATGATCAGCCCGAGAAAAATCAGCGACTGATAACCTCCTCCGGAATCACCGGTAGGAGCCATTAAAATAATTGATGAAAGCATAATGTTTGTTTGTTGGGTTTATGATTATCTGATTTCTTCAGGCAGCGTCACTTCAGCCTTGATCCGCAGTAACTGGTTGGCGGGCTGGGCATTGCTGCTGATGGTCACTGTTTTGTTCTGGTATCCTCTGCGTCCTTCGCTGTCGAACTTCACATCGATCTTACCGCTCTCCCCGGGTTTGATGGGTGCTTTGGGGAACTCAGGCACGGTACATCCGCAGGAGGAAGAAACCCCGGTGATGATCAGATCTGACTTTCCGGTGTTGGTAAATTTAAAGGCGAAAGAAACTTTTTCTCCCTGGATTACCCGGCCGAAATCGTGAAAATCACTTTCAAATTCAAGCACGGGCATATCACCGGCATCCTGCTTTCCACTGGCAGTATTCGGGTTCTTTACGATGTCGGCCGGTAAGAGTTCGTTTCCGGTGTTCCCTGAGTTGCAGGCAACAAACAGAAGAAAAGCAGCAATGAGCAGGACAATGGGTTGTTTGCTGATAAGTGGATGATTCATTATAGTTCTGAGCGTTACTATGGAAAGACTGAGTGCAAAAATAGGTAAAAAACCTGCCGGCTTTACCATTTGCCGCTGTGAATTTAAAAACGGCGGAATCCCTTATTGCAGCCTCTCCGGGTTGCGGATCATGTAGACATCGTATTCTCCCAGCGGGGTGAATC
>ERZ1645187.5200-NODE-5200-length-10217-cov-5.631765_pt1 | contig 10217 bp, 10 predicted proteins | sample MGYA00575352_ERZ1645187 | MGnify/ENA primary metagenome ERZ1645187 (study PRJEB40837, sample SAMN11349314) | freshwater sediment metagenome | isolation source: river sediment | host: Sediment | place: India: Wazaribad , New Delhi | collected 2017-02-21 ...
TTCTTTGAAAACGAAGGCGATTTCCGCATCAAGGTGAACCCTCTGGCCCATTGGGGCCGCGAGGATCTGGAAGAATATATCGTCAACAACGCCCTGCCCCGGCATCCGTTGGTGGCCAAGGGCTATCCCTCGATCGGCTGCGCGCCTTGCACCAGCCCGGTCAAGCCCGGCGAAGACCCGCGCGCGGGCCGCTGGCGGGGATCGAACAAGACCGAATGCGGCATCCATTTCATCAATGGCAAGCCGGTAAGAACCACGAAGGACAACGCGCTATGACCGTTCTTGTGACCGACACGGGCTTTGCCCCGGTGCCCGCCCTGCCCGAAACCGGGCTGGCCGATCTGGCCCATACCGACGATCCGGCGGGGCTGGATCTGGCGGGCCTGACCCTGATCCGGGTGCATGTGCCCGCCTTTTCCGACGGGCGCGGCTTTACCATTGGCCGTCGCCTCAGGATGCGCGGCTATACGGGCGAGTTGCGGGCAGTGGGGCCGATGATTGCCGATCAATATCCGATGGCGCGGCGCGTGGGCTTTGACGCGGTGGAAATCCCCGACGAGATCGCCGCCCGCCAACCCGAGGCGCAATGGCTGACCCGCGCCAACTGGCAGGCCCACGACTATCAGGCGCGGCTGAAGGCGTGACAAATCCGCGCCGCACAGGCGCTGCGGCTTTCATCTGACCCAAATCAAAGCTATTCAAAGGATGCCGGTTTAGACACCGGGCACGAGACCCATGACCGAAGTGACCGTGATGACCGACGCCCAGACTGCCCCCAAGCCCCACCTGCCCGACGCCCAGACCGTGACGCAGGTGCATCACTGGACCGACCGGCTGTTTTCCTTCCGGGTGACACGGCCGCAAAGCCTGCGCTTCCGCTCGGGCGAGTTCGTGATGATCGGCCTTCTGGACGACAAGGGCAAACCGCTGCTGCGCGCCTATTCCATCGCCTCGCCCGCCTGGGACGAAGAGCTGGAGTTCTATTCGATCAAGGTTCCCGACGGCCCGTTGACCAGCCGCCTGCAGCATATCCAGCCGGGCGACGAGATCATCCTGCGCCCCAAGCCCGTGGGAACGCTGGTGCATGACGCCCTCTTGCCGGGCAAGCGGATCTGGTTTCTGGCCACAGGCACCGGCTTTGCCCCCTTCGCCAGCCTGCTGCGCGAGCCGGAGACCTATGAGAAATACGAGCAGGTCATCATGATGCACACCTGCCGCGAGGTGGCCGAGCTGGAATATGGCCGCCAGCTGGTCGAAAGCCTGAAGGACGATCCGCTGATCGGCGAGATGGTGGGCGACAAGCTGCGCTACTATCCCACCACCACGCGCGAGCCCTTCCACCACATGGGCCGGGTCACCGACAATCTGCAATCGGGCAAGGTCTTTGCCGATCTGGGCCTGCCGCAAATGAACCCCGAAGAGGACCGCGCCATGGTCTGCGGCTCTCTGGCCTTCAACGTCGATGTGAAGGCCATTCTGGAAAGCTTTGGTCTGGTTGAAGGGGCGAATTCCGACCCCAAGCAGTTCGTCGTCGAAAAGGCCTTTGTGGGCGACGGGATCTGAACCTCGTCGTTGCCCCCCCCTCAAGGGGGGGCCTCCTCGGTGGCCATGCCCTCCCGCCAAGACATGAAAAAACCGCCGTGGATCGCTCCACGGCGGTTTTTGTTACGCTTTCAGGCGATTACATGCCCAGAGCGGCCTTGACGGCATCAATCGCGCCCTGAACCAGGGCCGGATCGGCAGCGGCGGCGTCAACCCCGGTCTTGAGCGTGGCCTTGGTGGCATCGTCCAGCGCCGAGGCGTCGATCAGGGCGTTGACCTTGGCGGCGTCGAAGGCGGCCGGGTTCAGCACGGCAGCGGCATCGCCGGCGGCTTCGGTCACAGCGGCGGCAGCGTCGCCCGCAGCTTCGGTCGCGGCAGCAGCGGCATCGCCTGCGGCCTCAGTCGCTGCAGCGGCAGCGTCACCGGCAGCTTCGGTGGTGGCAGCAGCGGCTTCGGTCGCAGCGGCGGCAGCGGCAGCGGCCTCGGCGGCGGCAGCGGCAGCAGCCTCTTCAGCGGCCTTGGCAGCTTCTTCCGCAGCTTTGGCGGCGGCCTCTTCGGCGGCCTTTGCTTCGGCAGCGGCGGCTTCGGCAGCAGCGGCGGCGGCCTCTTGCGCGGGCTTGTAGGAGAACTGGTAGTAGCCACCAGCGACGGCAAGGATCAGCACGAGGCCGATAAGGACGTTCTTGTTCATGTCACTAACTCCCATGACCGAAACATTCGGATGCCCGCGATATGGCAGACTCTGCCCCGAATGAAAAGGCCCCTGCCGGCAGGGTCGCAACAGGCGCCCTGCCGTCTTGCGCGGCGCACGGATTTCCGGTTGAAGGCCGCCCGCGCAAGGCTTAGACTGCGCGCGCAGAATTCAACAACGCAAGGACCACTGCCATAGCCCGTCGCCCGCACAATGCCCCGCCGCAACGCGAAACCGGCCCGCGCATCAACGAACGCATCCGCGCCCCGGAAATCCGCCTGATCGGGGCGGATGGGGAAAATGTGGGTGTGGTGACCCCGTCCCGCGCCCTCGCCATGGCCGAAGAGGCCGGGCTGGATCTGGTGGAAATCTCGCCGAACGCCGAACCTCCGGTCTGCAAGATCATGGACTTCGGCAAGTTCAAGTACGAGACACAAAAGCGCGAGGCCGAGGCCCGCAAGAAGCAGAAGATCATCGAGATCAAGGAAATCAAGTTCCGCCCCGGCACCGACACGCATGATTATGACGTGAAGATGCGCTCGGTGCTGAAGTTCCTGGGCGAAGGCGACAAGGTGAAGGTCACCCTGCGCTTCCGCGGGCGCGAGATGGCGCACCAGGAGTTGGGGTTGGAACTGCTGAACCGCGTCGCGGCCGATGTGGCCGAGGCGGGCAAGATCGAATCGATGCCCAAGCTGGAAGGCCGGCAGATGGTGATGATGATCGGTCCCAAGTAAGGGGAGCGGGATTTGCCGGATGAAGGGGGGCCGCAAGGCCCCTTTTTCATGGACGGGTCAAGACGCCGCCCCCGCCGTTCTTCGCCGCTAACGGTCCTCGCGCAGGTGTGGGCGGCTGGGGATTTCCTTCAAGAGCCCCCCCACCCCCATGGCCGCGATCTCGTCATCGCCAACCGTCAGGCCACAGGCAAGCCGCTCCAGCACCCAGTCGGCCCCGTTCAGCGCGGGCGAGCGGGCACAGCCGGGCAATCCGATGACCGGGCGGCTGTGAAGCTGCCCGAGGAAGAGGAGATTTCCGGGATCGACCGGCATGCCAAAGCGCAGCACCTGCCCGCCTGCGCGGCGCAGGCCCTGAGGGGCGGTGTCGTAAAGGTCCGAGGTGGCGCTGCCGGTCAGCAAAAGCGCCATCTCGCCGGGCAGATCGGCCAGCGCGGCGGCGATGGCGGCCTCGTCATGGGGCACTTCGCGGCAGTCGGCCAGCGCCATGCCCAAGGCGGCGAGCCGCCCGGCGATGACCCGGCGGGCCTTGGCGTTCAGTTTGGGGTCCTGCCCCGGCACCTGCGTCAGCACCAGCCCGGCATCGCGCAGCCGCACCGGGGCCACGCGCAGCGCGGCACGGGCCAGCGCCTCGGCCTCTGCCAGCGCCGCGCCGTCGACGGCATAGCTGATGATCTTGACGGTGCCGACCAGAGTGCCCTTGGTAACCCGGCACAGGGGCGGCAGGGTGGCCAGCGTGATCGCAGGGTCAACCCGGTTGAGGGCATGGATCGTCGCAGGATCCAGCATCACCACCCCCGGACCGGTGGCGTTCAGGTTTACCCGGCCGGTGAAGGCTGCAGAAAGCGCCAGCCCCTGCCCCACCGGATCAGGCACCAGCGCCGCCGCAAGCCGTCCTGCGGCGGTGTTTTCATCCAGATCGCCGGGGTCGAGCCGCGCCACCACCACCTCGGCACAGCCTTCGGCGGCAAGCACGGCCAGATCGGCCTCGGTCAGCACGGTGCCCTTGCGCAAACGCCCCTCTGCTCCGGGGTGGGAATGGGCCAGAATCGCACCCAGCGCCTGATCCAGGGGAACCGGCCCGAACCTCATGCGCCCTGCCGCAGAACGCGGGTGATTTGCCCCATCACCGAAAGCGCAATCTCGGCCGGGGTCTTGGCCCCGATGTCGAGCCCGACGGGCGCATGGATACGGGCGATCTCGGCCTCGGTGAAGCCGGCCGCCAAAAGCCGCTCTACGCGTTTGGCATGGGTTTTCTTCGAGCCCAGGCAGCCCAGGTAAAACGCCGCCGAACGCAGGGCGACGCGGATCGCGGGATCGTCCAGCTTGGGGTCATGGGTCAGGGTGACAATCGCGGTGCGGGCATCGGGGGCAAGGGTCGCCAAAGCCTCGTCCGGCCAGTCGTCCAGCACGGTTTCCCCCGGAAAGCGGTCGGCGGCGCCGAAAGTGTCGCGCGGGTCAATCAGCGTGGGCGCATAGCCGCAGGTCCGCGCGATGGTCAGCAGCGGCTGGGCGATATGCACCGCCCCCACCACGATCAGCCGCAAGGGCGGGTTGTGCGGCGCGATGAAGCGGCCGTCCTCCTCGACCCCCGCCTTGTCGGCGCGCAGGCGCAGGTCGGCGGCCTGATCCTGCCCCGGACGATAAAGCGCCCGTGCGCCGGTTTCGGGATGCACCACATAGGCCACCGGATGCTTGGCCGCCCGCGCCGCCACCAGATCGGCCAGCATGTCCTCGGGCAAGGCGCGGCCCACGGGTTCGACCAGCACGCGGATGGTGCCGCCACAGGCCAGCCCCACCGAAAAGGCGGTTTCGTCGCTGACGCCAAAGGTCAAAAGCCGGTGCTGGCCATCCTCCATCGCCTCAAGCGCCTCGGTGACCACTGCGCCTTCGACGCAGCCGCCCGATACCGACCCCATGATCTGCCCCTCACCGGAAATCGCCAGTTGACTGCCCGGCTGGCGCGGGGCCGAGCCCCAGGTTTCCACCACCGTGGCCAAGGCAGCCCGGCGCCCGGTGCGGTGCCAGTCCAGCGCGATTTCGGGAATGCGGTCGTGGTCCATGACGTCCTCCTTCGGCGGCATCATGGCAAAGCACCGCCGCCCCTACCATTGTCCAAAGGTCGCGGCGGGGAAAGGGGGGAATTCCCATGACAAAGGGGCGGCAGGTCTGGCCCGCCGCCCCTTTTCCCTGATCTCAGGTCAGATCACTCGACCGACAGCGCCACGAACCGCGGATCCCCATCACGCCGCACCAAAAGCAAGAGCGACTTGCGCCCGCCCTCTTTCGCCTCGGCGATGCGGTCGTTCAGGTCTTTCAGGCTGCGCACCGGGCGCTGGCCCGCCTCGACGATAATGTCACCCCGATCCAGCCCCTTGGTGGCCGCCTCGGAGGCCGGATCAACCTTGACGACGGCCAGACCCTCGCTGCCCGGGGGCAGGCCAAGCTCGGCCGCGGTGTCGGCATCCAGCGCCTTCAGCGACAGGCCCAGCACCTCGGCCTGTTGCGGAGTGGCGGGGGCGGTGCCCTGTTCGCTGCCCGGCGCGGCCTCGCCCTCGGCGGTTTCGCGGCGGCCAAGGGTGACGTCAATCGTCATCTCGGCGCCTTCGCGGTTGATGACCACCGGCACGGCCTCGCCGATCGGGCTGTCGGCCACGGTGCGCGTCAGGTCCCGCACATCGGTCACGGCCTTGCCGTTGAAGGTGGTGATGACGTCACCGGCCAGCAGGCCGGCGTCCTTGGCCGGACCTTCGGGCACATCGGTGACCAGCGCGCCAGCGGCCACCGTCAGGCCCATCGCCTCGGCCACATCGGGGGTCACGTCCTGAATGCGCACGCCCAGCCAGCCGCGCCGGGTTTCGCCGAACTGCTTCAACTGATCGACAACCTTGGTCACCACATTCGAGGCCATCGAAAAGCCGATGCCGATAGAGCCGCCGGTGGGCGACAGGATGGCGGTGTTTACCCCCACGACCTGCCCGTCCATGTTGAACAAGGGGCCGCCCGAGTTGCCCTTGTTGATCGCGGCATCGGTCTGCAAGAAGTCGTCATAGCTGCCCGACAATTCGCGCCCGCGGGCCGAGACGATCCCGGCCGAGACCGAGAATCCCTGCCCCAGCGGGTTGCCCATGGCCATGACCCAATCGCCGACCCGCATCGCGTCACTGTCGCCAAAGCTGACAAAGGGCAGCGGCTTGTCGCTTTGCACCTTCAGAACCGCGATGTCGGTCTTGGGGTCCTTGCCGACCAACTCCGCCTTGAGGCGGGTCTTGTCGAAAAACTCGATCTCGATCTCGTCGGCGCCTTCGATGACATGGTTGTTCGTCACGATATAGCCGTCGGCCGAAATGACAAAGCCCGAGCCAAGCGCCTGCTGGCGCTGCGGCTGGTTGCCGCCACCCTGCCCGTCGGGCATCATGAAATCTTCGAAGAAATCCTGGAAGGGCGAGCCTTCGGGCACGATCGGCCCGCCACCGGTGGGCGCGGCCACCACGGCCGAGGTGGTGATGTTCACCACCGCCGGGCTGACCTGTTCGGCCAGATCGGCAAAGCTTTCCGGCGCGCCACGGGCAAAGGCGGGGGCCATGGGCGCGAACGCAAGCGACAGGCCCAGTCCGATCGCCAGAAGCGCAGAGCCACGGCGGGGGGCCTTGAGGCGGAACGGGGCGGGAAGTGCAAGCACGGGTTCTACTCCTTGGACGGAGGGCAAGGCCTGACGCCCTGCCCTTTCGGGGATCGGCAGGCGGGGCCCGATGCCCTGCCCTTGCCGGGTGCATCATCAGGTAATCATCGGCGGACGCAATGCAATCTGCCGCACGTTTGCTCAATCGGTTGTGAGAATTGTGTCAAACCATGTCACGCGCGGGGCCGCCACCTCAAGCCAAATCGCACCTCAGCCGCCAAGGCCCCGCGACAGCATCACCAGCCCTACCCCCACCGCCAGCGCGACAAGCCCGATCACGCGCCGCTGATCGCGCGACAGGACGGCCAGCGCGCGCAGCATGTCCTCCATGCGCAAAGGGGCCAGTGCAAGCACCAGCCCCTCGATCACCAGAACAAGGCCAAGGCCCAGAAGCAGTGTCGTCATTGCCCCGACGCCGGAGGAACCGGCTGCGGATTGACCCCGTTCATGTAGTCAAAGAACTCGGAGTTCGGCGACATCACGATGGACGAATTGCCCGACTGCAGCGCGCGTTCATACGAGGTCATCGACCGGGTGAAGGCAAAGAACTCGGGGTCCTGACCGAAGGCTTCGGCGTAGATGGCGTTTCTTTGCGCGTCGGCCTCACCGCGGACGATCTCGGCGTTCTTGCGCGCCTCGGAGGTGACTTCCACCACCTCGCGGTCAGCCGCCGCCCGCACCCGCTGTGCGGCCTCATTGCCGCGGGCGATCTCGTCGGCAGCCTCGCGCTGACGCTCGGCCCGCATGCGGGCAAAGGTCGCCTCAAGGTTCTGTTCGGGCAGATCGGTGCGCGTCAGACGCACATCGATCACCTCGACCCCAAGGCTGGCCGCCTCGCGCCGGGCGATGTCGCGGATGCGGTTCATCAGCGCGGTGCGGTCCTCGGACAGGACGGCGGTAGAGGGAACCGAGCCCATGACCTCGCGGATGGCGGCATTGGTGATGCGGTCCAGACGCTGGCGCGCCACCTCTTCGCCGCCCGCCCCCACGGCCTGACGGAAGGCCACCAGATCGGTGATGCGCCAGCGCGCAAAGGCATCGACCACAAGGCGGCGGTCATCGGCGGGCGTCACCTCGATGGGCTGGGTCGGCAGGCCAAGGATGCGGTCCTCATAGCTGACGACCTCCTGGATGAACGGCAGCTTGAAGCCGAGACCCGGCTCTTCGACCACCTGCTTGACCTGACCGAATTGCAGGACCAGCACCTGCTTGCGTTCATCGACGATATAGACCGACGACAGGGCAACCGCGCCCAGAACGAACAGCGCGGGAAGGATATAGGCGGCGCGCATCAGTTGCCCCCCTCGGTTGCGGCGGCGGCACCGGAGTTCATCCGGCCCAGCTCGTTCAGGGGCAGGAAGGGCACCACGCCCTGGCCGCCTTCGCCGCCATTGGCCACACCGTCAAGAATGACCTTGTTCATGCCGCCCAGAACCCTTTCCATGGTTTCCAGATACATGCGCTTGCGCGTCACGTCCGGGGCCTTCACATATTCGTTGTAGACCGCAAGGAAGCGGCTGGCCTCACCCTGCGCGGTGTTGACCACCTGCGCGCGATAGGCCTCGGCCTCTTCCTGCAGCTGGGCGGCCTGACCGCGCGCGCCGGCCGTCACCCGGTTGGCATAGGCGTCGGCCTCTTTCTCCAGCCGGTCGCGTTCCTGCTGGGCGGCCTGCACCTCGCGGAAGGCATCGATCACCTCGCGCGGGGGGTCGGCCTTGGCCAGGTTCACCCGCACCACGTTGATGCCGGCATCATAGGTGTCCAGCGTGGATTGCACCGCCGCCAGAAGGTCGCTGGCGATACGGCCGCGATCCCGGTTCAGCACCGGGGCAAGCTCGGTGCGCGCGATGATGTCGCGCATCGCGCTTTCCGACACGGCCTTGATGGTGTCATTCGGATCGGCAAGGTTGAACAGGTATTTCGCCGGGTCCTCGATGTTCCAGACGACCTGGAATTCCATGTCGACGATGTTCTGGTCGCGCGTCAGCATCAGGCCGGTGTCCATCTCGCCGCCCGCGCCCGAGCCGACCTCGGTCGTGCGTTCGCCGGTGACCTGCACGATTTCCGCCTGCACCAGCGGCCAGGGGGCAAAGTTCAGGCCCGGGTTCCCGACCGCGCTGAATTCGCCAAGGAACAGCTCAACCGACTGTTCTTCGGGCTTGACGCTGTAGAAGGACATGTAGCCCCAGGCTGCCAGCGCCGCAAAGGCCCCAAGGACAAGGCCCTGTTTGCTGAAAAGGTTCGGGCCGCCCGCGCCACCGCGCGATGGAGGCCGCGCGCCGCCGCCGCGGCCGCCGCCCATCAGCACACGAAGCTGCTCTTGCCCCTTGCGCACCAATTCATCGATTTCCGGAATCTGCGGGCCTTCGCCCGGCCGGCGCGGCCCGCCCTTGCGGCCGTCATCCCTGCCCTCGCGCCCGTCATCGTCCTGATTGCCGCCACCGCCGCCCCAGGGCCCACCATTCGCCATCGACCGTTCCTTGTCTTGTGTCGTCATGTGTCCTTGCAAGCTAACTGGGCATTTCCTGCCGAAAATCAAGCCCAAACGGCGTTCCTGCCCATAGGGGCGCGCGCGCCAGACCGTGGCGGGCTTGACAGGCGGCATGCCCGTGGCAAGGTCGGGCGCAATTCAACCGGGATAATTCGTCATGGCCACAGGCTTTCAACTCACCCAATCCTTTGCAACCGATGAAGAGGTCATGAGCCTTGTCACCGACAACGACGAGGCGCTGATGCGTCTTTTGGCCGACGGCCTGGCCGAGACGGGCGCCACGGCAACCTCCGGGCGTCTTGCCGTGCAGGACAGCGATTTTTCCGGCTTCAAGGTGGCAATCACCGGCGCGGGGCTGACCTATGACGGGGCAGGACGTCTGCAGACGGGCAGGATCGACAGCATCGACCTGCTGGACGCAAGCGGTGCGGTGGTGGGCACGCTGCGCGGGGTGGGCGGCGGTCTGGGCCTGGATGTCGCGGGCTATCTGGCGATCCGCTACACGCCCAGCCTTCTGCCCGATTATTTTGGCCCTGCCCCCATCACCCTTGACGGCTCGGCCACGCCGGCGCCGCACTATCCTTGGCAGCCGGCGGTGCATTTCACCGGCGGCTTCGGCGCCGACAGCCTGACCGGCAGCGCCTATGGCGATGCGCTGTCGGGCAGCCATGGCGATGACACCATCCGGGCCGGCGGCGGGGCCGACGTGATCTATGGAGACGATCTGGGCATCACCTATGTCAACTTTGACGAAACTGGCAATGACCGGCTTTTTGGCGAGGATGGCGCGGATGTGATCTATGGCAACGCCGGAGACGACAAGCTTTATGGCGGGGCGGGCGACGATTTTCTGGTGGGCGACCTGATCGGCGATGCCGGCAATGACACGCTTTACGGCGGGGCGGGCGATGACCGGCTTTGGGGCGGTCTGGGGTCGAACCTCTTGGATGGGGGCACGGGCTATGACCGCATCACCCAGCATCTGCCGCAAAGTGGCGATTTCATCCTGCGGGTCAATCTTGCAACCGGCCAGATGAGCGGTCTGGGCACCCACACGCTTGTGTCGATCGAGGGGGTCTC
>ERZ1645187.5201-NODE-5201-length-10216-cov-4.679067_pt1 | contig 10216 bp, 12 predicted proteins | sample MGYA00575352_ERZ1645187 | MGnify/ENA primary metagenome ERZ1645187 (study PRJEB40837, sample SAMN11349314) | freshwater sediment metagenome | isolation source: river sediment | host: Sediment | place: India: Wazaribad , New Delhi | collected 2017-02-21 ...
ATCGCGATGAAAAAGATAGCAGATGAGTGGAAGGAAGTTTTCAATTTTGAACACAAAGGAAAACTTCAACCTTGGTTCAAGATCGTAGACGAACCAGATGAAATTCGATTCCAACTATCTATGGGGTCCGGTACTCATGAATCATTTAAGACACTCTATTCGGTTCGTGTAGAATATGGAAAATCTGGCAGCAAACTCAAGGATTTTGATCGCATTTATCTAACTACACTCATATGAAATCTATAAAAATTACCAAAAAGACTGCCAAAAAAGCAGATGAAGCTGCTGTTGAAGTCTTAACAGATTTTGGTATCGATGATGTCCCTCTTCACTCACTTGGGGCTTACATGCTCTTTGATGAAGTATGTCCTGAATCAGTACAAGGCCTCTGTGAATTTATCATCAAGGCAAACTACATCTTCCCAAAAGAAAAACCACTTACGATCTTGATAAACTCCCCCGGAGGTGATTGTTATGATGGCTTCAGTGTTATTGACTTGATGGAAACGAGTAGATTGAAGATTCAAACTGTCGCAATCGGATTGATCGCGTCTATGGCTTCAATGATCGTGACTGCTGGTAGTCCTGGTATGCGAGTTATGACAAAGAACGCTTTCATCATGACTCATCAATTCAGTACTTACTTCGAAGGTAAGTATCATGAAATCTTGGCTACAAGAGATCATGATGATGAATTACATAGACGGTTTATCGAACATTTTCGTAAACATACGACTATGACAGAAAAACAGATTAAGGATGTGTTCTTAGGTCCATCTGATAAGTGGATCACAGCGAAAGAAGCCTTAAAATATGGACTGTGTGACCGTATACAAAATCCATGGAGTTAAAATGTTAGGGTTCTTTCTCAGTTTGACAATTCTTGGCATTTTTGTTGTATGGATTTGTGTTAAGATTCTTATTGCGTTTGGCAGTCAAGAACAACAAGAAACCCCACAAGAAGAACTACAAGAACAAGAAAATGAGCAAGAAAGTGTTGCAGTTGAACTACAACCGCAAGAACTGAAACGGTCGTCTAATGTCATCGGCACCTATAAAGACTTACAGATATCTCAATACGTGAAAATTGATGGACGAACCTACGTATTTGAATCAATTGCAGTGGAAAAAAGCCCTGGCGTTTACCATACAGAACAAGAAGGATCATATGTTGTGATCGATGATCATTTGTTGTACCGTGAAATTCTAGCATAATGTAATAAATACGTGATACTAAGGATTTTACATGAAGCTTAATGAGATTGCATCATCACTTCCAAAGATGGGATTTACTCAGGGGTCAGGAACTCAGATGGTAGAACCGAACGTTTTGCTTTCTTTGCGTAATGTATGTCAACGCGGAGGTAAGAATCCAAATACCTTTGAGTTAGTTGTGATGTGTAGGTTGCTTCAAACATTGAAGGACGGAACCTTCTATCGCCAATCTAATCCATTTGAATCAAACATGAGTACAGCAAAGCCACTCATGGATCTCTTACGTGCTATGGAACCTAAAGATCTCTGTGCTACCGCACAGAGACTTAACGATCTTCTTGCAATAAAAGATGCAGATGTGTATCGCGGGCTTGCAAATCAAGATCAAGAATATCTTGCATGGATGAAGTTGTTTCATGCCCGTGAAGCAAATGAATCTATTACAGTTGATGAAGCCGCTACAGAACAGCAACGTGCTAAGCTTGCTTCTCTACAAGCTGATTTGAATGCTATCAAGGGTACCACTCCTGAAGATAACAAACAAAAGATGGAGATTCGAAAAGCTATCGCAGAACTAAGAAAAGAAATCTCAACAGGTAAACAACAACCTCAGTTGACTGAGGGGTTAAAATCAAAGGTTGATTTGTTTACAGCGCTTGATGATTATTACATGACAAAAACGTATTCAGCTAAACAGCTAGATGCTCCAGGTATAAGCAATGAAACATATGGACGTAAATCATGCATTTACGTAAAAGCTAAATCAGCAGCCGATCGTCAAAAACTAGAAGATCGGTTGACGATGAATGGATTCAAGGTCAATAAAAACTATTGGCCTGGTAGCTCAGTAATCGAGGTTCAAGTATCCTATTTCAAGGGTTATAACTGGGATGAGTAAGTATTGAACCCTATTTTATTGGACCTTTGAAGGTGCTTAGCGATTTTTATTGCTAAGCACCTTTTTATTTTTCATTGCTAAAAAGTTAACCCACCAAAAAGGACTCACTAATGTCTAGAAAAGCACGGTACACAAAGGAAGCTCAAGAGAATAGTCTTTTCATCAAGCCATTCATTCCTAAGAATTCTTCTCAAGAATTCTATGTTGATACGATGAAAGAGTCGACTATTACCCTTTGCACCGGTCCAGCAGGAACAAGTAAAACATACGTTGCGGCTTATGTAGCTTTGCAGGCTTTGTTAAATCGCGATATTGATCGAATCATCTTAACGCGACCGATTGTAGCATGTGAAGACATCGGGTTCTTACCTGGAGATATGCTGCAAAAAGTAAATCCATATTTACTTCCGTTGATCGATGCAGTCGAAGATCACATCGGCCCAACACGAACAAAAGAGCTTTTTGATACTGGACGATTAGAAATTATTCCGTTGGCATACATGAGAGGTCGTTCTTTAAATCGAGCATTCATGATTTTAGATGAAGCCCAAAATGCAACGATCGAACAAGTTAAGATGTTTTTGACACGACTTGGATATGAATCGAAGATCGTGATCAACGGTGATCCCGGTCAAAGTGACCTGAAGCCTGGTACTCATAATGGGTTAGAATGGGCGCTGGAACGACTTACTGGTGTTGAATCAGAAATTGGATGTGTAGAATTCTCCGAATCCCATATCGTTCGTCATCCACTAATAGCCAAGATGCTTCGTCACCTCAACGGTCCTGGAAGATCTATAAAGTTACCAACTGTAGATAAAAAGAAGTTAAATGGGGGTCGTCATTCATTTTATGACCCAGAGGTGAGAGAAACTCGTGTAGCATGATTTGATAAATATATTTTTTAGCAAACCCTTTATAAAATAAACCATGAAATGATTCATGGTTTAGGGTTCTCATTAATCAAAACAAATTGGACAAAGAATGACTAAGCCAACAACACCCACCGTTAACTTCAATTACGATGTGCATGTTAAAGAGCTGACTGAACGCTTCAATCGGTTGATCAAGCAGCTTGGGCCCAACAACAGAAAAGATTGGAATGCTAATCCACCAGTTGGAAGCATTCGATACGATTTTGAGGTTGATTTTACTTATGCTCTCAATGAGATCAAAAATTGCCCTCAGTATCTACAAGGGAAGATGTTTGATCAAGCGTCAGGAATCGTCAGTGCTTTAATCAATCAACTTAAGCACATGAAACCTGAAGACATTGATTTACAGGAAGTTTGATGTCATACGTCGACGTACCTAAATTTGCTCTAGCAATCGATTGGGAAACCTCAGGGTTTTCCACTCCAAACTATGCCGAACATCATCAAGGAATCTCTCTTGGTGCTATCATCTTTGATGTAAAAACTCTTGAAGCAGTAGAAGAGCTTTATCTAGAGATTGAGTTCAACCCAAAATATCGTTGGGAATCTGCAGCTGAAAGGGTTCATGGACTATCACGAGAGCATCTGAAAGAAAATGGAGTAACACAAGAGGTTGCAGCAGTAGAACTCTGCAATCTTATCGTTAAGTACATTGCGACAGAAGATGTAATCTTACTTGGTCACAGAGTTCACTTTGATCGGGCTTTCACTGACCAACTAACCAAGTCTATCGGTATCGATTTAAACTATCATCCAACGGTGATCGATACTGCGTCGATGTCTACCGTTTTGATGGAGATGTCTAAATCTGAAGAAGTTTTTCAGACACTTGGCATGCCACCACGAAAGACTCACAACGCGTTAGAAGATATTCGTTACACATTACAATCAGTGCAACGAATGAAGGAGCTCTTTTTTAAGGGCATAATGACTGAACTATCCTAATATACAATATGAGCAGATTTTCAGAAGATATCATTGAGTTTAATGGCATGTATAAGTTACCTGTCGCAAATAAACCATCACTTACCGAGGTTGGTGACGCGGTTTCTCGACTTAGAGATTTTAAAAAAATTTTGGCTGAAGAATTAGAAGAGATTGAAGATGTAATCCATCTTATCGAAAATTCTAGTTCAGCTAGTACATCATTGACAGCTCTTGCGGATTTACTTGGTGATATTCAAGTCTATTGTGCATCGGAGATGGCTAAGTTTGGTCTTCCTCTCGATCAAACACTAGCGATCATCATGAATAGTAATTTCTCTAAGCTTGGAAAAGATGGTTTGCCGATCTATGATGAACGTGGAAAGGTACTAAAGGGTCCAAATTATTGGAAACCTGAACCTGCAATCACAGAAATGATCAAAGATCTTATGAATTCTTGATTAACTGTTTACTTTTTTGATATGTCATGTTAAAATGGTTCCTTACAGTAGGAGAAATTGCATGGCATATTACATGGTAAGTTCGAAGCAAGTAGCTGGCACTGCGTTTTCAATCGCAACGCTTACAGCTGTTGGCGCGTTTTTGGTAATCTCGCTGATCAATTACTTTGATCTACCAGAAGTTCACGTCGGGCCTGACAATAAATGCATCAAGGTCGTAAATTACAAGAACGGTGATGCTTATACATGTCAGGACAAAGATGTAGTGCTACGAAAATATCACGTTATTCGCGTTTGATTTAAATTAGTGTAAATAGTAGATCAGGAGAATATTTCATGAAACTCAAGGATCTACTAGAAGCTAACAATGGTGGAAGCGAAGAGCAAACCATTGAATTGACATCAGATGATGAAAGCGTTGAAGTAGACGTTGTCTATCACTTTGATGTAGAACCAGCTGAATATGAAGGTAGTTACCTGTTCTACGGAGGTAGTGTAGATCTTGCAGATGTAACAGTACACCCATTCACATTTGCTGGTAAAAAGTACACCAAATTTACACCTGATGTTCTTCAATACATCGATTGGCCTAGTAAATTTAAAGCAGCAAACAAAGCTTTAGTTGATAGAGCGGCCGACGAAAGTCAAAAACATCCACTGACACAAAAAGAGTGTGATGATTTGATGGACAAGTATTTCGATTTTGACTTTAAGAACAGTGTAGCACACAAGATAGATGTTCCATCAAAACACTATCCGATGACAAGATGAGCGATAAGTATATCATCTACAAATGTAGTGTATGCTTACGAGAAACAGAAGTAATCTTAGATGGTCGTAGACCAGATCCCGTAAGATGTAACATTACTCTCAATTGCCGTGGAAAGCTTGCCAGAGTTGGTGAGAGAGCAGTTCGAGAATTTTTGTTTACTCCTCTAGTTCCAGGACTTCCTGATTACATTCCGCGTGGAACAGAGATAATTCCAGCACCTCAAATCACAGTTCCAAATCCCATCACAGTATTCACGTCGGCTGGTGATGGTATCATGACGTTAGCAGCAATTCATAGAACTGTGACGGGAGCTAATTCAGAATTTTATGTAATAGACACTGATGGGAATCCATTTACGATCGAGTCTCAAAGCATAGGATATCTTCTGCCACAAACATCATCAATCAGAATGGTGATATTTGAGGTTTCACCTGAGCTATTGACAGCTAATAAGTTCATCTACTCTATCAACGGTCCAGTTCAAATGGTTACCGGTAAAGACGACAGTCCAGAAGGAGTGAGCTTACGCTTTAACTCATCAAATCAAGTTGCTGTATATGCAAACGGAATCAAACTAGAAGATTCTCAATTTGATCGATCAGTTGATGATCAGGTTACGTTTACTCCAGCAATCTACGATAGTAATAACGTCATTGAAGTGTTTGTCTACAAAGACATTTCTGTCGCTATCGATAGTAGCAAACAGATCACGTTACAATTTAAAGTGCTAAAGGCATCAGTGCCAGCAGATCGAGAGCTGTTGATGCTTAACACATGGGGAAATGTAGGTGGCTGCGTAATCAACAACGTAGAACGATTGAATCTTTATTGTACCGATCTATCTCAGTTGAATCCAGATAAAAGCTACGGGGTTTCTCACTTTGAAACCACGTCTACAATCACAGGTGAAACTCGTAAGATAAAAACAGATGATGTCTTTATCCTGTTAGGTAGAGAACCATTTTCGTTTGTAGACAAAGAACTATATGCTTATCTATCAGGATCTGCACTGGTAGATGATCAAAGCATTCTATTATACAAACAAAGTCATGCTTCAGGTTCTCTGTTTCTATCTATTGATGATTCTATCATTACTCAAGTTTTCAATCCGATAAAACTTACAAAAAGAACGATTACGACTGCGAATATATCTAATAGCGGAGCCGTGATCACAACTCCACTCGAAGGTACCGAAAACCTTCATAGAAAGTACATCTTAGGTCCTGTTTGAGACTTGATGTACAATTGACTTAGTATTCCTAAGCAATATATAATGATCCAACGAGGTTACAATTATGCCAAGTAATCAACGAGCTCTTGATGAAGAAGTCTTCGTCGCACAACAAAATGAAATCAATCAAGCAATCAATAATTCTAGAGTTGCTATCTCAAAGCCATCAGATGTAGTCGAGTGTATCGATTGCGGTGATGAAATACCGCCAAAAAGAAAACTAGCTATGCCAAGTACAGAGAGATGTATCTTTTGTGCAGAGCTTGCAGAAAAAAGGAAACCAACCATATGAACCCCATGTTTAAAACCCCAAAATCAAACAAAGTAGAGTTTTCACTCTCTGCTATTCAAGCTAACCCAGTTCAAATGAAACAGCTTGAAGGCTTTATCGAAGAGATCGTTCTCTGGAAAAGCAAAATCAAATCTGCACAAGAGGGAATTGGAGACATTCGCGGACAAGCAAAAGACACCATCGGAATTCCAGGAAAGATCTTGATGAAGTTAGTCCGTGAAAGCATGTCTGCAGGATCTACAGAAGCTGAGATGAGTGACCTTGAAACTGTTCAAGCTATTACACAAGCAATTGAAGGTTCACACGATCGTTAAGTATTGTAGAAGCTGAACCGAAATTACTTACTGAAGCTGAATAAGCTTACAGTTTGATAGATGCCATCGTTTCATATTTCCTGCTGAGCCTACAGCTCCACAGTGACACTTAACTTTAGGGATAGCTTTCAATGAAGCAGAGATCTTAGATCTATGTTCTTCTGTTTTTGCTACTCCTTTATGAGCTTCGCCGATCCGACGATTATGCTCCGGGTTTCTTGTAAGAGCTGATGCTTTCATTTTCGCCTTCGTCACAGCTGACTTAATCTTTGTGCTGTTGATCTGGTTTAATCGTTTGACAGGGTCCATGTTTAGAGCAGCTTCACTTATCTTAGCCCGGTGTTCAGGACTTTTAGGAATCCCACTATGAAAGAATCTTGCAGCTTCTGACACATTTTTTCTTACTATAGAAAATCTTCTACTATTCATATATGATGATTTACGGAATCTTCCAACTGCAGCTTTCATTCTATAGTGATCTCTTTCTTGTGTGATCTTTACCAACAACAGATGCACGATAAAATGTTCTTTTGGAGTAAGTCTAACAATGTTAGACTTGTCATTTGTACCACCCATAGATTTGGGAATGATATGATGTCTTTCTGTGAATTCTTTTCTAGAAAGTATTTTTCTTGAATCTATGATGTTAAAATACCACCAATAATATTTGTTGCGGATAAACATGTCATTCATTTCAGCTTACCATGATAAGTATAAAGATAAAATTATTGCCTGGGAAAAACAAGATGGCAAACGTATTTATCAACAATATAAAAGTTTGTACTACTTCTATATACCTGATAAGCTTGGGGATTTTGAAGCTATCACAGGGGAAACTTTAAAGAAGCTTACCTTTGATGATAAAACATCATACGATGAAGCCTGTAGAACATATACGAAAAAGTTCGAGAGTGATCTAACTCCTCTTGAAAAGTTTATGCAAGATACATACAGGGGAAAAGCCTCTCCTGTGCTAACGATCGGCTTCATAGATATTGAAGTTGACTACGATCCAAAGATTGGGTTTCCTCGTCCAGCAAACCCGTACGCTCCGATCAATGCTCTGACGATCTATCGAACTGACGTCAAAGAGTACTTTACCTTTGCAGTCCCTCCAAAGGGTTGGGTTGGTCCGTTACCTGATAACATGATTCTAGAAAATTACTTCGTCTGCAAGGACGAACGTGAATTGCTAGAGATGTTTTTCGACATGCTTGACGATGTAGATGTATTGTCTGGCTGGAACTCGGAGTTCTTTGATCTTCCCTACATGGCTAAACGAGCTGAACTGCTCTACGGTGCTGCGGGTCTTAAGAAATTTGCGTTCGAACATGGCCCAGCTCCATACTGGGGTGAACATGAACGGTTCAAGGGTTCAAAAGAGAAAGAGATCATTCTCAATCTCGGTAGCCGTGTTCATCTTGACTACTTACTGATCTTCAAAAAGTTCAACCTAGGTGGACGTCAATCATTTTCGCTCGGAGCTATTGCTGATGATGAGCTTGACATCCCAAAACTGCACTATGAAGGTACTCTCTATGAGCTCTATCATGGATCATATCGTCCTAATCTATCAAATCTATTACCCGAGTTTGGTACCCCAGCAGTAGAAGCTATACCTGATTTATTTCATGTAGTTGAGGCATCGATTGATGAAGAAACAGGAAAACAGATTGAATCTTATGTGGAAATCACCAAAGGATCACCAGCAAAACCAGCTACACAAGGGTGGGATGAACTGTACAGAGCTCAGGTAGAACGTGAGATTCTCTACAAAGAGATCGAAGAGGGACATTCAGCTCCTGATCTGATTGAAGCATACGAAAAACTGAACACCAAGTGCATTCAATTATCGTTCATCAACTTCATATTGTATAATCGTAGAGACGTTGAAGTACTTTACGAGATCGACAAAAAGTTTAAGTACATCGAATTAGCTTCTAACATGGTTCATGAAGCAACCGTGAACTTTCCAGCAATCTTTGGATCAGTTCAACTGATCGATTCTGCGATCATTAACTACTGTCACGGAATTCTCAAAAAGATCGTATTTGACAAGAAGCATAAGTCTGGTCAAAAGGTTGAAGGTGCTTTGGTGATGTCACCAAAGATCGGATTCCATAAGATAGTCGGTTCTTGTGACTTAAACTCTCTATATCCTAACACGTATCGATCACTTAATTTATCACCAGAAAAGATCGTCGGACAATTGCTAGAGTATGAAGCTGGCTGGAGAACCATCTATGAATCAGTGACGCATCCAGAAGATGATTTTCGTGGTAACAAACGAGTCACGTTCCAGCTTGAAGGTACTCCAGTCGATGAAGCTCTATCTTTAACAGCTTCTGAATTTGCTCAATTACTTCACGATAGCAAGTTTGCATTATCTGCTTATGGTACGGTTCTTGATCAAGGTAATGGTGAAGGACTTTTACCATCTGTTCTATCTTACTGGTTCAAGGGAAGAAAAGAACTACAAGCTTTAAAGAAGGATTTTGCGAAAAAAGCAAAAGATCATTTAGATAGTGGTGGTAGTAAAACCGATGAAGTATATATCGAGTTTATAGCTCAATCAGAGTACAATGATATGTTGCAAGGAGTACGCAAAGTGCTTCTTAACTCAACGTACGGTGCAACCCTGAATGAGTATTGTCGATTCCACGATCCACGTCTTGGTGCTTCAACGACAGGGTCAGGTCGTCAGATTACAACTCATATGATCAACACCGCAGCAAAAATCTTGATCGGCGATAATGCACCGAAGGTCATAAAGACAATTTCAATTGATAAGAAAACCGGTGAATCGATCAATGAGTATGACATCGCATCTCCACAAGGTCTTGGACCGATCTACTCTGATACTGACTCGTGCTATTTTTCAATGGAAAAACTCACAACTGATCTTGAAGAAGCAGTAGCAGTAGCCGATGCGCTTGTAGATCAAATCAATGAATCGTTCCCAGAATTTATGCAACAAGCATTCTTCTGTCAACCATACTTTGATCATAATATAAGAGCCAATCGAGAGATCGTGGCATCTACTGCCATCTTCCGTGCCAAGAAAAAGTATGTCATGCTTGCATATGACATGGAAGGGACTAGGATTGATGAAAACAATCCAAAAGCATTAAAGACTCAGGGTAGCGATATCAAGATCTCATCAACACCTGAGAT
>ERZ1645187.5202-NODE-5202-length-10216-cov-4.009842_pt1 | contig 10216 bp, 7 predicted proteins | sample MGYA00575352_ERZ1645187 | MGnify/ENA primary metagenome ERZ1645187 (study PRJEB40837, sample SAMN11349314) | freshwater sediment metagenome | isolation source: river sediment | host: Sediment | place: India: Wazaribad , New Delhi | collected 2017-02-21 ...
CCGTTGAGCTTGTAGCTAAGGCAGCCGCCCTCACCTTTGGCGTAGTACCAGCGGATTGCTTTGCCGACGTACTCGCCTCGGTACATCGCCCCACCCTTCACCGTGCGGACAGTGACGAACTTGCGAACGTCGCGACAGTCTCGAACGGTGTCCTCGATGCTCGTACCGTCGCGCAGCCAGTTCACCGCTGCCTCGATACTGATTTCGAGGTTCGGGTTCTTCTTGAGCCCGCTGGCACCTTTGAGGCCGCGCCCCGCTGGCGTGTACGCACCCTTCAGCTTGACCTTCCCGTCAAACGTAAACGCCGCGTAGTTGTTGATGTCGCGGGAATACAGCGCAGCGTAGCGCGCCTCATCCGTCTCGAACCCTGTTTCCAGTTCCCAGTTCCACACCAGCGACTCGAACACATCAAGACGGTCGCGGCGGACCTTGGTGACGAAGCCGTCAGTGTTGGCCGACACCACGCCGAAGCCACACATCTCCATTCGCTCGATCAACATGAGCAGTGAAAGTTGGCCGGTGATCGTCACCTGAATCATCAGGTTCGGGGCGTAAAGGATTGAGCACGGCGAACCGAGTTTGCCGAAGCCGCCATTTGCAACGATCTTTTTACTTTCGGCGTCGTCCACCCTGCCGGCACGCTTATCCGCGATACGACTCCTAACGATGTCACCGTAGACGGCGAGGAACGGCTGGCCCAGGTGGCGCGGAGCGAGGCCGGTCTGAAGGATGATGTTCGGGTAATACGAAGTCACGTCGCGGTCAATGAGGACGTAATCATCGTCGCTCTTGTGCGCCACGGACTTCTCCGTGGAATGCAAGCCGCCGATGCCGAGCGTGTAGGTGCTGTTGCCGATACACACTTCGAGTTCAGCAATCTCGGCAGGCATACGCACAACACCGTCAGAACCGACGACGAACTTGGCGTTCTTTACGATGTTGAACACTTCCTTCATGCGCTCGCTCTCGAAGCGCAAGAAGGCTGGCGGCTTGTAACGGAAGCTGCCGGTGCGGATTTCAGGCCTGTAAACGCGCTCGCCGGTAATACGCTCGATCTCGACCTTGATGACGGCTTCAGCAATCTGTGCATCCGACTTGCTGCGAAGGTCCACGCCGTACTGGTCTGACATGAAGCAGCGCAGCGCAAGCTGCGACTTCAGTTCGTGATAGAGGTCGTCCGTCACCTGCATGTCGTTGACGTGGTAACTGCGGAGAACATCAATCTCGGCAGGCGTCAGTACGCGGTCATGCTCGAACGGAAGTTCCTGCATCCGGCGCGAGTGCATCCGACCCGCGTACAGCTTCAGGCTAGGCTTCGTTGGTGAGCCGGGTGAGACTTCCATCAGGTCAACGTGGTCGATGTACTCGGGCAGAGGGCAGTTGTAGTGATCGTAGAACTGCCAGGAACGCAGACCTTGTTGGATGATGTGGTCGCTGGCGGTCTTGAGTTGGGCGCAGGTGGCCCCCTTCAGAGCCAGCGAGATCATCGGCAGGTCGTAATTGTTTCCGTTGAAGGTGACGATGCGGTACTTCTTCAGAAACGCAGCCATGCCTGCACGGTCGAGCGGCTGACCGTCAAGCTGCTCGTAGAGTTTGGTGCGACCAGTATCGACACAGCGGAACGCTATGGCCCAAAAATTGTGAAAAGTCTCGACATCACAGGTGACGGTGGGGCGCGGTTTGGAATAAATCAACGCACACCTCACAGTCGTTCATGCAATTCAAAGTCGAGTATCGCGCGACCGAACATTTCGGGAATTTGCGGAACGACAGCGTTTCCGCACTGTTTCAGACGCTCACCCCAGGAGTTCAAACGTCCGTCCAGTCGGGCGGAACCCCCATAAGCACTTCTGCGAAGGTCGGGTTCAACTTGCCACTGTCCGTCACTATCGCGGTGAGGTAAAAATGGCTCAACCAGTGGTCGTGACTTTTCGAGCCGCGAGGCCCAGTCCCCTTCCATTCCGAGGCTCTTGGCGTAGGCAATAATCCAGATTCGGTCCCTTTGATGAGCGGCGCCAACGGCGGACGCGGGTACACAATGCCATTCCGCAAAATAGCCGAGCGTGTCGAGGTCTTGAAGCACTTGCTCCAGTCCACGATTGCGAAGGGCTGCGACGTTTTCGATGAGTGCATAGTCAGGTCCAAGTTCGCCAATGATGCGTGCGTATTCACGCCACAGGCCGCTGCGCTCGCCTTCGAGCCCGGCCATTTTTCCGTTGTGTGAGATGTCCTGGCAGGGAAAGCCGCCGCAGATCAGGTCGACGCCGCCGATCTCATCAAGAAACTGGTCGGTGCCGATGCAAGCGCAGTCACCGAAGTCCTCGCCCGGATGCACCGAGCATTCAAGCTCGTCCTCGGGCCAATCGTCGTCAGGACCGAGGTTGTCATGTGTCCGACGGCAAAGCGCACGAACGTCGCTAAAGACAGGTACGTCGGGCCAGTGCTTTTCCAATACGCGGGTGGCCGCCTCATCAGCCTCGCAGAACGCCACTGTCTCAAACCCACCAGTACGTTCGAGGCCCAGGCTGAATCCACCGATACCGCTGAAAAGATCAAGAACTCTTAGCTTTTTCATTTTCTTGTGGTTGTCCGATCAACAGAAAGTGGTAAGGGCGACCGAAGTCGCCCCGTCCAGACTCAAACGTCGAAGTCGTCGCTGGAAGCGCCCGAATCGTCGTCAAAGTCATCCCACTCGTCGTCGCTGACACCGCCGCCGCCGAAGGCATCATCGTCAGTGTGGAACTTCACACCGTCGAGGTTGCAGCGCACGGCCTGACCGTACTTGTTGTCCTGGACCCACAGCGAAATGATGGCATTCACACGGCAGCCGCCGTAGAACACGCGACCCGCTTCTTCAGGCGTCAGATCAGAACCGTCGCGGGCCTTGAGGGCCGGACGCTTCTTGTTCTTCGCACCGATCACCCACATGCCGACGTAGCCGTCATAGGGTTCCTGGGTCTTGCTGTTGAGCTTCGTTTCACCCTTCGCCATGAACTCGATGGGCTTCATGCGGGCGGGCTTGGTGCCCCACTTTTCCGCAATCATGCGCTCGATCTCGGCCTTGACTTCCTTCAAAGCCTCGGCGTGCTTGGGGTTCTTCGGGTCCAGCAGGAACGAAGCGTTGTAGCTCGGGTCCTGGCCTTCCTCGAAGGCTTTCGGCTTGTCCAGTACGGGGAAGGACAGACGGACGTTGTGCAGCTTGATCTTTTTTCCAACAGGGTTGCTCATCAGAGTCACCTTTTCATTCAGAGGTCATTATCAAAACTGTCGAGCATATCCCCGACAGAAGTCATTGCTGGCGCAGGGTGGGAGTCCTGTACCAGTTTCGGAGCGCCCTTGGGCTTCTCCGTGTGGGTAGCGAGGAAGTTCTCACGGTCAACCTTCGGGAGCAGCTTCGTGGCATCCGTGATGCCGATCAGCGACTCCTTGATGTATTCCTTCCGCTCGAACCCGAGTGCCGCAAAGTCGAGCTTCGCCGCCTCCTCGTCTTTCCACTTGCGCCGGCTGTCACCTTCGATCACCTTCCAGCCAGGGAAGCCTCGACCGGCTTCGATTTCAGCCTGTGCGAAGTTCCTGGCCTTCTTCATGAACTTGTCGACGGCCTCGAAGTACGTCATCACCTTGGACAGTTGCTCCACGGAGAGCAGATCAACGTCGGCCACGGTGAGGTCCGGTACTTCGCAGCCACCGACCATGACAGTCAGCAGTTCCGCCACTCGTGCAGGGCAGCGCGGGGCCGCCTTGCAGAACTGGCATTGCTTCGACCCAGGCACCAGCGGTGCGTCAGGTGCGTCGCAGCGGTTGGCCTTCTCGCGCAAGCTGTCGGCATGAGCCAGCAGTTCGGCGCGGGTCAGCACCCATTCCGTCATGCCAGCAGCGCGAGGCTGATGGATGCGGAGGTGGAACGTGTGCATCTCATACGCAAAATCGTAGGTTTCGATAACACCCGCCCCGTAAAGGACCAGTTGCTCATTGCCGACCGCATCGACCGGGACACCTGCCCCATGCTTGTAGTCGTCAATCCACACATGGCCGTCTTTGAAGGCGGCGTGATCGAGTGTGCCGGAGTTACCCGGCACCCAGGCGTCGAAGGAAACACGTTCCTCGATCAGGTGGTCGTCAGCGCCGATTTCCCAAATGGCGTCAACGTACTCCTGCACAGCGACAGCCATCTCACGGTCAACCGTGAAAGTCTTGTCGCCAACCGGGATGACTTCACCGAGGAAGTCCATCGCCTGCTTTCGCAACTGAAGGCAGGTGGCGCCGAGGGTATGGGCCGCCGTGCCTTCGTCGGCATAGTCGGACCCGCTGTCCTCGTAACCCTCGTCCTTCATGCGTTGCTCAAGAGCGATGGAGCCGGCGCACCGGCCCCACTTGGGCGCACCACTGGCCGACTTAGGGCTGTGGAACTCACCCATGTCACACGTCCAGGTCAAATTCGTCGGCTTCAGCGGCACCCGACAGCGCGTCGTGGGCAGCCTTGATGTTGCCGCGAAGCTGCGCCAGGTCGTCGTCCTTCACGTCGTCGAACTTGGCGGCCTTGAACGGGGTCAGGAGTTCACGGGCGGCCAGGGTGGCCTTCTTCACGGCGTCACCGGGGTCAGTGCTGGCCGGCTCGGCGTCCTTCACGGCATCACGGTAAGCGAGGAGTTCCTGCTTCACAGTGGCGCGGAAGTGGTGCATGTCGACGGCAGCGGAGGCCGGCACATCGCCGTCGCTCTTGCCTGTGACTTCGTTGCCGATGGGTGCGGCAGCATGAACCGGGGCCTCGACGGGCGGTTCAGCCGGAGCAACGCCAACGTCGGTCTTGGCAGGGCGACCGGTCTTTTTCTTGCCCGGTGCGGCAGGCTTCTCGCCGCCATCAGCCGCATCACCAGTGACGGTGACTTCAGGACGCACGACGACACCAACGGCAGCGATGTCACGCTGGAGCAGGGCGTTCAGGGCGGCGGTGTTTTCACGGAGGGCAGCGGTGTGTTCGGAGATCAGAGCTTCAATACTCATCAGATTCACTCTCAGGTTGGTGGTTGTTGCGTTGAGACAACAGGGGCGACTCTACGCAGACGAAAAAGCGGTGTCAACACAAAGTTGTAAAAATAATTCGGGGTGGGGTGATGTCGCCAAGCCCCTGACGCATCACGAAATGACGGCAAATGGTCATTTTTCAGCCGAATCAGCGCCATATTGCAGAAAGAGGTGTTGTGGAAACACCCCAGGAGGCTTATGCTCGGCGCTCACCAGTACAACAAAAAGGTGTGACATAGATGAGTCAGTTGAGCCTTGACGACGTTGAGTTGCGTCGTCAGACCATTACAGAGGCGTGGGACTACCTCGGCAAAGAGTACGGCGGGAAGAAGGCTGTGCTGGACATGATGGGGCTGGAGTCCTATGAGGCTGTCCGCAAGTGGATTGCCCAGGGCTACATGCCCACTGACCGCGCCAAGCAGTTCGAGCGGCTGTCGCGCGGCAAGTACAAGCGTGAGCAACTGAACCCTGACTTTGCCCCCTGACAAGGAGTGTTGGTATGGACCACCTCATTGTTTTAGAGGCCGAGCAAGGTCGTCGCTGCGCCAAGGCTTACTCACCGGAAGGCGAGCATCCCTATAATGCCGGCACCCACTTCCGTATCGAGCGACGCCCGGTCGAGTCCATTGAGGACGTTGCCCGCGTGCTGTCCGAGATCGAAGGTGACAGCCGCCGCATGGTCATTCGTGGCGACGTGCGCGACGAGAACGCTGCCAAACTGATTCGCTTCGACGACGAGGGTGAGCATGGGCCAGCCTGGCGCAACGGCTTCTGGCGTCGGAAGGGTCCGGTGTTCGAGGACGTTGACCATCGCTGGATGATGATCGACGTGGACACCAAGTCGGGTGGCGAGAAGTTGCTGACCGACCCCGAGGCTGCCGCGCTGGCATTCATCCACGCCAAGCTGCCGACCTGCTTCCACGATGTCAGCTTCTACTGGCACCTCTCCAGTGGTGCCGGCATCAAGCCTGGCCTGCGTATTCACCTGTGGTTCTGGCTGACAAACGCTGTCGGCTCCGAGGCGCTGCGCGAATGGGCCAAGGGCGTTCCCAACATCGACCCTGCCGTCTACAAGGCAGTGCAGCCCCACTACACGGCGAACCCGCTTTTCAAGGGCGTCCGTAATCCGGTAGAGCGCCGTTCCGGCCTTTTCCAAGGCTTCGATGATGCTGTGACTCTTACATTTGACAGTGTTACATCGCGCACTGTCACACCGGCTACTGAAGAATTTTCGGATGACGATTTCGGCGGCCTGCTCGACGCGCAGAAGGTCGGCCTGACGGTCGACGAGGCGGCGCGTTACCTGCAACGCCTGACCGAAGTGAACCCCGATGCTGTCGAGGACCACGACACCTGGCTCAAGGTCGGGATGGCGCTGGCCCACGAGTTCGACAAGTCCGACGAGGCGTTCGCCTTGTGGGAAGGGTGGGCGAGTGCCAGCCTCAAGTTCGACCCGAAGGACAGCGCCTACCGCTGGAAGTCCTTCAGCATCAAGGGTGACACCGGCAAGGTCGTCACGATGGGCTCGGTCATCAAGATGGCAGGCGGGCGCCTGTCGGATGCCGGCGCTATCGACGAGCAGATCAGCACCGCCGAAACGCTGGAGCAAATGATCGTCGTGCTGCGGGACGCCCACTTCGAGGCTGTCGCCCTGCGTGATGCCGCCATCGGGAAGGCTCACAAGCGCCTGAAGGAGATGCGGATTGCCATCACGCTGGCCGAGTTCAAGCGGGCAGTACGGGCGGCCAGGCGCGAGAAGGCGCAGGAGTCGGGTGCGATGGCGGCGGCATGGGAGCCACTGTTCCGTGACTGGTGCTATGTGGTCGCGGACAAGGAGTTCATCAACACCCGTACCGGCGCCCGCATGGACAAGGAAGGTGCCACCGACTACTGGACCCGGCAAATGTCGGAGATGGGCATGGTCGGGGAGGACTTCGAGGAAGTGAAGCCTGTGCACACCTACATGGTCGAGGTCGGCGCCAAGCAGGTGCAGGCCGTGGAGTACCTGCCAGGCGGCGAGCAGTTCTACATGCGGGGTGGTGTGCACTACCTGAACACATGGTCGGACTCCCGCATCGAGCCTGACTGGAGCCCTGCGGCCATCAAGGCCGGCAAGCGCTTCATCGAGCATGTGCGCCGACTGGTGCCGAACGAGGTGGAGGCCGAGTTGACGCTCGACTACATCGCGGCACTGGTGCTGTGCCCAGGGCGGAAGTTCCGCTGGTCACTGGTGCTGAAGGGCGACTACGGTAACGGCAAGACCGCCATCGCAGACGCCGTGCGCGCCATTCTCGGAGGCAAGAACGTCAGCAGCCCGGAGAACGATCAGTTGGAGGAGCGCTTCACCGACTGGCTCGACGGCGCACAGGTCGTCATCATCGAGGAGTTGATGGGCGAGGACAGGCAGAGCCTTGAAAACAAGCTCAAGACCTTCGTCGGCAACGACACCGTGACCATTCGCCCCTTCGGCAAGAAGGCCAGGAAGGCGCCGAACCGCACCAACTTCCTCATGTTCACCAACCACGACAACGCCATCAAGCTCGCCGTGACTGACCGTCGCTACTGCGTCATCCAGACCAGCGATGCGTTGGCGATGGAGGACAAGGCGTATTTTGACGCCCTCTACGACGAAGGTATCCGCAAGTACCCCGGTGGCATACTGGCGGCACTGATGGAGCGCGAGGAAAACCTTGATGCCTTCCTGGCTATCGCCAGTGGTCGTGCCCCGTCAACCGAGGCGAAGGCCGAGATGGTCTATGCCGGCCTGTGTGCGGAAGCGCAGTTGATAGCCGACAAGGAAGGGGTGTTCGACGACGGCCTGGTCACGCTGAAGCAGGCGGTGATCGGCCTGAAGGAACTCGTGGGCAACATCAACGGTCGTGTCACCCCGAAGTCTGCCGTCCGGTGGCTGCGGGAGGCCGGCTGGAAGCGCGTGACGACCTTCGACAATGACCGCGCCGGGGTAGTGGTGAAGTTGGGGCCGGGGAACACAGTTCGTCAGCAGTTGTGGGCGAGCCATGAGAAGTTCGGGGCCGCCAGTCGTGCATCATGGGTATCGGTCATGGAGTTCCTGAAGGAAGTCTCCAACGAAGGTTTCGGGGAGCCGAGCCCGCTTGCCAGGCGACTCGTTTCAGGTTTGTCTGTGGTGCCAGCGGTAGCGGAAACCGACGATTACGACGACATTTGAACCCCTCGAAAAACCCCTCTTAGCCCGCCTCGCGCGGGCTTCTTTTTGCCAAAAATTCGACGTGTAACCAAAACCCCAAAAGTGTAACCGTCACACTGAAAACGTGTTAAACGGACACTATCAATTTATTTCAGTATTAAAACTTATTAGAGTTTACAAAACTTATTTTGGTTTACGGTTACGCATTTTTGGTGTAACCGGCAAAGATGTGTAACTCTGTAAGTCATTGATTTATAAGACTGGTTACACTGTTACACAAGTTACACTTTCTATAGACTAGGGATATTGAAATTTCATTTAGAGAGTAGTTTTGTGACTGAGTAGTTTTAGAAAGTATGTATTTTGAAGAAATTTTTATAGGGAGTAGGGAAGGGGTCAAAAAGTGAAACCTGTGTAACGACCCCGACCCTACAACCGCTGGCCTCACTGACGCGATTTCCACTCCCGAAGGTCGGACTTGTCAGTATCACACTTTTTTAGTTCGACATCAGTTTGCACCAGGAGCATGAGCGCCTGCCGCAGCGTCTCCACCTCGGCTACCGGGGAGGGGCAGGGGCGCAGCAGGGGCTCGGGCGGCGTCACCTTCACCACCCGCACCACCGGCTCGGGTCTTGGTAAGAGCCAAGCGCAGCCAGTCAGCAAGCTCGGGAGGCAGAGGAGCGTCCAGCAGATCGTCCAGCGTCGGCTGGCGGTCGTCGGACGGGCAGAGTTGTGCGGGCGGGACATAGCGGATACCTCCAAGCTGATCGAGTTTTTTGGTGAGGGTCGTGACACGGGTTTCCAGGGTCTTGCGGGACGCCTCGTTGGCGACCAGGAGTGCTTCGTTTTTGGCGTTCTCCGCTTTTGAGGCGTCGAGTGCCTTCGAGAGTGCGCCTATTTCGGCCTGCAAGGCACCTTCCTGACGTTTTTGAACCTCGACCGTGGTCGTGAGCGACCAGACCTCCTTAATCGCGCTCCTGCGCGATTTCTCGCTGAACCACAGCAGGGCCATCAACACCAGAAGTGCGACCCCCAGGCCCTTCGTCAAGGGCGACATGAGTGAGAACATTCCCACCTCCTTCGAGTTACCGTTCGTCGGGAGATTCCGACCTGTCGAAGTCTGTACTTCAAAAGGTGTTGACTCAACCACAAGTTGTGAAGTCTCATAGCGGGAGTCGGGTGAGAACTCGACTGTTGTGAGTGGAGGTAGGAGCAGACCTCAGCAAAGAGGGATGGATCAGTGTCCGGGCACGAGCGGCTGCTAACCGCCACGGCTCTTGAGCGACACCTTGGGAACCAGTACGGAGTGACGGCGGGTCTTGCAAACCTTTGTTCACACCGGCCACCGCTCACAACCTCTCACACGGATACGCCTTGTCGTCTAGTGGTAGGACGCAAGGGCCGACTCGCGCCGCTATGCGGCATACGCTAAAGCGCGAATGGTCGGAATCGCCAGTGAAACGTAGGTTCGACTCCTACCAGGGCGTATCGCGTGTGAGTGGTGAAGCACTGAAAGGTAACGGGGCCGCGATTAAGTTCGCGGAGAGGCCAGACCGTAGTAGGGGCCGGGCTTCTAGGGGCACCTGGGGGACGCGCAACCGGCCACCGCTCACAACCCCGACAACTTTTGAAGGATGAAACTGATGAATCCGCTCTCGAAACTTATCGCCTGGGCGACCGGGCAGGACTTCACCCACGACCGCACCAGCGCCCCGCGCACGAAGTACGTCACCACGCGCCATCCGACCAAGAAGGGTCCGGGCCGCAGCCGTGGACGCGACGCCATGTCGGCAGCGAAGAAGGTTGCCGTCCGCAACGGTGTCACGCTGACCAAGCTGCCGAAGCACATTCCGTCCGGTATCGACACCGGTATCGCGGTCAACGGCATCCGTGGTGCGAAGGGTGGCGGTCGTGATGCTGGCGGTGCGACGACAACGCTGTGCAAGCGCCGCATCCGTAAGGCGCAGCGGGCCGCGCACATTCAGGCTGCACGCCGTCGTGCTGAAGCGGCACGTCGTCTTTCCG
>ERZ1645187.5203-NODE-5203-length-10215-cov-5.614665_pt1 | contig 10215 bp, 9 predicted proteins | sample MGYA00575352_ERZ1645187 | MGnify/ENA primary metagenome ERZ1645187 (study PRJEB40837, sample SAMN11349314) | freshwater sediment metagenome | isolation source: river sediment | host: Sediment | place: India: Wazaribad , New Delhi | collected 2017-02-21 ...
AAGAACGCCGCGATCGCCAGTCGCCGCCTGGGCCTCACCGCTCACGCCACCTTCTCGGGCGCGCTGGCATGGCCGTACTTCTACCCCTGGCCGGCGCGCCCGACGGGGCTGGTGGAGGATGCCTTCGACGAGCTCGCCCGCCGCTGGAAGCCGATCCTCGACGTATTCGACGAGAACGGGGTGGACGCGGCCTTTGAAATCCATCCCGGCGAGGACCTGCACGACGGGGTGACCTTCGAGATGTTCCTCGAGCGCGTGGGCAACCATCCGCGCGCGAACATCCTTTACGATCCCAGCCACTTCGTGCTGCAATGCCTCGATTACCTGTCGTTCATCGACATCTACCACCAGCGCATCAAGTGCTTCCATGTGAAGGACGCCGAGTTCCGCCCCAGCGGGCGATCGGGCGTCTATGGCGGCTACCAGTCGTGGGTCGACCGGCCGGGCCGGTTCCGCAGCCTGGGCGACGGGCAGGTCGATTTCGGCGGCATCTTCAGCAAGATGGCCGCCAATGACTTTGCCGGCTGGGCCGTGCTGGAATGGGAATGCGCGCTCAAGCATCCCGAACAGGGCGCGGCAGAAGGCGCGCCGTTCATCGACCGGCACATCATCCGCGTCACCGAACACGCCTTCGACGATTTTGCGGCGGGCGGGGCCGACCGGGAACTCAACAAGCGGCTGATGGGGATCGGCTGAGGCGCGAAGATGCCTTGCCGATTCCTGCCAGACGAAGGCGGTTGAAACGCGAAAGGGCCGCCGGGATTGAACCCCGGTGGCCCTTCTTGCTGGTTGCGGCCATGCGATCAGGCGGCCAGCGCCAGTTCCTTCACGCACTTGGTGGTCGGCACGAAGGGCAGGTAGCTCACCCGGTTGCGCACGGCCATTTCCAGCTTGTGTGCGCCCGGGGCGAGGCCGCCCGGCTTCAGCGCGGTGATCAGCGCCTTTTCGCCGAAGTTCCAGCGGTCGTCATAGACAGTTTCCATCTCGTCGAGCGTGTAGGTCTTGCCGCGCACCGAGAAGCGAACGTTCTCGCGCGGGATCACCTCGCCATCGATGGTGACCTGGATGTCCTCGATCATCGAGAGGCCCAGGCCCCGGTAATAGGGCAGGCGGCCCAGGAAGGCGAAACCGCCGTCGACATTCTCGAGGCTGCCCTCGACGATCATCAGCTTGTCCATCATGATCGGATGCTCCTTACGCTGCGGCCTTGAGGGCGGGGGTTTCCGGTTCGCCCAGCAGGCGGGCCAGCATCACCTGCTGGCGGCGGACCTGTTCGACCGAATCCGGCTCCTCGGCGTCCTCGATCCAGCGGTTGCCTTCGTATTCGGAGCAGATGTAGCCGTTGTAGCCGCCCTGCTTGAGCACTTCGACGATCCGGTCGTAGGGGATGCTGGGTTCGACGTAGTCCGCGGTCATTTCATAGAACTTGCCGTGGATGTTGTGGATCATGCCCATGTAGTCGAGCATCCGCTTCGGCTCGAACGCGGCGTTGTGGCGCAGCGTTTCGGCCATGGCGATCGCCGGGCCGACCCCGCCCATGTTCTGCACTTCCAGGATCACGTATTCCGACAGGACGCGGTCTTCATAGGCCTTGACGATGTAGTCCGCGATGTGTGCGGGAACGCCGAGGCGCTCGAACTTGGCGCGCCAGACCGGCGGGAACTTGTCGAGGAACATGCCCATGTCCGGCAGGAAGCCCAGCGCGGGCGAACCCGACTTCTGGAACATTTCGGCCATGCGGATGATCCACGGGTGATCGAAGTGGAGCGGGGCGTGAACCTCGGTCAGCAGCTTGATGCCCTTTTCCTCGGCATAGGGTGCGGCGGCGACCAGCACTTCGGGGGCGATCGAAACCAGGCTGCGGATGAAGGGCATACCCAGCGCCGCGCCGAAATCGATGTCCTTCTTCACGCTGGCAACCTGCTCCTCGAAGGGCATCGGCCGGCCCTTGTAGCGCTTGTAATCCAGCATGTAGTCATGGCTGACGGGCACACAGTCGTACTTCTTGATCAGGGCATGCCAGTTGTCGATGTCGGCCTGGGCCACGCCCACTTCGGGCCAGCCCCAGAAGCTCTGCTCACCGATGATCTCGATGCCCCGCGCGCCCAGTTCGGCGGAAACACGGATGCAGTCCTCCAGGGTCATCTTACCCTGGAAAGTCTCGTTCTGATAGGAATAGAGGCTGACGCCCCGCTTGATCTGACTGGTCACAAGTCACCTCTCCACTTGGTGGAACACGTCTGACGGAAGCGGGAAGGGCCGACCCTCCGATAGCCGGTTGGCAGCTTCTCCCCTGGGGCCGGTCGCCCTAATTGGAATGCATATTCGTATATTTTCGAGGGCAGGTCAAGGGGGTGTGACTGCCGGAAAACCGCCCTTCTCGTGCGATTGACAGAATTAGAATTCTTATTATTGTTAGTGCGAGACCAAGCGGGAGAGAATCGCCGGATGCCGTCAACTGTGTGCCGCGCGCTTATCGCGGCGCTCTGTGTGCCACTGGCGCTGTTCTTTGCCTTCGTCGGCTGGAACAAGGCATTCGCTCCGCTTGCCGATCTGGCAAGGCACGGCGCCTGGACCATCCACCTGCCCGAAGCGGCGGGCCGGCTGGTAGGCTGGAGCGAGATGGCCTGTGCCGTCCTGCTGCTGACCGCTCCGTTCCATCTGCAACGTCCGGTCGCGCTGCTCGCGGCGCTGGGTCTGGTCGCGAATCAGCTGGTCGCGGGCGCGGTTCACCTGACCCATGGCGAGGCCGGGGCGCTGCCGCAGAACGCCGTGCTGATCCTGATGCTGCTGGCGCTGGCCAGCCTGTCGCATACCAGGAAGTGGAGAGGGAAAGAATGAAACTGAAGGCAACTCTGGCCGCCGCGCTCGCGGCCGCGCTCTTGTCCCCGGCTGCTGCGGCGAAGCCTGCCAGCGATGCGCGGATCGCCCAGCTGGAGCAGCAGCTTGCGGTCATGGCCGCCAAGGCCGAAGCCGCCAAGGCGCGCGGCGAGATCGAGAACGTGTTCGGGCGGTATATGACCCTGCACAATGCCTTCCGCGACGAGGACATCATTCCGCTGTGGGCAAAAAAGGGCACTCCCGATGTGCGTGCCCAGTACTCAAATCTTGGGGTCTACACCGATTGGGACAAGATCATGTCCTATCACCGGGGGCGCCCGGCCCCAGTCGGCAAGCTGATCTTCCACTATCTCACCACGCCCGTGATCGAAGTGGCCGGCGATGGCCAGACGGCCAAGGGGCTGTGGATCGTGAACGGACTGGAATCCGGGCTGGTCGATCCCGAGCACGCCAGGAATATGCCCGCCTGGATGTTCGAGAAAGAGACGGTGGGCGGCAAGAAGGTGTGGATGCACAACGTCTATCTCAAATACGGCATCGATTTCATCAAGCAGGACGGCGAGTGGAAGATCTGGCACTTCCACTGCTTCGAGGTTGCCCGCGCACCCTACGGGATGGGCTGGATTCCCTGGGCCGCCGCCGCGCAGGACGACGCCTTCAACGTCGACCTGATGTATGTGGGCGACGACGGCAAGCCGGTGTTCATGCCCAAGGCCGATGGCCCCGCCACGGTCATGGGCAACAGCTACCGCACCGACCGGGCGCAGTCGCTCGATGCGCGCCCGCCGGTGCCCTATTACACCTTCAGCGAAACCTTCGCGTACTGAGCGCGCGCCTGGCCGATGTTCAGAAATGCTCTCTCGCTCCTAGTCGCGGTGCTTGCCACTGGCCCGATTGCCGCGTCTGCTGCCCATGCCGGGCCAGTGATCCGGACCGATGCGGGGGCGGTGGAAGGGCGTGCATCGGGACCGGTCGAGGCATTCCTCGGCCTGCCCTACGCCGCGCCGCCGGTGGGGGAGCTGCGCTGGCGCGCACCGCGTCCCGTGGCGGCATGGCAGGGCAGGCGCGATGCCACGCGCTTCGGCCCTGCCTGCTATCAGGGGGTGCCGAGGCCGTGGGGGCCGTACAGCGCAGAGTTCCTGGCCGGGGAGCCGCTGAGCGAGGACTGCCTGACCCTCAACGTCTGGAAGCCTGCCGGTACGGGGGCCAAGCGTCCGGTGCTGGTGTTCATCCACGGCGGTGGCTTTGGCGGCGGAGCGGGCAATCTGCCGGTCTATGAAGGTGCGGCCCTGGCTGCGCGCGGCGTGGTGGTCGTGACGATCAACTACCGCGTCGGCGTGTTCGGCTTCATGGCCCATCCAGGCCTGACGGCGGAAGACCCGCGTGGCACATCGGGCAATTACGGGCGGCTCGACCAGATCGCCGCGCTGCAATGGGTGCAGCGCAACGCCGCCCGGTGCGGCGGCGATCCGCGCAACGTCACCGTGGCGGGCGAAAGCGCTGGCGCGGCTTCGGTCAACTATCTCCAGGTTTCGCCGCTGGCGCGCGGCCTGTTTGCCAAGGCGGTCTCGTTCAGCGGCGCCAGCATGGCCGTCGGCCTGCCCGCGCTGGCGGAAGGCGAGCGCGCCGGGACGGCGCTGGCGCAGCGGCTGGGCGCTGCATCCCTGGCCGATCTGCGCCGTGTGTCGGCCGCCGATCTGGTCGAGGCGACGCGCTATGTGCCGACCGTCGGTGCCAGCGCCCCGCCGCCGCTCCAGTGGGTGCCGCGACTTGATAACGTCGTGATCGCGGCCGACCCGAATCGGCCCGATGCGCCGCGCGCTGTCCGCGTCCCGCTACTGACCGGGTTCAACGCGGCGGAAATGATCGACCCCTCGGTGCGCACGCCCGCCGATCTCGAACGGGTCCTGCGCGCCCGCTATGGCGCTTTCGCGGACCGGCTGCTGGCGCTTTATCCCCATGCCAGCGATGCCGAAGCGCAGGCCGCAAACGTGCTGATCGCGCGCGATCGCTACATGAGCGGGCTGGTGCTGTGGGCCGAAGGCCGCCCGCAAGGGGCGCGCGATCGGGTGTGGCTCTATCGCCACGATCACCCCTATCCGCCGGTGCCGGGCGCCCCCTCCTTTGGCGCGTTCCACAGCTCGCACCTGGCCTATGTGTTCGGCAACCTTGGCCTGGGCGGCCGCCAGTTCGGCGAGGCTGACCGGCGGGTTGTGCCGCAGTGGCAGGACCGGCTGCTGGCCTTCATGCGCAGCGGCGATCCCTCGCTGCCGGGCAGCGCCTGGCCCTCGGCCACCCGCGCGCCGGGGCAGGTGATGGCGATTGGCGAAGCCGGTGCCCTCAGCGCCGCCGTATCCACGCCCGAACGTTTCGCCGCCTTCCGCGCCTATGCCGCACAGGCCGGCAGGCTCGGCCTGATCTGATCCCGCGCCTTTGCGCGCGACCTTCTGGAGTTGTTTCCATGTCCTTTGAAATCTCGGTCAACCTTGAGTACATGTTCCACGAAGCGGGTGAGCGGCTGGAAGACCGCATGGCCGCTGCAGCCGCTGCGGGCTTTCGCCTGGTGGAAATGTTCACCACCGCCAATCGCGATGTGCCCTCGCTGAAGCAGGCGCTGGCCGATACCGGCTGCCAGCTGGTCTCGACCGTCACCGATCCGCGCATCCAGCTGGTGATGGAGGCCAACCACGACACCTTCCGCGAGATGTTCGCCGTGGCCGCGCGCGAGACGGCGGAATTGGGCGGCACCAACATCGTCGTCCCTTCGGGCTCGGCGGTACCTTACATGAAGCGCCCGGTGCAGCTGGCCATCGTCGCCAGGGCGATCGCCAGCGTGGTGCCTGTGGCAGAGGAGCACGGGCTCACCATCCTGCTTGAGCCTGTGAACACCCGGATGGACCATCCCGGCGTGCTGTTCGGCATGACCGAGGACGCGGTGGCGGTGATCGAGCAGGTCAGCAGCCCGCGCGTGAAGCTGCTGTACGACATCTATCATTCGATCACCGAGCGCGAGGACCCCTTCGCCGTGCTGCCTGCGGTTGCGCAGCACGTCGGCCATGTCCAGGTCGCGGATGCGCCGGGCCGCGGCGAGCCGGGTTCGGGCAGCGCCGACTGGCCCGCGCTGATCGGCCTGCTGCGTCAGGTCGGTTATGCCGGTCCGGTGGGCGCGGAATTCACGCCCACCGGCCCCGATACGGTCGCCGCGCTTGCCTATCTGCGCCAGGTCTGCGCCTGACGCAGCGGGCAAGCGGCGCCGAGCCGACTACTTGACCGGATAGTCCTTGGCTTCTTCCAGCACCGGCAGGGTAACCTCGCCGGTCGCTGCCCATTCGGTGCCGCGCAGGATCAGGGTCTGCAGCGGCTGGAAGTGCAGGCTCACCTCGTCGTGGCCAAGGGTGATCGAAAAGACCCGGCCCTTGCCATAGTCCGCCGTCCAGACCTGCGGGTGATCGGCGTCGAGGCCCTGCGTCGCCTTGAGCTTTTCGGGGGTGTAAGCGGCAGCCGGATACTTCGGCCCGGTCAGCCGGGGGTCATAGGCTGCCGCGCTGTCATGCGCGGTGGCCAGGACGTTGATCTTCACCTCCGGCGCGAAGCTCATGTTGGTGTACATATCGTCGTTGTAGGTCCAGATGAACTCGCGCATCCCGCGCGTGACGGGATGATCGCGGTTGACCAGCCGCACCGGAAAGGCGCCCGGCGGGGCGCGGCGGCTGGTGCCCGGTTCCATCGCCGCGCCGACCAGCCGCTTGTATTCGGGAATGTCGCGTCCCCAGGTGAACGACGAATGGTAGGCCACCAGCCCGCCGCCTTCGCGGACATAGCGGTACAGCGCATCGAACGCACTGTCGGACCAGACCTTCTGTTCCTTGTCGGCATAGTTCCAGCGGCTGGAATAGTTGAGCAGGACCACGTCGTACTTCTTGAGCGTTTCGAGCGTACCCTGGTCGAAATCCTCGATCACCCGCACGTCGAAGCGCTTGCTGTCCTGCATCAGGGTGCGCAGCATGTTGTTCACGCCGGTCCAGTCATGTTCGTAGCTGTTGCGGCCGCTGATGATTAGCACCTGCAGGCGCTTCTCGGCGGGGTTCACCGGGATCGCCACCCGCTGCACCGTTTCGGGCGGGCGATAGTCGATGGTGACGATCACCTGGGCGGCAGCGGCGGAAGCGGCGCACAGTGCGCCCGTCGCCAGCAGGGCATTCAGTTTCCTCATGTCCGGTCCTCTCGGGAATTCGTGGCGGCGCGGGCCGCGATGTCGGCGCTGATGCGATCGCCAAGGCTGTCCATCGGCCAGAACAGGATCACCACGATCTGCGCCAGCAGCAGGGCGATGACGCCGCCGTAATAGCTCCAGCGGATCGTCTCGCGAGCGGTATCGGTCACCGCCTCGGGGCTGTAGCCCCCGGCGGCGAGGACGAAGGCGACCCCTGCCGTGCCGAGTGCCATGCCGACCTTGGTGGCCAGGCTCACCCCGGCGGACAGCAGACCCTCCTTGCGGGTGGCGAAGCGCCATTCGTGATAGTCCACCGTCTGCGCGATCATCGCGAAGGCGGCGGTGATGGTGATCGAATTGGCGAGGCAGGCCGCGATGTAGACCGCCAGGAACAGCGGAGGGCGCGATTCGAGCGCGGGCAGAAGCGCGAACAGCGCTGCGGCCAGGGCCAGCGCGCCAGCCGTGCCCTTGCGGATCCCGGTCCGCGCCAGGATCGCGGGGGCGAAGAAGGCGGAGAGCAGCAGCATTCCCGCCACCGCCGGCAGCATGACCGAGATCATCCACGGCTGGCGCATCACGTCGATCGCGAAGTAGACCGTCAGGGCCATCATCCCGCCAAACCGCACGAAATAGAGCAGGCACGACCCGAACGAGACCAGCCAGGCGCGGTTGCGCAGCATCCGGCCGATCTCCGGCCACAGCGCGAAGCGCGGCGGGGCGCTGTCGACCACCCGTTCGCGGCAGTTGAGAAACAGCGCGGTCACTGCCGCGAGGCTGATCAGGGCGAACAGGGCGGCCGCCACGCGGTAGCCTTCGGGTGAATTCTCTCCGCCGAACTGTGCCAGGATCGGCTGGACCGCCGCCGTGCCCAGCACCACGCCGACCGAGGTGCCGATCGATCGCATCCCGCCCAGCTTCAGCCGTTCCGCGCTGTCCGAAGTCATCATCGGCAGCAGCGCGGTATAGGGAATCGAACCCAGCGACATCAGGATGCCCAGCGCCTTGAAGGTCAGGAAGGCATAGATCAGCTGCGCCGTCTGCCCCCACGGCGGCACGGCGAACACCGCCACCGACAGGATTGCATAGGGCAGGGCGGAAAACAGGAAGTATGGGCGCGTACGCCCCCAGCGGCTGCGGGTGCGGTCCACCGCGACGCCGACGATCATGTCGATCACCGCATCCATCAGCCGCGCGACAAGGAAGATCGTGCCTACCGCCGCCGCGGGCAGCTTCACCACGTTGACGTAGTAGATCAGCAGGAACCCGCTGGCCATGTTGTAGGGCAGGCTGAACCCCATGTCGCCAAAGCCATAGCTCAATCGCTCGGCCAGGCTGAGGCGCGGTTGCCGTTCGATCAGTGCCATCGTCACACTCCCGGATGGCGGCCTCCGGCGGCCCGGTTGTCCGGACCCGTTTGCCTGGCGGCTTGACTTGCCGCTATTTTATTAGAACAAGCATTCGCATTACAGAATGCGCCGGTCAAGGGGAGAGATTCGCATGGGCCATCACGGGCAGACCGGAGCCGCCGGAATGTGCCTTGGCAAACCGCGCCAGCTATCGAGCCGGCAGATACGAACGCTTCGGCAATATCGTCAACGCCCGACTGGCGATCTGCTATGAGCAGCCCGACACGGCGCGCGCGCCCTGGCAAGCGCCGGAACGCCCCGCGCGCTTGCCCGATCAATCAGACAGACAATCAAACTCAAAAGGACTGGGGATGAGCCGAGTTACCGAAATCCGCTATGTCGGATATGGGGTTGCAGACCTTGCCGCCGAGCAGGCCTTCTATGAGGACCAGTGGGGGCTTGAACGCGTTGCGTCGGATGACGGGATGGCGTGGTACAAGACCGCCGGGCACGATGAGCACCACGTCGTGCGCCTGCGCCAGGCGGAAGAGAACCGCATCGACGTGGTGGCGCTGGCAACCGAGACCCGCGCCGACGTGGAAGCGCTGTGCGAGCGCGTCCGTGCCTCGGGCGCGCGGATCGTCAGCGAACCGCACGATCTGACCACGCCCGGCGGCGGCTATGGCTTCCGCTTCTTCACTCCCGACGGGATGCAGTTCGAGATTTCGAGCGACGTGGCGCGTGGGCCCGTGCGCGATGTGGCGCGCTGGGACGGGGTGCCGGTGAAGATCAGCCACATCGTCTTCCACTCGCCCGATCACAATGCCTTCGTGAAGTGGTTCTGCGACGTGCTGGGCTTCAAGGTGTCGGACTGGCTGGGAGACTTCATGTGTTTCCTGCGCTGCAATTCGGCGCATCACCGCATCGCCATCCTGCCCGGGCCGCCGTGCCTCAACCACGTGGCCTACGACATGACCGGCGTGGACGGGATGATGCGCGGGGCGCACCGTCTGAAGATTAAGGGCACCGACATCCAGTGGGGGCCGGGCCGCCACACCGCGGGCAACAACACCTTCAGCTATTTCGTCACCCCCGGCGGCTTCGCGGTGGAATATACCGCCGAGCTGGAAGAGGTCGATTTCGAGACCCATCAGGGCAAGGTTCACGTGCCCGCGCCGCTGGTGATGGACCAGTGGGGCATCGGCGTCGGCGGGCCGCAGACCCTGCCGCACGCGCACCCAAATCCGGGCCTGTTCCAGCCGGAAGTGGCCTGAGCCATGGCGCTGTACGAACCGTTCCCCAACTACATCTGGAACCTGTCCGTCTCTATCGCGATGGAAAGCGGCGGGCAGATTGGCGAAATCGTCGATATGTGCCAGCCGATCATCGCGGCGGCGGCCAGTGGCGGCGATGCCGGTACGCCCGAATTCATGCGGCAGTGGTCGGCCTATGGCGACAAGCTGATCGAGCTGGCCGCCGAGGACGAGGCGCGGGGGCGGATGTTCTCCGCCTCGGACAAGCTGGAGCGGGCCGCGCTCTATCTGCTGGTGGCGGAACGGATGCAGGGGCACGGCGCCCCGGGGCGCAAGGAGACCTACGCCAAGGCGCTGCAGACCTTCGAAAAGTCCACCCGGCTGGGCAGGATAAACCGCGAGCGCGTGGAAATCCCGCTCGCGCAAGGCACGATGCCCGCATTCTACACGCGGGCACCAGGGCCGGGGCCGCATCCGGTGCTGGTCTATTGCAACTGTCTCGATATCTGCAAGGAGCTGCTCTACTGGAGCCGCCTGCCCGAAGCGCTGGCCCGGCGGGGCG
>ERZ1645187.5204-NODE-5204-length-10211-cov-30.878003_pt1 | contig 10211 bp, 10 predicted proteins | sample MGYA00575352_ERZ1645187 | MGnify/ENA primary metagenome ERZ1645187 (study PRJEB40837, sample SAMN11349314) | freshwater sediment metagenome | isolation source: river sediment | host: Sediment | place: India: Wazaribad , New Delhi | collected 2017-02-21 ...
AGCATTTTCAGTGTTTTTTGACCGTCGACCGCAACAGGGCAGCGTTCGAGCAGTTCTTCCAGCAAACAGGCGAAAGCTCGAACCTCAATGCGCTGCAAGGCTTCTGCCGTTGCCCGGTCTTCGGCGGCAACGAAGGATGCGGCGCCAAAATCGCCGAGCAAGGCTTGCCCATCGGCCCCATGCAGGATGTTGTGCGCATAGAGGTCGCCATGCATGATGCCTTGCGCGTGCAGGTGTTCGGCTGCCGAGGCGATGCCGAGCGCGATGCCGATGGCCGTCTTCAGGTCGAATGTCGCCTCCGCCGGATAAACATCGCGGGTGCACGAATCGAAGCTGGGCGGGCCGGCCAGGTTGCGGAAGCTGTCGTCGATCAGTGCCATCACCAGCCCGTGGGCGTCATCGGGATGCGCTTCCAGCTTGCCGAGCACCGGGATCAAATGCGGATGCGCGCCGGCCGTCATGCAGGCGTGCATTTCGTTGAGCGGCAAGCCGTCGCTGGTCAGCGCACCATTGAACAGCTTGAGCGCCACCGGCTGCGCACCCGCTTCGGCGCGAAATTCGGCATGGTGAATGACGCCGGAAGCGCCCTCGCCCAGTGGATGGCTGACCTGCAAATCGTCCCAGTGAATCAGCGAAACATCGGCCGGATGGGCGGCGTCGGCACAAAATGGATTGCCGGCAAAGGCCAGCCACGAGAGCCTCGGCAGCGACAGCAGCCATTCCGGCAAGGCTGAAAGTCGGTTGGCGGAAATCCGCAACAACTCCAGGCGCCTGCAGTTGGCCATCTCCGGCGGCAGCGACTGTAAGCGGTTGCCGGCCAGCATCAGCTTTTGCAGCTGGGTACAACGGCCGATTTCCGGTGGCAATTCGGCAATCCGGTTATCGGTCAAAATCAGCCAGCGCAACTTCGCCGGCAAGGCAGCGGCTGGCACAGTCTCGATCCGGTTGGCCTTGAAGCCGACCATTTCGAGCGCCGCGCATTGGCCGAGCACGGCCGGCAATTCGGTGAACGGATTATTGGAACAAAACAGGATACGCAGCTTGCCCAAGCGCGGCAGATCGTCGGGCAGCGCAGTCAGCGCGTTGCCCGAGAGATCGAGAATCTCCAGCGTTTCCGCCAGAGCGAAAATCTCGCGCGGGAACTCGGTCAGGCCGCAGGACAGTTTCAGCCGGCGGCTCCCGGCCAGTTTGCCGGCGCGCAGGTCTTCAAGGGTATTCAAAGGCATTCGGGTGATTAGCCATGCTAAGGTGCCGCAGGATAACAAAAGATGGTGACACATGACCTGGGAGAAACCCGCCAGCCCCGCCATGACCGAACGCGGCATGCGCGTCGCGCTGATTTTCGCGCTGGCCGCCGAGCGCCTGACGGCCTTTTACGAACACGCGCAATGGATGTCCGAAGCTCAGGGCACCAGCCTCGCCGCCGACTGGCTGGCGCGCTCGAAAATCAAACTGCCGCTCGCGGAACGCCGGCAACTCTCCACACTCGCCGACCAGCTCGCCCGGCAGATCGCCAGCACGCTGTCACGCGAAGCTGGCATGTACACCGCCCACGAAATGATGGAAGCACTCGACCCCAACTACCACTCCGAACTGGCGCAGACGATGCTGGTTGAATGTGAGAGGCTGCTGGATGCTGCGTCGGGGGTTGGCACGTAGCAGCCCCTTTCGGCCAGCAGCGGGTGTCGAATGCCCCCTCCCGATACGGACATTAGGCTGCACAACAGTTATGCTAACGGCGTTTATTTGCCTGGTGCTCGGGAATCCACGAGCTTGGCCCACTTAACCCTTGCAGGGGCGTAAAATCAGCCTCAATCCATACCCTGCGCCAAGTCAACAGTTTGCTCGATAGCCAGACGTAACTCACATGCAGCAGGCACGCCGACTTTTTCTACTGCTTCTATTGACCTTTGCCCTGTCTTTGCCTGGACGTGCGGAGATTGCCTGGACAGCACCTGGCGTTGAGGGTCAGACCAAGGTTCAGCTTTACCTGTTCTGGTCGCTGCATTGCCCGCATTGCCTTGAGGCCCGACCGAAAATTCAGGCACTGGCAGCCAGCCGGCCATGGATACAACTCCACGATCTCGAAATTGGCGAAAACCCGGCTAATCTCGAGCGCTATGCTGCAATGGCCAGGGAGCTTGGCGAGGAAGCGCGCTATGTGCCGGCGCTGTTTTATTGTGGACAAATGAACGCTGGCTGGCAGGATAGCCCGGAACAAATCGAACAATTGTTGCAGGCGCTTGCTGACTGCCATGTTCAAGGCCCACGGGAACACGAAACTCCACCCTTCCGCCTGCCAGTGCTGGGCAAACTGGAGACAGCTAACATGTCGTTACCACTGCTCACGATACTGATCGCCGGATTGGATGCCTTCAACCCCTGCGCCTTCTTCGTCCTGCTTTTTCTGCTTTCACTGCTCGTTCATCAGCAGGATCGGTGGCGCATGGCAATCATCGGGCTGGTCTTCGTCGGCATTTCCGGCCTGATGTACTTTGCCTTCATGGCAGCCTGGCTGGGTCTTTTTCTGATCATCGGCAGCTTGCCCTGGGTAACGGGTGCAGCGGGTCTGCTGGCTTTATTGATCGGCGTGATCAACGTCAAGGATTTCGTTGCCTTCAAACAAGGCATCTCGCTATCGATTTCCGATGCCGGCCGCGCCGGTATTTTCGAGCGTTCGCGAACCATCCTGAGAGCGGGCAGCCTGCCCGCCATGCTCGCTGCTACCGCCCTGCTGGGCATCGCCGCCAATCTTTACGAGTTGATTTGCACTGCAGGGTTCCCGATGGTCTATACGCAACTATTGACCTTGCATGTTGCCAACCCGATGCAACGTTATCTCTATCTGGCTTTTTACAACCTGATCTACGTATTGCCACTGCTCGCCATCGTGCTGGTTTTCGTCCGCACCATGGGGGCGCGCAAGCTGAGCGAACGCGAAGGACGTCTGCTCAAGCTGCTTTCCGGGGTCATGATGTTCGGCCTTGGACTTTGCCTGATCTTTATTCCCGAGCATTTGAACGACCTTCGCGTAGCCGCCGGCCTGCTTGCACTGGCACTCGGCGTGACCTGGCTGGCGGCGCAGATGACCCGTTCCAGGCATGCCGGATAACCTCTTGCGCCTTTCCCACCCTAGCTCTGGTTGAGGAATTAGATTATTCAGGCTGCCCGACCATGAAATTCCCCAGGCTGCCAGGTTTAACTACCGTTCGCGTGATAAATTCGCCACCACTTTGAGCCATCGACCCGTTTCGCCATGAGTGACCAACTCAATCTTTTTGACGGCAGCGCCAAACCTGCACCCGAGGTCGCGCCAGAACCCACCCAGCCACCGGACTTGCCACCGTCTTCGACTGCGCTGGCGCCCGATATTCCCTCGCCCGCCGATTACGCTGCCCGCCGCTATCTGGAATACGCGATGAGCGTCGTCACCGGCCGCGCCCTGCCTTCGGCGGCCGACGGCCAGAAGCCGGTGCAGCGCCGCATTCTCTACGCCATGCACCGCATGGGTCTGTACAAGAGCCCGCGCCATGTGAAGTCGGCGCGCGTCGTCGGCGATGTGATCGGTAAATACCACCCGCACGGCGATTCGTCGGTGTACGACGCGATGGTGCGCATGGCGCAGGACTGGAGCCTGCGCTACCCCATCGTCGACGGCCAGGGCAATTTCGGTTCGCGTGATGGCGACAACGCGGCGGCCATGCGATATACGGAAGCTCGCCTGACGCCCATCGCCGAACTGCTGCTCGCCGAAATCGACGAAGGCACGGTGGACTGGAAGCCTAATTACGATGGCGCCAACGATGAACCCGCCCTGCTTCCGGCCCGCCTGCCGTTTTGCCTGCTGAACGGCGCTTCCGGGATTGCCGTCGGCATGGCGACCGAGATTCCCGCCCACAATCTGCGCGAAGTGGCGTCTGCTGCGGTCAACCTGATAAAAGACCCGAATTTCAGCGAAGACGAGGTGCTGGCGCTGATTCCCGGCCCCGATTACCCGGGCGGTGCGCAGATCATTTCGACGCCGGAGGAAATTGCCGCCACCTACCGTAGCGGTCGCGGCAGCCTGCGCGTGCGCGCCAAGTGGAAGATCGAAAATCTGGCGCGCGGCCAGTGGAAGCTGGTGATTACCGAACTGCCGCCGGGCGTTTCCACCGCCACGGTGCTGTCGGAAATCGAAGCCTGCTCGAACCCGGTGGCCAAGGAAAAGGCCGGCAAGAAGGTGTTCACGCCGGAACAGCTCAACCTCAAGGCCGCCTTCCTGTCGTCAATTTCGGAAAGCGGCGTGCGCGATGAGTCGGGCAAGGAACACGCCGTGCGCCTCGTCATCGAGCCGGCTTCGTCGCGTCAGGGTCAGGACGATCTGGTGCGCATGCTGCTCGCCCACACCAGCCTGGAAACCAATGCTTCGATCAACCTGACGGTGCTGGGCGTCAATGGCACGCCACGTCAGGCTTCGCTGTACAGCATGATTGCCGAATGGTGCCGCTTCCGCCTGGCCACCGTCGAGCGGCGCACCCGCCATCGCCTGACCGCCGCCGAAAAGCGCATCCACATTCTCGAAGGCCGGCAGGCGATCCTGCTCGACATCGACCGCGTCATCAAGGTCATCCGCGAATCGGACGACCCCAAGGCCGATCTGATGGCGCACTTCAAGCTGTCCGAGATTCAGGCCGAAGACATTCTCGAAATCCGCTTGCGCCAGTTGGCGCGGCTGGAAGGCATCAAGATCGGCGAGGAACTGGCCAAGCTGCGCGAAGAGGCCGCCGGCCTGAACAAGCTACTCGACTCAGAAACCGAACTGCGCACCTGCGTGGCCGCCGAAATCGAGGCCGACGCGAAGAAATACGGTGACGACCGCCGCACCTTCATCGAAGCCGCCGACAAGGTGACGATGTCGGACGCCAAGAACGTTTCGATCCCTGACGAACCGACCACGCTGATCGTTTCCAAACACGGCTGGCTGCGCTCGCGTAGCGGCAATAGCGTCGATCCGGCAACGCTCACCTTCCGTTCCGGCGACAGCCTGCTGGCCTGCCTGCCCTGCCGCACGGTCGATCAGCTGGTTCTGCTCGACACCAAGGGCCGCGCTTACTCGATTGCCGCCTCCGACATTCCCGGCGGCAAGGGGGACGGCGTTCCGGCAACCTCACTGGCCGATTTTGTGGGCGGCGGCAAAATGGTGCTGGCGCAGGCGATCAAGAACGATTTGGTGTATCTGGTCGCGGCCAGCGGTGGCTACGGTTTCCGCTGCAAGGGAGAAGACCTTCTGTCGCGCGGCAAGGCCGGCAAGGCCTTCATGACGCTGCCCGAAGACGAACTGCCGGTGGTTTTCGCCCCGGCAACCAGCGGCGAAGTGGCCTGTATTACCAAGGACGGTCGCGGGCTGGTCTTCAATAGCGAGGAAATCCGCCTGCTTCCCAAGGGGCGCGGCCTCAAGCTGATCGATGCGGCGCCCGGCAAGACGGCGCTGGAAGACATCATTCCGGTAATCGACGGCGTTGCCGGCAAGCTCAAGGGCGAACGCCTGGAAAACTGTCGCGGCAACCGGGGCGGCAAAGGCAAGCCGCTGAAGGCACCGCGCAAATAAAGCAAAACCGGCGCCGGATCAGGTAACCCCGAAGCGGCGCCGGTGGGTGCGAAGGCGATGGATCAGGCTGCGTCCGTCGCGTGCATGGTTTCGACTTCTTCGTGCTCCCATTCCTTGATCGTGTCCGAAACAAGGCGGGCTTTCTCGTGTGGGGTCGGGGCGTGATGATGCGTTTCCTCGAATACCTCAAGGGCTTCGTGGATCGCTTCGGCCTTCGTATGGGCGTGTGTGTGTGGCATGGTGCGTCACCTTTCCTGATCGAAAACAAAAAAGCCCGTGGTTGCCCAGGGCTTTTTCACGAGCCGCCAACATGCGGCGGCTCATCTACCTCGGATGCCCGGGAAGCTTAGGCAGCCTTCTTGGCAGCAGCCTTCGGGGCGGCGGTCACGTTGGCAGCCTTCAGGGTTGCAGCGGTGGCAGCGGAAACACTGGCTTCGGCAACTTCGGCAGCCTGCTTGGCAGCCTTGTTCAGGCCTTCGTAGGCTTCGTTGGCGGTCTTGATGGCGGTCTTGACAGCGGCAACGGCAGCTTCGGAACCAGCCGGTGCAGATGCCAGGGCCTTTTCAACCAGACCGGAAACGTTGGCGTTGGCGGTAGCGACTTCGGCTTCAACCTTCTTGGCCAGCTTGTCCTTGGTTTCGGCGGTGATGGCGTAGACGCTGCGCGAGTAGTCGAGACCCTTCTCGATGGCCGGTGCGGCCAGTTCCTTCTGCAGATTCACGAAGGACTGGATGTCCTTGGCGCCGAACAGGGCGCTGACGTTGGCGAAGGAAGCTTCGAGCATGGAACGGCCGGCGTTCAGGTTGAGGGCGGCGAGACGCTCGATGCTGTCGAAAGCGGTATTGGCGAAGAAGGCAACGGAATCGATACCGGCTTTGGCAAACTCTTGGGGCTTGGTGTTCATGGTGAAATTCTCCTTGAAGGTCATGCTTGAATGAATGATCTGCTGCTTGCGGTACGTTTATGCTGCACTGCAACATGGCTTCATTCTACATAACCAAAATGCCGTGTCAAGCAAATTGTTGCACCGCAGCAATTTGCTTTGCAAAAATACAACGGCAGCTTATTCAAGGCCGGGAAACAACACATCCGTATAGCCGAATTTCGAGAAATCCCGCATTCGCATCGGGTAGAGCACGCCTTGCAGATGGTCGCATTCATGCTGCACGACACGGGCGTGAAAGCCGCTGACGCTGCGGTCGATCGGCTGGCCATGCTGGTCGTAACCCCGATAGCGGATGGCACGGTTGCGCGGCACCATGCCACGCAAGCCGGGCACCGACAGGCAGCCTTCCCAGGCGACTTCAGTTTCATCGTCGAGCGGCGTGATCACCGGGTTGACCAGGATCGTTTCCGGCACGCTTTCGGCATCCGGGTAGCGAGCACTTTGCTGGAAGCCGAAGATGACGACCTGCAGCCCGACGCCGATCTGCGGTGCGGCAAGACCAACGCCGCCGGCCGCCTGCATGGTGTCCTGCATATCCTCGATCAGCGCCCGCAGCTCGCCACTGGCGAAGTCGGTGACCGGCTGTGCGTGTTGCCACAGGCGGGGATCGCCCATGCGGAGGATGGTTTTGACGCTCATGGCAACGGCTCGCTTCTTGAATTTCCGGAATCAGGGTATTTTGTCACCCTTTTTTTAAACTTCGCCAGCGGCTAGAGGTTCAATGCCATCCAGCCGCGATTCCGGAACGATGACAACCACCGCCGACATTCCCGCCGACCAGCTTGCTGCACTGGTTGCGCCCGACACCCAGCGCATGGCCGCCCGCATGGCGCAGGATGCATTCACCACCCTCTTCCGCCTGACGCTGGATGCCAACAACGATCAGCTCGGCGCCGCGCTGGCCGAAATCGACATCCGCTGCCGCAACTGGTGCCAGGCAGCCGATAGCGCCGATGCCCAGGCGCTGCGCATGGCGCTGCTGATTGGCGGCCTCGATCAATGGGGGCTGGCTTACAGCCAGGCTTTCGGGCTGACTTCGATTCCCGCCCTCAGCATGCTGCTCGGCGCCCTGCGCGGCAGCCTGGACAGTACGGCCGACGCGCGCTTTCAGCGCCATTTCGAGCGCATCGAGCAAAACGAAGGCGATGCCGTGGATTTCAAGATCGAACTGCGGCGCAACATTCATCTGGCGCTTTGGCTCGCGATGACGGCTTGCGAAGAAAGCGACGACGCGCAGCGCATCCTCGAAGCCCTCGGCAGCATGATGCTGGTGCTGGCCCAACGCCTGCCGCAACTTGGGTGGCGTCTGCTGGCCGATGCCCTTGCCAGCATCCAGATCCGCCTGCTGACGGACACTTCGGCAAGCCCTCTGGCGCAGGAAAATACCCAGCAATTGTTCTCGGCCTTGCGCCAGAATCTGCCCGCCGAGCAATATCAGGCAATCCTCGCCTATTCTGGCCAGGCGGTGATGGCCTGGCAACAATCCCGACGCCCGGCCAACTGAAAACGGATCGGGAAAGCCCGATCCGTCCATTTTTTGCTGCCTGTTGCGGTCAACGGCAAAAAACAGCCTATTTCTGAAGAATGACCCCGCAGGCCTGACGCCCGCCCGAGTTGCCGGTCGGCTGCGTCTTGTAATCGTCCGGCGCGGCATGAATGATGACGCTGCGGCCGATGATGTTGCCCGGCCCGTCGGTCAGCGTCGGCCCATCGACGTAGGACACCTGACGGGCGACGCCGTTGGCATCGGCCACCAGTTGTGTCAGGTCGCCCGCATGATGGTCGGCGTGATCCGGGTTGCCGTGCGGCTTGCCGGTCGGGTTGAAGTGACCGCCGGCGCTGGTGCCATCAGGCGCGCTGCAATCGCCCTTTTCGTGAATGTGAAAACCGTGCAGACCGGGCGTCAAACCGCTGATTTCGGCGAACACTTTCAACTTTTCACCCGATTGCACGAAGGTGACCGTGCCGCTGACCTTGTTCCCCTGCGTCGGCGCCATTGCGGCCTCGGCCTTGTCCGTCCCTTTCGCGCCCATGCCACCCATGCAACCGGCAAGCAGGCTGCCAATTCCAAGCGCCCCAACAAGAATGAACTTCTGCATTATTGACTCCTCTACTTGTGTGAATGAGTGCGAATACCCATAATCGACGGCTTGACTAAAGAGCCGGTTCCATTCTGAGGCCGAACCCCTAAGCCTGACTAGCCATGCACAACGAAACCCTGAGGCCGGAAGCGACACCAACCGGATTGAACGACTTCAGTCCGACAGTGGATACGTCATCGCGTTCCCATCCGGAAGGGGTTTTGGTCGATAAATATAACCGCCGTATCACCTACGTGCGCCTGTCGATCACCGACCGCTGTGACTTCCGCTGCACTTACTGCATGGGCGAGGAAATGACCTTCCTGCCGCGCCATGAGGTGATGAGCCTGGAAGAATGCCTGCAGGTCGCCTCGGTCTTCGCCGGCCTTGGGGTCAACAAACTGCGCATTACCGGCGGCGAGCCGCTGGTCCGCAAGGAAGCAATGTGGCTGATCGAACGCCTCGGCGCCCTGCCCGGCCTCGACAATCTGGTCATCACCACCAACGGCTCGCAGCTCGACCGCTTCGCCCCTGCACTCAAGGCGGCTGCCGTCAAGCGCATCAACATCAGCCTGGATACCCTCAAGGCAGACCGTTTCAAGGCGATTACCCGGATCGGCGATATCGCCAAGGTGTTTAGCGGCATCAAGGCCGCGCAAGCCGCCGGCTTCCGCCGCACCAAGCTCAATACCGTGATGATGCGCGGCATCAACGACGACGAATTCGGCGATCTGGTGCAGTTCGCGCTCGACAACGAACTCGACCTCTCGTTCATCGAGGAAATGCCGCTTGGCGAGATTCATGGGCGCAGCGAGACCTATATTTCATCCGAGGAAACGCTGGCCACGCTAAGTCAGCGTTTCGAGCTGATCCCCTCCACCGAGTCCTCCGGCGGCCCGGCGCGTTACTGGCGCATCCCCGGCTTCGAGTCGCGCATCGGCTTCATTTCGCCGCACAGCCACAATTTCTGCGACAGCTGCAACCGCGTGCGCATCACCGCCAAAGGCGAACTCTACCCCTGCCTCGGCCAGAACGACGCCATGCAGCTGCTGCCCATCCTGCGCGAACACCCGAACGACGACGCCCTGCTACGCCAAGCGATCATGGACAGCATGGGCATCAAGCCCTACGGCCACGACTTCACCAAGCAGATGGACGCACCGCAGGTGGTGCGCTTCATGTCAATGACCGGCGGTTGATTTTTCGGTTTTTGGCCATTTTTGGCCGTTGACCGCAACAGGCAACAAAAAGGCGACCCGCAGGTCGCCTTTTTCTTTGAGCAGCGCCGGAAATTACAGGCCGCGCACCGCGCGCTTGCGCTCGATTTCGGTCAGGAAACGCTTGCGCAGGCGGATCGACTTCGGCGTCAGTTCGACCAGTTCATCTTCATCGATGAATTCGACGGCGGCTTCCAGGCTCAACTGGACCGGCGGCACCAGGCGGACGGCTTCGTCGGTACCGGAAGCACGGACGTTGGTCAGCTGCTTGCCCTTGATCGGGTTGACCACGAGATCGTTCTCGCGGCTGTGGATGCCGATGATCATGCCTTCGTACAACTTGTCGCCGGGGCTGACGAACATGCGGCCGCGATCCTGCA
>ERZ1645187.5206-NODE-5206-length-10208-cov-4.340687_pt1 | contig 10208 bp, 9 predicted proteins | sample MGYA00575352_ERZ1645187 | MGnify/ENA primary metagenome ERZ1645187 (study PRJEB40837, sample SAMN11349314) | freshwater sediment metagenome | isolation source: river sediment | host: Sediment | place: India: Wazaribad , New Delhi | collected 2017-02-21 ...
CGTGCACACCAAGGTCAAGGCGCCCGATACCACCGCCAAGCTGATCGGCGGGCTTGTCGCGGCCTTCGTTGCCAGCACGCCGGCCATTACCGCCGGCGTCGCGCTGGTTATGGTCGCCGTGGCCCTGCTGGGGGCGCGCGTATCGCCATGGCTTTATTTTCGGGTCGCGGCCCCGGCCACGGCCTTTCTGGCCATCAGCAGCCTCTCCTTGATGTTTTCCGTCAACATCGATGCTTCGGGCGGACTCCAGTGGCAATTCGCGCCTGATGCCTTGCCGCGCATCACCACCGTGGCGTCACGCTCGCTTGCTTCGCTGGCCGCCCTGTTGCTTTTGGTATTGACGACGCCGCTGCGCGACCTGATCGCGCTGCTGCGGCACCTGCGGGTCCCCGAGGTCATCCTCGACCTGATGGTGCTTTGCTATCGCATGCTGTTCGTGCTGTCCGAGGCCATGCACGACACTGTCACTGCGCAATCAGCCCGCCTCGGTTACGCGACCACCCGGCGCAGCCTGCACTCGCTGGGTCTGCTGGCCGCCAACCTGGCGGTTCAGGTCTGGCAACGCGCGCAGGGACTTGCCACTGCCGCACTGGCGCGCAACGGTGGCAGTGGATCGCTCCGCTTTCTTTCTCCCGGGTTTGCGCATTCGCGGCGCGATACCTTCATCGCCGCGGTCGCCGGCATCGCGCTGATCGCACTTGCCGGAAATCTCGACCGATGACAACACGCCTGATCCTCGAAGTCTGCAACGTCCGCCACGTATATCCGGAAGGCAGCACCGGGCTGGCCGGCTGCTCGGCCAATATTCGCCGGGGAAGTCGCAACGCCTTGCTCGGCGCCAACGGCTCCGGCAAAACGACGCTCCTGCAACAGCTCAACGGGCTGTTGCGTCCTGCTTCGGGCGTGATCCTGCTCGATGGCAGCCCGCTCGACTACAGCCGCAATGGCCTGAACGCCTTGCGCAGCCGGGTAGGCCTGGTGTTTCAGAACCCCGACCGCCAGCTTTTTTCCGCCAGCGTCTTCGAGGATGTGTCCTTCGGCCCGCTCAATCTCGGGCTGGACGAGGCCGAAGTACGCAAGCGCGTGGCGCAGTCACTGGCCGCCGTCGGCATGGCGGCAATGGCGGACCGGCCCGTACATCACCTGAGCTTCGGCCAGAAGAAGCGCGTCTGCATTGCCGGCGTGCTGGCCATGCAGCCGGAGGTGCTCCTGCTCGACGAGCCGATGGCCGGATTGGATGTCGCCGCGCAGACAGAGCTGATGGCGGTTCTCGACGATCTCTCGTCCCGCGGCATCACGATCGTGCTGTCCACGCATGATGTCGACTTTGCCTACCGCTGGGCCGACGACATCCATGTGCTCGCAGCGGGACGCTGCATCGCATCTTTCGATGCCGGTCGTCTTCCCGAGCAGGAATTGGCCCTGAAGGCGGCGGAACAATCGCTGCCCGCCGTCGTCGAACTCCATCAGGCGCTGGCCGCCAAGGGATTGCTGCCGGCCACGCCCGCTCCGCGCAGCATGAACGTCCTGATCGCCAGCCTGGCCAGCCTGTCGCCGTACAGCCTGGCCGAGGTCGCGCCGCTGGGCACGGCTGCCACCCGATCGTGGCATGATGCCCGGCGCGGCCGGATGCGACGCCACTGAACCGGGCCGAGTCCGATGCTGACGCTATACGACCGTGAAGCGTCCGGAAACTGCTACAAGGCGCGGTTGCTGCTTTCCTTCCTGGGCCTGACGTACCGGCGCGTCCCGGTAGCAATGGCCAGCGGACTCAACCAGGTCGATGCGGAGTACCTCAAGCTGAATCCGCGCGGCCAGATTCCCACGCTCGAGGATGACGGACTCGTGCTCTGGGGCTCGACCGCGATCCTCTGCTATCTCGCCTCGCGCCACGATCCCGGCCGGCGTTGGCTGCCGGAGGCGCCGGCACGGATGGGAGAGGTCATGCAGTGGCTCGAGCTGGCGCAGAACGAAATCCTCGAGGGCCTGTTTCGCGCGCGCGCCATCGTCAAGTTCGGCGTGTCCGGCGACCTTGATTCGGCACGGGTGGTTGGCCGGCGGGCGCTCGACGTCCTTGAATCCCGTCTGGGCTCGGAGCGCTGGCTGGCCGGCGACTGCCCCTCGGTGGCCGATGTCGCCTGTTTTCCTTACGTCGCCCTCGCCGGCGAAGGCGGCGTGGACATCGCGCCCTACGCCGGCATCGCCCGCTGGATCGACGACATCAAGGCGTTGCCCGGATTCGTCGGCATGCCCGGCATCTGAGCACCACTCCTGCCTGCGAATCCGCCATGTCCAGGACCCTCCACATCGTCGACGTCTTCGCCGAACGACGCTACTCGGGTAATCCGCTGGCCGTGGTCACGAACGCCGAAGGTCTCGCCGACGACGAGATGCAGGCGATCGCCGCCGAGATCAATTTTTCCGAAACCACGTTTGTCGGGTCGGAGGCCAACACCGACGGCAGCCATCGCGTCCGCATCTTCACGCCGGCGCGCGAAATCGCATTCGCCGGCCACCCGATACTCGGCACGGCCTGGGTAATCCGGCAGGAAGCGAAGGCCACCATGGAATCGGTGGTCCTCGACCTGAAGATCGGCCCGGTGCCCGTCACTTTCGAGCGCGATGCCGGCCACCAGGAAGTCTGCTGGTTCGCCGCGCCGCAGGTCACCCTGGGGCCGACCTGCGCGCCCGAGCCGATCGCCGCCGCGCTTGGCTTGTCGCCGGATGACATCGATTCCGCCGGACCCGTACGGCAGTGCGGCGCGGGCACATCGGCCATGATCGTGCCCTTGCGCAGCCTGGCGGCGCTGCGGAAGTGCGTGCTCGACCTCGGGGTTTACGGCGCGCTCGCGGCCCAAGGATTCCCCTCCCTCGTCTATGTGTTCTGTCGCGAGACACGAGATCCGCGCAACGACCTGTCGGCACGCTTCTTCTTCGAGGCCCACGGCGTGCGCGAAGATCCCGCCACCGGCAACGGTGCCGCGTTTCTGGGCGCCTATCTGCTACGGCACCACTTGTTCGGCGATGGCGACCTGTCGCTGCGCATCGAGCAAGGCCACGAAGTCCGCCGTCCCTCGCTGGTCCGGCTGCGCGCGCGCGTGGCCGACGGCAGGCCCCTGATCAGCGTGGGCGGCGGCGTCGTGGCGACCGTGCGCGGGGAACTCCTTTAGCTTTCGCCAACGCCAGGCGAGCCGCCAAGTTCAGGAAACAGCACGTCGGTAAAACCGAAGCGCCGGAAGTCGCGCATGCGCATCGGGTAGAGCATGCCAATCAGGTGATCGCATTCGTGCTGGACGACACGGGCGTGGAAGCCTGCCACGGTGCGATCGATGGCCGAGCCGCTCTCGTCCACGCCTTGGTAGCGGATGCACCGGAAGCGCGGCACCTCGCCGCGCAGGCCGGGCACGGAGAGGCAGCCTTCCCAGCCGTGTTCCTCGTCCGCCGACAGCGGCGTGACGACGGGATTGACCAGGATGGTTTGCGGCACGGCTTCGGCGTCCGGATAGCGTTCGCTTTTCTCGAAACCGAAGATCACCACTTGCAGGCCGACGCCGATCTGCGGCGCCGCAAGTCCCACGCCGCCGGCCGCCGCCATGGTATCGAACATGTCGGCGATCAGTTCCCGGATTGCCGGCGCGGTCGGGTCGGCAACGGGCTTCGCCACTTCCAGCAACCGCGCGTCACCCATGCGCAGGATGGTCCTAGCGGCCATCGGCCCGCCTCCGCGCCACGCCGATCGCCAGGGCCAGCCAGGCGAAGATGAATGCGAAGCCGCCGTAGGGCGTAACGACGTGCAGGGCGTGGAAATCGGCGGCGCTGCGCAGGTAGAGATTGCCGCTGAACAGCAGCGTGCCCAAGACCATCAGCCAGCCCGAGGCGACGATCCATTTCGAGGCATTCCGTCCGGCCACCAAGCCGACGGCCAGCAATCCGAGCGCGTGGAACTGCTGATATTGCAGGCCGGTGTGGAACCAGGCTTGCGCACCGGCCGGCATGTCGGCGAACGCATGGGCGGCGGCGGCGCCGAGCAGCACGGTCAGGACGGCGCTGACGGCGCCCAGGACGATGAAGGTTTTTTCGTGCATTGCGTGAAAGTCAGTGATGGCGGAGCGCCGAATCATATCGCCCGGAGCCGGAGCCCGACCGTCGCCGTCGAATCAGTACAGGCGGACGGCCGTGTCGAATTGCCAGGTCCGGCGGACCTCGACCACGTCGTACTGGCGGGCCAGGCGCGGCGGAAACGCCTGGTAGGGCGCATGGCTTTCGACGATGCGCCGTATCGCTGCATCGACTTCCGCCACGCCGCTGGAGAGAACGAAGGTCACGGTCTCCACGGTGCCATCGCTGCGCAGGGCCACCGTCACCATGGCGTTGGTGTGCGGGCGCCCGGCCACTTCGCGGACCGTTTCGACCGGTGTGTTGAACTGGATCTTGCGGGCCCACGCCTCGGCGTAGTCGACGAGGTCGACGTTGGGATCGCTGCGCCCCCACAGCCTGATCCGGCGCGCGGTGCTCAACGACAGCGGCAGCGTGTTGAGCGAACGGGCCGCCGCCTCGGCCTGGCGGCGCGCGGCAGCCTCCTCGAGTTCGCGTCCCATCGCGCGGCGCCGCGCTTCCCGCCGGGCGTCCTCTTCCTGTTCCGCCTGCACGCGAGCGGCCTCCTGGCGCGCCGCTTCCTGGCCGGCAGCGTCCTGGCGCGCGGCCTCCAGCCTCGCGGCCTCGGCGCGGGCTGCTTCCTGGCGCGCCGCCTCGACACGGGCAGCCTCCAATCGGGCGGCCTCGGCGCGAGCAGCTTCGAGACGGGCTGCTTCCTGCCGCACAGCCTCCAGGCGCTGCGCCTCCACACGCGCCTGCTCGATACGCGCGGCTTCCCGACGCTGGGCCTCCAGTCGCGCAGCTTCAAGACGCACCGCTTCCTGCCGGGCAGCTTCCTGTCGTTGCGCCTCCACGCGCGCGGCCTCGGCCCGCGCCGCTTCGCGTCGCTGCGCGTCAAGGCGTGCCGCCTCCTGACGAGCCATCTCCTGCCGTTGAGTTTCCAGTCGCGCGGCTTCGATGCGGGCAGCCTCCTGCCGAGCGGCCTCGGCCCGCGCCGCCGCCAATTGCTCTGCCTGTCGCTGCGCCTCGCGCTCCTGCGCGGCAAGCCTGGCCAACTCGACAGCTCGCTCCCGCAGTTCCGGTTCGGCCTGTTTCGGCGCCACCTCGCCGGCATCCCGACGCTCCGGGGGCGGAGCAGGCACGACCCACGCGGGCTCGTCGGACCGCTCCATGGCGATCACCGGCGTCCGGGGCGTCGGCGCAAGCGCCGTGTCGTCACCCGACTCCTCGGCGGGCAGGGGCGCTGGCGCGGGAGCCGTTCCGATTGCGGCCTCTTGCGGCGGCTCGGTCGGCGCAACAGCGTCGACCTTGGCGTCGACCTTGGTCTCGGCCTTGGCCCTGGGCGCAATTGCCTTCACCGCCCGGCGCACGACCGGCGCGGGCAATGCGGATGGCGGCGGCTCGGCGGCAGGCTCCTGCCTGATCGTTACCCGTGTCGGACCGCTGGCCACCGTATCGGCCGACTCCCTGGGCGCCCCGGCCACGGTCGGCGCAGGCACCAGCAAGACATGCAGATCAGGCACCTCGGCCCGCCGTTCCTGCCAGGGAAGGCCGAAGCCCGGCAGGCCGAGCCCCGCGCCGCCGAAGGTCAGGCTCAACAACAGCCCGTGGAACATCAGGGAGAGCAGGAACGAGAGCGACAGCCGCCTGCGGTCAGTACTCATACGGCAGCCCGGCCGCCGGCCGCGCCGAGGGCACCGAGGAAACGAACGGAGTGTGCGGGCATGGAACGCAAAAAGTCAGCCGTGACGGGACGCCGCATCATACCGCCGGCGTCCCGCTGATCAAGGTCGGTGGCGGCGTGTCGCCACGATTGATAGGCTCACCCCGTAACGCGATATGATTCTGCTTTTCGCGCATCCGCCAAAGACATCCGGATCGGTGCGCCTCCATCCGTAGGATAGCGCTTGCGTCTTTCTCTCATCTCATCCGCATTGCTCCTGGTTGGAGGAGGCGCGATCGCGGGCGCACCGCGCGTCGAGCCTTCGGATGCCACACATGCGGATATCGGCACGCAGATCGTTCGCTTCGTTTCCGGGGTGGCCGGCTACGCGCGCTGGCCGAATTCCTCCGACACCCATCGGCTGTGCGTCGCCGGCGAATCGGCCTATTTGAGAGACGCCCCCGCCCGCCTGAGCCGCATCGGCGGCCGCGTCTGGCCCGTCCGCGAGATCGCGCTCGACGAAGTGGATGCGACAGCCGGTTGCGATCTTCTCTATCTCGGCACGCTGAGCGTCGCGCAGAAAAGAAAGCTGTTCGCCGAGACCGGCGGCCGGCCTATCCTGACCATCAGCGAAGACAATCCCGAATGCGCGGACGCCAGCATGTTCTGCCTTGCGATCCGCGACGGCGGCGTCAGCCTGCTCACCAACCTCGACTCCATATCGCGCAGCGGCATACGGATCAATCCCAAGGTATTGCAGCTGGTCCGGCGGAAGCAGGCCCTGCCATGAGTCCGATGCCGCCCGCCACCCCCGGGAAGATGCCTCTCGGTCTGGTCCTGCATCGCGCGAACATGCGGCTGGCTCTTCTGGCGCTGACGATGGCGGGCACTTCCATTTTTCTGGTCGGCTTGATCGCGCTACGGGTCTACATGATCGACAACCTGGTTCTTTCCGCCCACGGCGTGGCTTACGGGGTGGAGGCCGCCGTCGTGTTCAACGATCGGGAGGCCATCGACGAGTCGATTGCCAAGATGGTCGCCAATCGCCCCATTTCCTCGGTGCGCATCTTCGATCGCGACGGAAACGAACTGGCGCACTGGCGGCGCCCCGAAGACGACAGTTGGGGGCGGGCGAAGGTGGAGCGCTTGCTGGCCGACATGTTGTTTCCGGCGCCGGCGACCGTGCAAATCGAACATGACGGCCGCGCGGTCGGCACCGTCAGGCTGTACGGTTCCGGCCAGGACATGCTCATTTATCTGCTGATCGGCATTGGCTGCGGGGTGTTCTGCCTTCTGCCCAGCGGCCTGATCGCATCGAGGTTCTCGCGCCAGGCCAGCAAGGAGATCATCGAACCCTTGCAGCACCTGGCGGCGGTGGCCGCGAAAGCCCGCCGGGAGAGGCAATTCGGGCATCGGGCAACGCCGATGGCGATCGCGGAACTGGATGCCCTCAGGGACGACTTCAATGCCTTGCTCGAGGAACTGGCGACCTGGCAGACGCAGATGGTCAGCCACAACGCGTCGCTAACCCACCAGGCGAATCACGATCCGCTGACGGAGCTGGCCAATCGCGCTTATTTCGACGCCCGGCTGGCGGCCGAGCTTTCGGACCGTGGCTGCGCCGCGCGTGCCGCGCTGTTCTTCATCGACACCGACCACTTCAAGGACATCAACGACGAACTGGGCCACGAGGCGGGCGACGCGGTGTTGCGCACGATTGCCCGCCGGCTGCGGTCGCAGGTGCGGGAAGGCGACCTGGTCGCCCGCATCGGCGGGGACGAGTTCGCCGTCCTGCTGACGCCTTTGGCGAACATATCGCAAGCGAGCAGGATCGCCGCCGGCATGCTGGACACCATGAAGGAACCGATAGCGCTGCCAACCGGAAAATCGCCGACCGTTTCCTTCAGTATCGGCATCGCGTTCTACCCCGATCATGCGCGTGATTCCGCAAGCCTCATGAAGAAAGCGGATGAAGCGATGTACCAATCGAAACGCGCCGGACGCGGAACCTATTTGGTCGCCTCGGCCGCCACGCCATCGGAGAAATCATGATCCGCGAGCTCATCGTCGGCATGCAACTGTCGACCGTCTTGTTCGGAACCGTGGCTTGCCAGTCCCTGCCGGAACAGTCGAGCCAGTCTCAACCCGCAGAACGCAAGATGCGGCTGAGCCCGGCGCAGATCGCGGCCTTGAAACAGGAGGGTTTCGTCGAGTCGGAAGAAGGTTGGGAATTCAGCGCCTCGGAAAGGCTGCTGTTCGGACCGAACGAGGCGACCCTGATCGCCGATGCCCGGCAAACCGTCGAGCGCATCGCGCACCTGTTGATCAGGCTGGATATCGGTAATGTCCGGATCGACGGCCATACCGACGTCACGGGCAGCGCCGCCTACAACGAACAGCTGTCCTTGCGTCGGGCGCAAGCGGTCGGCGAGGCGATGATCCAGGCGGGAATGAACGCCAGCGGCATCCAGGTGCGCGGCCTGGGACGCAGGATGCCGGTCGCCAGCAATCAAACCACCGAGGGACGGGCGCAGAACCGCCGGGTGGCGCTGGTGATCGCCAGCGAGTAGCCATGGCCAGAATGACTCGGCGCACGGCTGTGCTCGACTGGCGTTCGCGCAAAATGGGCCTCGACCTCGACCTTCCTACTTCAGGTCGAAGCGGTCCAGGTTCATCACCTTGCTCCAAGCGGCCACAAAATCGCGCACGAACTTCTCCTTGGCATCGTCCTGCGCATAGACCTCGGCCAGCGCCCTCAATTGCGAGTTCGAGCCGAACACCAGGTCGACGCGGGTCGCAGTCCATTTCACGGCGCCGGTCTTGCGGTCGCGAATCTCGTAGAGGTTGTTGCCGGCCGGCTTCCACGTCCAGGCCATGTCGGTCAGATTCACGAAGAAGTCGTTGGTCAGCGCCCCCACGCGGTCGGTGAACACGCCGTGCTTCGTTCCGCCGTGGTTGGTGCCGATCACCCGCATGCCGCCGATCAGAGCCGTCATCTCGCTGGCCGTGAGGCGCATCAACTGTGCGCGGTCGAGCAGCAGTTCCTCGGCCGTGACGACGTAGTCCTGCTTCAGCCAGTTGCGGAAACCGTCCGCCAGCGGCTCCAGCACTGCGAAGGACTCGGCATCCGTCATCGCTGCCGTGGCGTCGCCGCGACCCGGCGCGAAGGGCACGGTGACATCGACGCCCGCCGCCTTCGCGGCCTGCTCCACGCCGACGTTGCCCGCCAGCACGATCACGTCGGCCACGCTCGCGCCGGTCTCGGCGGCGATCTTTTCATAGACTGCCAGCGCCTTGGCCAGCCGCGCCGGCTCGTTGCCTTCCCACTCCTTCTGCGGTGCGAGGCGGATGCGCGCGCCGTTGGCGCCGCCGCGCTTGTCCGAACCGCGGAAGGTGCGCGCGGAGTCCCAGGCCGTCGACACCATGTCGCCGATGCTCAAGCCGCTGGCGGCGATCCTGGCCTTCACGGCGGCGATGTCGTAGTCCTTGCGGCCGGCCGGCACCGGGTCTTGCCAGATCAGGTCTTCCTTCGGCACGTCCGGGCCGAAGTAGCGCGCCTTCGGGCCCATGTCGCGGTGGGTCAGTTTGAACCAGGCGCGGGCGAAGGCATCCTCGAAGGCCTTCGGATCCTTCTGGAAGCGCTCCGAGATCTTGCGGTAGGCCGGATCCATCTTCATCGCCATGTCGGCGTCGGTCATGATCGGGTTGTGGCGGACCGACGGGTTCTCGGCATCGACCGGCTTGTCTTCTTCCCGGATGTCGACGGGTTCCCACTGCCACGCGCCGGCCGGGCTCTTCTTCAGTGCCCACTCGTGGCCGAGCAGCAAGTCGAAGTAGCCGCCCTTGCCGGTGTTCCACTTCATCGGGTGCGTGGTCCAGGCGCCTTCGAGGCCGCTGGTCACCGCGTCGCCGCCGATGCCGCGGCCCTTCTGGTTGTTCCAGCCCAGGCCCTGCTCTTCGATCCCCGCGCCTTCCGGCGATGCGCCCAGGTTGGCCTCGCTGCCGTTGCCGTGCGCCTTGCCGACCGTGTGGCCGCCGGCCGTGAGCGCCACGGTCTCCTCGTCATTCATCGCCATGCGCGCGAAGGTCACGCGCACGTCGCGGGCCGTCTTGAGCGGGTCGGGCTTGCCATCCACGCCCTGCGGATTCACGTAGATGAGGCCCATCATCACGGCGGCCAGCGGGTTTTCCAGGTCCCGCTCGCCGGAGTAGCGGCTGCCCGCGCTGCCGGTGGGCGCCAGCCATTCCCGCTCCGAGCCCCAGTAGGTGTCCTTCTCCGGATGCCAGATGTCCTCGCGGCCGAAGCCGAAGCCGAAGGTCTTCAGGCCCATCGACTCGTAGGCCATGGTGCCGGCGAGGATCATCAGGTCGGCCCACGAGACCTTGTTGCCGTACTTGCGCTTGATCGGCCAGAGCAGCCGGCGCGCCTTGTCGAGGTTGGCGTTGTCCG
>ERZ1645187.5207-NODE-5207-length-10205-cov-28.833399_pt1 | contig 10205 bp, 7 predicted proteins | sample MGYA00575352_ERZ1645187 | MGnify/ENA primary metagenome ERZ1645187 (study PRJEB40837, sample SAMN11349314) | freshwater sediment metagenome | isolation source: river sediment | host: Sediment | place: India: Wazaribad , New Delhi | collected 2017-02-21 ...
TGATCGACACCGGCATCGACGCCTCGGTGCGCCAGGGCTTCGACGCCTTCCAGCTCACCATCTCGCGCTGGCAGCAGGATCTGGTCGAGTGGCGCTGCCGCCTCACCCCGGCCGAGGTCACTCGCTACGTCGGCACCACCAGAGGCTGGAACTGTCGCGACGTGAAGTTCCTCTCCGGCGAGGTCGCCTTCGACCAGCTGCCCGACCGCCGCGAGAAGCTGCAACGGATCGCCACCCGCTTCGTCCTGCCCGCCGACGAGGTCGACCTGCTGATCGCAGCCGGCCGCGATGCCACCCTCGCCAATCCGGTCTTCAACGGCTTCCTGCGCACCACCCGCCCGCCCGGCGCCGCCGCACCCGCCGCCCCCCGCCAGACCCTCACCCCCGAGCGCGGCGCGCCGGTGACCCTCAAGCGCGAGAACTGACCCATGACCGCCGCCGAGACCGGCACGAGCGCCGCTCCCCCGCCGCTCGGCCCTTGGCGGGCCCGGATCACCCGCGCCGACGCCTTCGCCTGGGAGAACCTGCCGCGGGAGCTCCGCGGTTGGCGCAATCTGGTCTTCTTCCTCTTCCTCGGCTCGGCCGGGATCTGGGTCGCACTGCTGGAGGAGGTCCTCCCCCTCGACGGCAGCTTCGGCCTCACCCTCGCCGCGATCCTCGCCGCAGCTGGCCTCCACTGGCTGATCGCCACCGCCTTCATGACCCGCCGCACCCACGCCCGCGCCGCCCGCCGCATCCCGACCACCGCCGAGATCGAGGTCGAGGATCACGGCGATCGCCTCCTCACCCGCACCCGGCCGGAGGCCGGACCGGAGCGCATCGACGGCATTCCCTTCGACCGCGTCGGCCAGGTGCTGGCCACCGAGACCCACCTCTTCCTCGCCCATGGCGCCGAGGTCGTCATCCTGCCGCTCACCGCCTTCGCGAGCCTCGAGGCGATGCGGGCGATCGCCGACGACTGGGACCGTCGCGCCGACGCGGCCTCGCCCTGAGCCCGCCACCACCGTCCGCCCCGCCCGGCTCCGTAAGTAGCGGTCGCGATGGCGCCGGAGAGGGTGCGGGCATAGATTGTTTCCGACCCGTGACGTCGGGTCCCGTGACACCGTGAAGGAGCAGGGTTCGCTCGCCACCCGCGTCGCCGAGGTCGATCCTCGACGCGACCGGGGAGATCGCCGACGAGGGTCGTCGGCAGGCCCGTGATCGACGACGGCCGTCGGCGCCTCCCGTGGGACGAACCCACGAAAGGAGCGATCGATGACGACTTTCGCCCATGGCTCGAGCAGACGTGACCTCCTCGAATGGGGCCTCGCCGCCTTCGGTGTGCTCGGATGGCCCCCCTTCGCCCCCGCGGCCTTCGCCGCCGGCCGGAAGAAGGCCTACATCGCCTCCGGCAAGGGCGCCGGATCGCTGCTCGACGACCCCGACTATCGCCGGGTGTTCCTGAGCATCTTCTCCGATCTCGACACCACCCTGGTGAACGCCCCGAGCCACGCCGACATGCTCGCCGGCATGTTGGCCGCCGACGTGGTCTATCTGAGCGTCCATTCCAACAGCCGGGTGATCGGCGTCGCCAAGGACGACTACATCCACGTCGGCGACCTCCACCGCCAGCGCCGCCTCGGCGGACACGGCCCCCGACTGGTGGTCGTCGCCGGCTGCCTCACCCTCGACACCGACACCCGCGTCACCATCCCGCACGCCTTCGGCATGCTGGAGGAATCGACCGGCCTCGCCTACATCGGCTTCGACAAGACCATCGTCGGCGTCAACGTAGACGCCTTCTTCCGCGTCTTCTTCGCCCTGTGGCTGCGCCCGAACAAGGACGGCACCTACCGTACCCTCGCCGAGGCTCGCGACGAGGCCGTGACCTTCATCGAGAACCGCATCGTCGACAACGAGAAGATCAAGGCCGCCGGCAACACCGACGCCGGCAAGATGATGCAGTTCGCCGCCGGCGTCCCCTTCGTCGGCCGCTCCATGGAGATCGTCGGCGACGCCGCGTTGCGCTACCCCGATCTCGACCGCCCGCTCACCGGCAAACTCGCCGCACCCGATCCGACCGCCGGCAGCAATGCCGGCACCGCGACGCCCTCCGCCACGACGACCACCACGCCCCAGGGCAACACGCCCAAACCGCCGCCCCCCGACACCGGACGCACCGGCGCCGGCGCGGCGCCGAGCGGCGGCTCGAGCTGGACCCCGTCGAGCGGCGGCTGGGGTCCCGCCGGCGGCTCGCCCGGCCCCGCCCCGTCGAAACCCTCCGGCGGCGGCAACGTCGACGCCATCAACGACATGCTGAAGCGGTGAGGCGTCGCGGCGGCCGGGGCCCGGCCGCGAAGACACGGAAACGGGCGCGCCCACACCGGTTCGCGCCCGTCGCATCTGCGGCGCCGTTCACCGCGGCGCCAGGATCATCTCGCCGCGCAGATCGTCGACCGATCGCGGGCTCTGTTGGCCCGAGGTCGACCGTTCGACCTCGGCCCGGATCTTCCGATAGGCCACCGACACGTCCTCACCCGGCACTCCGAGATGCGACAGCAGCGCCGCGGTGAACACACTGACGTCGCTCGCCCCGGTCTGCGCCGTCTTGCCCTCCTCGGAGGCGAAGACGATGAACTGGTTCGGTCGCACCGCCTCCTTCGGCACCACGGCGAGGCCCTTGGTCGGCCCGCCGAGCCCCTTGTAGAAGGTCGAGGCGAGCTTCTCCTCGACCACCGGATTGTCGCGGCAGGCATCGATGAAGGCGAGCACTACCTTGGCGTCGCTGCCGGCATCGAGGAACTTCTGCAGATCGAGTGCCCGCGCCTCCACGTCGAAGGCCGCCCCCGGCGCCGTGAAGTCGGCATCGGTCGGCAAGAGATAGTTGTGGCCCCGCACCTGGATGCCGTGGCCGGAGAAGTAGAACAGCGCCACCTCCGCCCCCCGCGCCTTCTCGAAGAAGGCGCCGAGATCGGCCGCCATGGCGCCGCGCCCGAGATCGCTTCCCGCGATCACCTCGAACCCCAGCCCGGCGAGCTTGGCCTTCATCCGCGCCGCATCGTTGACCGGCGTCGGCAGTTTCGGCGCGGCGACATAGGCGCCGTTGCCGATCACCAGCGCCACCCGCCGCCCGGTCGCCGCCGCTGCCGCCCCGGTCGAGACCGGCTTCGGCGGCTCGACCGGCGCCGGCGTCACCGCCGCCGTCTCGGTCGGTTTGGCGGTCGTCGGCTGGGTGGTCGGCTGCGTCGGCGCGACCGGCGGCGCAGTGCCGGCCTTCACCACCGGCTCCGGCGCCGGCGCCGGCGTGACCACCGGCTTCGGCGGATCGACGATCGGGATCGTCTCCGGCGCATCGCGCACCACGATGCTGCGGGCGATCCGATCGCAGGTCGGCTTCAGGATTTCCCACTTCCCCGTCGGCCCGCGGCATGTGAGCACGAAGCGCCGCCCGTAGACCGGCGGATCGTCGACCACGATGTCGATGCCGCGGGTGTTGTTGTAGGCATCCTGCAGGATGAAATCGACGCGCACGGCGCGCCGTTCGCCGAGGCGGATCTCCACCGCATTGGCTCGGACGTCGCTCGATTCCGAGTAGGCGTGCGCCCCCTCGCCCCAACCGGCGACCAGCAGCAGCGAATTCTCCACCGCGCCGCTGCGCGAGGTGGTCAGCGCCACCCCGTCCCACGACCGGCTCGCCGCCGTCAGCGCCCCCGGCCCGCCCCCGCCGCCGAACGAGCGCAGATTGTCCGGCGCATCGAAGGCGATCGCCCCGAAGTCGTGGTGCCGCCAGGATTCCGCCGCCGCCGTCGAACCGCCCGCCGCCAGCCCCACCGCCACCGCCATCGGCACGGTGAACCACCATGCCCGCGAAACCGATCGCCTCGCCCTGCGAGAATACCGCATCGCACGAACTCCTCGCCCCGACGCCGCCGCTCCCCGCGAACCGGCCCTCACCGGGTCGGCGCCAGGAACAGCGCCTCGCGCAGATCGTCGACCGAACGCGGGCTCTGTCGCCCACCGGTCGTCTCTTCCACCTGCCGCCGCACCTTGCGATGCAGCACCGAGATGTCTTCGCCCGGCGTCGGCAGGAGCTTCAGCAGCGCCGCGGTATAGACCGACACCTCGCCGTCGCCGGTCTGCGCCGTCTTGCCCTCGTCGGCCGCGAAGCCGACGAACTGCCCGGAGCCGATGTCCTCCTTGCGCACCACCGCGAGCCCCTTGGTCGGCCCGCCGACCCCCTTGTAGAAGGTCCGCGCCAGGTTTTCCTCGACGATCGGGTTGTCGCGACAGGCGTCGACGAAGGCCAGCACCGTCCGCGCGCCCGCCGCCGCATTGAGGTACTTCTGCAGATCCACCGCCCGCCCGTCGACGTCGAGCGCCGCCTGCGGATCGTCGAATCCGGCGTCGACCGGCAACAGATAATTGTGGCCGTTCACCTGCACACCATGGCCGGAGAAGTAGAACAACGCCACGTCCGCCCCCTTGGCCCGCTCGTAGAAGGTTCCCAGATCCGCGGCCATCTGCGACCGGATCCGATCGGTGCCGACCGTCACGTCGAAGCCGAGCGTACGCAGCATCTCGCTCATCCGCGCGGCGTCCTTGGCCGAGGTCGGCAGCTTCGGCGCCGACGCGTAGGCCCCGTTGCCGATCACCAGCGCCACCCGGCGCCCCCGCGCGGCAGAGCTCGCCACCGCGCTCGGCGTCGGCGCTTCCGCCGGCTTGGCCGCCTGCGGCGTCGACGGTGGCGCCTGCGACAGTCTCATCTGTTCGAGTTTCAGCCGTTCGATTTCCGCCTGTAGCTTCAACCGCTCCAGTTCGCTCTGGCCGTTGGCCGGCGGCGGCGGAGGCGGCGGCGCGACCGGCGGAGGCTGCGGTTGCGGCTGCGGTTGCGGCGGTTGCGGCGGCGGCGGTTGCGGCGGCGGTTGCGGAGGAGGAGGAGGCGGCGGCTTGGGCGGATCGACCTTGGTCGCCACGTTGGCCGAGGCCTGCCCGTCGCCCTGCGACGGCACCAGCGACTTCGACAGCCGCGTCACCATGTCCGAGACCGCCCGCGACGGCTCGCGCGGATGCCCGATGATGAGGATGGTGAAGACCGAGCGGTCGTCGGAGATGTAGAAGCGGACGTAGAAGCCGTCGTTGCCCTGGATGCCCGACAGTACGAAGTTGTTGGCGAAGACCCGCTCGTAGTCGAACTTCGCCCCCTTGATGCCGGCCTTGATCTGCACCAGCGCATTCGCCAGATCGACCCGTTCCGGGTTGAGCTGCCCGAACACCCGCACTTCCATCCGCCCGTCACGCGACGTCAGCGTCAGTCCGTCGACCCCCGCAGGGGCCGGCGCTCGGTTCAGATCGGCGGGCACGTCGATTGCGAAGTGGAAGCGCGGATGCTCCCAGCGCTGCCATTGGACCGGCGTCGCCGGCGGAGGTGGCGGCACCGACGGCTTTACCGGCGGCGGTGGCCCCATGCGGGTGCTCGACCGCCCACCACTGCCCTGGCCTCCGTCGAAGGCCGTCGCGTCCGTCGCCGCCCCGAGGCAGAGGACACCGACGATCGCAGCGGCCCCGACGAGAAGACGGCTCCCCCGGCTCGGGAGACGGACGGCGGCGGGCGTGGGCATCTTCCGCGAGCCTCCTCGGATCGCCGCCGGGGCACGCCCGACGCGCACCCCGGCCTGTTCTTCGTGATCGCTCGTTCGACGGGACCGGATCACCGGACCATCGGCACGCCGATCTTGTCGACCTCGAAGCGGTTGCCGCGCATCGAGATCCGCGCCTGCAACCCCATCTGATCGATCATCATCTGCATGTTGCGCTCGAGCCGCGCCGCGTCGGCGCAGGACTCGTACCAGTACTCGGCATAGCGCATCTGCGCCCGCACCGGCCGATAGTGGTCATAGCCCTTGAACGCGGTCAGATATTCCTGAATCCGCAGCACTTCCGGCCCCTCGAAGCCACGCAGCACGATGGTGTAGCCGATGGTCATGCCGGCACAGTTGCTCGGCGGGCCACCCGGAACCGGCGGCGGCGGATAGGGCGGATAGGGCGGCGGCGGCGGCGGAGGCATCATCCCCGGCATCGGCGGAGGCGCGATCGGCGCCGGCTCGGTCACCGGGTTGGCCGCCGTCGGCTGACGTGCCGGCGACAGGGTGGCGAGCTTCTGCGCCAACACCGCACCGACGTCGTGGCCGATCTGCTTGGCCTGGGCGCCGATGTGCTCGAGCGCGCAGTCGCGGTTGCAGTTCGGCGGCAGCGGCGGCAGATCGCGCGGCCCATAGGCCACTTCGAAGTTGCCCAGCCCCTGGCCCGACTGCACCTGCAGCATGCGGCCCGGGATGCGGATGTTGAGATCGATGATGTCGGCGTAGTTGTTCTTCTGCACCGAGGCATAGATCTGGAAGATCACCACCGCATCGATCGGCGGGGTCTGCACGCGCTGAGCGACCGAAATCAGCTCCGCGTCGACCCGGCGGATGCGCGCCGGATTGGTGATGCCCATCGACACGGCGGTCTCGTCGTAGACGCGGAAGCCGAGCTGGCCCATCTCCGACTGGATCGCCTGCAGGACGCGGTTGAACACCCGCGAATTGCGCGGAACCGTGTCCTCGTCGGCATCCTCGCCGACCACCAGCAGATTGGGTTGCTCACCGGCCAGCGCCCTGCCGCCGATCGGCACCAGGATCGACAGGCCGACCGCCATGGCCACGGCGGCTGTCTTGAGGAAGGTCGACCAATTCGTCATGGCTGTCTCCCTGTCGTTGGGCGATCCCCCGTGAGAGATCGCAGGCAAGAGATGGGCGAGGAATGCGCTCACCAGCGCATCGTCGGCTTGCCGTCGGGACCGACCGGCGCTCCGGGGATGAAGTCGCCGGGCGACGGCGGTGGCGGCGGGGGTGGAGGCGGTGGCGGTTGAGCCACCGGCGGATGTGGCGGCGGAGGCGGAGGCGGAGGCGGCTGGGCCTGCGGCGGATAGGGTGCCGGCGGCGGAGGCCGATCCTGCCACTGAGGCGGAGGCCGATCCGGCGGCGGAGGCGGCGGCCGATCCGGCGGCGGCGGTGGAGGCCGGTCCTGCGGCGACATCTCGCCGCGATCGTATTCGCGCCGACGAACCTCCGGCAGGATCAGAATCACTTCGACCCGCCGGTTGATCGCCGCTTCCGGCCGCCCCGGCCGCTTCAGGCGACGATCGCCGAAGCCGACCGCCCGCAGCCGATAGGGATCGATCGGGAAGGAGGCGACGAGGTGGTTCTTGACCGCCCAGGCCCGCCGCCGCGACAGTTCGAGATTGTAGTACGGATCGCCGACCCCGTCGGTGTGCCCGGCGATGAGGTAGCGGAACGGCTCGAGTTCGCGCGAGGACAGAGCCCGCCCGAGCGCCCTGAGATCCGCCCGCGTCCGCCCGGTCAGCGCCGCACTGTCGAACTCGAAATAGACCTCGAGGTCGATCGCCCGCGACGGCACCACCACGATGGTCTCGCCTTCGATGTCGGGTTCGGTCCGGGTGCCGCCGTAATAGTCCGGCGGCGGGGGCGTGTCCGGATAGCCTTCGCTGCGCCGCTGCCCTCGGATGGGGGCGAGCGACCTGATGATGGCGTTGACTTCCGCCTCACCGGCCGTGGCCGATGTCGGGCCGACGCCCACGAAGGCCGCCAGAGTTCCAAGAAGCAAGTCTCGTCTGCCGAAACGGACCATGACGCCCTCCCTTCCATTGGAGGAGCCCGTCTTTCGACCGTGCCGAGAAATGTTTCCTCTTTTTTTCGATTTGTCGTTGACCTAGAGCAAGCTCGTCGAAAATCACGATGGTGATCGCTCGATATCGTGAATTCCCGAGATTAAGCGCAACGAATATCTGAAATTCGTATACTAATTTCACGAGAGCGCCCGACGAAATCTGACCACCCCGCCCCGGCGCGACCTCTGCGCCGTCGGACGGGGCCGGAGATCGCATCGAGGTCGCCGACGACACGGCCGTCGTTCCCGTCCTCCACCGAACCGGGATTGCGCGGGGATCTCACGGCGACACACTGACCGTCACCTCGGCCATGCCGACGTCGACGTCCACCAGCCGCGCGAAGGCGAGATCGAGTTTCGCCGTATCCAGCCCGGCGATCGGCCCGATCGGATCGGGGAAGAAGGCCGCCGGCAGATCGGCACGCACGTCGCGCGAGGTGGCGTAGCAGCGTACGATCTCCTCACCCACCGTGTCGGCGGTGAAGACGAAGCGGAACGAATCGCGCCTGGGATCGGGCAGCGTCTGCGCCTCGTCGGCACCGATGTGGTTGGCGCCCGCGCGCGACCGATGCGGATTGGGCAGCACCGTCGAGATCGCCCCCTTGGAATCGACGTAGAAGCACCACACCCATGCCTCGCGGCTCGACCGCGCCGACAGCGTCAGCTCCTCGCCCGGCCGATAGACCGGCGTCCGTCCGCGCGGACTGGTGAGCTGGAAGGTGAAGGGTCCATGGCCGCGATCGTCGCTCGCCACCGCCGGATTGACCGGCCGCAGCCCCAGCCCGGAGAAGTCCTCGAGCCGCACCCGCCCGGCCCAGACGTGGGTCGCCCCGTCGCCGCGCCGGAGCGTGATCTTGAGATCGACCGCCGCACCGCGCAGCCAGTAGCGTCCCGAGAGTTCGTAGACCCCTTCGCCGCCCGCCGCCTCGGCGCCGTTCGCCCCCGCCTCCAGCACCCTGAGCGCACGCCCCGAGACCGGATTGGTCACCTCCCCCGTCAACGCCGACACCGTCCGGTCGAGCAGATAGCGCCCGGCCGGCGGTTGCGCCGCCGTGTCCTGATAGAAGAAGCCGCCGAGCCGCACCGTGCGCAGATCGGCGATCGACAGGGCGAACTGATGCGCCGCCCGATTGATCGCCGCATCGAGCGTCACCGCGAGATCGGCGATGTCGCCGACCAGATAGACCTCCGGCACGATCACCGGCCGCGTCAGCGCCAGCGTGCGCCCGCTCTTGCGGTCGACCCCGCGCAGGGTCAGCACGATCCGCCCGTCCTGCCCGTAGATCTGCGGCATCACCACCACGTCGACCTTGCGATTGGCCTCTTCGAGCGCCGCGATGACGTTGCCGCCGCTCTTCTGCAGCGCCCCGGTACGCGCCAGATGCCCGACCACCGCGCCGATCGCCGCCCCGTCGAGCACGTCGAGACAGCGCAGCCGCCGCCCCACCAGCCGCGCCACGATCTCGTCGTAGACCCGCTGGGCACTCTTGGCCTGGACCGGCACCCGGTCCTCTTCGAACGGCCAGATGCCGATGCTCTTCTTGGCCGAGAACAGGCAGGAGCCGTGTTCGAGTTCGCCGGCCAGCAGTTCGTCGACCGCCGCGGCGATCGGATCGATCGCCCCCGGCCCCGCCGGCTCCGGTTGCGCCCGCGCGCCCGCGCCCATGGCCGCGACGAACGCGACCGCGCCCCCCGCGAGCAGGCAGAAGAAGACGATACGGCGCAACGACGTTGTGAGGAGCCCCATGACGACACCTCGCCGACGATCGATCGAGTCTAGCGCCGGCCGCGTCGCCCGTCCTTGATGTGTCGCATGGCCCGCGTCGGCTGGATCGGCCGGGATCCTCAGTCTATCTTGTACTTCTTGAGCCGATAGGCGAGCGTCGGCCGGCTGATCGACAGGAGCCGCGCCGCCAGCGACAGGTTGCCCTTGGCCTCGGTCAGGGCGAGACGCAGCATCTTCGCCTCGGTGTCGGCCAGCGTCGGCAGCCCGCCCGGCCCGCGTTCGAAGTCGATCTCGTCGCCATCGGTGGTCTGCAGCAGCGCCCCGTCCTTCTGCACCACGAAGGTGGTGGCGGTCACCTCCTCGCCGGTGGTGAAGATGTGGCAGAGATCGAGCGCCCCGCCCTCGTCGGCGAGGATCACCGCCCGCTCGATCAGGTTCTCCATCTCGCGCACGTTGCCCGGCCAACGGTAGTTGATGAGCGCATCGACCGCCCGCTCGCGAAACCCGGTGATGGTCTTGCGGTGCTTGGCCGACGAGCGCCGCATGAACCAGTTCATCAGGAGCGGAATGTCGTCGCGCCGATCGCGCAGCGGCGGGACCCGCACCGGAAACACGTTGAGGCGATAGAACAGATCCTCGCGGAACGTCCCCTCCTTCACCGCCGCCCTCAGATCGACATTGGTCGCGGCGATGACGCGGACGTCGACCTTGCGCACCCGGCTGTCGCCGACCCGCTCGATCTCGCCCTCCTGCAGCGCCCGCAGGAGCTTGC
>ERZ1645187.5208-NODE-5208-length-10205-cov-8.329064_pt1 | contig 10205 bp, 10 predicted proteins | sample MGYA00575352_ERZ1645187 | MGnify/ENA primary metagenome ERZ1645187 (study PRJEB40837, sample SAMN11349314) | freshwater sediment metagenome | isolation source: river sediment | host: Sediment | place: India: Wazaribad , New Delhi | collected 2017-02-21 ...
GCGTTGCTCCGTACGTCGCACAAGGTGCGCCGTCCGGAGAACGCTGACGTTCGGCAAAAACGATTATGAAAACGGTTGTTCTCACTATCCTGGCCGTAATGGCGAGCGCCCTCGCTATGGCACAGGAAGAGGGCCACAAAGGGAACCCGCGCATCATCATCCCTGCGGATAAACCGTATGTGTCCGTTCCATATGAGCAACAGCACATCACCATCCCTATTCCCGACTCTCAAGTGATGAACCTGTTCAGCCCGGGATACCAAACATCCGGGGATAAACTGATTGGCATTAAAATAGCCTCACGCAAAACCCCCGGAAGAATTAATTTTTTGAAGATTGGCGACTTCGTGGGCAATTACAGGATTGATCGCGTGGTTGGCACGGGGATGGACTATGCACTCTATCTGGTGAAATCCAACGAAACCGTGATCATTAGAGCCCGCCAAGCAACTGAAACCCATAAAAACACAGCCAAAGAATCGGGTGCAGGATGCCCTCCACAAGGTGTCGGGCCTTCTGATCCGTGACGTTCGACCAAGGATCAACCGATGAAAATCACATCACGACATATCGAGATGACAATCGCCGCTTTGATTTTCGGCGGGTTGATCGGAGTCATTCTTGGCATGTCATCTGATTACAGGTGGAGTCTAAGCCTGCAGGATATACGAATGAATTCCGACATATTCATGAACCAGTATCTCGGGATGGTACTCTTGCTTTGCGTTGCGGGCGGTCTCTATGCCGGATTCAGACTCATTAAACTCTTTTGCTCTTGCCCTGGAAAAAACAGAAGCTGATCGGATCCGGTTTCCGGCCGTTTTGAGCCCATTTTCGGCCTTCCAAGCCCAAAATCCGCCATTTCACGCCTCGGCGCGACCATTTTTGGCCCCCATTTCGCGTTTTATCGCGGTTTTTGACGCCACGGACCGCTCGGAGAGCGGTCCCTAACTCGGCCCCAAAAATCCACGATCGAAAGGTAGGGACGCCGCGCCGCGGCGTCCGAATGGCCTTTTCAGGTCTTTCGGAGGAAAATGGAGCAGAAAAACAGGATGGGAATGAAGATTATTCCTGTTTTCGTGTGTTTCCTGCGTTCCGGCTCGGTTTTCAAGGCGTTTGGGAGCCGAAAATGTCTCGAAAACGCCCGAAAACGCCTCTCAGAGGCCATTTTTGACCGAAATTGGCCGCGCGCAAGGCTCCGCCCGCAGTTCCGAGCGCCATTGACCCTCCCTCTCTATTCCGCTATTCTTTGGCCAGTCAGGACGATGCCCCCCCCGACTGCATAAAGCCAACTTAAAGCAGGTAGAATATAAACTTTTGGGAGTAAGAGAATATGAAAGCCATATCCGTTGCCCTTATACTTCTTCTCACGGGCTCCGCATACGCCCAATTAACAACCGAATATCCAGCTACAAATATTGTGCGCATTAGTAGAAATGGGGCACTACTTCTTGTCACAGGCCAAATGAGCGATGGATGGATGCAACATGTGTATTTCAAGAATCGACCTGTTCTCATGAAAGTCGAAAACAACAAGATTCAGGTGTTCTTTGAGAACTCCCCAATTAAGGTCGCAGAGACAGATCGTGATAATGACGGCCGATTCGATGTGGTTGAACTTTACGTGATCGACGATAGCTCCAAGACTATCTATGACCTTCTGCACATCGGCCCCGATGGGCGTCTAACGCCATATTCCGACCAAGAGCTACAGGCGGAACAGGAGGAATGGTTAAAAATCAAGGGCTCCCAACAATCGGGCCCAGGATATCCGCCACAAGACGTCGGATCCCCTGATCCGTGACGTTGAACGGAAATGATGAGATGAATATGACAATAAAAATCCTAGCCGTTACCATTTTCAGCGTCCTTCTATCAGCCCCCATCCTTGCTGAACAGGAGTCTCCACCCGCAAATGGCGAACCCCCGCTTTACTCCTTCAGATGTAAAGATGCCTCCGTGGTTATGCTCCTTGAATACCTTCAGGATCTTACAGGAAAAACCATAACCGTTGATCTCGGCGTTCAGGCGAGGTTCACGCTGAACACAGATGGCAATATCACGGCGTCCGAAATGATCGATTTCATCACTCATGCATTATCGGAAAAAGGCATAGGCCTTGAGAATCTGGATGAAAGCACGATCCGCGTGCGTGGCACAGCAATACCTCGCGACGCGGAACCTCCGTCGCAAAGGGAGAAACCCAGGGAATATACTCAGAAGGAATTGGACTTACATCTACATAACTGCCAAATGCAAGGTATCGGGTCCCCTGACCCGTGACGTGGCTAATTGCGATATGAATATCCAGATTCCAATTGCTGAGTTTTCCCTCGAGCAGCGCAAGTTGTGGGAGCATGTCTGCAATCTCTGGGCTCTGTCCCAAAAACGGGATGCCGACCTTATCCGGGAGACGCTCCACCCGCGCTACGTCGGGTGGGATATGAACGCTCCGCTACCCCACAATCGAAAAGACGCCGTTGGCTCCGTCACTGGCGACACGCCCAAGTTGTGCGCCTACAACCTGCAGCCGCTAAGCGTTCAGATCTACTCGGGGCAAGTCGGCATCGTCCATTATTCCTACACCGCCAGGGTTGAACCCACGCGCGGCCCCACGCTAACCATCAACGGAAAATGGTGTGAAGTTTATATGCGCGAAAACAACGCTTGGATCATGATATCGGTCAGCGGGAGGCCCGATGTGCAAACACAAGAAAGCCGAACGGTGCATTCCCCCCCTGCGCGCCGCAAGCGGCGCGAGGGTGAACGCTGACGTCGGATGTAAGAAATATGAACAAAGAATTATACCGGATATTATTCAATGCGGTTGTATTGCTAGTAAGTCTGCTGGTTTCTGCCGCAGCCATAATAGTGCCCGCCAGATCATCAGACCTACACTGGATATTCTTCATCAACATATATAATTATGGCATTCTCTCGACAGTCGCATTCTACGACCTTCATAAATCCCTTAGAAGGGATTCTCCCGCCGTAAAGCCGGATAATCCAGCCACGCAAAAAGGCAGGACTATCGCAATGGCTGCCTTGACAATCGTCCTAACCGTTATCTTGGCGTTAATGATTCTTTGGAAATGAAAACCCCATCCAACAAGGCGTTGCACCCCTACGGCGTACAAGGTGCGCCGGGAGTGAAAGCTGACGTCGCGAGAAAGCACCGATGAAGAAAATCCGGAAATACCTGACGATCGCGATAGCCATCCCCTATGGCCTGCTGGGGCTGACTTGGATGATCATCGGAATTCGCTTCGTCATTTTTGCCGCCACGGATAAGGATCTGGCAACGGCGACTTTCTCCCTCTTTTTCCTTGCCACCGGCCTGATTTGCGCCGTCGTCGGCTATCAGGCGATCGCCCGGCAAAACCTGGCCACGATCAAGAATCTGTGCGGATTGATCGGGCTCACCGTTTTCACCCTAGCGAGCAGCGCATTGAAACCGGTCGCCGACGCCGCGCACGCCAGTCGAAACATGGCCGCCCATTGGGGCGTCATGCTTGCGCCGATCGTCTTGGGGGTGATGGCCTACAAGATCATGGTCCGAGTGCTCAAGCCGGAGAATATCTAAGCCCCCCAGATATTCCCCTCTCCGTGCCTCCGCGTCTCCGCGAGAAACTCCTGATTTCGATCCGAGATCCGTCTCACACAGAGACACGGAGCCGCAGAGGGTTTTCAAACCGGGATGCAAACTCCGCGATCTTCGCGTCTCCGCGTGAGGTCTTCTCCTTGATCGCGGCGATGAGCCGCGATTTGTGGCGCAGGGAATGGGCTAGCCGCGCGCGGCGGCGAGCAGGAAACGGCGCAACACGTCGCGGCCGGCCTCGAGGGCGGCCGTTTCGACGTATTCGTCGACCGTATGGGCCTGGGCGATGGCGCCGGGCCCCCAGACGATCGTTTCGCCGCAGGCCCTCGCCAGCGGGCCGGCATCGCTGCACCAGGCCGCCCCTTCCCGCACCGCGGGCACGCCGGCGGCTTCCAGCGCCGCGGAGAATCGCCGGACCAACCCCGCTTCGACGCCGGTATGGAACGGCAGCCCTTCTTTCAGCAGGCCGATTTCGACGCCGCCGGGGATCGCCGCCAGCCGCGCGCGCAGATCGTCCAGCACCTGCGCGGCGGTTTCGCCGGGCATCAGGCGGCGGTCCACCTGGATTTCGCAGCGATCGGGCACGACGTTCGTCCCCGTTCCGCCGCGGATCGTGCCGACGGATACCGTGGGCCGGCCCAACGTCGGATCGGAAAAGGTCTTGACCGCGTTTTCCTGCTCTTCTTCCAGGATCCGCCAGACGGCGGGCATCTTGAAAATGGCGTTGTCGCCGCGGGCGGGATCGGAACCGTGCACGGCGCGGCCGCGCGTGGCGACCGTGAACCAGCAGGCGCCTTTGTGCGCGTGGACGACGTGCAGGCCCGTCGGCTCGAGCACGACGCATTCGTCCGCGCGCAAGCCGCCGGCGATGGCTTCTTCGGCGCCGAGGTTGCCCGTTTCTTCGCCGATGGCGCCGAGCCAGGCGATCTGGGTTTCGGATTTCGCCAGCGCGGCGAGCGTTTCATCGTCGAGCGCGGCCATGAAGGCGGCCAGCGGGCCTTTGGTGTCGCACGCGCCGCGGCCGTAGAGCCGGCCGCCTTCTTCGCGCAGCGCGAAGGGATCGCCCTGGAAGCCGATCACGCCGACGGTGTCGAGGTGCGATTCGAAGAGGATCGTTTTCCGCGGCTTGGCGGCGCCGCAGGTCGCGAGCAGATTCGGCCGGCCGGGCGTCTGGCCGACGCGTGCGGTGCGGAAACCGCGCGCGGCGAACCACGGCTCCAGCCAGTCCACGATCCGGAGTTCGTCGCGCAGCGCGGGATCGTCGGACATGGCGGGATTCACGCTGGGGATCGCGACAAGCTGGCGAAGGAGTTCGGGGGCGGAAACGGAATTCATCGGGGTATCCTTTCGACGTTCAAATCAGTCCGACGGCGAACAGCGCGCCGAACGCCAGGTGGAGCATGGCCATGCCTTTGACTTCGCTTTCGCCCACGGGGCGCTTCCAGACGCGGAGCGCCCAGCGGACGGCCAGCGGGATCGTCAAGAAAGCCCAGGCAACGCCCGCAGGCAGGCGGCCGGTGCCGGCCATGAGGCCGGTCAAGTTGTAGGGCACGGCCAGCAGCACCAGCGCCAACACCTTGGCTTCGATGGGCGTGAACAGCATAGGCAAGGTGCGCAGGCCCGCGTCGCGGTCGGAACGGACGTCGCGCAGGTTGTTGGCGTAGAGGATGAGGGTCATCAGAAGGCCGGCGGGAATGCCGGTCGCCACCGCGCCCCAGGAAAAGCGCCCGGTCTGGGCCATATGGCCGCCGAGCGTCATGCCGACGCCCATCAGCAGGAAGAGCCAGACTTCGCCCAAGGCCCGGTGCTTGGGGCTGGCCGGGCCGGCGGCGTAGGCCAGCGCCCCGAAAAGACCCGCGATGCCCAGCGCCACGAGGCCCCAGCCGACCTGCGTCGCCAGCCAGAGGCCCGCGGCGGCGCCCAGCGCCGCGCAGATCGACGCCCCGCGGAAGCACCGCGCGGGCGTCATTTCGCCGGCCACCAGCACGCCGCTGCCGAGGCCTCCGCCTTGCCGGTCCACGCCGTGCTTGAAATCGAAATAATCGTTCCACAGGTTGGCGGCCGTGTGCAGCAGGAGGCCGGCCGCCAGCGAGACGCCGAAACGGAGGCCCGAAAAGTCCTCCCCGGCAGCGCGGGCATGCAGCCCGCCGATCGCCACCGGCACCAGGCTGGCCGAGTAGGCGTAGGGCCGAACCGCCTTGATCCAGAGCCGAACCGCGTTCATGGCCAAACGCGATTCCCGGCGTTCGCCGGGTCCGGCGTCAGCCGGGCCCGCTCGATTTGCCAACCGTCCTCCCCCTTGACCCAGCGCAAGACGGCTTTCCCGTCGCCTTCCTGCGCGTCGCCCGCGCCGGCCAGCCGGTAATGGGCGTCCACGAAGACCTGCACCGCGCCGTCCTGGAGAGCGACCGCCGAGATGCGCGGATCGGCAAACGCGATTTCATCGAGGGAATTCCGGATGTTCGCGTAGAGCTGGACGATTTCCTGCCGGCCCGTCGCCAAGGCGCCGTAGCCCTCCAGTTCCAGCACGGCATCGGCGGCGAGCTGGGCGCCGAGCCGATGGGCGGACAGGCCCAGCGCCACGGGAGATTCCTCGCCCTTTTTCTCCACGAGGCGCACCACGCGGGCGGTCGCGCGCCGCATTCGCGCCTCCGCGCTCCAATAGGTCGCGGCCCAGATCGCCGCCACCAGAACGAAAGCCAGCAACACCGCGCCCGGCACAAACGGCAATTTTTTTCCGGGGGTCGTCGACGCTTGCGCCATGCAAAAAATCCTCTCTCGCAAAATTGGCTGGTCATTCCACCGCAATCAGCATACAAAAATACGTGAAATTGGAAATGCCGAAAGAAACAACATGAGCGAACAGCCCAGCATGCAGGACATGGTCGAATCCGCGCAGACGATCCTCGGGGATCTGCTCCGCCTCCTGGAATTCGAGGATGCCCGTTTGGAAACCGCCCTCGACGACGGGCAGATTTTCTTCCAGATCGTCACGGCGGATGCCGGGCGGCTCATCGGCCGCACCTCGCAGACGCTGGACGCCATCCAGTTTCTGCTGAACCGCCTGCTCTCCCGGCGCTACGAGGATTCGCCCTATTGCGTCGTGGACGCCGAGCGCTACCGCGAACGCCGCCGCGAGAAATTGCTGGCCGACGCCCACGAAGCCCTCGAACGCGTCCGCCAGACCGGCCACCCCTGGCGCATGCCGCTGCTCAACTCCATGGAGCGCCGCATCATCCATCAGGCCCTCCGGGATCTGCCCGACATCCGCACCCATTCCGAAGACGAGGATTCCGAAGGGCGCAAGCGCGTCATCATTTCCATCGCCGAGGATTTCCAGCCGTCCACGCCTCTGCCCCCCCCGGCCGAACCGCTGGCCACGCCCCCGGAATGAGGATCGATCCGGAACGAGCCGGCGCCGTTCCGGCTTCCCTTGGGTTGACAACCCGGCCCCCACGACCTACGATTCGCCCCCATTGATCTTAGTGCTTTCAAAATCGGGCCTACGCCCGCCGCAACCGAAAGGATGATCCCCATGAACAGAACGACCGTTTGGATGATGGCCGCCCTCGCCCTTGCCTGGGCCGGAACGGGCTGCAAGCAAAAGGCCCCCGCGACCGCCGAAGCCGAAAGCGAAGCGGCGCCCGTCGTTGCCCCGGCCGCAGAAGCCGCCGCCCCGGCGGAACTCGCCCTCCCCGTCGCCGGCGAAGAAATGGCCGCCCCCGTGGCCATCGTCGAGCCCGCTCTCTCGGCGGAAGAAGCCGCCGTCGTCGTGGCGAAAGTGAACGGCCAAGACATCACCGAAGGCGAAATCCAGAAGGTGCTGGGCCTTTTCAAAAAGCAGATGGGCGCGCGCGTTCCCCCCGACCAGATGGAAGCCGCCTTGCCGCGGATCCGCGAACGCATCGTCGAAGAACTCGTCATGCGCCAGATCATGCTCGCCGAAGTCGCCAAGCAAGGCATCAGCCTCTCCGACTCCGAATTCGCCGAAATCAAGAACGAGCTGGCCGCCGAACTGCCGCCGGGCACGACCCTCGAAACCTACATGGCCGAGACCGGCACCACGGAAGCCGAAATGCGCGAGCAAATGGCCGTCCGCAAGATGATCATGGCCAAGGCCGACGCCATCGAAAAGCCGACGGACGAGGAAATCCAGGCGTTCTACGATGAAAACAAGGAAGGCTTCTCCCAAGGCGAAACCGTCACCGCGTCCCACATCCTGATCAAGGTGGATCCGACCGACGACGAAGCCACCAAGGCCGCCAAGCGCGCGCGCATCGAAGACCTGCGCAAGCAGGCGCTCGAAGGCGCCGATTTCGCCGAACTCGCCACGGCCAACTCCGATTGCCCCAGCGCCAGCGCCGGCGGCGATCTGGGATCCTTCGGCCGGGGCCAGATGGTTCCCGAATTCGAAGATGCCGCCTTCTCCCAGGCCACCGGCTCCGTCGGCGACGTGGTCGAGACCCAGTTCGGCTACCACCTCATCAAGGTCACGGAGCATCAAGAAGCCAAGGCCATCGATTTCAACGAGGCCAAGACCCGCATCCGCGACATCCTCTACTCCCAGAAGCAGCAGGACGCGGTCAAGGACTACGTGGAAAATCTCCGGACGCAAGCCGACGTCCAGCGCTTCGACGAAGTCCCGGCCGAAGAGGATGAAGCCTCCATGCTCCAGTTGGACGTCGAAGAAGAAATGCCGGTCGAGGAAGCCGTCGTCGAAGAAATGGCGGCGCCCGAAGCCGAAGCTCCGGCGGTCGTCGAAGCGCCCGCCGAGGTCGTCGAAGCGCCCGTCGCTCCCGCGGCGGAAGAAGCCCCCGAGGCCGTTTCGACCGACGACGCGACGGCCGCGGAAGACGTTGCCGCGCCGGTCGCCGAGGAGAAAGCCGAATAGGCGGATCTCCATTCCAAAGAAAAGCCCGGCTTCGGCCGGGCTTTTTCATTGTCCCCGTTGCGGTTGCAACGGCCCGTCCCGTCATTGACTCGCGGGCCCTCTTTCGGCAAAATCCCCCGCACTATGAAAAACAAGTTCTCCCCCGACGGTCTCCAGCAACAACGCAATCAGGCCCTTCTGGCCGAATCCCTGTATATGCGCCGGGAGGTGGTTTCCTCCGTTCCGCCGTTCAATCTCGACATCGGCCAGATCGCCCGCCTGTCCGCCGACGACATCGCGCTGTTCGAGGCCATGCAGATCGACGCCGCCCGCCTCGCCATCGAAGCGGTGGCTTCGCTCTCCAAGATCAACGAAGTCGACCACATGGGCGGCGGACTGGATCTGATCCCCCCCCTGCTGCTGACCCTCTCGCTGGTCAACCGCGCCGAATGCGATTTCACCATCGAAAACGCCCACACCTCCATCGGCTATTTTTCCGCCCTTTCCGTTCTCGGATATCTCGACCGCAAGCGCGTGATCGACACCTTCCGCCGGGGACTCGACATTCCCGGCCACGTCTCCTGGGTTCCCGGCGGCACCCAGCTCAACGGCGGCCGCCTCGGCGTCATGATCCCCACCGCCGTGGGCCAGGCGCTCGGCAAACGCGCGGCCTACGGGTCCGACGCCTGGGTGCTCTGCCATTGCGGCGATGCCGGCTGGATCGCCGGCCATGCCCTCAACGGCTTCCATGCGGCGCACCTCCACAAGGCCCCCGTCACCTTCCTCATGCACCGGAACGGCATCCAGCTCTCCGGCACGACCGACAAGATGACCGGCCGCGATCCCCGGCCCATCATCGAGGCGATGGGCGTCCAGATCCTCGAAACCCCGTCCTTCTACGACGTGTCCACGCTGTGGAAAACCCTGCGCGAAGCCCGTTCGCTGGCCAAGGACGGCATTCCCACGATGATCATTCCCACGGGCAAGAACGACGTTCCGCTGGCGCAGATCGGCGAGCGCTTCGGCATCTCCGCCGAATTGTCCGCTTTCGCCGCCAAAAACGGCGTGGCCATGGACAAGCCCGTCTGGCTGCCCGGCTGCCTGATGAGCTACCGCGACCTGCCCTCGATGATGGAGTGCCTCTTCTACGTCAACGGCCTGCCCGGCGGCAAGGCACACCACGACGGCCATATGAAGGGCCGCGACCTCGACGCCCTCCTGGCGAATCCCATGCTGCAGTTCTCGGAGAAACAGAGCCAGGCCCTCGCCCGCTGGCGCGCCCTGCCCCCGGTTTCCGTCACCACGACGGCCCGGCCCGCCCCCGGCGCCGAAAACCTCGTCATCCCGGCCGAAACGCTCGCCAAGGCCGAGGCCGCCCTCCCGGCGGCCGGCGGCAAATGGGTCTCGCCGCGCGCCGGCGTGGCCACCGCCTATGAACTCGTGGCCAAGACGCACCCCCAGGCCACGTTCGTCGTCGATTGCGATCTCGCCCCCTCCACCAAGGTGGACCTCGCCCAGAAAGTGCTCGATTCCGACCACCAGTTCCAGCTCTCCATCGAAGAACAGATCGCCACCATGCTGGCCAACGGCGTGGCGATGTCGACGCCCGATCCCAAACTGGTCGTGTTCGCCACGTTCGCCGCGTTCTTCGAGGGCATCGCCCGCGAAGGCCTCGAGATGTGGCGCTACCAGCGCAATCTCACCGGCGCGAACGAAGGCCTCAACGTCGCCTTCCAC
>ERZ1645187.5209-NODE-5209-length-10203-cov-27.307745_pt1 | contig 10203 bp, 15 predicted proteins | sample MGYA00575352_ERZ1645187 | MGnify/ENA primary metagenome ERZ1645187 (study PRJEB40837, sample SAMN11349314) | freshwater sediment metagenome | isolation source: river sediment | host: Sediment | place: India: Wazaribad , New Delhi | collected 2017-02-21 ...
TCAATCGTGGTATAATAAACACATCTTAGAGAGATCAACCAGTCAGATACCGGAGTTCACCATGAAAATTTCCTTCGATACCACCTCCTACACCAACACCAACGGTTACGCCCCCAAGGGTCGCAATTCCTACGCTTTCCGCGTGATTTCGGTCGATGGCTTTGCCCCCGACAGCGACGAAATCCATTTCGCCCCCATGATGACCCTGACCGAAGCCAAGAAATTCATCCGCCCCATGATCAAAGCTCAGATCCAGGCCGAATGCCGCGAGAACATCGATACCATCAGTGGCGATATCGTCGTTGAGATTTGTGCCTAAGCAGCACCGAGACGCCAGGGATGGCGTTTCCCATGCTGTCACTTCCAAAGCCAAGCCAGCCATGATATAATCCCAAGATCATATCACCCAGCAGAGGCTATGCCATGAAATCCCAAACCAAGATCGCGGCCAATGCCGCCAAGATGCAAATCGGCAAATCCGCCAATGGCACCCCATCTTTGAATTGTGGCGACGTGGTTGCCGTCGCTCTTCAAGGTCTATCGATGGAACAAATCATCGAGATCGCCACCCTGGTAGGAATGGACACAAGCAAGTATGCCACCATGAATAACGGCCATAAGCGCATGGTAATTGGTGGTTCGTTGCGTCGTCGAGTCCGAGATCAAGACAAGCTCCACGTCCAGAATCCGCAATACATTAAGTCTGGTGAGCAATGGCTTAATGACCTGGTGACCCAAGTCAGACGTTGATCTTCAATCGCCGGATTAATTCCGGCATTAATTCCAGTGAGATAAACATGCACATCGATATTGATTCCAAAGACATTAGATCCTTGCGCATCTCGTGCAAGTATGCCGACAAATGGCGTCTGGATATCCTGCCATCGAAAGCTTGGGATGTCCCATCCAAATCCTGGATCGTCCCAATCATACAACCGAATATTGAAGCTCTTCGCTCCAATTTCAAAGGCCAGGAATTTACCCCTGCGGCAATCGCTCGAATCAAGGATATCCTAACCAAGCTCCAGGATGATTACGTGCCATTTTACGGCAACGTCCTGGCCACCACCATGTTACATCAACGTGTGGCTCTCGATAAGGCGCACCAGAAAAATAATTATTTCTTCGCCCATGCCATGGGCACCGGTAAAAGCTTGACGATTCTGACCCTGGCCAGCCATTTGCACCAGGAGCAGGACCTTCAAGGATTGCTGGTGATTTGTCCCGCATCCATCAAGCACGATGTCTGGGAAAGGGAAATCAAGAAATGGCTACCTAATCTCGGAGTCCAGCATACTTATCACGTGCTATCTGCAGGTAAACAAGCGAAAGCAATGCAATGGATGGAGCGAAGTGACCCATCGCATCTGAAAATCCTGGTGGCGGGAGTCCAAGCTCTCAGCAATGAAAGACAAGCAGCATATTCGACCTGTCAGGAATTCCTGACGAGGTTTACCTCAGGAATCATGGTCGACGAGTCGAGTAAGATCAAGAATTATAAAGCAGGCAGGACCAGGAATATCATCGACCTGGGATCCTTGGCCAAATGGCGATGGTGCGGCACAGGTACCAAGATTACCCAAGGAATCCATGACCTTTACGCGCAATTCCGATTTCTCGACTGGCAGATCCTGGGTCACAAGAGCTTCATTACCTTCAGGAATCGCTACTGCATAATGGGCGGATTCGAAGATCGCCAGATTGTGTCGTACAAAAACGTCGACGAGTTGATGAAGCTGATTGGACCATACATCGACGTGGTGAGGAAAGAAGACGCCAACGAATTGCCGCCAAAAGTCTACCAAACCCGAACCGTCAAAGCCACGGATCTCCAGGTACGGCTATTCCAGGAGCTCAAAACCTACATGGAAGCAAATGTGGGTGACGAGGAGCTAAGCGTACGATCGGCCCTGGAAAGGATGATCAGGTACCAGCAGCTTGCCGGAGGAAATATCCCATACAAGACCCCGGAAGGCGAGTGGCGCACCAAACCTATGCAAGTCAATCCGAAGCTCGACGAGCTCGAATTGGTCCTGGAAGAAACTTCGGGGAAAGTGATCATTTGGGCGGTATTCATTCCCGAAATCGAGATGATCACCAAACGACTGAAGGAAATCTATGGCGACAAGTCAACGGTTGCTTATTATGGCGAGGTAGCACGAGATGAGAGAGCAACCGCGATTGAACGATTCCAGAACGATCCCGATTGTCTTTTTTTCGTCGCCAATCCCGCAACTGCTGGCATGGGATTGACCTTGACCGCAGCGACGACAGCCATCTATTACTCAAACTCGTTTTCCCACGAGGATCGAGTCCAATCGGAAGATCGCAATCATCGTACTGGTCAGAAAAATAGTGTCCTGTACATCGACCTATTCATCAACCTGCCAATCGACACGACGATTCGAACCGCTCTGGAGAAGAAACAGAGCATTTCCAAATTCGTGTCCGATTCGTTGAAAGAAGGTAAGAAACAGGATCTTGACATATAAGCCCGATTCTGATATCATAAGCTTCCCTTGATATAGTGAGACACTGACATGACAGATACCGCGAACCTGGCAGATCTCGCCAGGCAGATGAAAGAGATTGGTAAACGCAAGGACGAGCTTGAAGAGCAATTAAAATCCGTCAATAAAGAATGGGACGAGATCCGCAAGGTCAAGATCCCGGAAGCAATGGCGGCCATCGATCCCGATTTGAGCAAGGTGTCCATTGCTGGACTTGGAACCGTCTACCTGCGCACCGACATCTATGCTGGCATTCGCGACAAGGATAGCGCTTTCGAATGGCTGGAGTGGAATGGTTACCAGGACCTTATCCAACCGCAGATCCACCCATCGACATTGAAAGCCTGGATGAAAGAACAGCTCAAGGAGGGCATCGACCTTCCCGAGTGCTTTAAATTCGAAGCTTATAGCTATGCCGTTATCCTGAAGTAGCGGTGAGCCCACGGAAGGCCACGGAAGGCTTTCCCGGTATGGTGGTGGCACTGATATAGCTACCCCTATGCCACAAGGCCAAGGGAAGGCCGGAGAAAAGACCACAGAACCTAATTGAAGGTAATAGAAATGACGACGAAAGACCTCGACGTTAAGAAAGCAACCGCAATGGCAACTGCTCGACCCGATTTCCTGGGTGAGTCCAGAATCGGCAGCGAGAATGTGTCCTATCAGGACCTCGAAATCCCACGCATCGGCATCATCCAGGACCTGAGCCCCCAGCGTAAGAAATCCGATACCGCGTATATCCCTGGTGCGGAAGAGGGTATGATGTTCAATACCGTCACTGGCGAATTGTATCGTGGTGCCCTGCTGGTGATTCCCGTCTATTATCGCAAGGAGTGGATCCTGTGGGTCGATCGCAAGGCCGGAGGAGGTTTTCGAGGAGCATTCGATTCTCTGGCTGAGGCTGATGCGTTTAAGCGCACCCTGGATGAACCTGCTGAAGCGATTGAAACCGCTCAGAATTTTTGCCTGTTCTCCGCAGACGAAGGCAAATCCTGGTCCGAAGCTGTCCTGTCGATGAGCAAATCGGGGCTGAGTGTCGCTCGTAAGTGGAATTCCATGATCCAACTTAAGCAGAGCGATCGATTCGGCCAGGTATACAAGGTGGCACCGATCCAGAAGACCAACCCCAAGGGCAGCTATTTCATCTTTGGCGTTACCTGGGCAGGATGGGCCACTCAGGAATGGTACGAAGCTGGCAAGAGGAGTTACCAATCGATCAAAGACGGATCCAAGACGATTGCCCGCGACACCTATGAGAACGACGAGCACGTAAACTCGGAATTCTAAGCAACTGGCCAGGGATGGCTTTTCCCAAATCACATAAGGTCAGATATCATGCAACAGCAACAATTCGACAATACCAATACCGGAGTCCTGTTCAAGAACAAGGACAAGGTTACCAATCGCCATCCGGATTATCGCGGCACCTTGAATGTCAATGGTGAGACATTCTGGATCTCTGGCTGGATCAAGGTAGCTGGCAACAACGCCAGAAATCCGGGTGAGAAATTCATGAGTCTCGCGGTTACTCCCCAACGCAGCGATGCTTATGCTCCCAAAGATGACGATTACGATCCCAATGAGGACGTGCCCTTCTAGACCAGGAGAGCCCACGGAAGGCCACGGAAGGCTTTCCTGATATGGTGGTGGCACTGATATAGCCATACCAGCACGAGAGAGCCACGGAAGGCCGGAGAAAAGCCCCCAGAGCCATTCGCCTGCATCATTAGGGTCAGATACGATGAAATTTTTCCCGCTACGCCGCTATCCATTCTTTGGATACGACACCGAGACGACTGGAATCCGTTACCCGCTAGATAAAGCTTTTGGATTCAGCATTGCCACTCCCGACGGCAACCTTGGTTATTGGGACATCCGAGAGCACCCCGAAGCCATTTCCTGGCTAAATGAGGAGATGGCTGACTACCAGGGAAGAATCATCGCCCACAACGCATCATTCGATTACAAGATGTCCCATGCAGCAGGGATCCGATTGCCGATATCATGTCTGGACGATACCGTGATTCGAGCTTGCTTGCTGGATGAGCACCTGGTTGAGTACAGCCTGGATTTCCTGAGTGGAATCTATCTCGGAGATCTCAAGGACGAAGAAATCTACCTCAGACTAGCTGAGATCTTTGGTGGCAAGGCCACCAGGAATCAGCAGATGCTTAATATAGCGAGAGCCCCGTCATCCATTGTTGCACCATACGCCAAAAAAGATGCCGAATTAACCCTGAAGCTATGGCAATGGCAGGAGGAGGAGATCAATCGCCAGGAAATTGCTGATTGCCCATCGTTGCGCGAAATCATGGAATTCGAAAGGAGCTTAATGCCGACATTGATCAAGATGGAAATGTCAGGTATCAGAGTCGATATCGATAAGGCAGAAATGGCGGCACGAGATCTTACTCCCATCATCGACCAGCAGCAGCGAGAGATCCAGGAGCTTGCTGGTGGCCCGATCAATATCAATTCATCCACCCAGATCCGCAAATTATTCGACCCGGTAATGTCAGGGGGAGATTGGTTTGTTGGCCAGACCTTGATCCCCAAGACGGACTCAGGAGCTCCATCATTTGGCGCAAACGTCCTAAGGTCCCTGGAGAATGATAAGAGAGCAGAGCTTATCCTGAGCATTCGCTCCTTGATCAAGACCCGAGACACATTCCTCCTGGGTCACGTGGTTGGTCATGCTGTCGGAGATCGCGTCTATCCTACGATCAATCAATCAAAGGGAGAAATGGGAGGTACTGGTACCGGAAGATTGTCGATCGTGTCACCAGCCATGCAGCAGATCCCCAGCAGGAATAAACGCGTCGCGGCCATCGTCAAGCCAGTATTCTTGCCCGACGAGGGTCAGGTATGGATCGATGCTGACGAGTCTTCCCACGAGGTTCGAATTTTCGCGCACCTGCTGGCAATGGTTGGAGAAAACCAGGTTGTTGCCGAATACGCCAGGAATCCCCATACCGATTTCCACCAGTTCGTTGCCGATCTTACCGGATTGCCCCGAAATGCCACGTATTCAGGACAACCTAACGCCAAGCAACTGAATTTATCGGCAATTTTCAACTCTGGTAATGGATCGATCGCTGAGACGATGGGGATGCCCTGGGAATGGGACTCATTCATTGGCAGCAATGGTTCGGTGGTCAAGTATAAGAAAGCAGGACCCGAAGCCATGGACGTTATCAACAGATATCACGCCGCGCTACCTGGAGTAAGACGATTGGCGCAACGATGCAAGACAGTGGCCGAAGATCGTGGTTTCATTTACACCAAGAAAGGCCGGAGGATTCGATTTTATGACCGCAGCAAATCCTATAAGGCCAGTGGATTGTTGATCCAGGCAACTGCGGCAGATTACAACAAGGAGAATATCGTATGGAGCAATGAGATCCTGGAGCAGCATGGCGGAAGATTGCTCCTCAACATTCACGATTCCTATAGCATGTCTTGCCCGGAAGAAAGCGTAAAACCCATGTGGCAACAACTCCTGAGCAAATTGGAGGACAGATCACGCGCTAATGTCCCATTGATCCTTGAAATGTCTGGCATCGGCCACAACTGGTGGCATGCCTTAACCAGCGGCAATAAACTTTGAGAAAACCCCCATGCATAAATATCCCAACGTCACGATGATCGTAGATTTGCAATACGGTAGCACTGGCAAAGGTGCGATCGCCGGATATCTGTCGACCAAGAACGATTACGACACCGTGATTTCGGCAAACATGCCTAACGCCGGTCATACGGCATACGACCACAATGGCGTGAAATACGTCCACAAGGCATTGCCATCAGGAATCTTCAATAACAACATCAAGAATGTCATGATTGGACCTGGAGCAGTCTTTGATCCGGCAGTCCTGGAGAAGGAGGTTCGCCACGCATTGGACAATGGCTGGTTGCAGAATGCTGAAGTGCTGGTACATGCCATGTCTGTACCTGTCACCCCCGAGATGAAAACAGCGGAGGAAAATAGCCCCGTTACCGGAATCGCATCGACGACCCAAGGATCCCTGTTTGCTCAGATTGCCAAGATGCAACGAGATCCATCGTCCAAGGTGGTGTCTCGCGATGCTTACACCCCCAGCGATAGCTTGCCGATCCGAGTAATCAGCAATACGAACTGGCTTGATGTCATCTATATGGACTCGGAAAACATCCTGGCTGAGGCTGCGCAAGGCTACAGTCTCGGAATTAACAGTGATTTCTACCCGTTTTGTACCTCTCGCGATTGCGGTCCTGCTCGATTCCTGTCGGACATGGCTTTGCCGATCAAATCGCAATTGAAGATCGTCGGATCGATGAGGACCTTTCCGATTCGTGTTGGTAATACAGCCAAAGGCCATTCCGGCGACTGCTATCCCGATCAGCACGAGATGACCTGGGACGAGGTAGGAGTAGCACCCGAGATGACTACCGTGACCGGCAGAGTCAGGAGGGTCTTCTCATTCTCACAGCAACAATTTTCGGAGTCAGTAATCGCCACGTGCTGCGACGAGATATTTATCAATTTCCTGAACTATCTGCCCCCAGATGTGCAGGAGACTTTCATCCTGGATATCGATATGATGGCCAGGACCTGTGGAGCTCAAGTCAGGTATCTGGGCTTTGGTCCTAAATTGTCCGATGTGTCAGAGGTTTAATGAGGTTGCTATGACCACCATCAGTGAGATGAAGCTTGCCGATAAATTACGTGCTCAATACGTAAAACGTTGGTCGACAGTACACCTGACGCACCAGCAATCATTAGCTGAGCACTCATTCAACGTGACCATGATCGCCCTGGAGATCTCGTCGTTGGTCTTTGGCGAATATGATGAAATCTTTTCTAATCATGTCATGCGTTATGCGCTATTCCATGATCTTGACGAGATAATTACTGGAGACATTCCCACGCCAACCAAGCAACGACTAATTGCCCATGCTCCAGGGATCAAAGATCTGCTGGACACTGCTCCACCTCCTAAAATGAGCGAATATTCAGACGAGACGATCCGCCACATCGTGAAACTAGCTGATATCATAGAATCAGCGTTTCACGTGAAACAACATGGCAATGGAATCCATGCTCTTCAGGTAGCGAAAGACGTTGAAAGCAAAATGAGAGATGCGATTGCTGATACTCGTGACGCCACTATCAAAAATGCCGCATGGGGAATTTGGAATGCCATCAACAGCGATCAGAGAGTATGGTAAATTCTGAGGCAGATCTCAGACAATTGTTGCAGACGCGCAAGGATGCGCACTGCCATTTGTCATTCGTCGAGTCCCATTTGACCTCCAGCGGTATCCCGGACATCGCATACACGATCGACGGAATCACTGGCTGGTTGGAGTTAAAATATGGGACACCAGCACGAGCTCCGCATCTAAGGCTGTCACAACGCCAATGGTTTAAGGACAATGTATCGGCAGGAGGTATGCCGCTACTTCTCCTGGCCAGCAGACGCGGAAATTCAGTGGCATATGGTTTGATTCGAGGAGAACTATATGCCGAAATGTACCAGGCTAAAACCCTTAAGAAATGGGAGTTATTATGTGGCCATTTAACAACCAATTTCGATTTGATTTTGGTTCTGCTGACGACACCAGCATTGATCCCGATCAGGAGATAAAGAATATGAGCGATTCCAAGATTCGATGGGATCTCCTCCCGATTATTCCCTTGGAAGAGGCAGCAAAGGCCATGACCTTTGGCGCGTCGAAATATTGCGACAGCGAAGGTTGGCGCGAGATCCCGTTAGATCAGCACTATGCCGCCTTGCTGCGTCACCTCGTCGAGTGGAAGAAAGCCCATGATCACGATTTCCAGGATATGAAATATGATCACGAGTCCCGACTCCATCATCTGGCACATCTTATTGCCAGAGCTTGCTTCATCATCGAGATCGATCGCGTCGTGGAGATGCTAAACGATTCTTGATATGATAAGGCCGTCTTGGTATAATGAAGGTCCCTTAATCAGATCCGCTCCGGAGATAATCGATGTTCGTCTTCCTGAAACCAGCATACGGCAGAATTTACAAAACCGCGTTTGAGTCCCTGCAGGAGTATAATAATGGCAAGGACTTCATCTTATGCGACGACAATTGGAGATCAGGACCTTACTGCTCCAGACGCGATTTTGATAAGCAAGACCTCATGATCTGCATCAAATACCAAGGCGGCCACGTATTTTTTACCTCGTTGGCTGACAGCAATCGTAAGATCTCCGAATTTTTCACTAGTGATATTGCCGCTCCTCAAGACGAGGAATTTGAGATCAAATTCCAGGAGGGTCATGGTCATGATTGACGCATTGATTGCCGTCGTCGCTGTCATGGGCGGATTGTCAGTGATCTTTGCTATCCTGGCTTGGCTTGCTGACTCGATCCTCGACAAATTCAATTTCGGAATTTCAGACTGCGAGAAATCCAAAGATGTCAGATAAAATGCCTAGAAGCGATTACATCAAGCAAGTGCGAAAAAATATCGCCAACAATATCAGATTCTATCGCCACCAGCAGGGGCTTACCCAACTTGAATTTGCCGCCAAGTGTGGCATGAGCGAAAATTCCATTTACCTGCTGGAGAACGATCATCTCAGGTATAGCGTACCGATACCTGTACTCGCCAGCATTGCCCATGCTCTCGATATCGGCATCATGGCCTTATTTGTTTCACGTGAAACACAACCTAATCCACGCGGCCATGGTGCTAAAAAATTGTTGAAACGCAATCAGGAGAAACTGAAGTGCTGCTAACACACGACGAGATCGTGAAATTGATCGACACTGGAGTAATTGCCCATGCAAAAAAATCCCATGTCAATGCCGCCAGTCTGGACGTGGTTCTTGGCAACACTCTTTGGGTCGAGGGTCTTCCCAAAGGGTTAAATGCCGTCATTGACCTGGCCAATAAAGACGCGCCAGCAATGAACAAGATCGATCTGAAGACAAGTTACGACCTGGCACCTGGAGAATTTTGCCTGGCTGACACCATCGAAATTTTCAATTTGCCAAACGACATCGCGGCTGAATTTCGTCTCAAATCGTCAGCAGCGAGATCAGGACTGAATGCCGCTCTCGCCATGTGGTGCGATCCAGGTTGGAATGGATCCGTATTGACCTTGGAGCTGTTCAATGTCTTGAGATATCATTATCTGAGGCTACGGCCAGGAATGAAGATCGGCCAGATGATATTCTTCAGAGGATCGCCAGTTCCTCCTCATGCGTCGTATGCCACCAAAGGCCAGTACAATAACGACACTTCAGCAACCCCCAGCAAAGGTATGAGATAATGAGCATCAAACCCTTATTAGGTCCTTGCGATAATTACAACCTAGAACCGTTTTCCTATCCTTGGGCTTGGGAAATGGCCAAGAACCAGGAAAAAAATACCTGGTCCCCGGAGGAAATCTCGGTAACCTCGGATATGTTGAACTATAAAGATCCCGAATTGGATCCCAAATATAAGCACCTGTTCGAATCGGTAATGGCTCAGCTTACCACCTTCGACATCGAACGTGGTGACGATGCCGCAGAAACATTCTTGTCGATCCTGCAACCAGCAGAAATCCGCCATTATATGAAGAGACTGGTCTGGGACGAAGCTCTTCATACCAGGAGCTATCGATATGTGATTGAAAACCTGGGCATCCCGCTGACGATCTATGACCGCTGGAAGGAAGTGCCAGCAATGA
>ERZ1645187.5210-NODE-5210-length-10203-cov-22.569373_pt1 | contig 10203 bp, 11 predicted proteins | sample MGYA00575352_ERZ1645187 | MGnify/ENA primary metagenome ERZ1645187 (study PRJEB40837, sample SAMN11349314) | freshwater sediment metagenome | isolation source: river sediment | host: Sediment | place: India: Wazaribad , New Delhi | collected 2017-02-21 ...
GCTTCCGCGCCGACCAGGTGCAGACCTTCTACCCCAGCCCCATGGCCACCGCCACCGCGATGTACCACACCGGCCTGAACACCCTCAAGGGCGTGCACCGCGACGAACGCGCCGAAGCGGTGGACGTGGTGCGCGGCGAAAAGCGCCGCCGCCTGCACAAGGCCTTTCTGCGCTACCACGACCCGGCCAACTGGCCGCTGCTGCGCGAGGCGCTCAAGAGCATGGGCCGCGCCGACCTGATCGGCAACGGCAAGCAGCACCTGATCCCGACCTGGCAGCCGCTGAACGAGGACGGCTACCAGAGCGCGCGGCGCAAGAACAGCACGCCGGCGCCAGCGACGGCCGCGAAGCGGGTTGTGGGCGCTTCGGGCCCTGGCCGCCGGCCGAATGCGCCACCGGCGGCGTCACCGGCCAAAGGCCGCCTGTTGACCCAGCACACCGGTCTGCCGCCCCGTGCCACCGGCGGTACCCGGCCCGGAAGCCCGGTGGGCGGCGGCAAACGCGGCGGGCGCTGAAGATCGGCCTGTTTCGGCCAGCTTTCTGCTCGAATGGGCCAATTCCCATCGTTGGATGGCCACAGCGTGCTATAAAAAACTGCTTCGCGACCGGATCGGTCATACGGTTCAGCGCGGGGCGTGCGCTGCACGACGGCCCGGCCGGGCTGCCGCCGCGCGCCGGTCAATCCGGAGGATGGTCCCGGAGGCGCCCGCGCCCGGGCGCTGCAGGCTTACTTGGATGCCGGCGGCTTGGCGCCCTTGAACGGGCCGGCCGGGTTGACCGCGCTGCCGGGTGCGGGCGTGGCGGCGCCACCGGTGGTTTCCTGAATGCCCAGGCGCCTGGCGATCGATTGCTCCAGCACCTTGATCTTCGGCTCGATCTGGGGACGCGAGTCGGCGATCAGCTTTTCCATCAGCGGTTTCTGCATGTCCGGGCCGAGTTGCTGGAACTTGAGCCAGGCCGGGTTCTCCATCACCGAAACGATCTGGCGCAGCTCATCCTCGGTGAACTTTTCTTCGAGCACCGCGCCGATGGTGGTGGGCGCCAGCTTGACGGCGCGGTCGCGCACGATGGGCACGGCCTCGTCGACGAATCGTTTCACGTCGGCCTGGATTTCCTTGCCGACGGCCTCCTGCCGATCCGGCGGCACCCGCGCGGGCAGGATCTGCCCCGCACGTTCCAGCAGCGCGATGGCGGGCTGTTCGGCCAGGGAACGGGCCAGGCCTTCGATGCCGGGCATCTGCAGCTTGACGATGCGGGCCGCGAGTTCTTTCTTGGCGGGGGTGGACTGGGCCTGAGCGCCGAAAGCGGTGCAGAGCAGGGCGACGGTGAGAATGGTTTTGATGCGCATGGGCCATTTTAGGCGATGCCCCCGCCGGAAACACGCCGGAAACCCGACCCGCACCTCAAGGGCGGAGAGTGGCCCAGAGGAAACCCGCGTAGAGCAGCAGCAGCAACACGCCGCGGGTGCGCACGATCTGGCCTTCACGGTTGGGCAGCAACAGAAGCAGCGCGATCACCCCGGCGGCCAGGGTGAGCGAGACCTCATGGCGCGGTGCGGAAATCGGATGAATCGAGCCGGCGATGCCGACGATGGCCAGGCCGTTGAACAGGTTGCTGCCGATCAGCGTGCCGACGCCGACATCGTCGTGGCCGCGCACGCGCGCCAGGATCACGGTGACGAGTTCGGGCATGGAGGTTCCGGCAGCGACCAGCACCACACCGATCACATAGGGATCCACCGCGAAGGCGGTCGCGATGCCCGTTGCCCCACTGACGAACAGACGCCCGGCCAGGACCAGCGCACCGAGACCGACGACGCCCAGCGCCAAGGTCTTGCCCGGCGCCAGTGTCGCGGCGTGCCCTGGGGCGGTCGCTTCGCGCTGACGCAAGGCGCTGCGCACGGTCCAGGTCAGCCACACCGCGAAGATCACGAGCAAGGACAACGCTTCGAAGCGCCCGATGGTTCCATCGAACATGTACAGGTAGGTCAGAGCCGGTATGGACAAGGCCAGGTAGTAGTCGCGGTTGAAGTCCTGGCGCCGTGTCGCCACCGCGCCATAGAGCAAGGCCAGGCCAAAGATCAGCGCGATGTTGACCACGTTGCTGCCGAGCGCATCGCCTAGGCCGATGCGGGGATTGCCGGCCAGTGCGGCGACCGTGGACACGGTCAGCTCGGGACCAGAGGTCGCGAAGGCGGCCAGCGAGCTGGCCACAACGAGTTTGGGCACCCGAAACAGCGAAGCAGCCCCAAGGATCGATTTCAGGAAGGCTTCACCGCCGGCCGCAGCGAGCACCACGGCGCCCAGGATCAAAGCGAGATCTGTCATGCAAACCGGGAGGGCATGGCGCTGGAATCGACCCCGGCCTCGGCGGAGGGTGTGTCGCTGTGTTCACCCGGGCCGGTGGTCCGCCCTGTTGGCGCCTGGCCCGGCTTGATTCCGATCAATGTCGTCATGGGGTTCTGTCGAGCCGGGATGTCGTTGCAGGCAGTCTAGCAAAGAGGCGCCGGTGCCATGGAGCGACCGTCCATCGCTCAGGGCGGCGGGCGCTTCATGGCGCATTCAGTGCGCCGTATTCGCGCGCGGCGATCAGTCGTGCCCATGCCAACGGTGTCACCGGGATGGTCCCGAACGACAATTCGGCCAGCATCGCCGCAGCGACCGTCGCCGCGGCCGTGAACAGGGGCGGCAGCAGCAGCAGCCACGCCGTTTCGCGCCAGCCGTGGGGCGCGATGCGCGGTGTGGGCCAGGCCTTTGGTGGCGCCAGCAACCATGCCCGCCACAGAATCGGAAGGAAGTACGCCGCGCTCAGCAGGCTCGATAGCCACAGCACGCCCGTCGCCCAGCCCATGCCGGCGGCCGCCGCGCCATCCATGAGCCAGGCCTTGCTCACGGCGCCGGCAGTCAGCGGCGCACCCATCATGCCCAGCGCACCGACAGTGAAGGCCAGGGTGGTCAGGGGCATGCGCCGCCCGGCCCCATTGAGCTCGCTGACCTTGTGGATACCCAGAGTCTCGGCGTAATTCCCGGCGCAGAAGAACAGGGTGATCTTCATGATGCCCTGATGCACCAGATGCACGAGTCCGCCAATCGTGCCGAGAGGTCCGAAAAGCGCAACACCGAGCACGATGTAGGACACCTGACTCACGGTCGAGAACGCCAGGCGCTTTTTCAGATCGTCCTGAAACGCGGCCCGCAAGCTACCCCAGACGATGGTGAAAGCGGCCACGAGGGCCAAGGGGAAGAGCAGATTCAAAAGTTGCGCAAACTCGACCCCGAAGACCTCATAGACGATGCGCACGATGCCGAAAGCGCCCGCCTTCACCACGGCCACCGCGTGCAGCAGCGCCGAAACCGGTGCGGGCGCCACCATCGCCTGGGGCAGCCAGCCATGCAGGGGCACCAAGGCCGCCTTGACGCCGACACCCAGAATCATCAGCAGAAAGATCGACTGCAGTTTCCAGGGCGGCAAGTCGGCGCGGGTCGACAGCACGCCACCTTGCGTGAACTCCGTGTGGCCGATCAGGGCGAAAAGCCAGACGATGCCGGTCAGCAGCACCGTGCCACCGAACAGGGTGTAGGCCAGATAGATCGTCCCTCCGCGCATCGCCTGGGTCGTTCCGCGATGGACCACCAGCGGAAACGTGGCGAGCGTGAGCAGTTCGTAGAAGACGAAGAAGGTGAACAGATTGCCCGCCATCGCGATACCCATCGTGGCCGTGACGCACAAACTGAAAAACCCGAAAAAGCGCGAGCGGTTCGGAGCCTTTTCCAGGTACCCGATCGCATAGAGCGTGGTGAACAACCACAGGACCGCCGACAGGGTGATGAAAAGCAGCGCCAGCGCATCCGCCTTGAAGGCGAGATCGATGCCCGGCAACACCGCATAGCGAAACGCATAGGCCTCGCCCGCCGAAACACCAGCCAGCAATGTGGCGACAAGGGCCAGCTTGGCAATTGCCCCAAACAGGTTGAGGGCGGTGCGCAGGCCGACCCGGCGCTCCGGCAGCGCAAAAATCGCCAATCCCGGCAGCAGTGAGGACGCGATCACCGCCAGGGGCAGGGCTTCGTTGGCTGTCATGTCCCGGCGTCCAGCAACTGGACGATCTCCATGCCGCGCAGGCCCATCGCCACGCTCGCGGCCGCAAGCACGAAGGCGGTCCACTCCAGGACTGCGATAGGTCGGCGTTCGACGCGCCGGCGTTCGCCGCTGGGCGGCAACAGAAAGGCCTGGCGCAAGACCCGGAACGTGTAGGCCGCGGCAAGCAATCCGCCGGCGAGCACAACCACGACCATGTCCCATCGTCCGCGTGCCAGCGCGGCCTCGATCAGAAGCCACTTGGCGAGGAAACCGCCCGAGGGCGGCAGACCCATCAAGGTCATTCCCGCGAGCCCGAAGGCGAACAGCGTCACCGGCAGACGGCTGGCGACACCTGCCACTTCGGCGACGGCGTCGCGGCCGGTCGTATGGACAATCACGCCCGCCGCTGTGAACATCGCCGCCTTGGCGAACGCATGCGACACCATCTGCATCCCGCCGGCATGGAGCGCGATCCGGTCATCGCCAAGCAATGGAAAGACCAAGAACAGGTAACCGATCTGCGCCACGGTGGACCATGCAACCAGCGCCTTCAACCGGACGGCGCGCAGTGCATGCCATGATCCCCAGATCACCGCCGTCGCGCCAAGGACAGCCGGAAGCCAGGCGATCCGATCGACCAGCGCGGCGAAGGGCCCGATCCACAGGCGCAGGATCAGGTAGAACGAAGCCTTGACGACCAGAGCCGACAGCAGGGCGGACACCGGGGTCGCCGCGCCACCGTGCGCGGGCGGCAGCCAGTAGTGGAACGGAAACAGCGCCGTCTTCAGCATCAGACCGGACAGCATCAGCAAACCTGCGATCCAGGCCAGCCTGGGCGCTTCGACCGTGAGCAGCGGCTCCAACGTGGCTGTCGACACCGTGCCATACACGCCGTAGATCAGGGCCACACCGAGCAGGTAGGCACCCGAACCGAGCAGGGTGGCGAACAGATAGCGCAGGGCGGCGGCCACCTGGGGGGCACCGCCGCCGGCGGCGACCAGGGCGACGGCGGCCAGCCCCACCAGTTCGAGCGTCACGTAAAGGTTGAACAGGTCGGCGGAAGCGAACAGCGCATTGAGTCCGGCGATCAGGAATCCCAGCAACGGCCAGAACCAGACCCCGCCCGGATGGCCGCTCCTGACCTTGAAATAGGCACGGGCGTAGATGGCCACCGGCAGCGCGACACCCTGAGCGAGGAGAAGCATCGCAGCCGAAAGTCCGTCGACCGCGAGATCGATGCCCAGAGGTGCGCCCCAGCCGCCGACAGCATGGCGAACCGTCCCGGTGGCGCGGACGGTTTGCGCAAGTTCGAAGGCCAGCCACAGCTGCGCGGTCAAGGCGGAAATGGCTGTCCAGGCGCCTCGGCGTGGACCGAGCAGCACGGTCAGGCTTGCCCAGCCAAGCGGCAGCGCGATCAGCCAGACCATCGGATCAGTCGTTGTCATCACCGGTCAGTTCGAGGCGCCCGGTCAGCGCGTGGTACTTCCGGGTCATCGCCAGAGCCAGTGCCGTGGCCGCCACGGCGACCACGATGCCCGTCAGCACCATCGCCTGCGGCACCGGGTCGGCGACCTCGTTTCGCTGAGCAAGGCCGACCAGCACGAGGAATGCGCCGCTGCCCATCAAATTGAAGGCCAGTATGCGACGCAACAAGTTGTCGATCAGAACCACGCCCGCCACGCCCGACGCGAACAGTGCAACCCCGGTCAAGGCGAACAGAAGGCCCCCTGTCATGACGGACCCTCATCGCGCGAAAGCAAGAGAAAGAGTCCCGCGAGAATCAGCGCGAGCGAAACCGTCAGCACGCTTTCGATCAGCAGGATCAGGCCGCCCGCCATCGAGGGCGGGTATTCGAGCAGCGCACCCCGTGCCAGCATCGCGGTGGCGACCGCCAGGAACGTCAACAAGCCGGCCACGAGGCCCAGGCGCAGCGGCAGGCGCGGTGACCGCCAGCCTGGCAGAAGACCGACCAGATGCAGCAGTACGGCGGCTGCGGCAAGGACCGAGCCGGCCTGGAAGGCGCCGCCTGGTCGAAACGCGCCAGCCCATAGCAGATACACCGCCACAACGGTCATCAGCGGTGTGGCCAGCCGCGCCAGCGTTTGCAGCACCGGATGCTCCATGTGAGGGAATGCGACGTCCGCTTCGTCGGTCACCGTGAGAACCGCGACCAAGGCCAGCAGCAGCACCGCGACTTCAAGCAGCGTGTCGTAGCCGCGGTAGTTGAGCAGCACCGCGGTGACGGCGTGGCTGACGCCACTTTCCGCCAGATTTTCACGCACCGGAATGCGCAGGTCGATTGCCGCTGGCCCGAGGTTGAGCATCGCTTCAACCAGGACGACGGCGAACCCGGTTGCGAGGGCGGTCACGGCCAGGCGCTTCATGTCCGGTCCGATCGCCGCCGTATCGCCCCATAGGCATCGAGCAACAGGGCACCCGTCAATCCGGCGCCGATCGCGGCCTCGGCCAGCGCGATATCGGGCGCGGCGAGTCGCGCCCAGGCCAGGGTCATCAGCAGCCCGAACGCGATGAACAGCACGATGGCCCGGTCGAGTCGGCGGGTTGTCAGCGCACGCCAGCCGCTCCACAGCAACGAAAGCGCGAGCAGCAGATCGAACGCGAACGTCATCATCGGCCGTCCTTCTTTTCCCAAGGCGCGATGCCCAGGGTGTCGGCGCGGCGTGCGATGGCGAAGCTCACGCAGGCGCTCGCCGCCAGAACCAGCGGCCAAATCAGCAGCAGCTTCAGGGCCGCCTCCAGGGTGTCCGCGTCGATCGCCAGGGCCAGCAACACGCAGCCCAGGCCCAGGTTGTCCGCCTTGGCCAGCGCGTGCAGCCTGCTGTAGACGTCGGGAAACCGCAGCAGGCCGACCGTTCCGGCAAAAAAGAAGAAGGCGCCAACAATCAGCAGGCCAGTGCCCAACGCGTCAGTCATGGTGTGTCTCCCGCGTATGCCACGCCCGCCTGGCGAACGCGATGCCGCCGATGGCGGCCAGCAGTGCGATCACCAGCGCGACGTCGACCAAAGCGCCCCCGCCTCCGGCTGCCGCCAGCAGGACCAGAACGGCCGTGCCGGTGGTTCCGAACAGCAAGGCCATGAGCATCCGGTCGGCCGACGTGGGTCCGCGTGCGGCGGCGACGAGCGCCACCACAAGGTTTGCCAGCAGGAACAAAGCGACGGTCACGTAAATCGAACTCACGGCGGGGCCTTGAACAGTCGCGCGATCACCGCTTCGAGTGCCTGCGCCTCCGCGACGACGGGGAGGCGTCGGTCCAGCACATGCAGCCGCAGTCGAGAGTCGTCCATGTCGACACCCAGCGTACCCGGCATGAGGCTCAGGGAATTGATCAGAAGGACGCGCGGCGCGCCCGCTGGCAGGATCATCGGAAACTCGACCAGAGCCGGTTGCAGGGCGGCAGGGCCGCGCAAGGCCATCGCGGCCACCTGCACGCCGCCGCGGACGGAGTTCCAGAGAAAGAAACCCACGAAGCCGGGCAGCCCGCCGGGCCGGATGCCTGAGCGATCGGGCGCAAGCCAGCGCCAGCTTGCCCAGGTCGCGGCGGCAACAGCGACGCCACCGGGCAGCCAGCCGTCCGGGTGGCCCTCGGACAACATCCACCAGAATCCGGCAAACGACAGGATACGGACACCGAGCGCGCGAATCAGGTCGACGGTCCGCCTTCGTGGACGGGTCGCCGGTGGGCCGTGCTTCCCGTCCCGGTTAACCCCTTGGCGCGTCGTGCCGCTCCCATGCCGATCGTGTTTCATGTCGCCCCTTCGGTCCGGGTCTCTTTATGCCGGATTCTGCACGATGCGGGTGGCCTTGACCGCCTGCTCCATCGCCCGGCGCTGGGCGCTGGCGGCGCGCAACAGCAAGTCCATCTGACCGACCGGAACGCTGCCCGCGGCCCCGGCCTCCAGCCAGTGGGCCTTCAGCGCCTGATAGGCTTGCTGCGCAGCCTGGAATGCCGCGTCCCGCGCACCGGCATCGGCAGGCGCATCGGGGTCGAGGGTGGCAAGGACATCCCGGACACACTGGCCGAAGCGACCCGCTGGCGAGAGCGTGTTCGCGTCCGCGCCGGATTCGCCGACTTTCCGGCCGGCCTGGGCCGCCAGTTCGGCTGCAGATTCGTAGTACCGGGCCTGCCGCAGCAGTGTGGGCAGCCGGGCGGCGCTTTCCGGCGCCATGGCGGAACGGTTGAGCTGGGTCATGAATTCGGCGATCGCGAGATTCAGTCGGTTCACCGCCTGACCCTGACGCAGCAGTAACTCGCCCGATGGCCCGGAGGGGACCGATACCTGTCTGAGCATATCGAGCGTGATCTTGCCCATCCGCCGTATTTCGTGCGCCAGGGCGTCCAGGGCCAGGGCGGGAACGGCGAGCACCGTTCTGTCCAGGTGCCTGGGTCGACCCAGATCGTCGTCTCCGTTCACAAAGCATGCTTCGAGGAAACGGGTCAGACGGTCGGCCAGTGGCCAGATCAGCGCCACGCCGAGAACATTAAAGACCGTGTGGAACAGTGCCAGCTTCGCCGCCGCTGCATTGTCCAGCCCCAGCCATTCGCGCAACACGCCAAGCAAGGCGATCAGCCAGGGCAGAAGCAGCAGCGCGACCACGCCGGTGAGCAGGTTGAACAGGATGTGCGCCGCCGCTGCGCGCTTGGCGTTGGCCGTCGCGCCGATGGCGGCGAGCAGCGCGGTGACGGTGGTGCCGATGTTGGCGCCGATGACCATCGAGGCCGCGCCCTGGGCGACGATCAGTCCGCTCTGGGCCGCAGTGAGCGCCACCGCCAGCGAAGCGCTCGATGACTGCATCAGCACGGTCAGCACGATACCGACCAGTACCAGCATCAGGATTTCGAGAATGCCACTGCCTGCGGGGAGCTGGAAATCGCTGGACAGTCCGGAGAAGGTCTCCTTGAGCATGTCGATACCAAGGAAAAGAACGCCGAATCCGGCCAGCGCCATGCCCAGCGCACCCCGGCGGTCGCGTTCGCCGGTCAGGCGCAGGATCATGCCGATGCCGATGAGCGGCAGGGCCAGCGCTTCGATCTTGAACTTCAGACCGACGAGCGCCACCAGCCAGCCGGTCATGGTGGTGCCCACGTTCGCGCCGAACAGCACCCACAGCGATTGCGAAAGGTTGAGCAGGCCGGCGTTGACGAAGCCGATGACCGCAACCGTGACGGCGCTGGACGACTGCACCAGCGCCGTGACCGTGATGCCGGAGGCCAACCCCCGCAAGCGGGTCTTCGTCGAGTTGGCGAGGATGCGCTCCAAAGCAGGACCAGCGGCCAGCTTGAGGCCGTCGGTCATCAGCCCCATGCCCAGCAGGAACAACCCCACGCCGCCAGCAAGGCCGCCGATGAGCGCCAGAGAAATCAAGGCAGATCGCTCTCGCCGGGACGCGGGTCAGCGATGACGAGCACATCGCATTGCGACTCGGCGAGCACATGCTTGGTCACGCTGCCCAGCAGCAGTTCCTCGGCGGCATGCGTGCCATGCTTGCCCACGATGATCAGGTCGGCGTCGACTTCCTGTTCCATCGCGATGACCTGTTGCGACGGATCGCCGTGGATGACGCGCGCATGGTAGTCGGACCGGGACAGCCCGGCGGCCATGGCCAGGTCATGCAGTTGTTTGCGCCGGCTTTCACTGCCGTTGACGACATACTGGCGAATGGTCTGAGGGTCCACGCCGGCAAAGGCCAGCTTCCCTTCGTAGGGCAGTTCGAAGGCGTGCAGCAAGGTGATGCTGGCGTGCGGCGCCAGCCGGCGTGCGGTGCGGACCGCATTGACCGAGACCGGCGAGAAGTCCACCGCGATCAGCACATGGCGATATGCCGAGCGCGGCGGCTGTTTGACGACCAGCACCGGCCGATGGACCGATTTGCGCAGCAGGCGTTGCGCCGTCGAACCGAGCAGCGTGTGGCGCAGGAAGGACTCGCCGCGTGCGCCCAGAACCAGCAGGCCGGCATCGAGCGCGCTGGCCTCGGCGGCGATCACCGCCAGCGGCTTGCCCTCGATCACGCGGGCCTGGGCGGCAATGCCCCGGTTGATCGCCGCGTCGTCCGCCAGCGCGCGCAGGCGTTCGCGGGCGTCGTCCAGCAGCGCGGTCTTGACC
>ERZ1645187.5211-NODE-5211-length-10201-cov-4.439286_pt1 | contig 10201 bp, 7 predicted proteins | sample MGYA00575352_ERZ1645187 | MGnify/ENA primary metagenome ERZ1645187 (study PRJEB40837, sample SAMN11349314) | freshwater sediment metagenome | isolation source: river sediment | host: Sediment | place: India: Wazaribad , New Delhi | collected 2017-02-21 ...
GCCCGGCGGCAGGATCTCGAAAGGCACCGCATGGTTGGCCTGCGGATGGCTGACCGGCAGCCATTCGTTCTTCTTGGCGCCCGATCCGTCGCGGATCAGGAACGGCGGCACGCCGTCGACCGTGTTCGACTGCAGGTCCTCGCGCACCGGCGCTTCCGCGGTCGTGAAGTAGGCGATGGTGCCGTCGGTGCCGGCATAGCCGAAGTTCTGCGAGCCGACATCGAAGAAGCTCAGCGCCGTGCGGAACTCGTCGAGGCTGGTGGCGCGGTTGATGCGGCGGATCGCCTCGAGTTCGCGCGTCGGCCCCCAGCCGGTGTAGGCCACCGAGATACCGGTGTCGTTCGTGATCGAAAGCACCGGCCCGTTGTTCCGGCGCGGGATCGTGATGGTCAGTCCGCCATTGGTGTAGCCGATGCTGTTCTCGCGCGCGACATTGTCCATGACGCCGTCGAGCTTGTTGACGTAGTAGCTCTGGAAGGTCCAGTTCACCGGCTCGGCCACGCCCTTGTAAAGGGTATGCGTCGGCAGGCCGTAGGTGTTGAGGACGAACTTCTCCTGGTAGGTGTCGGAGACGTCCATCGGATTCGTCGTCAGGCCCCAGCAGAACTGCGGCGTGCAGCCGAGCAGGATCGAGGGCACGCCCGGCGGCGCCAGGCCGGAGACGTTCATCGGCGTGGCGTAGGCGGGATCGGTCGAGACGATGTGCGCTTCGTGCATCACCGCCGGCAGGTCGAGGCCGAGGTGCGGATCGTTGGCCAGGATGGCCTTGCCCGACGCGGTCTTCGAACCGTGCACCATCCACCAGTTGGAGCCGCCGCGATTCTCGCGCGGTGCCAGCTTGGGCGCGATCCATTCGTTCGCCAGCACCGAATCGCGCAATGACTCGACCTGGGCCAGAAATTCCGGCGCATAACCCGCGGTGACCGGGCCAATCGCCTTGGCATCCATCTCGGTTGCGGCCGGCTGGAAATCCGAAGGCGCGATCGAGGCGCGCGTGTCGAAGGGCTGCACCCGATGCGTGTCCTCGAAGAACAGGGCCTGGCCGTTGAAGCCGGCCGCCGCACCCGCGCTCATGTAGGCACCGAGACGCACGGTGTAGTCGATGTCGAGGTCGAAGCTGAGCTGGAAGGCGAGCAGCTTGCCGACGATCAGCGAATCGACCGGCGACCAGGGTTCGAACCGGGTCAGTTCCAGCGCGCCGTATTCGGGCGGCAGCGGATTGTTGCGCACCCAAAGATTCACGCCTTCGGCATAGGCGCGCAGCTGGCCGCGCGCGATGTCCGGCGTGGCCGACCAGCTCGCCTGCGCGGCGCGGCGCAGACCGAGCGTACGCAACTGGACGTCGTTCGCGAGCGCCGGCGTGCCGACCAGCTCGGCCAGCGTGCCGCTGGCGGCGCGACGCAGGTAGTCCATCTGCCATAGACGGTCGCGGGCGTGCACGTAACCCATGAGGAAGGCGGCGTCGTAGTCGTTGGCGGCCTGGATCAGCGGCACACCCTCGGCGTCGTAGCCGATCGAAGCCGGCGCACGCAGCCCGGATGCGTTGATGGTTTCAGCGGAAACGGCGTTCGCGACGAAGGCCGAGGCCAGCGCGACACAGAGCAGGCGAAGGCGCGCCGGGCGACGCGTCGAAGATGCGGACATGATGGATTCCCTCCCGCCCCGACATGGGGCCCGGGGATTATGCGCGGTGCGTCGTTTGCGGCAACTGCAGTGCAGCAATGTCCGCGGCGGCCAACCGCCGCCAACGTCCTTTGGCCAGATCGCCCAAGGCGAGGCCGCCGACGGCGACGCGAATCAGGCGCAGGACCGGGAAACCGAGCGCCTCCAGCATGCGCCGGATCTGGCGGTTGCGGCCCTCGTCCAGAACGACTTCCAGCCAGCAGTTCTTCGTGCCGCAGCGAAGCAAGGTGGCGCGCACGGCCCGCCAGCGCTCGCCATCGATGTCGACGCCCATGCAAAGCCGCTGCAGCGCATCGGCATCGGCCTGCCCTTCGACCTGCACGTGGTAAGTCTTCTCGATGCCCTGGTCGGGATCGGTGATGGAAGCCGCGAACGCGGGATCGTTCGTGAACAGCAGCAGGCCTTCGCTGGCGCGATCCAGGCGGCCGACCGGGGCGATCCAGGGCAGTTCGGCGCCGGCGAAGCAATCGTAGACCGTCGCCCTGCCCTGCTCGTCCGCACGCGTGGTGACCAGGCCGCGCGGCTTGTTCAGCATCAGGTGGACGGGCGCCGCGGCCACGGCCTTTGCGCCGTCGATCGCGACCTCGGCATCGAGCGATGTCGGCGACTCCGGATCGCGGACCACGCGCCCGCCCACGCGCACGCGTCCGGCGAGAATCAGGCGCGCGGCCTCGCTGCGCGAGCACAGCCCGCGTTTCGACAACACCCGCGCCAAGCCGTAGCGTGGACTCATTCCAAATCGTTCTCGAACATCGTGGTCGTCAGCTGCTTGGACGCTCAGTCGCCGGGTCCAATGATGACAGGCCTCTTGCCCGTTGCCGTCGGCACGCGCCGCCTCGACGACCCGCCGGAGCGGCGGGTCGCGCAATCCGAAGCCGAGCCGCCAGGGTCCGGGATCGCCCCTCAAGGATCCTGGTCTTCGAAGCCATCGCAGAATTGAGGCACATCGAGGTGCAGGCGGGCGCGATCGCCGAGCACTTCGACGAATGCGTAGCCGCAACGACGGCTCGGCGGCAACACGACTTGGGCGAACTCGCCATCGACCAGGCTGCCGACGACGATGTCGAGTTCGATCTCTCCGTCGGTGACAAATGCATCGGGGAATGCAAGCCGCAACGTGCCGCCGAGATGGACGTCTCCGCCGCCGGCTATGCGATCGAAGCTGGATGGCGAATGTATGTCGAGCTGGAACTCCGTCCCCGGCGTGAGCGAGAGATCGCTTCCGGCATTGAGCGCGAACATGCCGACCTCGCCAGAGGGCGCATAAGTCCGGTCGGGGGCGACAATGCCATCGACACGCAGCGCACCGCCCAATCGTCCATAGCCGGTGAGCCGCTGATTGGCGCCGAGCACGAGCAAGCCGCTACCTGCCTCCAGCGTTGCGGCGTCGCCGAACTCCGAGGATGCCGCCAATCTGAGACTGCCTGCGCCGTGGACCAACACAGCGCCGACGCCCCTCAAGGTCGCGATATTGGGGCCGCAACCGCCGTTGTCGACGAGGATGCGGCCGTCATTGTCGATGCCGCCCGACAGTTCGAGTTCGCGGAAGCAGGGCACGAGAACCTCGCTGCCCGGTGCGATATGCACGTCCTCGATCCTCGACGTCGCGCCGTCCAGCGAGATCACGCCGTCCCCGCTGCTCGCGATCACTCCCCCTCGTACCGTCGCCGACTGCAGGACCACGCCCGACGAGGCCGCGGCGCGCAACGTACCGGCGAGCGACTGTTCCAGCGTGATCCCGCCGAGGCGGATGCTGCCGCCCTGGCGCGCTTCGATCAGACCTTCATTCGTCATCGGCGAGACCTGCAGCAGCAACTCGCCGGGGCCGCTGCCCGAACCATTGCGATCGGCGAGCACCGCACCGCGATTCGTCAGCGCCAGCGACACCGTTCCGACGCCACCGATGGTGTGGTTGGGGCCGTTCACCAGCGCGTATCCGGCGCCGCCGAACACCGCGCTGAGCGACCCACCTTCAAGCTGAAGCCGACCGCTGCCGCCGATCGTCGCACTCTCGCCGAACTCGGAGCTGACGAAGCCGTTCGGTCCGGTGAAGATCAAGCCATCGTTCACGAGCCCGAGCGGGCCGACGGTCAGGCCGGCCAGGCCGGCGAACGTCAACCGGCTGCCTGCGACCAGTTCGACGTCCTGGATCGGAAACCCTTGGGAATACACCGTGATCAACCCCGTACCGATGGTCTGCAAGCGACCGCCGCGCAGACCGAGGCTGCCGGCCCGGGTCAGGGCCAGGGCGGAGCCGTTCTCGACCACGATCTGTCCGCCGCCGTTCTGAAGGAAGCCGAAATCCCCGTTGCCCATGTTCAGGTGGATGCCGGCGCCGTTGCTGGCGCGGACCAGTCCATTGTTGTCGACGCCGTGCAAGCCGGAGAATCTCAGCGTGCGGCCGGCCTGGTCGGCGTGGATGGTGCCGTCGTTCTGCAGGCGCACGTTGATCTCGCCGCTGCCGAGGATGCTGTGCGCGGGCCAGTTCACCAGCCACCAGCCGGTGTTGAACGTGGGATTGATTCGCGCCGTGAACTGGTCGTTGCTGGTCAGCCGGATGCGGCCGCTGCCGTTGGCGTTGGTGTTGTTGGCAATCGCCAGGGTCGAGTCATTCAATGCATCGTTCGAGCCCACCGAGATCGTCGCCATGTTGTCGATCTGGGTACCGTGGACGGTCAGCCGCGCCTCGTGGGAAGAACCGACGATGCGCACGCCGGCCTGAGGGTGGTTGAACTCGATGTGCAGGCATTCGGCAAACTGGCCTTGTCCGAGGATTTCCACCGCCACGGGAAGCTCGATGCGACAGCTGACCGACTGGTCCGGCACGCCGCCCTGCCAAGGCAGGATTCCCCCCCAGCGGAAGGGATTGAACCAGCTGTCATTCACTTCGGTGGCCCAGAAGGCGACGCCGCCGGCGCCCAAGGACGCGGCCATGACGGGCATTGCGCCAAGACACGACATGAACAGCACGGCCGCCCCTCGGATCGGCGAGGGGAAGACGCGACGCACCTTGCTCTTCAACACGGCGGAAATGGCCATCGATGGACTCCATGCGCGGATACGCCACCGCGCTTCGTCCTCTCAAGGCGCAGAACCGGCGTCGGATGTCGCATCTCCTCCGATCGACGCCGTTGCCCGTGCCCTTGCGATCAGGCCGCGCGCACGCTCAGACCACGTCGGATCTGCGGCGTCCGCTCGCGCAAAGACCGCCAGCGCCTCTTCGGCGTGGTACACGGCCGCCGACGAGTCGCCGCTGGCCAGGGCCACCTGTGCGGCACCAAGATGGACGTGTCCGCGACCGACATAGTCCGGCGCGAAGGCGGCTTCGGACAGTTTCACCGCGCGGTCGGCATGGATGCGAGCATCGGATATCTCGCCGCGCGCCGCCTCCAAGCGCGCAATATTGATCAGCGGCCCGGCCAGTTCTGCATGGTCTTGGCCGAAGGCACGCTCTCGAACGGCCGCGGCCCGACGAAACAGCGCCAGCGCGTCGTCGTCACGCCCGCGATCGCGCTGCACCAGGGCGAAATTGTTCAGGGCAACCGCCAACGCGACCGTGCGCTCCGGCAGCGCGCGTTCGAGCAAGCCGATGGCTTCGTGATAAGCCCGCTCCGCTTCGTCGAGCCGACCCAGGCCCTGTTCGGCGCTGCCGAGATTCTCCAGTCGCGCGCCCAAGGCGCCAGGGTCGAGCCCCAGACCCCGGGCATTGGCCACGGCCTTCGAGGCGAATCGCCTGGCCTCTTCGTAACGACCGACGTCGCTCATCAGCGACGCAAGATCGTTGTACACCTCGCCCACCTTTCTCGCGCTGCCGGAATCGGAGGCGAAAACCGAAAGCGCCGCGAGATAGTCGGCCTCGGCGGCGTCGGTACGCCCGCGCGACCAGTGCAGCAAGGCGCGGCTCTGCAGGGCATCCGCGTGACCTGTGGTGCCCGGCTCGCGGAGGGAGAGGACACGCTCGATCTGCTCTTCGGCCGCATCCAGCTGCATGAGGTTCGTGTAGGCCACCGCAATGCCGAGGCGTATGTCGGCCTCGCTCTCCGGTTGATCGTGGAAGTGCCGCGGGATCCTGGCAAGCGCCTGATCGAGCGCTTCCTTGAGACTGGGTTCGCGTCCGCTCGCGACCGGGTTCGCATCGGTAATCAACTCGATCAGGAATGCGCGCGCGCTCTCCGCTCGCGCGGCCTGTTGTCGGGTCTGCCAGGCCTGGTGGGCCGCGACGCCGAGACCGATCGCGAGTGCGAGCATGGCAGCCGTCGCCGATGCCACGGCCAGCCGATGCCGCCGCGCGAACATCCGCGCCCGGTAGAGCGCATCGCCGCGCCGGGCGCGGACGGGTCGAAGCGCCAGCCAGTTCTCCAGGTCCTGGGCAAACTCGGCGGCGCTGGCGTAACGCCGTCGAGGCTCGCTGGCGAGTGCCTTGAGCAGCACTCGGTCGAGGTCTCCGGCCAGCGCATTGCGCCACAGCCTTGCCTCGCGCGCCGACAGCGCGAGCTTTCCCGCGTCGAGGCCGGCGCTGGGCCGTCCGGGCGGACGGCCGCGCATCGCCTCCAGCGCCTGAGCCGTGGTACGGCCACCTTGGCCGAATGGCAACCTGCCCGCGAGAAGGAGGTGCAGCAATAGACCCAGCGAATAGATGTCCGAGGCCGTGGTCAACGCCTCGCCGGCCAATTGTTCGGGACTGGCGAACTCGGGCGTCAGCGGAGCGAGTCCGGTCAGCGTCAGTCCCCGGTCCCCGGCCAGATTCTTGGCAATGCCGAAATCCAGAAGCTTGACCTGGCCGTCCGAGGTGACCATCACGTTGGCCGGCTTGATGTCGCGATGCAAGACCAGCGCGCGATGCGCGGCGTCGACCGCCGAGAGCACCTGCAAGTAGAGGCCGACTCGTTCGCGCACGCCAAGACGCCGGGCCGCGCACCATTCGTCGACGGGCGCCCCGTCGACATACTCCATCACCACGAACGGTCGGCCGTCCGAGGCGTTGCCGCCGTCGATGATCCGCGCGATGTTCGGATGCTCGATTCGAGCCAGGAAGCTGCGTTCGGCATGGAATCGCGCCAGCGCCATTGCGCCGCCGATGCCCAGAGCCGTCAGCTTCAATGCGGCGCGTTGCGCGTACTCCCCGTCACCGCGCTCGACCAGAAACACTTCGCCCATGCCGCCCGCCCCCAGTCGACCGAGGACGCGCCAACGGCCGATGCTGGCCGGGACGGCCGAGCGGTCGAGCAGGCCGGCGCTCTCCGCATGGGCCCGAAGCAGGACCAGCACGTCCTCGCGCAACGCGGCGTCGTCCCCAGCGGCCGTCGCGACAAAGGTATCGCGCTGGGCCTCGGGCAAGTCCAGCGCCAGCTCGAATAGACGCAGCGCACGCTCGTCCATGATCAGCTCAATTGCGCATGCAGGAAGGCGCGCGCCACCTCCCAGTCGCGTTGCGCCGTCGCGCGCGAAACCCCGAGCAGCGCCGCGATCTCGCCCATCTCCATGCCTGCGAAGTAGCGGAGTTCGACCACGCTGGCCTTGCGCGGATCGTAGGCCTCTAGCTGTTGCAGCGCCTGATCCAGCGCGAGGACATCGACTTCCGGTTCGGGCGCTGCAGCATCGATCCCCGACAGCGTCACCGCGTCGTTGCCACCACCGCGCTTCCCTGCATTTCGGCGTCGGGCATGATCCACCAGCACTTGGCGCATGCGATGGCCCGCGAGCGCCAGGAATTGAATTCGATCCCGCGCATCGCCCGCGTCTTCGCCAAGCCGAAGCCAGGCCTCGTGCACGAGGGCGGTCGGGGTCAGGGTATGGCCCGGCCGCTCGCCTCGCATCTGCCGTTCGGCGATTCGGCGAAGCTCGGCGTAGATCAGCGCGATCAGTTCACCCTCGGCCGATGCATCGCCTTCCGCCCGAGCCCGCAGGAGAAGAGTAACCGGCCCCGCGCTCATGGCTGCAGCGCCTCGCGGCCCTGCCGACACGGAACCCCCACCCATGAGAGGGCTGCCCAGATCGCGCCGAGAAGGCGATCGTGCGTCCGATTTGCGACCAAGGTCCGGATCTCAGGCATGACAACCAACGGCTGCAGCGAGCGGTCGGGATTCTGGCAGATAATCCGCTCTCATCGCCTCGATTCCACATGCTTCCGGCTTCCGGCGGGGCGGTTCCGTGCTCCGATCGGTGCGGGAGCCGGAGACTGCGCGAACGCGACGCGCGTTTCGACAACACCCGCGCCAGGCCGTAGCGTGGACTCATTCGAAACCGTCGAGGAACAGCGCGGACACGATCTCGGTACGCACGCAGTTGTAGGTTTCGAGGATTTGCGGTCCGGTATCCAGCACCTCGAAGTGATTGAGATTGACGTCGATCGCGCCGGGCGTCTGGTCGAACACACGCGAGCCGATCTGGATGTCCGGGTCGGCCCACTTAGCCGTGGTGAATGTATCGGCCTGGGCGGTCAGTGCGATGTTGCCGCCGTCGGCCAGCACGATGCCGTACTTCTGCATCGTGCGCAGGATGACGCGCGCGGCCGGCGAGTAGCCGGTCATGTCGAAATCGGCGCGCAGACGCAGGCGCGATCCGTACGGAATCGCGCCGGTGGGTCCATCCGGGCCGCCGGCATGGGTCGCCGGGCGCACGTAGACCCGATCGCGCAGCGTGCCGCTGTCAGGTCCGTCCGGCAACGACGCCATGCGATCGTTCGGAAGGATGAAGCGAATGGCATGACCAAGATGCTGGTCCACCGGATTCGGATGCGCCAGCGCGGCGCGGATCTCGTCGGCGTTGAACAGCAACGGCGCGATCGGAAAGCCGGCAGCATCGGCACTGGTGCAGTGTTCGCCGCGCAGCGTGGCGGGATAGACCGCGTCGAGCTTCCAAGTCGCCAGACACAGGGCATCGACCTCGGTGGCGCTGGCCACGTCGGGGCCGACGTTTGCGGAATAGGCCTCGTACAAGGTGTTGCCTTGAACCACGATCAGGTGGCAGTCGTTGTTCTCGTTGTCGCAGGCGTAATTGGTGCTGCCTTCGATGCGGCCACCCGGCGGCAGAGGCATCGGCGTGCCGATCGGTTCGCAATCCGGCGCGTAGTAGTCGTTGTAGACGGCATGCTCCACGATCGGGCGCGTTGGCGCAGTCCCGTCGGCGCGCATCACCTCGATCGAGAAGTCGATCTGCATGCGACCCACGCCGAAGCCGCACCCCGTGGAGTCGCCGCTGCAGATCGCCATGTTGGTCGCGATCATGCTTGCCGACTGCGGGTGGACCGGCGCATTGCTGATGTCTTGTTGGAACACGGAGCCGAACTGGAAGCGCGGCGGAGCCTCGGCCGCGACGGTCGCGGCGATCGTCAGGGCCAAAGGAACGAACCAGGACGTGGACTTCGGCATGACGGAACTCCGGAAGGCATTCGTGACGGAATGTTCCAAAGCATGCAGCGTGCCACTGCGCACCCGTTCACGATTCAGGCGACGGGTTCGGGTTCCGCTTCGGTCGCTTCGAACTCGCCCGGCTCCAGCAGCAGCACCAGGCAACGCGGCTCGAGCTCGCGCACGGCCAGGGCGATGTCGCGGGCGACGATGCGGAAATGGCCGTCCTGCATGACGATGCCGAGGTCGCCGGCGTTGATCGCCGCGATCTGGGGCTCGGTGCAATAAACGCGCTTGATCTTGCCGCCATGTTCGAAATGCCGCGGGTGTTCGGCGTCGGCGACGTTCAGGGCCTTGCCTTCGAGCAAGGCCGCCATCTTGATCTTGCGCTCGCGCTTCTCCTGCGCCTTGCGTTCGGCTTCGCGCTTCAAGGCCTCGGCTTCCTCGCGCTCGGCCTTGGCGCGCAGCGCATAGGCCTTGGCCAGGTCGATCTCTTCCTGCGAGCGCGTGTCGCGTTTCGGCGCCAGCTGCACGGGTTTCCCCTGCGGCTTGGGCTTGCCCTGGCCCTGCGGCTTGCCGTGGACGTGGCGGTGCTTCGGCGGTTCCGGCTTCTTCGGGGCGAAGCCGAGCTTCATCAATTGATCGCGGAGCGAATCGGTCATGGCGTCGGGGTTCGGTTCAGTAATGCGGCGGCGGCGGCTCGTCGGCGATGTCATGCCCAAGCGCGGCGCGCAACAGGCTGACTTCGCGGCGCAACTGGCGCAGCTCTTCGACGACGTCGACGAGTTTGCGCTCCTGCGACGCCACCTGCGGATTCAGGGTAGCCACGACATCGTCCTGGAACGCGAAACGCGTCTCCAGTTCGGCCAGGCGTTCATTGATTTCGGCGAGCGTGGGGTTCATCGCGAGAGTTTAGCCGAGCGCGCCGCTCAAGCCTGCGCCAAGTCGGGGAAATGCATCGCCGCGATGCGCGCCCGGCGATGCGCAACCAGCTGCCAGGATTCGGTCTCACCCAGCAGTTCGGCGGCAGCGATGCGACCGGGCTCGATGCGCGGCGGCTGCCGCACTAGGTCGTGGGCGTTGCTCGCCAGCACGGCCGTCCAACCGCGCCGGAGCAGCACGCGCGCCGTCTCCTGGGCATAGGGTCCGCAACCGCCGGCCACGGCGTC
>ERZ1645187.5214-NODE-5214-length-10198-cov-14.475007_pt1 | contig 10198 bp, 11 predicted proteins | sample MGYA00575352_ERZ1645187 | MGnify/ENA primary metagenome ERZ1645187 (study PRJEB40837, sample SAMN11349314) | freshwater sediment metagenome | isolation source: river sediment | host: Sediment | place: India: Wazaribad , New Delhi | collected 2017-02-21 ...
GCCGCCCGTGGCGGCGCCACCCTCGCGGGAGGAGCATCCACTGCCTACAGTCTTGGTGCTGCCGGACAATCCGGTGCGTCCGCACTCGCCTCCGGTCTCGGCAATGTTGCATCGACCGGCGCTGAGGCAGCCGTCTCGCCCTTGAAGCGCGCCGCCGGACGTACCGCCGACGGGATGAAGCAAAGCTACCAATCCGGCGCGCGCGCCGCGTTCGCAATGTCGGGCGGATCGTCCACCGCCGGGACGATCGGCGGGGAGACTTCGGAAGCCGCATCCACAGCTTCTTCCACGTTCGACAATCCGCCCGCCTGGGCGAAACGCATGAAACGCTCACAGGCCATGTCGCATGGCGTCCAGACTGCTGCCCATTCGGTGCGGGCTGGCGACAGTCATGGCGGTGGCTCCTCCATCAAACTGTCCGAAGGCGACTAATCATGTTCAAGCGATCCGCCACCCATTATGGCAAGTCCCCCGAACCCGAGACGCCCTATCAACGCGCGGCGCAAGTCTGGGACGACCGCATCGGTTCGGCCCGCGTGCAGGCGAAGAACTGGCGGCTCATGGCCTTCGGATGCCTGCTCCTCTCGGGCGGTCTGTCGGGTGCCCTGGTCTGGCAATCCCTCAATGGTTCCGTCGTGCCCTGGGTGGTGCAGGTGGACAAGTTCGGCCAGGCGCAGGCCGTTGCGCCCGCGGTGGCCGACTACACACCGAACGATGCGCAGATTGCCTGGTATCTCGCCCGCTTCATCGAAGAGGTCCGTTCGATCCCCGCCGATCCGATCATCGTGCGGCAGAACTGGCTGCGTGCCTATGATTTCACCACGACGTCCGGGGCACAGGCGCTCAACGACTATGCCCGCGCCAACGATCCCTTCGCCAAGGTTGGCAAGCAACAGATCGCGGTCGAGGTGTCCTCGGTGATCCGCGCCTCGCCGTCGAGCTTCCGACTCGCCTGGATCGAACGGCGCTATCAGGACGGATCGCTCGCCGCCACCCAGCGCTGGAGCGCCATCCTCACCATCACCCTGCAAACCCCGCGCGATGCCGACACGCTGAGGAAGAACCCGCTCGGCATCTACGTCAATGCAATCAACTGGTCGAAGGAGCTTGGACAATGACACCGACCTTCCGCAAAGCCGGGAGGCCGGCTTTCCGCAATGCCTCATTCGCGGCTCTACTGCTTTCCGCATCCACGCTCGCCGGATGCGCCACCATGCACAAGCCTCCCGAAATCAGCTATGACGATGCCGCGCCCGCCGTTCTGAAGATCGACCCGCCCGCACCCGTGAGGGTGGTCGCGCTTCCGAAACCCTTGCCGCTGCCCGGCCAGTTGAAGCCGGTCGGCGAGGACGGCAAGGCAACGCCCCAGGCGAAAGACCCCGAGCAACGGGTCAACAACGCCAATGCTGCCGCACGGATGCAACCGGTGCGCGACGGCTTCATCAATTCGATGCAGGTCTATCCCTTCGTCGAGGGCGCGCTCTATCAGGTCTATGCGGCGCCGGGGCAGATCACCGACATTGGCCTGCAGCCCGGCGAGCAGCTCGTCGGCTCCGGTCCCGTCGCCGCCGGTGACACCGTGCGCTGGATCATCGGCGATACCGAGAGCGGCACAGGCGCGGGCAAACAGGTCCATATCCTGGTGAAGCCGACAAGGCCGGAGCTGACTACCAATCTGGTCATCAATACCGACCGACGCACCTACCACATGGAACTGCGCTCGACCGAGAAGACCTACATGGCGTCGGTCTCCTGGCAATATCCGCAGGACCAGCTCATCGCGCTGCGCCGCCAGAATCAACAGGCCGAGGCCCAACAACCGCTTGCCAGCGGCGTCGACCTTGCCCGCGTCAACTTCCGCTACGAGGTGTCGGGGGATCGCGCTCCCTGGCGACCGCTACGCGCCTTCGACGACGGACGACAGGTCTTCATCGAGTTCCCGCGTGGCATTGGCCAGGGCGAGATGCCGCCACTCTTCGTGGTCGGTCCCGAGGGCAACACCTCGGAGTTGGTGAACTATCGCGTGCGCGGCAACTACATGATCGTGGACCGGCTGTTTGCCGCCGCCGAACTGCGCTTTGGTGCCGGCAAGCATCAGAAGCGTGTGCGCATCTCCCGGGCCGACGGGAGGACGGCATCGTGACCAGCGAAGATGATCCCGAAATGGAAGGGGGTGCGAAACCGGCCCCCCCACGTCCAGTCAACCCTCCCGACGAGGGTGCTCGGCCGCTCACAGGGGAACCGGTCGCGTCGATGCGGCTTCGCCCCGAACCGCCGCGGGTCACTCGCCTGTCACGCAAGGTCTTGGCCGGTCTCGGCCTTGCCGCCAGCCTCGGCGTCGGAGCCGCATTGGTTTATGCACTCCAGACCGGACAGGGCGGCAACCACGGTCAGGAACTCTATTCGACCGATAACCGAGTAACGCCGGATGGCCTCGCGAGACTGCCGAAGGATTATGCGGGCGTGCCGAAGCTCGGTCCACCGCTGCCCGGCGATCTCGGCCGACCGATCCTGAACGCCCAGAACGCCGGACAGCTCATGGCAACGCCTGGGATCGCCACACCAGCGCCGTCCGGTCCCAGCCCGGAGGAACAACGGCGCGCGCAGGAAACGGAAGCGGCGAGAACCGCCAGGCTGTTTGCGCCGACCGAAACGCGAGCGGCGAGCAATCCGGCAACCCCCACAATCACACGAGCTACCGCACCGTCGGCCGATCTCACCAGTCTCGGTCTGACGCCGCAGCCCGCGACGCCTTCGGCGCAGGACAGGCAACTCGCATTCCTCAACCAGACGCTGGATAGACGCACCGTTTCGCCGGATCGCATAGCCGCCCCCGCATCGAAGAATGTGCTGCAAGCTGGTGCTGTGATCCCGGCTGCTCTGATCACCGGCATTCGTTCCGATCTGCCCGGCCAGATCACCGCTCAGGTGACGGAGAATGTCTACGACAGCCCGACGGGGAAAATCCTGCTCGTGCCGCAGGGCACGCGCATCATCGGTCAGTACGACGCCGGTGTCGGCTTCGGTCAACGCCGCGTCTTGCTCGTCTGGAACCGCCTGATCTTCCCGAATGGCCGCAGCATCGTTCTTGAACGCCAGCCTGGCGCCGACACGCAAGGCCATGCCGGGCTCGAAGATGGCGTCGATTATCACTGGGGCGATCTGTTCAAGGCCGCGGCATTGTCCACACTGCTCAGCATCGGTGCGCAATCCGGCTCATCGAGCGATGAGAGCGACATCGTGCGGGCGCTGCGAAACGGGGCCTCCGACAGCATCAACCAGACAGGTCAGCAGATTGTCCAGCGCCAGCTCAACATCGCACCGACGCTCACCATCCGCCCCGGATTCCCTGTCCGCGTGATCGTCACCCGCGATCTTGTTTTCGAACCCTACGGAGGCTGACATGACCAAGCTGAAACTCGGCCCAATCCCCGACGACAAGCCCGTAAAAGTGACGCTCGAACTGCCGGCCGGCCTGCATCGCGACCTTGTCGCCTATGCCGAAATCCTCGGTCGCGAGGCCGGAAAGACTCCAGCCGACCCAATTCGCTTGATCGTCCCGATGCTGGAGCGGTTCATTGCGACCGATCGGGGCTTTGCGAAGGCGCGCCGTCAGACAGGTCAGTCGCTGCAAGATCCGTAGCCTCTGTATCGGCACGTCGCTTCGCCATCGAGCGAGCCAGACTGAGAAGCTTCCGACAGGCTGGATTGTCGTTGTTTGGCGACCAAATCGCACTGAAGGGGAGTTGCTCATTGATAACCCGACGGAAGACGACACCGGCAAATGAGGCCGAGGTCACCGCCTCACTCGCAAGCGTCAGCCCGCGTCCCAAAGCAACCATTGACAGCAGGTTGAAACGCCCGACACGGTGCTGCTTGATTTCCGGGTGGTGCCCAAGATGGGCCAGCCTGCGGATCAGGTAGTCATGTATTGCTTGGCCTGGCGCCATTTCGCTCACGATGAACCGCTCGGTGGCTAGATCAGACCAACCAAGTTCCACCCGACCAGCGAGCGCGTGGTTGTCGGGTAGGGCTACGAAGATTCGTTCGGACCACAGCGGCTCCGTATCGCAGTCGGCCCTTTCCTCCGTTCCGGTGATGAAGGCAACATCCAGCTCTAGCTTTCGTATTGCCGCAAGATGCTCCGCCTGATCACCCTCAATGAACTCGATGCCGATGGCCGGATGCTTCCGTTCGAAGGTCTCCAGAAGGTCAGACAAAAAGCCAGTTCCCAAGGATGAGAAGACACCGATCTTGACGGAGCCTTCATCGCATCGCCCTATAGCCGCAATGTCTCTTGCTCCTTCGTCGATCGTTCTGAGCGCGTTGCGGGCCGAAACGAGAAACTGCTCTCCAGCATGAGTCAAGCGCACACCGCCACTGTGGCGATGGAAGAGCGAGGCGCCGAGCTTGTCTTCAAGGTGTCGGATACGACGGCTGACGGCGGACGCGTTGATTTCGAGAACTACACCCGTCTTACGGAAACTCCCGTGTTCCGCAGCCACCACAAAGTAGACAAGATGGCGAAGCTCCATTGATTGAGTGCACATCTTATGTCCGGAGTTCCGCCAAGCCCCGGTGACCCGAAGGTCGTTGGCGGGCGGGCAAACGGAGCTTTCGTGCCATCTCGCGGACTGGTTTGTTGATCGACTCGGCGCGTCGCCGCATTCGCTCGTATCCTGCATTGACGCACTCATTGATGCGTTGCTGGGATCTTGGCCAATCCGAGTGACCGGCTGATCGATTTCCCTAGTCAAAGCCCTACACGGCAGCAAACCAGGCCCGGCCGCTTGTGGCGGAGCCACGGGACAACGCCGAACACCTGGTCGATTACGCGCGCAAGTCCGCGCGACATGGGCAAGGGCAGAATCTCCACGTTCATCGCCGGCACCCATGCCCTCATCGTTGGCACGATTCTATCTCGATCGATCCCCCAGGGCATGGGTGGCAGGCGATAGTCGGGTGTGCGGTTCAGGCCTTTGAGGGTCAAGCGGGAGAACCAGACCGGCACCGTGTCGAAGACGATCTCCGCGCCCGGGAATCGATGGGCGATCCCGCCGAGAAGGTGCGTGACATCCTCTGGCTCGAAATACATCAACAATCCCTGAGCGAGGACGAGCACGCCCCCGGAGGGATCGACGGCGTCCATCCAGGCCGGATCGAGGGCGCTGACAGCGAGGTGACGGAAGCGCCCGGTCTCGGGCAGGAACCGCGCTCGCACGCCGATAGCCTCTGGAACGTCGACCGAAAGCCAGCGCATGGTGCCGTTGTCGACCCGCATGGCCTGCGTCTCCAGACCCTCGCCGAGCGACACCACCATGCCGTTCGGATGGGCTTCCAGCCAGCGCCGGACAATCTGGTCGAATGCGGCGGCGCGTACCGCATGCGCGCCTTCCGGTTTGCCGAAGTGCCTTTCGAAATCGTAGGCGATGGCTTGGTAGATCCGCACCGCTTCCGGATCGCGCAACGCCCCGTCCGGGCGCAGCGCCTCGGCGGCCCGGTTGTGGAGCGTCCAGAGCATGGTTTCCGGCACGCCGGCGAGGTCGAGGACGATTTTCGTCATCTTCGCGCCGTCCGCTTGGCCATGGTGTCGAGGAGAAGCTGCCACCATTCGCCGTGACGTTGCAGGAAGATTGGGTCGGGGAAGCCGTGGCGCGCGACATGGGCCTTGGGCACGCTGTCCCAGCCGGTATGGGTCACGGTCACCCGCGTTTCTGCGCCCACCGACTCGAAACGCACCTCGACCCGGGTCTCCTGGCCGGGGCCAAAACTCTGCTGGCGCCAGGTGAAGGCGAGCCTTTCGCCCGGCTGCCAATCGGTGATCCGGCCGATCTCGAACATTTCGCCGTCCGCAAAGCGCTCGATGAGGCGGCCGCGCGGACCCGGCTCGAAGGCCAGGGTGCCGGGCGGGTTGCGGGAAAAGCGAAACAGATCGTTGGGGCGCCACCATTGCCCGATTTCGCCGACGAACACCTCGAAGGCCCGCTCCGGCGTTGCTGCAACACGCAGGGAGACCAGGATTTCGGACATCAGTCTTCCCGCTCTGCATGGGCCTCGACATGGGCCTTGAAGGCCGCGAGCTGGTCGGTCCACATTTTCTCGGTCTTTTCGAGCCAGTCCTTGAGATGGGTCATGGGTTCCGGCCTTAGCGTATAGATGCGCACCCGCGCGTCGAAGGCGGGATGTTCTTCGGCGATGAGCCCGTCCGCCTTGAGGCGCTTGAGATGCCGGCTGAGGGCGGGCGGGTTGAGCCCGACCGCCTCCCCGATCTCGCCGGCCCGGCGCGGCTTTTCGCTCAAAAGATCGACGATCCGGCGGCGATGGGGATCGGCCAGCGCCGAAAGGGTTGCGTCGATCCGCGCCGGTGCGGTCACGCCCAGCCCTCGATTTCGAGCCCACTCGTCTTCTCGGCGTCGGCTCGCGAGACTTGCCGCACGGTCTGCCCGAAGGTCCACACATGTCCTTCGGGATCGCGGGCGCGATAGGTGCGGTCGCCGTAGAACTGATCTTCGGGCTCCTGCAGGATTTCGGCCCCTGCCGCCCGGGCGCGCGCGCAATGGGCGTCGATCCCGTCGGTGAGCTGGACATGGACCATCTGGGTGTTCCTGCCGCCCGTCTGGGCGGGCGTGCCGACGAACTCGGCCCACGGTGCGCCGATCATGAGGATGCCGTCGCCGAACCGCATTTCGGCATGGGCGAGATTGCCCTCATTGTCGGTGATGGCCATGGTGCGCTCGAACCCAAAGGCCTTTTCCAGCCAGTCGAGGGCGGCACGCGGGTCGCGATAGAACACGCCTGAACTCAGGCTGGGGCGATGCGGGGGGCTTCCCATGCTCATTTCCTTCATTATTTGGTGAATATCTCACCATATAGTGAAATACATGTCAAGGCAGTTGGGCATGTCCGCTATTCAAGAAGCAGTGATTGGACCTATGAGCTGCTGCCGGTTTGATAGACAGGCGGTTAAGCTTCCATAGTTTGTTTCTTCGTATTGCATGGGGCTCACATAGCCCAGCGTCGAGTGCCGCCGCTTTGGATTATAGAAGCGCTCGATGCAGTCGAACACTTGTTGCTGCTGACGTGCTACGAAACCCCCATCCAGGGAAGCGCAGCGGAAGACTTCAGCTTCAGCCGCGACACAATCCTAACGATCAAGGACACCTGAGCATGGCATTTGGGAAAGGGGAATTGCTCGACTACATGCGCAGTCACAAGCTCGTCGTTGTCGGATCGCTAGCGAAGGACGGACGACCACAGTCGGCTCTGGTCGGCGTGGCAGTGACGCTGCGCCACGAGGTTATCTTCGACACCGTGAGCGACAGTCGTAAACACGCAAACCTCGAGCGTGATGGACGTGCCTCGATCGTGTTTTCCGGCGCCGACGAAAAGACCTTGCAAATGGAGGGGTCGGCGCGGTTGCTTGCCCTGCACGACGCCGCCGATGCCGCGCTTCGGGAAATCTATTATGCCGTTTGGCCAGACGGTCGCGCACGCCTCGCCTGGCCCAAGATCGCCTATTGGTGCGTCCGTCCGACGTGGGCGCGTTATTCCGACTTCGCCGCCGGGCCTCTGATCCAGACGTTCGACTGGCCACAATCCTGATCTGATTCGACTAGACGCGAGACATGCCGATCGTGCTTCGACGCAGACCGAGAAGTTTGGACGCGGCGTTGAACCGGCGGGTAAGAGGGCTGCGACTTGTTCCATGACGGGTTCGGCAGGCGAGAGAAGGGCTCTTGGCGCTCGTCGCGGAGTATCTGATCATGCCAAGCGCCAAGCAGAAGTCACCCTCAGCACCTCGCGCGACATCCCCTTCGACAAGCGCATGCTCAGTCAGGCGAATGTCCGGCGAAACAAGGCCGGCGAAGCTGACCGAGGACATCGCCCGTCGAGGCCTCCTGCTGAGCCTCGCCCACAACTTCATAAGAGAGAAATGGCGCACCCGACAGGATTCGAACCTGTGACCTTCGGCTTCGGAGGCCGACACTCTATCCAGCTGAGCTACGGGTGCTTTGATATTCAGATAGTGGCCGAGATCGAGCACGGTCAATCCCGAATCCGGCAGTCGCATTGATGGCAAACGGGTTGGGCTTTGGCCTCACCGATTCATGCCGTTTGCGCTCTACAACCTCCTACAGTTTGCTTCCGTGGTGCTTCCGCGACCTCGCAAGTCCTCTTCATGCTTCCGTTGAGTTTCGCCAATCGCTTGGTTTTACTCATTTTTCCCAACGCCCACCAACAAAACGCTTGACCTACCTCTGCCTTCGGAGGGCAACACTCTATCCAGCTGAGCTACGGGTGCTTCCGTATCGTCGCGCCGTCGCGGGGCCGAAACCCCGATCCGCGACGCGACGCGCCTCTCATAGCCGATGCGGGAAAGGGCCGCAACGGCCATCACCGAATACGCCCGCTTCTCTCCGGAACGAACTCCGGCACGTGCGCCGAGCCTCAGAAACGACGGCCCATGACATGCCGCTGCCAGGCGAGCAGCTTCTCGCAACTCCGCTTCACCTGGAGACCACTCAGGGTGCGAAAATTCGGGAAGGGGAGGACGCGGGCCGTCGTCGATTCGGACGTCGTCTCCTGCGCCGCCGCGTGTTCGGCGGCGTCGTCGCTCCAGGCCTCGATGTCGGCGGGTCCGATCATGTCCGTCCTCCGGAAGGCTGCGCCGCCGATCGGCGACGTTCGACTTTCCCGATGGCACCTCTCGCCGAAGGCGAGACCGGCAGCATCGACCATCCAGGTGGAATTCTTCGGGTTTCTCGGAGCGACACGTCGATCGGACGGGTCGCTCCCCATTTGAGTTTCTTGAACCATTTTTGCAGTGCGGTGTCAATGCTGCACTGCACAATTCAACAGGACGTGATGTCGCGGGCGTACCGGGGAAATCATGCGGAAAGTCTGATATGAGGCGGGCGAACCGATCGGACGCCCCGATCTCGGAACGGAGTCAGATACGATGCGTCTTCGTCTCACCTTCGCCGCTCTCGTGCTCGTTTCGGGTCTGTCGGTGCTGCCGGCGGCCGCGGACGGCGTGATCGCGATGGATGCGGTCAAGGCCGGGATGGCGAACGGTTCGATCGTACTCGTCGACGTGCGCGAAACCGATGAATTCGGTGCCGGCCACGTGCCCGGAGCGATCAATCTGCCGTTGTCGCGGTTCGATCCGGCGGCGCTGCCGAAGCCGGCGGACAAGACCGTCGTGGTGATGTGCCGCTCCGGCCGTCGGGCCGGGCAGGCGCAGGCGATCGCCGCGTCGGCGGGACGCGGTGATCTCGTCAACTATTCCGGCAGCATGAACGAATGGGCCGCCAAGGGCGGAGCCGTCGCCACCGGACAGTGATCCGGGACGTCGGCGGGGGACACGGATCCGGCGGGAGGGGCGAACCTCCCGCCGTTTCGTTCCGGGGACGGGGTCACGCCGTCAGGATCTTCGGCACCCGGTTCAGGCGCAGACGATAGGCGTCGGGCATGCCCGAGCCGAGCAGCGGGCGCAGGTAGAGGCGGAAGGCGTCGGTGACGTCGTTGCCGCTCGGCGAGATGAACTCGTCGGGCATGTGGCGGGTCTTGCCGGCGACCGCCTCCAGCGGCGACAGCTGGTAGTCGACCGAGTAGAAGCCGGTGCGGTGGATGGTCACCGAGCCGTCGGACTTGCCCCACATGGCGTATTGCACCGCCTTCTCGCCGACCTCGCGCGCCTCGCGCTGGTCGACGTCGGAGACGCAGCCGATGAACGAGCGCTGGAGATAGCCGAAGGTGTCGCCGCGCACGCGCTTGATCTTCAGCTTCTTCTTGATCTCCTCGCAGAGCAGGTCGGCGAGCGCGCCGGTGCCGGAGAGCTGGACGTTGCCGTGGGCGTCGCGTTCCACCTCGCTCGTGAGCTTGGTGATGATCGGCACGCCCTTCTCGTCGTGGATGCCCTCCGAGACGGCGACGACGCAGCGGCCGTACTTCTCGTAGGTGGCCTTCACGTCGGCGAGGAACCTGTCGACCACGAAGGGACGTTCCGGCACGTAGATCAGGTGGGGACCGTCGTCGGGGAACTTCTTGCCGAGGGCGGAGGCCGCGGTCAGGAAGCCGGCGTGGCGGCCCATCACCACGGCGACGTAGACGCCCGGCAGGGCGGCGTTGTCGAGGTTCGCGCCCATGAAGGCCTGGGCGACGAAGCGGGCGGCGGAGGGGAAGCCGGGGGTGTGGT
>ERZ1645187.5215-NODE-5215-length-10196-cov-7.673011_pt1 | contig 10196 bp, 8 predicted proteins | sample MGYA00575352_ERZ1645187 | MGnify/ENA primary metagenome ERZ1645187 (study PRJEB40837, sample SAMN11349314) | freshwater sediment metagenome | isolation source: river sediment | host: Sediment | place: India: Wazaribad , New Delhi | collected 2017-02-21 ...
GGTAATCGTTCAGCCGTTCACCCGTCACCGCTTCGATCGCCAGTCCCGCCCAGTCGGTCGAAACGCCGTATTCCCAGCGCTCGCCCGGATCGAACATCAGCGGCATCCGGATCGTGTCAAGCGTCCCCGCCTTGGGCATCCCGCGCGCGGCATAGACTTGCAGCACTTCGGGGTGGATGAACGAATAGCCGAAGCCCGCCGTGTGGGTCAGCAGGTGGCGCAACGTAACGGGTCGCTTGGCCGCGCGGGTCTGCGGCTGGCCATCCGCGCCGAATCCTTCCAGCACTTGCGGGTTGGCGAGTTCGGGCAGCACTGTGCCGATGTCGTCATCAAGGCTGAGGCGGCCCTGCTCGACCAGTTGCATCGCCCCCACTGAAACCAGCGCTTTGGTCATCGAGGCGATCTGCGCCAGGGTATCGACCGCCATCGGCGCGCCGCTGGCCACATCCGCCACCCCCAGCGCGCGGGAATAGCGCACTCCGTCGCGGTCCACGATCATGCCCACGGCCCCCGGAATATTCGCGGCGGCAAAGGCGGCTTCAAACTGGCTATCGTCCATCATGGCATGCAGGCTAGCGAGCGTTTGCCCGAAGGGGAAGCGGGATTGATGCGCGCGGCGCGGGCGCGTAGGGGGATCGCCATGACTGTCACAACCCGTTTCGCGCCTTCGCCCACCGGGCACCTGCACGTCGGCAATATTCGCACCGCGCTGCACAACTGGCTGCTGGCCAAACAGGCGGGCGGGCGGTTCATGCTGCGAATTGACGATACCGATGCGGAGCGCAGCCGCGAGGAATATGTCGAGGGCATCCGTGCCGATCTCGCCTGGCTGGGGCTGGTCCCCGATGGCGAGGAGCGCCAGTCCGCCCGGTTCGCGCTGTACGAGGCGCAGTTTGAACAGCTGCGTGCGGCGGGGCGGGTCTATCGCTGCTATGAAACCGCGCAGGAACTGGACCTGAAGCGCAAGGTGCTGCTGGGGCGCGGCTTGCCGCCGATCTATGACCGCGCGGCGCTGAAGCTGACCGAGGATGACCACGCCGCGAAGGCCGCAGCGGGGGAGGCGCCGCACTGGCGCTTCCTGCTCGATCATGACGAGCCGATTGCGTGGGACGATGGCATTCGCGGGGCGCAGGCGTTCGACGCGAAGATGATGTCCGATCCGGTGGTGCGCCGCGCCGATGGCTCGTGGCTCTATATGCTGCCCTCCGCCATCGATGACATCGACATGGGGATTACCGACGTGCTGCGCGGGGAAGACCATGTGTCCAACACCGCCGCGCAAGTGCAGATGTTTACCGCGCTGGGGGCAACCCCGCCGCGCTTCGCGCACGAGGCGCTGCTGACCGGGAGCGAGGGCAAGCTCTCCAAGCGGCTCGGCTCGCTGGGCGTAGCGCAGCTGCGGGAAAACGGGATCGAGCCGGAAGCGCTGATCGCGCTGCTGGCACGGCTGGGGACATCCGATCCGGTCGATCCGGCGCTCGATGCCGCCGCGCTCGCCGCCAGCTTTACCTTGCGCCACTTCGGCCGCGCGCCCGCCCGGTTTGATGAGGCGGAACTGCACCGTGTCAACGCCGCCGTGGTCCACCGCCTGCCGTTTGCGCGGGTGGCGCACTTGCTGCCGGATGGCATGGGCGAGGCAGCGTGGGAGGCGATCCGCCCAAACCTGGAACACATCGGCGAAGCGGGCGAGTGGTGGCAGGTCGTGACCGGACCGGTCGCGGCGCCGACGCTGGAGGACGAAGACCGCGCGTTTCTGGCTACTGCGGCGGAGACGCTGGCCGGGCTGGAGTGGACCGGCGAAGTCTGGCGCGCGCTGACCGGGGCGCTGAAAGAGGCCACGGGACGCAAGGGCAAGGCGCTGTTCCTGCCGCTGCGGTTGGCGCTGACGGGCAAGGAACATGGCCCGGACATGGCTGCACTGCTGCCGCTGATCGGGCGCGATGCCGCGTTGGCACGGCTGCGCGCGGCTAGCTGACGCTGCGCACCCAGTTGACGATCGCCGGGGCCGACACCGCACCGGCCTGCCGCGCGACTTCACGTCCGCCGGAAAACAGGATCAGCGTGGGGATAGAACGGATCTGATAGCGCTGGGCAATGTCCGGAACGGCTTCCGTATCCAGTTTCAGCAGCCGGGCATGGGGTTCCAGTGCCTGTGCGGCTTGCGCAAAGGCGGGGGCCATCGCGCGGCAGGGGCCGCACCATTCCGCCCAGAAATCGACCAGCACCGGCAGCGTACCCTTACTGATCTGGCGGTCGAACATCGCTGCGTCCACCGCCAGCGGCTGGCCGGTGAACAGCGCGGCCTTGCACTTGCCGCAGGTTGGCGCGGCGGTCAGCCGGGAAACCGGCACGCGGTTGGGCGCACCGCACGCGGGGCAGACGACCAGAGCGGGATCGGCAGATGCGGACATGACGGAACCTTTGCAAAGAAATGCTTCGTCGCAAAACCTGGGAGCTTACTTGACCCGGATCAAGGACGCACCGTCAATTTAATTAGAAACCCCTGATATTGCAAAGCCATGAGGGGCAAGACGATGAACAGGTTGATGTGGGTGCTCCACGCGGTGGTTTCGACCACGCTGATGGGCATTGGCGTGACGGCGGTGCTGGCGGCCAACATGCAGGGGTGGAAGCCGATCGTGATCGCGGCGGCCATCGGCTTTGTCGCGGCGCTGCCGGTGTCATGGCTGGTCGCGCGCAAGATCGAAGCGCTGACCGCACCGAAGGGCTGATCCGATGCACAAGAACTGGCCCGCGATGGCGGAAGAACTGACCGCCGCAATCAAGGAAGTGCGCCTGGGCGCGCCCGATGTTACCAAGGCGTTTTCCGCGATGGCGCAGGCGGCGACGGCGGGCGGCGCGCTGGATACCAAGACCAAGGAACTGATTGCACTGGCGATTTCGGTCGCGATCCGGTGCGACGGCTGCGTCGCGTTTCACTCCAAGGCGGCGTTCAAGCACGGCGCGACGCGCGAGGAAGTGATGGAGACGATGGGCATGGCGCTCTACATGGGGGCCGGTCCCAGCCTGATGTATGCGGCGCAGGCGGTTGAAGCTTACGACCAGTTTGCAGCGGCTGCACCGTAAAGAAATTTCGTGGGCGACGACTTCAAGGCGGTTTACATTGCGCGGTGGGGCCGTTAGAGGCCCGCTCCATGTTCGCAACCGCAACCAAGATTATTACCACCAAACCGGCCGCCTTGTGCGGGACGGTTGTTGTGGTGCGCTTGGCCTGAGGCACCCGGACAACCAGCCCCGCGCGAGTTCGCGGGGCTTCTTCCAGACGGGATAGAAACACCTCGCGCGGCTCCGCAACAATATGGAGAAGCAATGATGGTGCAACGTTTCGCCCCTGGGCAGCAGCTGAATGTCGGGATCGTCGGCGCGACCGGTCTGGTCGGCTCGATGATCCGTGAAATCCTGATTGAGCGGAACTTCCCGATTGCCAAGCTGCGGCTGTTCGCCTCGACCCGTTCGGCGGGCAAGGAACTGGACGGCGTGGTGGTGGAAGATGCCGCCACCGCCGACTTTTCTGGCCTCGACATCGTGCTGTTCTCCGCCGGTGGGTCCACCTCGCGCGAACTGGCGCCCAAGGCGGCGGCGGCAGGGGCCATCGTGATCGACAACAGCTCTGCCTGGCGCAGTGATCCGGAGGTGCCACTGGTGGTGGCCGAAGTGAACCCCGAAGCGCTGGACAACCTGCCCAAGGGCATCGTCGCCAACCCCAACTGCACCACGATGGCCGCAATGCCGGTGCTGAAGCCGCTGCACGTCGAAGCGGGACTCAAGAAGCTGGTCGTCTCGACCTATCAGGCGGTGTCGGGCGCGGGCGTGGCCGGGATCGACATTCTGGCCCGTCAATCCGCCCACGTGGGCGACCGCGCGGCTGAATTGGCGGAGGGTGGGCATGAGGGCGTGGTTCCGGCGGCGGAAAAGTGGGCCGTGCCGATGGCCTACAACGTCGTGCCGCTGAACTATGTGCTGGAAGAAGACGGCTACACCGAGGAAGAGCTGAAGCTGCGCGATGAAAGCCGCAAGATCCTGAACATTCCGGGTCTGCCGGTGTCGGGCACCTGCGTGCGCGTGCCGGTGTTCACCGGGCATTCGCTGTCGATCAACGCCGAGTTTGAACGCCCGCTCAGCCCGGAACGCGCGCTGGAACTGCTGGGCAGCGCGCCCGGCGTGGTGGTCTGCGATGTCCCGAACCCGCTGGAAGCGACCGGGCAGGACCCGGTGTTCGTCGGCCGTGTGCGGCGCGATCCGACGGCGGAAAGCGGCCTCGCGCTGTTCGTGGTGGGCGACAACCTGCGCAAGGGCGCGGCGCTCAACGCGGTGCAGATCGCGGAAGTGCTGCTGGGTTGAATGTGCTCCCCCTCCTCTTCAGAGGAGGGGGCTGGGGGGGCGGTGCGGACTTGCACCGGCTTAGGCGCTGACGCGCGCAAGGCGTATGCCTTGCCACCACCCCTAACCCCTCCTCTGAAGAGGAGGGGGATAAGCGGATTCAGGCCGCCGCGACGTCCACGGTTTCCTCGCCCGCCGCATCCAGCAGCCGCTTTTCGACCGCTTTCAGGCGCTGCGGGGAATCGATTTTTTCGCCCAGCAGATCGGTGACATAGAAGTTGTCGACCGCGCGTTCGCCATAGGTGGCGATGTGGGCGGAATGGACCATCAGCTTGGCTTCGAACAGCGCGCGGGCCAGCCGGTTGAGCAGGGCCGGGCGATCCCGTGCGTTCACTTCGACCACGGTGAAGCGGTTGCTGGCAGCGTTGTCGAAGTCAACGCGCGGGCGCACTTCGAAGGCATCGGCGCGCGGGCGGGCGAGCGGGCGGGCGGCCAGCTGCGGCACCAGTTTTACCCGGTTGGCCAGCGCATCGGCGATCATGGTCTTGATCCGGGCGAGCTGGCCATCTTCGGAGAAGGGCCGCCCCAGCGGGTCCTGCACCAGAAAATTGTCAACCGCCATGCCGTTGCGCGCGGTGTGGATGCGCGCGTCGATGATGTTGCCGCCGGCCAGGTGGATGCCGCCCGCGATGCGATAGAACAACCCCGGATGGTCAGCTGCCAGCACGGTCACCAGCGTCGCCCCGCGCGCGGCGTAGTACTGGGTGTGGACGTCGAGCGCCTGACCCTTGGCCTGATCCAGCTGCACCAGGTTGAGCGCGATGATGTCGTCCGGCTCGGCAATCCAGTAGGCATCGCTCAGCAGCTTGCCGGTCTTGTCGATCAGGCCCGCCTGCGCGCCCAGCCGGTCGGCCACGGCGGCCTTCTTGGCGGCGATCCGTTCGGCCCGGCCATGCTGCTTGTGGCCCAGCCGCAGCTGCCCTTCGGCGGCTTCGTAGAGTTCCGCGATCAGCTGGCGCTTCCACCCGTTCCACACGCCGGGGCCGACCGCGCGAATGTCGACGATGGTCAGCATCGCCAGCAGCCGCAGCCGCTCGATCGATTGCACTTGCGCGACGAAATCGGTGATCGTCTTGAAATCGGCCAGGTCGCGCTTGAACGCGGTGGCGCTCATCAACAGGTGGGTGCGCACCAGCCAGCTGACCAGCGCGGTTTCCTCCTCTGACAGGCCCAGCCGGGGGCACAGTTTCAGCGCCACTTCCGCGCCCAGCACGGAATGGTCGCCGCGCCGCCCCTTGGCGATGTCGTGCAGCAGGATCGCGACATAGAGCGCGCGGCGGTTTACCACCTTGTGGATGATGGCGGTGGCCAGCGGATGATCCGCTTTCATCTCGCCCTGTTCGATCCGGGTCATCAGCCCGATCGCGCGGATGGTGTGTTCGTCCACCGTGTAGTGGTGGTACATATCGAACTGCATCTGCGCGTTGACCCGCCCGAAATCGGGCACGAACCGCCCGAACACGCCGGTTTCATTGAGCCAGCGCAGCACCGTTTCGGGATCGTTGCGGCTGGTCAGCAGGTCCAGGAACAGCGCGTTGGCGCGCGGATCGGTGCGCACGGCGTCCACCAGCCGGGCGTCGCGCACCGCAATGCGCATCGCTTCCGGGTGGATTTCAAGGCCCTGGGTATCGGCCAGCACGAAGATTTCCAGCAGCCGCACCGGGTCTTCGGCAAACCAGTTGTCGGACGGCACGTTGATCTTGCCGCCGAACACCGGATAGCCGCGCACCAGCCGCCGCCGTGCGCGAAATCCCGCAAGCAGGCCCTTGGGCTGTTTCCTGGCGAACTGGTCATCCAGCTGGGCCAGAAACACGCCGGTCAGGTGGCCGACGCGTTTGGCCTGCAGGAAGAAATACTGCATGAACCGTTCGACCGCGCTCTTGCCGGGGCGGTCGGCGAACTGCATCCGCGCCGCGACTTCGCGTTGCAGGTCGAACGTCAGCCGGTCCTCGGCGCGCCTGGTAATGGTGTGGAGGTGGCAGCGCACCGCCCAGAAGAAATCCTCCGCCTTGCGGAAGGCGCGGTATTCGGACGGGGTCAGCAGGCCGACCGCCACCAGTTCGCTGGGGTCGCGCACCTTGTGGATGTATTTGCCGATCCAGTAGAGCGTGTGCAGGTCGCGCAGGCCGCCCTTGCCCTCTTTCACATTGGGTTCGACGACATAGCGGCTGTCGCCCAGCCGCTTGTGCCGGTCGTTGCGCTCCGCCAGCTTTTCGGCGACGAACTGGCGTTCGGTGCCGGCAACGACTTCGGCGAAGAACCGCGCCTGCGCCTCGTCAAACAGGGGCTGGTCGCCCCAGACATAGCGCCCTTCCAGCATCGCGGTGCGGATTGTCAGGTCGGCGCGGCCCATGCGGACCATGTCGTCCAGGCTGCGGCTGGAGTGGCCCACTTTCAGCCCCAGATCCCACAGGAAATAGAGCATTGCCTCGATCACCTGTTCGCCCCAGGCGGTCTGCTTGGACGGGGTGAGAAAGGCGATGTCGACGTCGGAATGGGGCGCCATTTCGCCCCGGCCATATCCGCCCACGGCCATCACCGTCAGCCGTTCCCCGGTGGAGCGGTTGCTGGAGGGATAGACGTCGGTGACGACGTGATCGTGGATCACGCGGACCAGCTGGTCGATCAGGAAGGCCTGCGCCGCGGCGCATTCGTTCCCGGCCGAAGGCTTCACGGTCAGCCGCCGGGCGATTTCGGCCCGGCCATCGGCCAGCGCGTCGCGCAGCAGCGTGACGATCTGCTGGCGCGGCGGCTTGGCTGTGCTGCGCACCAGCTCCGCGATGGCATCACCCAGCGCGCGGCGATCGATCACCGCGCGCTGGTTGGCAATGGCTTTGACGGTCAAGCCCGGCTCTTCTGCTCGTTTTCCCACACCGGCTGGTAACGCGCGCGCAAGGCCCGCTTGTCAACCTTTTCGGTGCCCAGCCGCGGCAGGGATTCCGCTTCCTGCCACAGCCGCACCGGCACCTTGAACGGGGCGATGTGGGCTTGCAGGAAGGCGCGCAAATCGTCTTCCGACAGGGTCCGGCCATCCTTCACCACATAGACCCCGGTGGGCAGTTCACCGAACTTTTCATCCGGCACGCCGAACACGCTGGCCTCGGCAATGTCGGGGTGGGCATAGATCGCCTGCTCCACCTCGATACAGCTGATATTTTCGCCGCCGCGGATGATGATGTCCTTCTTGCGGTCGACGATGAACAGATAGCCGTCATCATCCAGATAACCGAGGTCGCCGGTGCGGAAATAGCCGTCCGGCATGATGGCCTCAGCGGTTGCCTTGGGGTTGTTCCAATAGCCCAGGAAGTTGGCGATCGAGCGGATAGAGACTTCGCCAACCTGTCCGGCCGCCAGTTCCCGTCCGTCGTCGTCCAGAATGCCGATTTCCACCAGCGGTTTCGATGCGGTGCCGGTGGAACCGGGCTTGGCGAGGTAGTTCTCGTTGAAATTGCCGCAGCCGACCCCGTTGGTTTCGGTCAGGCCATAGCCCAGCAGCGGGAAGGCGTGGGGCAGGGCTTCGCGGATGCGGGTGACGTGATCGACTGGGCGCGGCGCGCCGCCAGCGGCATAGGATACACAGCTGGTCAGGTCATACTTGTCACGGTTGGGGTGGGTGGCGATTTCAAAGCTCATCAAGGGCACGCCGACGAAATAGGTCACCTTTTCCGCCTCGATCAGGCGCATCGCCTCTTCCGCATCCCACTTGGGCATCAGCACCAGCTTGCGGCCGATGGCGAAGCTTTGCAGGAACAACGGCACTTCGCCGGTCACGTGGAACAGCGGCACGTTGACCAGCGTGCAGGGCTGGGCGGTGGGCATTTCGCCCTTGTCGGTCAGATGGGTGGCGACCATCAGCGTCTGCGCGGCATAGTTCATCGTGCCCTGCACGACGCCCCGGTGATCGGACCATGCGCCCTTCGACTGGCCGGTGGAGCCAGAGGTGTAGAGGATCGTGGCGAGGTCATCGCCGGTCAGTTCGGGCAGCGGCGTATCCGCGCCGCCGCCACCCGCCAGCAGCGGGGCAAGGCCTTGCTGCCAGCCGCCCGCGTGGTCGAACACCACGACCTTGCCGGGGTGCGAGTGCCCTTCCAGCCGCGCGGCGCGCTGGGCATCGGCCAGCACCAGCGAACAATCGGCCAGTTCGATGCCGCCGGCCAGTTCCTCGCCGCTCCACCAGCCGTTGAGCAAGGTGGCGCAGCCGCCCGCCAGCAGCGTGCCCATATAGGCGACGATCCAGTTGATCGAATTGCGCGCGGCAATGCCGACGCGGTCGCCGCGCTGGACGCCGTGGCCTGCGACCAGCCCGCCCGCGACCGTGCGCGCGGCGCCATAGACTTCGGCAAAGCTCATCCGCACGTCGCCATCGACCAGGAACGGCGTGTCGCCATGCTGCGCGCAGAAGAACGCGAAATAGTGGTTCAGCGTCGGCGGCGCGTTCTTCAGCATCGGCAGGGTGCGGCCAAACCGTTCGAATGGAACGGTTTCCAGCGGCGCGCCCGGTGCTGTCAGCCGGTCCAGAACAGACGTAAGGGCAGTATCCAGTTCGCTAGCCATTCGGCGTCCTTATCCCCATGGTTTCCAAGGCGAGCCCCTCTCACGCCTCGTGCCGGGGTTTGTCTACCCGGCGTGCTTGTGCCAGAAGGCGCAGCGATTGGTGCCGCTGCCGCCATGCCTTATGATCTAGGAGGTTACGTCCTTGCTGTCACTACTGCTCGCCGCCGCAAGCGATGCGCCGATCTATTGGCAGGACCTCAATCTCAGCCCCAATGCGCTGACCATCGGCAGCTTTGCGCTGCGCTGGTATTCGCTGGCCTATCTGGCCGGGATCCTGCTGGGGTACTGGCACCTGTCGCGGATGATCAAGGCTCCCGGCGCGCCGATGGCGCAGCGCCACGCCGATGACCTGTTCTTCTGGTGTACGGTCGGGATCATTCTGGGCGGGCGGCTGGGCTATGCCACGTTCTATACTGGCGGCGATACCGGCCTGCCCAGCCTGTGGGCCGATCCGCTGCGGTTGCTGCAATTGTGGAACGGGGGGATGAGCTTCCACGGCGGGCTGATCGGCACGGTGCTGGCGGTGGCGTGGGTCGCCTGGCAGGGCGGGCTGAGCTTCCTGCGGGTGATGGATTACATCGCGGTCTGCGTGCCGTTCGGGATGCTGTTCGGACGGCTGGCGAACTTCGTGAACGGGGAACTGTGGGGCCGCGTGGCCGGGCCGGACGTGCCTTGGGCCATGGTCTTCCCCGATGCGCCGGGCGGTTTGGCCCGCCATCCCAGCCAGCTGTACGAAGCCGCGCTGGAAGGGGCACTGCTGATCGTGGTGATGCTGCTGATGTTCTGGAAAACCCGCGCGCGCTGGCGGCCGGGTCTGCTGGCGGCGACCTTTGCGTTCGGCATGGGGCTGGCGCGGTTCTTCGTCGAATTCTACCGCGAACCGGACGCGCAGCTGAGCGAATTTGCCCGCCAGACCGGGCTGTCCATGGGGCAGTGGCTGACCGTGCCGTTGATGGCGGTCGGGCTGTTCTTCATCGCCCGCGCGCTGATCCGCCCGGCGCTGGGCAGCACTGCACCGATTCCCCCTGCACAATGAGTGATGGCGCACCGGCCGAACCGCTGGCGGCGATTTTCCGGCGGCTGATTGCCAACACCGGCCCGATCAGTCTGATGCACTACATGGGCGAGGCAAACGCGCGCTATTACACCAGCCGCGATCCGCTGGGCAGCGCGGGCGATTTCATCACCGCGCCCGAAATCAGCCAGATGTTCGGCGAACTGATCGGGCTGTGGCTGGCCGA
>ERZ1645187.5216-NODE-5216-length-10195-cov-9.522091_pt1 | contig 10195 bp, 9 predicted proteins | sample MGYA00575352_ERZ1645187 | MGnify/ENA primary metagenome ERZ1645187 (study PRJEB40837, sample SAMN11349314) | freshwater sediment metagenome | isolation source: river sediment | host: Sediment | place: India: Wazaribad , New Delhi | collected 2017-02-21 ...
CCGGCGGCAAACATCGTAAAAACGTTCGAGTCGATGCGTTGGCCATACATCATATAGTACAAGCCCACCGCCACCGTATGGAGTTGGGTATTCGTTTCGCCTAAGATAACGCGTGCAAAGATGAAGTCCATCCATGGCCCCGTGAAGGAGAGCAATGCAGTGTAAATGATAATAGGTTTGCTGATGGGGAGAATAATTTCGGCGAAAATGCGGGCGTTGCTCGCGCCATCGATCCGGGCCGCTTCAATCAAAGCGGTCGGAATAATATCAAAGAAGCCTTTGGCAACATAGAAGCCAAGACCGGCTCCGGCAGAGTAACACAAAATCAAGGCGAAGAGCGTTTGGGTTAAATTGAGGGCCTTCAAAATGTAGTAGATGGCGATCATCGACATAAAGCCCGGGAACAGACCCAAGACAATGGCGGTGCTTAAGAATTTTTTCCGTAAACGGAATTTCAATTTACTCATGACGTAGGCGACAGAAAGGGTCAATAACGTTGACAAAATCGTCGTAAAGACGGCAACGATCAAGGTGTTAAAGAACCAACGGATGAATTGTGTTTCGGTAAAAAGTTTAATGAAGTTGATGAAACCGAACGCACGCGGGAAATAGTGCGAGACGACGGTTCCCACCAAAACGCCACCGTTATATTCGGCACGGAAGGCATTGAGGACGATCCAAAGAATCGGATACAACCAAATAATGGATAAGACAATCAAAAGGACATAAGTCAAAACCTTGGATGTGGTTTCCAATCCTTTTTTGCTTTTCAGCTTTTTGTCTTTTGGGGCTTGAATAGCCATGGTTTCTTTCATCATTGGAAAGTATCCTCCTCTTTATACGCTTTGCTGTTGCGATAGGCCAAAAGCGTTCCGGTCGCGGTAAGGATAAAGGTAAAGATGGCGATGACCGAACCGATATTGTATTCGGCTTCATCGATGGTCAACTTGTAAAGCCAAGTGACCAATAAGTCGGTGTAACCGGCTTTATATCCAGGGAATGTCGGAGCACCGCCGGTCAGCAAGTAGATGACGTTGAAGCTGGTAATATTGCCGACAAACGAAGTAATCAAATAAGGAGTCGTTACGAACACGATGTACGGAACGGTCACGTTCCAGAAGATTTGTTTCTTGTTGGCACCGTCGATGGTCGCGGCTTCGAAGAGATCCGTGGGGATGTTCATCAAAATACCGCTGGTCATCAACATCGTATAGGGAATACCGATCCACATGTTGATTAAGAGGATCACCACGCGGACGAGGTTGGCTTGGGAAGCGTTGGCGTTGCCCAAGAATTCGATGCCTTGATCGATGATGCCAAGGTTAATCAAAATTTGGTTGATCGGCCCCGCGGAACTTAAGAGGTTGCGCATGGCTAAGAGCGATACGAATTGCGGCAAGGCAATCGTCAAAATGAAAATCGTGCGCCAAACTTTTTTGAATTTGATGCCTTTTTTGTTGATTAATAACGCCAGCAAAATGCCACCGGCGTAGCAGGTAATCGTCGCAAAGAAAGCCCAAACAAGGGTCCATGCGAGAACGGGGACGAACCGCGCCGAAATTTCACTTGTGCCGTTAAAGATATCACGGAAGTTTTGGAAGCCGACCCAGTCGAACAATTCCAACCCAGCCGGGTGGGCAGAGTCGAAGTTCGTGAAGGCAATCAAAATCATGAACACCGTCGGCAAAACCGTGAAAACCAAAATCCCGATGATGGCGGGCGTTAACATCAACACATGGAAGCGTTGATCCAACAAACTTTTCCAGTCTTCGCGAATCGTGGTCGGTTTTTTACCCCGGGCGATATCTAAGTCCGTTTTGTACGAACTCTTGAGGTTCGAAATATAAGCGAAAAGGAACATCAAAATCATGCCGAAGGTCACCACACCGAACAGGAGCATCAGCATGGAGTTGTCGCCCACAGTGAAGATATCCCCTTCAACAGTTCCGAGCGTGAAAAAGTTCACGATGGCTTTTGCGCCAAACGGAGTCCCATTGATTTTGGGAGAAAAAATCATGATATAGAGGAAGCCGATTTCGATTAACAGGTACAAACACCCTTTTACGATTTGCTTCCGGGCGAGGTTTCCAAGCCCCATGATGAGGTGGGAAAGTTTGGTCCAGATGCTGCCTTGAGTGAAACGTTCGCAAGCGTTATCCCAAGATTTGGCAAGACTTTTTCCGATATTGACAAAAAAGCCCACAAAGCCTTTTCCGAGTTTTTGAAAAAAAGCACCGGCTGATTTGGAACGGCGCTGTGGCTTGGCGGATTCTGCGTTAAGATTTTTTTCTTGTGGCATATTGTCCTCCCTATTCATAAGTCGGAACGAAGGCAACTCCAACATTGCGATTGGAGTTGCCTGGTTTGTAATTATTAAGCGGCTTCTTTGTTACCGGTTTTCCAGACACGTTCGATAACCACTAATTCATCGAGGATGGCTTGATCGGTGCTGTAAGCATTTCCGGTATTTTGTAAAATGGCGGCAATGAGTTCAGGAGCGCCTTTGGAGTAGTAGTAAACGTTGAATTTGCTGTTGGCGCCGAAGGGTTGCGGAATGCCGTGGCTGAACATTTCGGTTTGGCAACGGGCTAATTGCGCTTCCATCGTGTCGGCGCTCATGGCTTCAAATTCTTCAAGGGCGTTTTTATAGGCCGGGAGGTTGGCGCATTCTTCAAAGGATTGTTCTTGGATTTCTTTGCTGGACATAAATTTCAAGATGCCTTGCAAATAATCGGCTTTCGTGCTGCCTTTTTTCATCACGAGCATTTTGGTATCGGTGAACGAACCGGATTGATAAACCGTTCCGGCGACCGAGGTGCCATAAGCATCAGCTTCCGTAATGGTGAAACGCGGGAGAATGGCGATGCCAAGGTTATCGGCGCCGAGTGAAGAAAGGGCGGCGTTGTAGTGCCAAGCACCACCGATGACGGATAAGGACAATTCATCTTTCAATTCGACTTCCCAACCGGAAGACGAAGGAACGCGGGCGCCATAAGCACCGGTGAAGAACCGTTGTCCCCATTTCAGTTTGGAAACGGTATCATCGCCTGTGGCGAAGCAATTATCGAAGGAAGCATCTTCATAAAGTTGAAGCGAGGTGGAATCATCGGCGACGTTTCTGGCAAGGAGCAAGAAGGAGTTATTGAAACCATCGGTTCCTGTCAAAGACAGCGCTTGTTTTTGATGGGTAACGGCTTTGGCCCAAATGCCTTCCCAGGTTTCCACGTCGGTGGCATTCAAATAGGCTTTATTGTAGTAAAGAATTAACGATTGCGCGATGTAAGGAACGCCGAAGGTATATTCGGTACCGGAGACTTTTCCCTTAATGACGTTTTGGAAGGTGTCGGGGTTATCGGCAGCGATTTGCGCCAATAAGCTGGTGTCGGTGATCGGTGAAATGCCACTGGAACCGGCGATCAATTTGCCGAGGTTATCGTGGGCAACGGTGAAAATATCCGCTCCGGCTTCGGTATCATCCAAGAAAGTCGCGGCGGCAGAACCCGTATCAACGCCTTTGACTTCGATCGCGTACGGGAACTTTTTGTCATTGGTAGCATTGTAATTGGCGACATACTCATCCAGTTTGGTTTGATAGAATTCTTGAGACTCAGTTCCGACCCAAATGAGAATCGGATTACTTTTGCCACAACCTGTCAGCATCGGAAGTGCGACAAGAAACAGCGAGGCAAGGCCAAAATTTTTTTTCATTTTCTGCTTTCTCCTTTTTTCAGAAATGATAATTTAATTATCAAAGTGATTTTAGCATTGGATATGTTGGATTGCAAGGGCTTACAAAGGTCATAAACCGCCAGAAAACGAGCACTTAAAGGTTCTTTCTTTCTAAGTTGTAAAAAGCAAAAAACCGTCCACGTATAACGAGGACGGTTCTCTTTTTATGGGTCTACGAGAGACTAGATGATGCGATTGGTGGTTTCTTTATCGAAGATGTGGACTTTGCGCATATTGAATAAGCATTCAACTTTATCGCCGATGTTCAGAAGCTTGGTCGCGGGGACTTTGCTGACGACATCCGTTCCGCCCATGTCGAAGTGGAGAATGTATTCATGGCCCAAAAGTTCCGCCACTTTGATTTCGACGATGACGGAGTTCGCCACTGCTTTATCCGCGGCTTGGCTCATTTCTTGGTGAATGTCTTCCGGACGGATACCGAACACGACGGTCTTGCCTTCGTAAGCGGCAAGTTTAGCTTTCATTTCGGCAGTAAGCGTTAAGATACGACCATCCGAGAATTTGACTTTTCCATCGCTGTATGCGACTTCAATGAGGTTCATCGCAGGAGAACCGATGAAGGAGGCTACGAACAAGTTGTTCGGATTGTTGTAAATGTCGATCGGAGCGCCGATTTGTTGGATATAACCGGCTTTCATGACGACGATGCGAGTCGCCATCGTCATAGCTTCGGTTTGGTCGTGCGTGACATAAATGGTCGTTGCATGGAGCATTTCGTGTAAACGGATGAGTTCGGATCTCATTTGAACACGGAGTTTGGCGTCCAAGTTCGAGAGCGGTTCGTCCATTAAGAAGACTTTGGCGTTACGGACGATGGCGCGACCAAGCGCGACACGTTGACGTTGCCCGCCGGAGAGCGCTTTAGGTTTCCGGTCTAAGTAGTTTTCGATTTCAAGGATACGCGCGGCTTCATGAACGCGCTTGTCGATTTCGACTTTCGGTAAGTGACGAATCTTTAAGCCGAAGGCCATGTTGTCGTAAACGGACATGTGGGGATACAAAGCATAGCTTTGGAACACCATTGCGATATCGCGGTCTTTCGGAGTGACGTCGTTGGATAAGCGGCCGTCGATGTAGAGTTCGCCGGACGTGATGTCTTCCAAACCGGCGATCATCCGCAGCGTGGTCGATTTACCACAGCCGGACGGGCCGACGAAGACGATGAATTCGTGGTCTTTGATTTCAAGGTTGAAATCGAAAACGGCTTGAACATTGTTGTCGTAGATCTTATTAATATTTTTTAAAATTACTTCTGCCATATTGATGCACCTCTTTGCAAATAGTCTATCACAGTTTTCGTTTGTTGATTTGTGCAACGTGCACAATTTTAATTTTCAAGCAACAGACGAGAGACCAGAATGAAAAACCAAGCATTATGAAAGTCGCGGATATCCAATTCCGTAAGGTCGATGAATTTCTTCAAGCGATAGTTGAAAGTATTGCGATGAACATAGAGTTTTTTGGATGCCAGGGTAGCGTTCAAACCACAAGAAACAAAGGCTTGTGCGGTAATCATTTCATCATGCGGAATATTACGGAAACTTTTGAGTGCTTCCGGAACGAGACTTCGGTTTCCACGCATCAAATCATTCAAAAGAAGGTCTGCAAGATAGGTGCACCGCTCTTGTTGAAGGGCAGCCGCTTTCTTCAAGGCCATCTGAGCCAATAAGTCATTAGCGTGACTGATCAAAACCGTAAGATTTATTCCAAAGTCTGAAGCAATTAACGGAACGATGACTTCCAGCGTTTCTGCCAAATCCGAAGAGGCGACACAGTAGCCATGGTTCGGCGAGAGCATCACCAAAGACAAATCTCCGCGATAGGCATCGCGAAGAAGAGCCTCAAGTTGTGTTTCCTTTAAGGGGTCGTCGGACCAGAAGTGATAATACTTTTCCACTAGAATGTTTCCTTTTCGTCTAATTCAAACAGGTAACTTTCAAACGGTTTTAAATGCAAAACCCCGTTACTTAGGTTCATCGTTTTTTCATTATGCAGAAGTATTGTCTTGATTTTGTATGGGAAAGAAAAGGCAGTATCGAAACGTCGGAAATTGCTGACCACCAATAACGGTGTGGCTCCTTTGTGGGCATAGGCAAAGACGTCGGGGTGATTGGGGTCAACCAAAATGAACTTACCCTCCAACACGGCATCCAAGATGCGCGGTGCCTTCCGTAAGGCGATGGCTTGACGATAAAAGTTCAGAATCGAATCTGGGTCTTTTTCTTCATCCGCCACGTTGACTTCTTGGTAATTGCCGATGACACGGACATCCGGTTCGTGTTTTGAGAATCCGGCATATTTTTCGGGTGACCATTGGAAAGGGGTACGGGCATTCACGCGCGAACATCTTCTTAAGAAGCGAAGAATTTCACTGTCAGTTAGATAGGTCTTTGCACTTTCATAGAAATTCTTTGCGGAAACGTCCTTGAAATCCTCGATGCGGGTGTAATCGACATTGCTCATGCCGATTTCTTCACCGTTATATAAGAAAGGCGTCCCGTACATAAACAAAAGCGTAAGGGCGAGCATCTTTCCAGAGGCTTTGCGGAAACGGATGTCTCCGTATTGGGAAAGAACGCGCGGATGATCATGGTTGTTCCAATAAATCGGAAGCCATGCTTTTTGAGAACAGTCTTCGTACCAATGGAGGAAAAGACGTTTGAGATTGATCACATTGGTCACAATCTCATCATCGCTTTTCTTTTCACTTCCGAACGCCCCGTTTTCCCAACAGGTATCGAAATTGAAAACCATGTCGATGGAACCTTTATCGCGGCCGGAATATTTCAGAGCTTCTTCGGTGGAGGCACAACCGCCGACTTCACCGATGGTCATCGCTTCGGGATAATGGGCCAACACTTCGTGTTTAAATTCTGCGAGATAGTCAAATAAGCGCGGGATGGATGAGAATTTTCGAAAATCGAGCGTCATTCCCGTCGGTCCTACGGGTTGCAGAGAATCCGAGAAAGTTAAATCTTTAGCTAAGTGGGCGATGGCATCCAAACGGAATCCGTCAACGCCTTGATCGAGCCAATACTTTGCTACATCAAAAATATGTTTGCGGAGATTTGCATTTTCCCAGTTTAAATCCGGCATTTTCTTGCTGAATATTTTCAAATAATACTGACCGGCAACCGAGTCATAATTCCACGCTGAGTCTTCAAAGAATCCTTGCCAGTTATTCGGAGGGAGGCGTTTGCCCTTCGCATCCACTTTGCCATCGCGCCAGATATAGAAGTCCCGTTTTTCGCTTGTCTTTGAACTCCGTGCTTCTAGAAACCATGGATGTTCATCACTGGTGTGGTTCAGTACAAAATCGATGACGATATGAATGCCTTTGGCGTGAGCTTTGCTGAGGAGTTCTTGGAAGTCTTGGTTAGTTCCAAAAACGGGGTCCACCGTGAGGTAATCGCTCACGTCATAGCCATTATCATCCATCGGTGATTTGAAAAATGGGCAAATCCAAAGAATATTAACGCCCAGTTTTTCTAAATAATCGAGTTTGGAGATGATACCTGGAAGATCACCGATTCCGTCATTATTGGAATCACAAAAGGAACGAGGATAAATCTCGTATCCGACTGCTTCTTGCCACCACTTGCGTTGTTTCATAAGCATTCCTCAATCAATGATGGTTTCGTTATTGGCCGCAGCCATAATTACGCGGAGCATTTCCGGGGTGGTTACTTTACGGGAAAACGTCGGTAAATTGTCGAGCGGGAAAAAGCCCACTTCGGTAGTTTCGTATTCATGTTCGCCTAACTCCCCGTTGATCTTTCCTTCGAAAACGATGGCATATTCCGGAATGGACGTTGGGTTTTTAAAGGGTGTCCGATTGATCAATGCCGAAAGACGAATGATTTCGACATGGGCACCGGCTTCTTGGAGACATTCCTTGATTGCGGCTTCTTTGGGCGATTCATAAAGGTCACACCAACCGCCGGGAAGAGAATACAACCCGTCGTTGGCTTCTTTCACCAGCAAAACTTTTTTACGGTCGCTTGAAAAAATGCATGTCCGGACACTGACGTTGGGCGTGGGATAAATATCGCGAGCAAAATAATTGGGGCGGTCAAAGGAAATCTCGGAAAAGTGTTCGAGCATGTCTTTAGACATCGTTTCCAATTCTTTGTAGTTGGCCAAGGCATAAGGATCGGTCGAAAACTTCAAACCGATTTTGGCAATGCTTTGTGTTTTGAGAAGAAAATCGTAAAAATTCCGTTCTGTCATAAAATCACCTTTTTTAAGTATATCATCAAAAATGGACGTTGCACGGGCACCCGCGTGATTGCATCCCTATTTTTACCGTCGTTTGTTGTATAATTTATTTTGGAAGACACTCATACCCGTCTTCCGAGGTAATGTTATGACTGATTTAGAACTCTTGTTGACGTGTTTGGTGATTATCGCTGTAGGCATCATCCTTTTTGTTCTTACCGGATTTATCGGAGTCAAAAAAGGGTGGGTCGCCGTCATCGAAAAAATGGGAATCTATGTAGGAACCTATACGAAACGTTGGACCTACTTCACACCGCTGCTCTATCGCCGTGTCGGAATGTATCCGCTGTCGGCAATGACAAAACCCATCGACGTTAATGGTAAAAAGTTTATCGTGACCTACCGTATTCTCGATGCCAAAGCCTACCATTATTCCGGGCACGACGTTCAAGGCGCCGTCCGGTGTGCCTATAAGGGACCCGAACTTCCCACCCAAGAAAATGTTCAAACTGTGATTCAAAGCATCGGATGCGAATGCATCGATGTCAAAGGATAAAGGAGCGTCCATTTATGATTTTAGCGGATTTATTTAGTTCTCAGACATTCTGGATTATTTCGTGGGTCGTCGTCTTCATCGCGGCGTTGGTGATTGAAATCGCCATTCCCGGATTGGTCAGCATTTGGTTTGCCGGCGGAGCTTTAGTCTCCCTGTTCATCGCCATCTTTAACGGGAATCCGGTCGTTCAGATCATCGTTTTCGTCGTCGTTTCCGCGGTGCTTTTGATTTTGACCAAGTTTGTCTTCAAAAAGACATTCTTGAAAGCAAAGCCCTTAGCGACTAACACCGATGCCCTCGTCGGTCAAGAAATCCGAGTCATCAAAGGCTTTGTCAAAACGACGCACGGAGAAGGCAAAATCCGTGACCTTGTGTGGACACTCGTTACCAACGAAGATGTGACCTACACCGAAGGTGAATTCGCCATCATCAAAGAAATCCAAGGCAACCACATCATTGTTGCCAAGAAAGAAGGTAAATAGCTATGCTTCGTCTATTGACTGTCAGTCCGGGAGCCGTCCTTGGTTGGTTAGCTCTTTCTGTCGTCGGTTTGGTTTTTATCATCATTTTTATCCGCTGCATCGTCATCGTCTCGCAAGCCCACGTCGTGATGATTCAACGTCTCGGTAAATACCATAAGACCTTGGCCGCCGGGTTTCACATCATTGCCCCGTTCATCGATGCCCGCGTCGCCCGTATTTCCCTTAAGGAAAAAGTCGCGGATTTCCCGCCTCAACCGGTCATTACCAAAGATAACGTGACGATGCAAATCGATACGGTCGTCTACTTTGCGATTACCGATCCGAAACTTTATCTCTATGGTGCCGAAAGCCCGATGAACGCCATCGAAAACTTGACCGCCACCACACTCCGAAACTTGATCGGTGACCTGGAACTTGACCAAACGTTGACTTCCCGCGATACCATCAACCAACAAATGCGCGCCATTCTCGATGATGCCACCGATTCTTGGGGTATCAAAGTCAACCGCGTCGAATTAAAGAACATCTTACCTCCGCGCGAAATTCAAGAAGCAATGGAAAAGCAAATGCGTGCCGAACGGCAAAAACGTGAAGCCATCTTAACCGCCGACGGACAAAAACAAGCCGCCATCTTGGCAGCCGAAGGTGAAAAAGAGGCTGCCGTTCTCCGTTCCGAAGCGCGTAAAATCGCCATCATCGCCGAAGCCGAAGGTCATGCCGAAGCCGTCTTACGGGCCGCTGAAGCTCAAGCCAAAGGCATTGAGATGATTAACAAAGCCCACCCCGATTCCGCTTACTTGACCCTCAAAGGTTTCGATGCCCTCGAAAAAGTCGCGGATGGAAAAGCCACCAAGATTATCATCCCCAGCGAAATTCAAAACATTTCCGGCTTACTAGCCTCGCTGAAAGAGACCTTGTCCGACGTCAAAGTCGAAGACGAAAAGAAGAAATAGATAAACGAAAGCCTCGCGATTGGCGAGGCTTTTTTTGTTGCTTATTCGACGGTCACGGATTTGGCTAGGTTGCGCGGTTTATCGATGTTGACTTTAAGTTCGAGCGCAGCGAAGTACGCCAAGTATTGAGCGATGAGTACTTTCACCAAAGGTGAGAGATATTCTTTGACATCGGGAACGGTGATAACATCGCCTGCTTTCGCCAACGATTTGGACACGACGGTGATGACGGTCGC
>ERZ1645187.5217-NODE-5217-length-10195-cov-7.033432_pt1 | contig 10195 bp, 9 predicted proteins | sample MGYA00575352_ERZ1645187 | MGnify/ENA primary metagenome ERZ1645187 (study PRJEB40837, sample SAMN11349314) | freshwater sediment metagenome | isolation source: river sediment | host: Sediment | place: India: Wazaribad , New Delhi | collected 2017-02-21 ...
CGTTGTCGACATAGGCCTTGTGGTGCAGGTCGTGGTGGTATTCCAGCGTCTCCTTGGACATGCCAAGCGAAGCCAGCGCGTCATGCGCGTAGGGAAGATCGGGAAGCGTGAAGGCCATGGGACTGAACTCCTGTTCGGGATTGCGTTGCCTTGGGCAATACAGGCGCAACGGGGCGGAAGGTCAACCCCGCACGCCGGGTGCGGCGCAGACCCGCCCCTGCGCCAACGCACAGGGGGCGGGTCCGGTTCCGTGGGGCAGGTCCGGCCTCAGCCCAGTTCCGCGCCGGCCATCGCCGAATGGGAAAGAAGCCCCATGGCATAGCCCGCGACCGAGCGGAAGGTGACCAGCGTATAGCCCGCACCATCGCCCCAGAAGGCGCCCGCCACCTGCGCCACCCGGGTCCGGCGCAGCTCGCCCGGCTCCATCCTGTCGATGTCGGCAGGGCAGAGCTTGGCCAGCACCTGACCGGCCTTCGCGCCTTCGATGCGGAAGATGGCCCGGGCGTCCGAGACATCGGCGGCAAGGAAATGCTGGCCCTGCAGGGCCTTTTCCAGCGCCGCGATGGCGGTCGCCACCTCGGCATAGGGCAGGACCAGCAGGAACTCGTCCGGGCTCATCCAGCCGCAGCCGCGGCCGGTATCGGCATCGCCGGACCATTCCATCCGCCGCACGGCGGGCAGCGCGGTGCCGACCGCGGCCTTCACCGCCTTGTCCAGCCCCTTGGTGCCGGGCTTGGCGCGCAGCGTGATCATGCCCCATGGGCCGATCTCGCGCACTTTCGCAAAGCCGTCGAATGTGGCCCCGCCCAATGCGGAAACGGGTTTCGCCGAAACCGGGTCAGACATCCTGCTTCTCCCCTTTCGGATCCAGGAACACCGGGTTCACCACCCGCGCCTTGGTGGTGCCGCCCGACATGCGGGTGAACTCCACCACCTCGTCCATCCTGCCGGGGCCGTTCTTCAACAGCCCCATGGCGATGCCCTTCTTCAGCGTCGGGCTGTAATAGGTGGAGGTCACCCTGCCCTGCACATTGCGCTGGCCGTTGCCGTTCACGCCCTCGGCCGGGACATAGGCGCCGTCCTCGATCACGCTGCCGTCCAGCGTCTCGAAGCCGACCAGCTTCCAGCGGTCGGGGCTGGCCAGATAGGACCGCTCCTGCCCGCGCTTGCCAAGGAAATCGGCCTTCTTCTTGGAAATCGCCCAGTCGAGGCCAAGGTCCTGCGGGATCACCGTGCCGTCGGTCTCGTCGCCGATCATGATGAAGCCCTTTTCGGCCCGCATGATATGCATCGCCTCGGTGCCGTAGGGCATGACGCCGTATCCGGCCCCGGCGGCGATCAGCGCCTGCCACAGCGCAAGGCCGTGGGAGGCGGGAACCGCGATCTCGTAGGAAAGTTCACCCGAGAAGCTGATCCGGTGCACCCGGGCCGGAAGGCCGCCGAGGTTGCCCTCGACGAAGGTCATGAAGGGCAACGCCTCTTTCGACACGTCCATGCCGCCGAGTTTCTCCAGCACCTTGCGGGCATCGGGCCCGGCGACGGCGATCTGGGCATATTGCTCGGTCACATTGGCGGTAAAGACCTGCCAGTCCCACCACTCGCATTGCAGCCAGTCCTCCATCCAGCCATGGATGCGGTCCGCCCCGCCCGAGGTGGTATGGCAAAGCCAGGTGTCCTCGGCCAGGCGCACGACCACGCCGTCGTCGGACAGGAACCCCTGCTCGTTGCACATCAGCCCGTAGCGGCACTTGCCCACCGGCAGCGACGACATGACATTGGTGTAGAGCATGTCGAGGAACTTGCCCGCATCCGGCCCCTTGACGATGATCTTGCCAAGGGTGGAGGCGTCCAGCAGCCCCACCTTTGCCCGGGTGTTCAGGATTTCCCGATGCACCGCCTGTTCATGCGTCTCGCCCGCGCGGGGATAGCAATAGGGGCGGCGCCAGAGGCCGACCGGCTCCATATAGGCGCCCTTGCCCTCGTGCCATTCGTGCATCGGGCTGCGGCGCAGCGGCTGGAAGATCTCGCCGCGCGCCTCGCCCGCCAGCGCGCCGATGGTCACCGGCGTATAGGGCGGGCGGAAGGTGGTGGTGCCGACGGCGGGGATGTCTTCGTGCATCGCATCAGCAAGCACCGCCAGACCATTGATGTTGCTCAGCTTCCCCTGATCCGTCGCCATGCCCAGCGTGGTATAGCGCTTGGTATGTTCGACGCTCGTATAGCCCTCGCGCGCGGCAAGCTGCACGTCGCTGACCTTCACGTCGTTCTGGTAGTCGAGCCACATCTTCATCTTCAGCTTCGGCCCGGCGCCCTGCGGCATGATCCAGACCGGCTCCATCGCCGCCTCGTCGACGGCCTCGCCCTTGCCGAGGGGCGAGGTCTTGCCCTTCAGCCCAAGCGCCTTCACCGCCGCCACGCCCTGTTCGGCCGCGTCCGACAGCGCCTCGGCCGCCGTCAGCGCGCCGTTCGCCGCGCCCGCGGGAATGACCAGCGGGCTGCCGTCATGGGTGATCGGCGGCCGCGCGGCATCGGGGCGGAACATGTGGTGTTTGCGGTCCCAGGTCAGCTTGCCGCCGCAATGGCTCCACAGATGCACCACCGGCGACCAGCCGCCGGACATGGCGACGCAATCGCAAGGAATCTCGTCCAGAACCGCGCCCTCGCCGGCCTGCAAGCCGATGGCGACGCCGGTGACGCGCTTGCCGCCCTTGACCTTGACCACGCCGCGGCCCGCCTCGATGCGGATGCCAAGGGCGCGGGCCTGCGCCGGCAGCGCGCCGGTGACCTGAGCCCGGGCGTCGATCACGGCGGCAACCTCGAGCCCCGCCTCCTTCAGCGCGATGGCGGTGCGGTAGGCGTCGTCGTTGTTGGTCACCACCACCGTGCGGTCGCCGGGCGAAACCGCCCAGTTCACCACATAGTCACGCACCGCCGAGGCCAGCATGACGCCCGGAATGTCGTTGCCCGCAAACGAAAGCGGCCGCTCGATCGCGCCCTGCGCCGACAGCACCTTGGCCGCCCGGATGCGCCACAGCCGCTTCTTCGGCCGTCCATCCCCGGGCGTATGGTCGGCCACCCGCTCTTCGGCCAGCACATAGCCGTGGTCGTAGGAGCCAAAACCCATGCAACGCGCCTTCAGCGTCACATTCTCCATCTTTCCAATGGCTTCCAGGGTGGAGTTGATCCAGTCCTGCGCCGGGGCGCCGTCGATGATGTCACCATCGACCGGCGCACGGCCGCCCCAATGCGGCGTCTGTTCCAGCACGATCACCCGCGCCCCCGCCTCGCCGGCGATGCGCGCAGCCTGAAGCCCGGCGATGCCGCCGCCGACGACCAGCAGGTCGCAGAAGGCATAGGCCTGCTCATACCGGTCGGCGTCGCGGTCCTTCGGCGCCTTGCCCAGACCCGCGGACTGGCGGACGATGGGCTCGAACACATGCTTCCAGAACGGCCGCGGGAACATGAAGGTCTTGTAGTAGAACCCCGCGGGCAGGAAGCGCGCGGCGTAGTTGTTCACCACGCCCACGTCGAATTCCAGGCTGGGAAAGTGGTTCTGGCTGGTCGAGGCCAGCCCGTCGAACAGCTCGGTCGTGGTGGTGCGCTGGTTCGGCTCGAACCGACCGCCCTCGCCCATGTTGACCAGCGCATTCGGCTCTTCGGCGCCCGAGGCGACGATGCCGCGCGGGCGGTGATACTTGAACGACCGCCCGACCAGCATCTGGTCGTTGGCCAGCAGCGCCGAGGCCAGCGTGTCGCCGCGGACCCCGCGCATCCGCTTGCCGTTGAAGCTGAACTCCATCGCCGCCGAGCGGTCGATCAGCCGCCCGCCCTTGGAAAGCCGCGTGCTCATTTGTAGCCCTTCCAGTCAGGCCGCTTGGCCCTGATCTTTTCCACCAGATCGGCGGGAGGTTCGGTGCTCTGCGCCGGATAGGTGCCGAAGACCTCCAGCGTGGCCGTGTCGCGCGCGGCCAGGAACCACTTGCCGCAGCCATAGGCATGGCGCCAGCGCTCGAAATGCACGCCCTTGGGGTTCTTGCGGGCGAACATGTAGGCCTCGAATTCCTCGGGCGCAGAGCCCGGACCGAAGCGTTTGAGATGCGCCTCGCCGCCGGGGGCAAGCTCTGTCTCTTCGGCGGCGACGCCGCAACAGGGGCAGGTGAGTATCAGCATGTCCGGTCTTTCAGCACAAAAAGGACCGGGAGGCGCATAGCCCCCCGGCCCGGATGGACGGTCGGTCCCTTGCGGGAAAGGTCAGTCGGCAGGAGCGGCGTCCTCGGCAGGAATGCCGGGAACGGCCGGGTCGCCCACGTCGCTGTCAGCGCCGCTTGCCGGGGCACCGGCATCGGGAGCGGTAGCGTCAGGAGCAGGCGTCGACGGCACGGCGTCAGGCACAGCCGGGGGTGCCGGCTCGGTGGCAAGGGGTGCTGTCGCCGGTTCGGGCGTTGCAGGAACGGTCGCGGTGCGGTCGCCCGAGAACAGCGCGATCGCGCCGATGACAAGGGCGACGACGATGACGAGAGCGGCGATGAGGCCGCCGTTGCTGCGGGTGTCGGCCACGCGATAATCCTGCGGGGCGCCGGTTGTGTGGTCGCGTTCGTAGGCCATTGCTTCATCTCCGTGGTTGCGGGTGATGAAGCAACAGCCGGCTGCGGCAGACGGTTCCGCAGGACGGGGGAACCGGCGGGAATCGGACGATTCAGCCGCCGCGCATCCGCGGAAAACCGCGCGCGCGGGCAGGAACGGTCCTGCCCCGAGTTTTCGTCGAAAACTCGAACTTCACGATTTTTCTGCGAAAAATCGGACTTCGGCATCAGTGCGCCACTCCGGCGGCGACTGATTCGTCGATGAAGCGGCCTTCCTTGAAGCGCCACATGTTGAACTCCGCCGCCAAGGGCCCGGGTTCCCCCTTGGCCATCAGCTCCGCCATCGCCCAGCCCGAACCCGGAATGGCCTTGAAGCCCCCCGTCCCCCAGCCGCAGTTGATGAAGCAATTGCCGAGCGGCGTCTTCGAGATCAGCGGAGAGCGGTCGCCGGTCATGTCGACGATCCCGCCCCATTGCCGCAGCATCTTCAGGCGGGAAAGCATCGGGAAGGTCTCGACCAGCGCGCGCAGGGTTTCCTCGATATGGTGCCACGATCCGCGTTGGGTGTAGTTGTTGAACCCGTCGGTGCCGCCGCCGATCACCATCTCGCCCTTGTCGGACTGGCTCATGTAGCCGTGCACCGTGTTGGCCATCACCACCACGTCCATGCAGGGCTTGATCGGCTCGGACACCATCGCCTGCAGCGCCACCGCCTCGATGGGCAGGCGGAAGCCCGCCATCTCGGCCAGTTGCCCGGAATGCCCCGCGACCACCATGCCCAGCTTCGAGCAGCCGATGAAGCCCTTGGTCGTGTCGACGCCGGTCACCACGCCGTTTTCCGACCGGACGCCCTTCACCTCGCAGTTCTGGATGATGTGCATGCCCATGTCGGAGCAGGCCCGCGCATAGCCCCAGGCCACCGCGTCATGCCGCCCGGTGCCGCCGCGCGGCTGGTAAAGCGCGCCGAGGACCGGATAGCGCGGCCCGCCGATGTTCATGATCGGCACCAGCTTCTTCACCTCGTCCGGGGTGATCCACTTCGTCTCCACCCCTTGCAGGAGGTTGGCATGGACGGTGCGCAGGTAGCCCCGCACCTCATGATGCGTCTGGGCCAGCATCAGCAGGCCGCGGGGGCTGAACATGACGTTGTAGTTCAGGTCCTGGCTCAGCGTCTCGTAAAGCTGCAGCGCCTTGTCGTAGATCGCGGCCGAGGGGTCCTGCAGGTAATTGCTGCGGATGATGGTGGTGTTGCGGCCGGTGTTGCCGCCGCCCAGCCAGCCCTTCTCGATGATCGCCACGTTGCGGATGCCGTGGTTCTTGCCCAGGTAATAGGCGGTGGCGAGGCCATGCCCCCCTGCCCCGACGATCACCGCGTCGTATTTCGCCTTCGGCTCGGGCGCGGCCCAGGCCTTTTCCCATCCGCTGTGGTAACGCATTGCCTCGCGGGCGATGGCGAAAACCGAATAGCGCTTCATCTGCTTCTCCCGGGTCCAGGCTTTGTCCTGCTATGGAATGGCGCAGAGGTATATCCCCTCCCTCCAGCGGCACAATCGGGAAAATTGCGACAAAGACCCGAGGCGGCTGCGAAAGGTCGCGGCCCCTGCGGCCCCTTGCCCCTTTTGCCGCCGCGCCGCAGCGGCTACATCGGGCCGGAACAGGCAGCAAGCACGGGCGGGCGGATGGAAACCTTCTGGTTCTGGACAGTGGCGGCGGCGATGGCGGTATTGGCCGCGGCCTGGCTGGTCCGCGGCCTGATGCGCGGCGCCGAGGCGGCGGCCCCGGCGGCGGCGCAGGACATGCAGGTCTACCGCGACCAGCTGGCCGAGGCCGACCGCGACCTGGCCCGCGGCACCCTGACCGCGGCCGAGGCCGCCCGGGTGAAGACCGAGATCGCCCGCCGCCTGCTGGAGGCCGACCGCGCGCTGAATGCCGCCGCCCCGGTTGCGGCCTCCCGCACGCCATGGACCGCGATGGCGCTGGTCCTTGCCGCGATGGCGGGTGCGCTGGTGCTCTATTCCCGGGTCGGCCTGCCCTGGTATCCCGACCTGCCAATCAGCGAGCGCCTTGCCATGGCCGACGAGGCGATGGCGACCCGCCCTTCGCAGGCGACGGCGGAGGCCAATGCCGAGCCGCCGCCGCCCGCCCAGCCGGATGCCGAATTCCTGCACCTGATGGAAAAGCTGCGCGCCGCGGTGGACCCGGCTACGGCGACCGACCTGCGCGGGCTGGACCTGCTGGCGCGCAACGAGGCGACGCTTGGCAATTTCGCCGCCGCACGCGCCGCGCAGGCGCGGCTGGTGGAGGTGAAGGGCGATCAGGCCACGGCCGAGGATTACTCCACGCTGGCCGAGATGCTGATCCTTGCCGCCGGCGGCTATGTCTCGCCCGAGGCCGAGCAGGCGCTGGTCCATGCCCTTCAGCTTGATCCGCAGGACGGCATGGCGCGCTACTTCTCGGGCCTGATGTTCGCGCAAGGCGGGCGCTTCGACCGCGCCTTCGCCTTCTGGCGCCCGCTACTCGATCAAAGCCCGCCCGGCGCCCCTTGGGTCGCCCCGATCCGCGCCCAGATCGAAGAGGTGGCGATGCGCGCGGGCATCCCCTACCAGCTGCCCGAAGCCGCCTCCGGCCCGACGATCGCGGATATGGAAGCCGCCGCCGGGATGACCCCGGAAGAGCGCCAGCAGATGGTCGAGGGCATGGTGGCGCAATTGCAGGACCGGCTGGCAGCCGAAGGCGGCAGCGCCGCCGAATGGGCGCGGCTGATCGGGGCCCTTGGCACGCTTGGCCGCGGGGATCAGGCGCAGGCGGTCTACGACGAGGCGAAGACCCGCTTCAAAGGCCGCGAGGACGACCTTGCCGCGTTGTCCGAAGCGGCGGTTGCCGCGGGGCTGGCGCCGTGATCTGTGACGACATCGCCGGGCTCATGGCCGCCCTGCCGCCTTCGGGCGCCATCGCGGGGCTGGACTATGGCGAGAAGACCATCGGCGTCGCCATCTCGGACCTGCGCCGCCGGGTCGCCACGCCCGCCACCATCATCCGCCGGGTGAAATTCACCGAGGATGCTGCCCGGCTGATGCAGATCGTGGCCGAGCGCGAGATCCGCGGGTTCATCCTCGGCCTGCCGCTGAACATGGACGGCTCGGCGGGGCCGCGGGTGCAATCGACGCAGGCCTTCGCCCGCAATCTGGCCCGCCTGACCGAGCTTCCCATCGCGTTCTGGGACGAGCGGCTGTCCACCGTCGCCGCCGAAAGGGCGCTTCTGGAGGCGGATGCGTCTCGAAAACGTCGCAAAGAGGTCATCGATGCGGTCGCCGCAGGGTATATCCTGCAAGGAGCGCTGGACCGCATGGCATGGCAGGGGAATTCGCAGTGAAGGACGAGGATGTCTGGAAACGCGACGAGATCCAGTCGCCCTGCGTCAAGCTTTGCGTCGTCCATCCCGAGGAGCGCATCTGCATCGGCTGCCACCGTTCCATCGCGGAAATCTCCGGCTGGTCGCGGATGACGGCCGAGGAACGGGCGGCGGTGATGGCCGAGCTGCCCTCGCGCGCGCCCCGGCTGGCCAAGCGCCGCGGCGGCCGCATGTCCCGCCTGCCCCGCGCGGCGGAGTAGGCCGGGCGCACACTTCCAAGCACTGACGATCCGGCCGGGCGGGACAAGGCGAGGCACTGCCTCGCCCCCGCCCTTGCGTGCGGGTTCCCCTGTAGTCAGGTCAACCAAAGACCCGGAGAGGCCAGCGCCCGACCCGGTGGGCGTGTAAGCGCCCGCCGAGGGCGGGGCGGGCGCTGGCCGGGTGCTTAAGGCACCCGGCCGGACAAGGGGATATGGCACCGCATGGCAAAGGCACCCGCCTTCGCCAAGAAATCTGTCCCGTAAAAGCCTGCCCGACCCGGATGCTCCCGGCACCTACGCCCCTCGGCCTAGGCGGCAATCCGCGGCTCCGCACCAAGACCCGCTACCACAGCACTTTCCGCAGCATGTTCAGCGCCACCAGTGTCAGGAAGACCGCGAAGGCGCGTTTCAGGGGCTTGGGGTCCATCGCATGCGCCAGCCGCACCCCCCAGGGCGTGGTCAGAAGCGTGGTGCCGATCACCACCAGGAAGGCCGGGCCGTTCACCGCCCCCAGCGTGTAAGGAGGCGCCCCCGTCGCATCGACCAGCAGGAACCCAAGCACCGCAGGCACCGCGATCATCACCCCGAAGCCCGAGGCCGTCGCCACCGCCCGGTGGATCGGCATCCCGAACAGCGTCATCAGCGGCACGCCGAAGGTGCCCCCCCCGATCCCCATCAGCGCCGAGAAGAAGCCGACACCGGAGGCCATGGCGCCGCGCAATGGCTCGCCCGGCATCGCCTGCCCCAGCCGCGCCGAATCGCGCCCGAAGGCCATCCACAGCCCCGCCAGCCCCGCCAGCACGCCGAACACCGCCTGCAAGGCGGCCGAAGGCACGCGGGTGGCCACGAAGACGCCCACGGCGGCCGACACCACCAGCCAGGGCCCCCATGTCTTCAGCACCGTCCAGTCCACGGCCCCCTTGCGGTTGTGCGCCGAGACCGAGCGGATCGAGGTAACGACGATCGTCGCCAGCGAGGTGGCGACGCAGACCTGCATCACCTGCCCGCCGCCGTAGCCAAGTGCCGTGAAGGCGTAGAAGAAGGCCGGCACCAGCACGATGCCGCCGCCGACGCCCAGAAGGCCGCCGATCACCCCCGCGAAACCGCCGATCACGATCAGCGCCAGCAGCATCGGCAGAAGGGTGGAAAGCTCGGTCATCGCGGCACCTCCGGTCAGCCCTGCTTAGCCGCCCCGCGCCGCGGGGGCCAGAGGGTCGGGGTCGGGGGGTCGGAGTTCACCCCGCCAGCCGCTCCGCCTCGCCAGCCACGCGGGCCAGCGCCGCCTCGACCACCTCTACCCCGGCGCCCTCGCGGCTCGCCCCGGTCGACAGCACCTGCCGCCAGCCGCGCGCGCCGGGCAGGCCGTGGAACAGGCCCAGCATGTGCCGCGTCACCTGATGGAGCCGCCCGCCCGCCACAAGATGCGCCGCGATATAGGGCAGCATGGCGCGCACGACATCCTCCCGTGCGGGCGTATGGTCCATACCCCACAGGCCATCGGCCCCGATCAGCGCATTGCCCGGATCGTGATAGGCCGCCCGCCCGATCATCACCCCGTCCAGCCCCTGCGCCAGCAGATCGCGCGCCTGATCCAGCGAGGTCACCCCGCCGTTCAGGCAGATGGTCAGTTCCGGAAACCGCTGCTTCATCCGCACGACCAGCGCATGGTCCAGCGGCGGGATCTCGCGATTCTCCTTCGGCGACAGGCCCTGCAGCCAGGCCTTGCGGGCATGGATGATGAAATGCCGCACGCCCGCCGCGGCGACGGTTTCCAGAAACCGCGGCAGCACCTCTTCGGGGTCCTGCTCGTCCACCCCGATCCGGCATTTCACCGTCACCGGCACGCCGCTTTCGCCCCGCATCGCCGCCACGCAATCCGCCACCAGCGTCGGCCGCTCCATCAGCACCGCGCCGAAGCAGCCCGATTGCACCCGGTCCGAGGGGCAGCCGCAGTTCAGGTTGATCTCGTCATAGCCCCAATCCCGGGCGATCCGCGTGGC
>ERZ1645187.5218-NODE-5218-length-10194-cov-152.828583_pt1 | contig 10194 bp, 4 predicted proteins | sample MGYA00575352_ERZ1645187 | MGnify/ENA primary metagenome ERZ1645187 (study PRJEB40837, sample SAMN11349314) | freshwater sediment metagenome | isolation source: river sediment | host: Sediment | place: India: Wazaribad , New Delhi | collected 2017-02-21 ...
CCCATGACGCCTACCGCGGCCATGCCGGCGCCGATTGGCCGGTCGAGGCGAGGGGGCGACGCTTCGTCGTGGTCTACGGGCAGGGGGGCGGCGCCCGAACGAGACTCCTCGAGGAACTGACCATCCGGGAGATCGCCGCCAAACTGCCGGGCCGACTGCTCGCCGCCCCCGACGCCGCGGCGGCGTGAACTCAGACGGCCGGGCGACCATCACCCACGGCCGATCCGCCGAGGAGCCGACGGCAACGATCTGCGCGGTCACCGTCGGTCAACTCGATCGGCAGCCGTCGGCCGAGACCGGGCGACCCATCCTTCAGACCCCATCCGAGGCACGGCCTCTGCCCGATCCGTTCGGGCGGAGCGGTGCCGCGCGCCTTCTCTTCGAGGAGCAATCTCTCATGAGTTCCATCGATCCCTTCACCCTCGATCTCTTCGGGACGACCGGCCTTTCTTCCGATCTGGGCTTCGGCTTCGGTGCCTTGTCGCCGCCGCCCGACGACGATCCCGACGATCCGCCGCCCTCCACGCCGGCCCCCGTCTCGACGGGGGCCGTCTTCGTTCGGCCGGTCGCTTCCGAGAGGGATCTCGGGGAGAACTTCCATCTCGAAGGGGACCGCGGTCTCGCTGCCGGTTGGAAGGCGAGGGCGCGCGACAACATCGAAGCCATACGACTGGCGGCCGCGGTCGAACGCGACAACCGTCCCGCGACGAGTGAGGAACAGGCGCGCCTCATCCGCTTCGTCGGCTTCGGTGCATCGGAACTGGCGAACGGCGTCTTCCGCCGCCCTGGCGAGACGGCCTTCCGATCCGGCTGGGAGGAGATCGGCGCCGACCTCGAGGACGCGGTCGGGGAGGGGGAACATGCCTCGCTCGCCCGCTGCACCCAGTATGCTCACTTCACGCCCGAAGGGATCGTCCGCGCGATCTGGGCCGGGCTCGAACGCCTCGGCTGGCGCGGCGGTCGTGTGTTGGAGCCCGGGATCGGGACGGGGCTCTTCCCGGCCCTGATGCCCGAAGCCTTTCGATCGGTCTCGCACGTCACCGGCGTCGAGCTCGATCCGGTGACGGCGCGGATCGCCCGGCTGTTGCAGCCGCGGGCGCGGATCCTGACGGGGGATTTCGCGCGCACCGAGCTGGCGGCGAACTTCGATCTCGCCATCGGCAATCCGCCCTTCTCCGATCGCACGGTTCGCTCCGACCGTGCCTATCGCTCGCTCGGCCTGCGTCTCCACGACTACTTCATCGCCCGGTCGATCGATCTTCTGAAGCCCGGCGGCCTCGCCGTTTTCGTCACGAGTTCCGGCACGCTCGACAAGGCCGACGGCACGGCCCGCGAACATATCGCGAAGTCGGCCGATCTCGTCGCCGCCGTCCGCCTTCCCGAGGGCAGCTTCCGCGCCGACGCCGGCACCGACGTGGTGGTCGACATCCTCTTCTTCCGCAAGCGCAGGGCGGGTGAACCGCGAGGCGACACGACCTGGCTCGATCTCGCCGAGGTGCGCCCGGCCGGCGACGAGGAGGGCGCGATCCGCGTCAACGCTTGGTTCGCTCGCCACCCGGAGCTGGTGCTCGGCACCCACGCGCTGACCTCCGGTCCGTTCGGTGAGACCTACACCTGCCTCGCCGGGGACGAGGCTCTCGAGACCGCCCTCGGCCGTGCCGTCTCGCTTCTGCCGGAAGCGATCTACGACGGCGAACCTGAGCCGGTCGATGCCGAGGACGACGAGGCGCTGGCCATCGCTCCCATCGCTGCCGGATCCCATGTGCGCGAGGGTAGCTATCTGATGGATCCGCGCCGAGGTCTCATGCAGATCATCAGCGGCGCGCCGGTGCCGGTCGCCGTCCGCAAGGGCAGGGGCGGTGAGGGGGTTTCCGAGACGCACATCCGGATCATCGGCAAGCTGATCCCGATCCGCGATGCGGTGCGCGAGATCCTCGCGTGTCAGGAGGCCGACCGGCCGTGGCAACCGGCGCAGGTACGGCTGCGGATCGCCTGGGGCGCCTTCGTTCGAACCTTCGGCCCGATCAACCACACCACGGTCTCGATCACCGAGGATGCCGAGACCGGCGAGATGCGCGAGACCCATCGTCAGCCGAACCTCGCGCCGTTCCGGGACGATCCCGACTGTTGGCTGGTCGCCTCGATCGAGGACTACGACCTCGACACCGACACGGCGAAGCCGGGGCCGATCTTCTCTGCCCGCGTGATCGCGCCGCCCGCCCCGCCGGTGATCACCTCCGCCGCCGACGCGCTCGCCGTGGTGCTGAACGAGCGTGGCCGCGTCGATCTCGACCACATCGCCGAGCTGCTCCACCAGGACGTCGATGACGTGCTGGCCGATCTCGGTGAGGCGATCTTCCGCGATCCCGTCGACGGCGCCTGGCAGACGGCGGATGCCTATCTCTCCGGTCCCGTGCGCAAGAAGCTCGAGGTGGCGACGGCCGCGGCCGCGCTCGATCCCGTCTTCGAGAGGAATGTCCGAGCCCTCGAAGCCGTCCAGCCGGCCGACCTCCGCCCCTCCGAGATCACCGCCCGCCTCGGCGCCCCGTGGATCCCGGCTTCCGACATCGTCGCCTTCGTGCAGGAGACGATGGGCGCCGCCATCCGCATCCACCACATGCCGGAACTGGCCTCGTGGACCGTGGAGGCGCGCCAGCTCGGTTGGCTCGCGGCCGGCACCTCGGAGTGGGGTACCGAGCGCCGCCATGCCGGCGAACTGCTGGCCGATGCGCTGAACTCTCGCGTGCCGCAGATCTTCGACACGGTGGAGGAGGACGGCAGGGAGCGCCGCACCCTCAACGTCGTCGACACCGAAGCGGCGAAGGAGAAGCTCGCCAAGATCAAAACGGCGTTCCAGACTTGGGTCTGGACCGACCCCGATCGCACCGATCGGCTGGCGCGGATCTACAACGACCGCTTCAACGACTTGGCGCCGCGCCGCTTCGACGGATCGCACCTCGAACTGCCGGGGGCCTCTGGCGCCTTCACGCTCTATTCCCACCAGAAGCGCGGCATCTGGCGGATCGTCGCCGCCGGCTCGACCTACCTCGCCCATGCCGTCGGCGCCGGCAAGACCATGACGATGGCCGCCGCCGTCATGGAGCAGCGGCGGCTGGGTCTGATCGCCAAGGCGATGCTGGTCGTCCCCGGTCATTGTCTTGCGCAGGCCGCCCGCGAGTTTCTTGCGCTCTATCCGAACGCCCGCATCCTCGTCGCCGACGAGACCAACTTCGCGAAGGAGAAGAGGCAGCGGTTCCTCGCCCGGGCGGCGACCGCGACCTGGGACGCAATCCTCATCACGCATTCCGCCTTCCGCTTCATCGGCGTGCCCTCGGCGTTCGAGCAGCAGATGATCCGAGACGAGCTCGAACTCTACGAGGACCTCGTCACGAAGGTCGACGGCGAGGATCGCGTCTCGCGCAAGCGGCTCGAGCGGTTGAAGGAGGGGTTGAAGGAACGGCTCGAGGCGCTCGCGACCCGCAAGGACGACCTCCTCACGATCTCGGAGATCGGCGTCGACCAGATCATCGTCGACGAGGCGCAGGAGTTCCGCAAGCTCTCCTTCGCCACCAACATGTCGACGTTGAAGGGCGTCGATCCGAACGGGTCGCAGCGCGCCTGGGATCTCTGGGTGAAGTCGCGCTTCGTCGAGACGAAGAACCCCGGCCGGGCGCTGATCCTCGCCTCGGGCACGCCGATCACCAACACCCTCGGCGAGATGTTCTCGGTGCAGCGGCTGATGGACCACGAGGCGTTGACGGCACGTGGTCTCCACGAGTTCGACGCCTGGGCCTCGACCTTCGGCGACACCACCACCGAACTCGAGCTCCAGCCCTCCGGCCGATACAAGCCGGTGAGCCGGTTCGCCAGCTTCGTCAACGTGCCGGAGCTGATCGCGATGTTCCGCAGCTTCGCCGACGTCGTGCTGCCGGAGGACCTGCGCCGGTACGTGAAGGTGCCGGCGATCGCGACGGGCAAGCGGCAGATCCTGACCGCCAAGCCGACGGCGGCCTTCAAGCGCTACCAGACCGTGCTCGACGCTCGGATCAAGGCGATCGAAGAGCGTGACCGGCCGGCCGAGCCCGGCGACGACATCCTGCTCTCGGTCATCACCGACGGCCGGCACGCGGCGATCGATCTGCGCCTCGTCGATCCCGACAACGACGACGAGCCGGAGAACAAGCTCAACCTCCTCGTCGCCAACGCCTTCCGCATCTGGCGGGAGACGGGGGAGAACGCCTACGTCCGCCCCGACGGCAAGCCCTACGAGCTCGCCGGCGCCGCGCAGATGATCTTCTCCGACCTCGGCACGATCGCGGTGGAGAAGACCCGTGGCTTCTCGGCCTACCGCTGGATCCGCGACGAGCTCGTCCAGCTCGGCGTGCCGGCCGCCGAAATCGCCTTCATGCAGGACCATAAGAAGTCGGAGGCGAAGCAGCGCCTGTTCGGTGACGTGCGCGCCGGCAGGGTCCGTTTCCTGATCGGCAGTTCGGAGACGATGGGGACCGGGGTCAACGCCCAGCTCCGATTGAAGGCGCTCCATCACCTCGACGTGCCCTGGTTGCCCTCGCAGATCGAGCAGCGCGAGGGGCGGATCGTCCGGCAGGGCAATCAGCACGACGACATCGACATCTACGCCTACGCGACCGAGGGATCGCTCGACGCCACCATGTGGCAGAACAACGAGCGCAAGGCCCGCTTCATCGGCGCGGCACTCTCCGGCGATACCTCGATCCGCAAGCTGGAGGATCTCGGCGAAGGTCAGGCGAACCAGTTCGCCATGGCTAAGGCAATTGCCTCGGGGGATCAGCGACTGATGCAGAAGGCTGGGCTCGAGGCGGACATCGCCCGGCTGGAACGCCTGCGCGCCGCCCACGACGACGATCTCTTCTCCGTTCGCCGGCAGATCCGTGATGCCGAGCGCGACGTCGAGCAGGCAACCCGCCGCGTCGCCGAGATCGGCGAGGACATTGCTCGTCTGGTGCCGACTTCCCGTGATGCGTTCGCCATGATGGTGGAGGGTGAGATCTTCACCGAGCGCAAGGCCGCTGGCCGCGCGCTGATGAAGGAGATCCTCACCCTCGTCCAGCTCCGGCAGGAGGGTGACACCGTCATCGCCTCGATCGGCGGCTTTGATGTGGAGTTCCGTGGCGCGCGGTTCGGTGGGGATGGTTTCCGCACCACGATCGTGCTGCTCAGGACCGGCGCCGACCACGAGGTCGAACTGCCGCTGACCGTGACACCGCTCGGAGCCGTCGCTCGGCTGGAGCATGCGGTCTGCGGCTTCGAGGAGGAACGGGAGCGGCAGCGTCGCCGGAGTGAAGAGGCGAAGGGTCGCCTCGCCTCCTACCGGTCGCGCCAGGGCGGCACGTTCGCCTTCGGCGAGGATCTCGCCGACAAGCGGCGGCAGCTCGCCGAGATCGAGAGGGCATTGGCGGCGGAGGTCGAAGGAGTGTCGATGATCGCGGCTTAAGGGGGGACTCCGATGCGGCGGCGCCGACGGGAGTCGACCCGAAGGGGACACTCGGAAGATCCGTTTTCTGGCTGCGCTCAGTGTTCGGCGCCTTTAGGATTGAGACTGTCGCTGTCATGGCGTCGGCGCTTCCGCAGCCTCCGCCAACCTATGCGTCGCCTCGCATCGGCCAATCAAGGGGGATTAGCGCCTTGCCCGAAGCACGCGTCCAGCGCTCGTGGGTTGCGGCCACGTATTGAGGATCGTCCGCGAAGTAGGCGTGCTCGATGAGCAATACCTGTAAGTCCGCACGGCGCGCTACTTCCGCGAATAGGAAGGCGACATGCTTGCGCACCGCTTGGATGTCCTCGTCCTCTGCGCCGCCGGCGATCTCCGTCTCGTCCTCATCCTCGCCTCGCGTAGGAAAATACGGCCGGCTGATTTGATCGAGAACCAGCAGCCCCGGTACGGGGGCGTCCACTGTCTCGAAATAGCGCTGTAGGGCGAACGAAAGCGCGAGATGAATCGCGAGATAGTTCTGGTCAGATCCCACGTCTGGCATCCGTAAGATCGCATCGGTGTCGGCTTCGACGACCGTGACCTCGGGTTGACGCGAAGAGAAGTCGAGTTCCGAGCCTATGCAAGGCGCGACCGTCGGAAGGACGGAGAGAATCTCCGACGCGAATTGGGAGATTTTCGCCTCTGCGCGACGCAACTTGATCTCGCGGGCCTCACGGTCAACTCGGCTTTCGATGTCTTCAATCTCGGCCCGCAGCACGGTGAGGTCGCGGGTGGGTTGACGCGCCTCGTCGATTGTCGCCTCCAAAAAATAGGAGATCCTCCCCAAGAGATGAGCGCGGGTCTGTGACAGGTCGGCAAGCCTGCGGGTTTCGTCGCTCTGGCGCAGCCAGGTCTCGATCTGGTCGTCGACTCGGCGCAGTTCCGCGTTTAGGCGCGAGACCTCTTCGGCCAAAGTCTGGTCGTGCTCGACGAGCTTCGGCTTGACCCGTCCTACCGCCGCGCTTTCTGCGCGAACCACCGCCAAGGTATCCTGCAGCGCGCGGGCTGTCTTCTGGCCCAACTCCGAAGGTGCCGCGCAGAGCGGGCAAACGCCGTCGGAATCCCCAAGGTGCAGGTGCTCGGCCAACAATAGCTTACTGCGCTGGCGGCCCACTGCGCCCTCAAACCCGGACGCTTCGGCGATCGCTGCTCGGGTCGCCTGGGAACGACGGCGAGCAGCCGCTAACTCTGCCAATACCTCGCGGCGGCGGACATGCAAGGCACTTAGCTCGCCCTCGCTGGGATAAGCGCTCGCGGCAAGCACGGTTTCGGAGATAGACTTGAGATCCGCCAGCAACTCACCCTCGGAGCGCTCCGGTGAAGGGGGATTTGCGAGTCCGATCCTATGGGCTTCGGTCAGGAGGCTAATGGTCCGCTGCTTGAGCGCGGTTTCGGCCGTTGCACGTGAGCGCGCGCGCGCCTCCTCCCGTTCCAACGCTCGGCGCAACTGCCGCAGCCGCCGCTCCGCTATCGCGCTTGCTTCGTCGGTCGCGCGGAGGAAATAGGGCATGCTGGCAACAAGGTCCCGGGCTTTGTCCGCCTGCTCAAGCCCGTGCAGCAAAACGGACTCGCTGTATATCACCTCCTTGGTCACGAAGAGGTAAGGTGTCACATGCCGTACGGTAGCGCGCCCGCGGCTGGAGCTCCCCTCGTCCTTCTCGTCGACGAGATCGCCGATGCCGAACGCACGCTCGATGAACGCCTTCGCCGCCTCGAGCGTAGTCGCGCCGTCAAAGTCCTCGACCGTTGCCGGCAGTGATAAGTTGCGCCCCCCGGTGGCGAACATGCGTGTGCTCGTGACCTGACCATCCGGCGGGATCAGCCGACCAAGTATCATTTCCTGATCACCGGCCACCCACTTCACGCCTACGGCAAGGCTACGACGGCGGACATGGACCGGCAGTTCGCACTTGCCCGAACCCAGGCAGTAGTCGATCGCTTTGATTAGGGTAGATTTGCCGGTACCCGAGGCGCCGGTGATGATGTTCATCGACCCGGGCTCCAGCACCACGTCGCGACGCCGGCCAGATGCGCCTAGAAAAAAGATGCTGGCGATGTTCCACCGGGTCATACCGAAAGTCCCATGATATCGAAGAGATTGCGTGTTGAGCCGGCCATGGCAAACCAGTAGCCGAGGCGCTCGGAGCGCTTGAACGCCTGTATGACCTCATCGTCGAAACCGGCTGTCGTGATCGGCTTGAGCCCCGTAGCGCCCGCCTGCAGTTGGCCGCAAGTCGTCAGCGCGACGGCCCCGGCGAAACACCCGAACCGCAGTCCAGCCGTAACCATCTCCACCGAAGCGTTTAGGCGCTCCGCTAGCCCCACCTGTACTTGAGGACTGCGCTCCAGCCATTCCAGCAGTCCGGTCCTCTTGTTTGTCCCGCCGAATGCGCTAGCCAAGTCACCCGACAGAGCTATGGGAAGTGCAACGTAGGCGATCGGCAGCTCTGGCCCCATCGTGTGGATCGACTGGTAGGCTTTGGTGAAGCTCCTCAGCGCCCACGCGTAGAAGGCCGGGTTCGTCTCCGCATAGATGTCATGCGCGATACTCACTTGGCCCCCTTCAACAGATTCGCGTAGTCGGGGTGCCAGCCGACGCTAAGATTGATCGCAAGCACTTGGTAACTTCCCCGGACATAGTAGGCTGCTCCCCATCCATGAGCGATCGGCCGTACTGTCGTCGGCGCATCCATATGGCTCCACCTCAGGATATTCAGCCCAGAGGCACACTTGCTCGCATCATCGAGACCGGCGCACTCCTCAGCCATCTGAGCGTGACGATCGGACCAGTGCTCTTTCAATACCAAGTCGTAGTCGTTGATTGTCGCGGCCATGGCGGGATTGCTATTCAGCCAGCGAGCTCGCTGCTCGCGGGCCTTCCACTCCTCGCGGATAGCCCGCTCATGGTCGGATCTCTTGCCGTTCACGAGTTCTATTTGCCGGGCCAGCATACCATCGGGCTCGTAATATTCCGGCTGGCTGAGCGTTTCGAAGTCGGGGACAAGCTTGCCCTGGTCGACGTCGGCGATGATCGCGCTGATCTGGGACTGCAACTCGGCACGAGTTATGATCCGCTCGCGCTTGCCGCATAGTGAATAGACGACCTGCCGATCCCACCAGGCCACCAACCGTTCAGCTACAGAACCGCGCTGCTCCGCAGGCAATATATGCAAATGGCTAGCGATCTCGGCTTCGACGCTCGACACGACCGGGCTACCTGACCGGATCGCGGCGCGGCGCAACAAGTTCAGGCGATCCGTTTCGCCAAGCGCCAGGAAAGCTTCGCAGCCGTCCGTGCGATCGGCGTAGGGCAAGGCCTTGCCGCCTTTCGCGGCAGCCTTCCGTGCCTCGCGGACCCGCGTTGCTTCCTCGGCCATTAAGGTCGCCAGGTTGTTCCGGTCCGCATTGTCGTCAGTGAGAGCTACCAGTGGATCGTCGGCTACAATTCCCCCCACCGTGACCAGATGCAGAGTCGTCTCGTGCAGGGTGAGGGATGGCAAGACATCGATCCACGCTTTAAGCGTCCGCCACAGTGACTTTGACTTGATGCTAATCGGCGGCGGGGCTTCGCTGATTGAGTGTTTCAACTGGTAGAGTAGCGTCTGGCCGTCGGCTTTCAGCTCTATGTCGTCGAGTTGCTCGATGCCAATGGCCGCGTCGTCCGTCGTCAAGGCGACGAGGGTAAGCAGGGCATAAAGCGCCTGATACCAGAAGCCGAGGGCGGGGCCTTCGGCGGAGTGGACGTTGCTAGATTGCTCTTTACCCATCGGCTTCGACTCGAAGGTTGGCAGTGACTATGCTCCTTCCAAGAGGCGAAGCTTGCAAGTCTTTCGTGCAAGACAAACAATGGCGCACTCCTTGCGGGATCGCGGGCGCAAAAATACCGGCCAAATCCCTGCCGCTTCTCAGTAGGCGGCTGCTGCGAACGTGAAGATGAGGCACACCTTGGCGAGCGCTCAGACCTTCGCCTTCCTTTGTCCGGCCGAATATTTATTCTAACTGTAAAACTCTTCGTTCCGCTTCCTAACTCTGATGCATCCCCGAATGGGCGGGCCCCCAATAGTAGCTTTGACTACGGGCAATCTGAAGTCTGCCGCTCCGCTGCTGGCCGCATTTCGTCAGCCCGTGAAAAAACAGAGCAAGCTTCCGCTCTCGGCGCGATGCAGCCGGAGAGGTGATTGGTCGCGATCCGCGCGATGCAGATATCACCGATCGACAGTGCCAAAATGACCGGTCACCCAGAGGAGCCGGTCCGGCGGGCCAGACTGCGGTTCAGGAACTCTTCCGTCGCAACTCCTCGACCAGCTGAGGATGACGATCGAGAAGACGAAGCAGTTGGCTCGTCGGCCCGCTGGGCTCGACGAGACCACGCTCGTATTTGTCGAAGGCGCTGTCGCCGACCTTGAGCAGGCTACCGGCTTCGCGTTGCGAGAGCTTCAGCTTCTTCCGGACCCGCCGGATGGTCGTCGGCGACGGGATCCCTTCGACCTCTTCCTTCAACTGCCGCAGCGCCGCGTCGGTGACGGCCATGTCGTCGCCGACGTGAATGCCGTCGTCACCCTCTTCCGGGTAGTATCCCGCCAGTTCGACGGTACGGCTGTGTCCCCTGTAGGAGACGACGAAGGGTCGCACGCCCCGCCGGAGGAGCTGACCCGTTTCCGGAGAAACCATGGTCTCCGGCA
>ERZ1645187.5219-NODE-5219-length-10194-cov-7.359700_pt1 | contig 10194 bp, 11 predicted proteins | sample MGYA00575352_ERZ1645187 | MGnify/ENA primary metagenome ERZ1645187 (study PRJEB40837, sample SAMN11349314) | freshwater sediment metagenome | isolation source: river sediment | host: Sediment | place: India: Wazaribad , New Delhi | collected 2017-02-21 ...
CCGTGCTCATCATCTGCCCGGTTGGGCGGCGCACTTCGCCATAAAGGCTGAACACGGGGATGTTGTGGAGCGGATCGAGCTCGTCCGCCGTCTCGACCATGTTGTCCTGCTTGTCGCCCTTCAGCCCGTGCTGCGGGCCAAAGGCGGAAGTGACCTCGATCCCTGCCGCAATCAGCGCGTCGAGCGAATGGGTCAGGTTCTCGGTAACGCTTGCCGGATGCGCCACCAGGGCGACGCGCCTGCCTTCCAGTTGCTTACGAAGGGAAGAATCCGCCAACAGGCGATCAATGCCAAACCTCATGCCTCTCCCGGTGCCGGAAGCTTTGCAGCAAAGCAAGCGGGATGGTGAAAATCCGGTTTTCCCTCAGCGTGGTTCAGGGCCCAATAACTCTTGGTGCCGTCAGCTTCTTCGATCACCGCAGTCAGAGAGAGTGCGCCTGACAGGCCGGAAAGATCAATCATCGCGTTCAGCCTGACACCGGCTTGATCCGCCTGGAAATCGATCAGCGGAGCCGGTGTGCCGCGATTGCACATTCCGCTGCGATAGCCGTCAAAATCGTAAGCCGCCCATTGGCCAGAGGGTGAGAAGTTGAACTCGGCATAGCCGCCCTCCCCATTGCTGATGAACGCTTCAAAGCAGGTGTGCTGCCACAACCCGTCCGTCCGCTCAGGAGCAACGGAAAGCGGCAGGGCAAGCAGGTCGGCCGCACAGTCCACCCGGTAGGTCAGCGTCAGCGCGTTTCCGTTCCTGATGGCCTCAACAGTGATGGCGCGGACATTTTTTGCCGGACATTCCGGATGGCAAAGCAGGCGGTAAGTTTCCAAACCGGTTTCCCCGTGCTAGGCGCGCGCCCGGATTCCCGGAAGGTTGCCATGACTTACAAATCGACTCTGCTCCGCCTGCTCGACGAGCGCGGCTACATCCACCAGATGACCGACGCCGAGGGCCTTGATGCCCTTGCCGCGAAGCAGATCGTTCCGGGCTATATCGGCTTTGACGCGACCGCGCCATCGCTCCATGTCGGCTCGCTGGTCCAGATCATGCTGCTGCGCCGCCTGCAACAGGCCGGGCACAAGCCGGTCGTCCTGATGGGCGGCGGCACCACGCGGATCGGTGATCCCACCGGACGTGACGAGAGCCGCAAGATGCTCTCGAACGAGACGATCGATGCCAACATTGCATCGATCAAGACGATCTTTGATCGCCTGCTGACCTTTGGCGATGGCCCGACCGACGCGGTCATGGTCAACAACCACGACTGGCTGGGCAAACTGGGCTATATCGAACTGCTGCAGGAAGTCGGCACGCACTTCACGGTCAACCGCATGCTGACGTTCGATTCGGTCAAGCTGCGGCTGGAACGCGAACAGCCGATGACCTTCCTGGAATTCAATTACATGATACTCCAGGGTTATGACTTCCGCCACATGGAAAAGCACATGGGCGTGCGGCTGCAGATGGGCGGCAGCGACCAGTGGGGCAATATCGTCAACGGGATCGAACTCGCCCGCCGCATGGACGGGGTTGAAGTGTTCGGCGTGACCACGCCGCTGCTGACCACGGCTGACGGCGCCAAGATGGGCAAGACCGCCGCTGGCGCAGTCTGGCTTAATGAAGATGCCCTGCCCGCGTGGGATTTCTGGCAATACTGGCGCAATGTCGATGACCGCGACGTAGGCAAGTTCCTGCGCCTGTTCACCGACCTGCCGCTGGACGAGATTGCCCGGCTTGAAGCCTTGCAGGGTAGCGAGATCAACGCGGCCAAGGTTGTTCTGGCCAATGAAATCACCCGCCTGTGCCGCGGCGATGAAGCAGCCAAGGCTGCCGAAGCGACCGCAGCGGCAACTTTCAGCGGCGGCGGCCTGGGTGCCGACCTGCCGGTTCTGGAAGTTTCCGCCGAGGGGATCAGCGTGATCGATGCACTGGTTGGCATCGGTTTCGCCGGCAGCCGGGGCGAGGCCAAGCGCCTGATTGCAGGCGGCGGCGCGCGCGTCGATGGCGAGCCGGTTAGCGACGAAAACCTGCACATCACCGTGCAAGGCGAAGTGCGCATTTCCTCTGGCAAGAAGAAGCACGGCATCCTGCGGCAAGCCTGACCGGCAAAAATTTGCCGGAGTTTACCTAATTTTTGCCATTTCCCGGCAAAACGCATCCGTCGTCAACTGACCTCGGAGGCGTGCACGATGAGCGCGGGAGCACAATTATCGGTCACCGACCTGCGTCGTGCGGCGCGGCATCCGGTCGATCACAAGGTAATGGGTGAACATCGCCGGCTCGGCGATGTTCCACTGCATATCGTCAACCTGTCGGCTCATGGTTTCATGACGAGGGGCAATACCGAGCTGCAACGCGGCGAACGGGTAGTCATTCGCTTGCCCGAAATCGGCCGGATCGAAGCACACCTGATCTGGATCGCCGAAGGGCGCTGTGGCTTTCAGTTTGAGCGGATCATTCGCATTGATGACTTCATGCGGATGATCGACACGATGCAGCCCAACCCGCGCCTGCGACGCGCGCGCTGAAAGCAAGGGTATCAACACCCAAAGCTTCTGATTGCTTGGCAAGCGCCATGGGCGCTGCCATTGCAGCGTGGTGAGTTCGAAAACCCATCCCCTGCAGTATCGCGACTATCGCCTGGTCTGGCTGGCGCGCTTCATCTCGACCGCGGCGACTTCGGCCATGGTCGTCGTGATCGGCGCGCAAGTCTATCAGCTTGCCCGCCGCACCTATGGCATGAGCGAAGCGGAATCGGCCTTTCTGCTAGGGCTGCTCGGCCTCGTCCAGTTCATCCCCTTTCTGCTGCTGACCCCGGTTGCGGGCGTTCTGGCGGACCGGATGGACCGCCGCCATCTGGGCGCCATGGCATCGGCCATCGACCTGATGATCGGTCTGGTGCTGGCGGCGGCGAACACCTGGGACTTTGTCTCGTTGCCGCTACTGTTCACGCTTGCCGCCTTTTACGGCTCGGCCCGCGTGTTCATCGGCCCGGCAATCAGCGCGATCACTCCCAATGTCGTGCCGGTCGACCTGCTACCCAAAGCCGTGGCGACCAGCACTCTGTCATGGCAAACCGCCGCCGTGATCGGGCCTGCTGCCGGAGGCTTCCTGCTCGCGGTCGATCCAGCCATGCCCTATTGGTTCGCCTCGGCCATCCTGACCGCAGGGGTCGCCTCGCTGTTGGCCATCCAGCACCGCGCCCCGCCCGCTGCTGCGCCGGATCACCCGGTAAAGCTGATGAAAGAAGGAGCGAAATTCGTCTGGCACGAGCGTTTCCTGCTCGGCTGTGTCACGCTGGACCTGTTTGCCGTACTGCTCGGCGGTGCAACGGCCATGCTTCCGGCCTTTGCTTATGACGTGCTGCACGTGGGTGACGAAGGACTTGGCCTGCTCCGCGCCGCACCGGCAGCGGGCGCGATGCTGGTGGCAACCTGGCTCGGCCTGCGTCCGATCAGGCGCAATGTCGGGGTGAAGATGCTCTGGGCCGTGGCGGTCTATGGGCTGGCCACCCTGATCTTTGGCCTGTCGGAAAACTTCCTGCTCTCGCTCTCCATGCTGGCCATTCTGGGTTCGGCAGACGCGATTTCGGTGTTCATTCGCAGCACACTGGTTCAGCTCAACACACCGGACGACAAGCGCGGGCGCGTTTCCTCCATTTCCGGCCTTGCGATTTCCGCTTCCAACGAACTGGGCGAAATGCAGTCCGGTCTCGTCGCCGCATTCCTTGGCCCGGTGGGCGCTGTTGCGCTTGGCGGGGCGGGAGCTATCCTTATCACTGCAATCTGGGCAGTTATCTTTCCCGAACTCAAACGGGCCAAGACCTTTGCCCCGCAATATCGACAGAAGGACCCGGTATCATGAAGGCAGACAGCATCCTTGCCACCATCGGCAACACTCCGCACATCCGCCTCTCGCGTCTGTTTCCCGACCATGAGGTCTGGGTAAAGGCAGAGCGCGCCAATCCGGGCGGTTCGATCAAGGACCGCATCGGCCTTGCCATGATCGAAGCGGCAGAGCGCGACGGCTCGCTGAAGCCGGGCGGCACCATTGTTGAACCGACCAGCGGCAACACCGGCATTGGTCTGGCCATGGCTGCAGCGGTCAAGGGCTACAAGCTGGTGCTGGTCATGCCCGAATCCATGTCGATCGAGCGCCGCCGCCTGATGCTGGCCTATGGCGCGACTTTCGATCTGACCCCGCGTGAAAAGGGCATGAAGGGCGCAATTGAGCGCGCGCATGAACTGATCGCCTCCACCCCCGGTGCGTGGATGCCGCAGCAGTTTGAAAACCCTGCTAATATCGAAGTTCACGTGCGCACCACGGCGCAGGAAATCTATGCCGACTTTGCCGACACCCCGATCGACGTGATGATCACGGGCGTCGGCACCGGCGGACACCTGACCGGCTGCGCGGAAATGCTCAAGGCCAAGTGGCCTACGATGAAGGCCTTTGCGGTTGAACCGACCCTTTCGCCTGTCATCTCTGGCGGCCAGCCCGCCCCGCACCCGATCCAGGGCATCGGCGCTGGCTTCATTCCGCCGAACCTGCACACCCAGGCGATTGACGGTGCGATCCAGGTCGACCCGGCCGATGCCAAGGAAATGGCCCGCCTCTGCGCAACCAAGGAAGGGATGCTGGTCGGCATCAGTTCTGGCGCGACTCTGGCTGCGATCAAGCAGAAGCTGGCTGAACTTCCCGCCGGCAGCCGCGTCCTCGGCTTCAACTACGATACCGGCGAGCGTTACCTGTCGGTGCCGGACTTCCTGCCGGAGTAATCTGGCGATGAGCCATCTCGAAGCCGTCACCTTTGTTGATCGCGGAACTGCGCTGACCGGCTGGCTTGCCCGGCCGGAAGGCGCGCCCCGCGCCGCCGTGCTGGTCTTTCCGACCATTGCCAATGTCACCCCGGCGATCGAACGCCGCGCCCAGATGCTGGCTGATCAGGCCTATCTGGCCTTCATCGCGGATTTCTATGGCGAACCGGTGGCGGACTTTGCTGCATCGCAGCCTTTGGCCGCTGCGCTGCGCGCTGATGTGGATCATTACCGGGCGCGGCTACAGGCAAACCTGAACGCCTTGCGCGCCCTACCCGCTGCAGCCGACCTGCCATTGGCAGCAATCGGGTTCTGCATGGGTGGTCAGGCCGTGCTGGAACTGGCCCGTGCTGGAGAGGAACTGGCCGCAGTCGTTTCCTTCCACGGCCTGCTCGATACGGCGCGACCGGCAAAGGCTCCGGTCAACCCACGCATCCTCGTCTGCCACGGCGATCAGGACCCCATGGTCCCGCGCCAGCAGGTCATCGCCTTCTGGGAGGAAATGGACGCGGCCGGGGCGAATTGGCACTTCCACGCCTACAGCGGCGTAAAGCACGGCTTCACCGACCCGGCCAGCGATCAGCGGGGTCTGGCGGCGGTTGGCTATAATGCCAGTGCCGACCGCCAGAGTTGGTCCGCCATGCTCAGCCTGTTTGACGAGGCCTTTGCCTGATCAGGCGCGAAGGAACGCCTCAACCGGCAGTTCCATCATGGCCGAATCGCCAGCCTCGATCTTGCGGCGCAGCGCGCCTGCATCCGGGGTAAAGCGTTCGCCAAAGTAACGCGCCGTCACCAGCTTGGCCTCGTAAAACGCCTTGTCATCGGTGCCTGCCGCCAGCGCGTCTGCCGCGACATTGCCCATCTTCAGCCACATCAGGCCCAGCGAAACGATGCCCATGATGTGCATGTAGTGGTGCGCACCGGCCCCGACATTGTTCGGGTTGGTCATGCCGTTCGCCATGAACCACATGGTCGCGGCTTTCAGTTCGCCGTTGGCCTTTTCGACCTGCCCGGCCAGTGCGGCCAGTTCCGGACGTTCCTTGGCCGCGGCGCAGGCTGCATCGACTTCGGCGAAGAAAGCCTGAACCGCGCGCCCACCGTTCAGGGCCAGCTTGCGGCCAACCAGGTCCATCGCCTGAATGCCGTTGGTGCCTTCATAGATCTGGGCAATGCGGGCATCGCGGACGAACTGGCTCATGCCCCATTCCTCGATGTAGCCGTGGCCGCCAAAGACCTGCTGCATATTCACGCAGGTTTCGAAGCCCTTGTCGGTGCCATAACCCTTGATCACCGGAGTGAGCAGGCTGATCATGTCGTCTGCCGTAGTGCGCTCGGCCTCGCTTGCCGCCTTGTGGCTCAGGTCGACCAACAGGCCGCCCCACAGGTAGAATGCGCGCATCCCTTCGGTGAAGGCCTTGGCATCCATCAGCATCCGGCGCACGTCCGGGTGAACGAACAGCGGGTCAGCCTTTTCCTGCGGCTCGGCCGGACCGGTCAAGGCGCGGCCCTGACGGCGATCCTGCGCATATTGCACCGCGTTCTGGTAAGCGGCTTCCGCCTGCGACAGCCCCTGAATGCCAACGCCCAGACGCGCCGCATTCATCATAATGAACATGGCGGCCAGGCCCTTGTTTTCCTCACCGACCATCCAGCCAGTCGCCCCGTCATAGTTCATGACGCAGGTAGCATTGGCGTGGATGCCCATCTTGTGTTCGATGCTGCCGCAGGAAACGGCATTGCGCGCACCCAGCGAACCATCGTCGTTCACCAGCACCTTGGGCACGATGAATAGCGAGATGCCCTTGCTGCTTTCCGGCGCGCCCGGAGTCTTGGCCAGAACCAGATGAATGATGTTCTCGGTCAGGTCGTGCTCGCCTGCCGAAATAAAGATCTTGGTGCCGGTGATCGCATAGCTGCCATCGGCATTGGGCACGGCGCGGGTGCGGATCAGGCCCAGGTCCGTGCCGCAATGCGGCTCGGTCAGGTTCATGGTTCCGGTCCACTGGCCAGAGATCATCTTCGGCAGGTACTTGGCCTGCTGTTCCGGCCTGCCCTTGGCAAGGATCGCGCTGATCGCGCCAGCGGTTAGACCGGGATACATCCCCCAGGCCTGGTTGGCGGTGGAAACGAATTCCTCAACCACAAAGCCCAGCACGTGCGGCAAGCCCTGCCCGCCGAACTCTGCCGGAGCGGCAAGCGTGCCCCAGCCTGCCTCGCGGTAAAGGTCAAAGGCCTGCTTGAAGCCATCCGGCGTCGTCACCGAACCATCGGCATGACGGGTGCAGCCCTGCTGGTCACCCGACAGGTTGATCGGTGCCAGCACTTCGCCAGCGAACTTGCCGCATTCCTCAATCACGGTTTCAACCATGTCGGGACCGGCGTTTTCGAAGGTCGGCAAGTTGCCGTACTGCTCCAGCTTGAGCACTTCGTTAATGACAAAACGGGTATCGCGCGTAGGCGCCTTGTAGATCGGCATGGACCTGTCCTTGGCTAAAGCCTCAACCCTTGCGGGGTGAGTTGTCGATATTCTCGACGAGCGAAATGAATGTATTCAGCTCGGTAATCGCGGCATCCAGATCGGCACGCTGCTGGCTTAGCCGCTCGACCTTTTCCTTGCAGCGCTGGACTGTGACCCGGCGCTGCTCGACCCGGCCATCGCCAAGGTCGTAAAGGTCGATCATTTCCTTGATCTCGGTCAGGCTGAAACCGACGTTCTTGGCCCGCAAGATCCAGGCAAGCCGCGCCCGGTCACGCTTGGAATAGACGCGGGTCAGCCCGACTCGGGCCGGAGCGATCAGGCCTTCGTCCTCATAGAACCGCAAGGCCCGGGCAGTTACGCCGAATTCTTCGGTCAGGTCGGAAATGGAGAACTGTTCGCGCTGCAGTGCGTCGGGCGTATCAAGGTGTGCGCCGTCGTGCGCGGAGGGCCGGTCAACGAGCTGTTCCATGCCCGGCCCATTAGCTTACCTTTACGTAAGCGTCAATCTGGGATGCGGACGAGCCCGTCGCCATCCAGCCTGCGGTAAAAGCAGCTTGTCGCACCGGTATGGCATGCCGGACCCTGCGGCTCGCAGATCAGAACCAGCGCATCCTGATCGCAATCGACGCGGATTTCCAACACCTTGAGCACGTGACCAGAGGTTTCACCCTTCATCCACAGCCGCCCGCGCGAACGCGAATGGAAATGCGCCAGACCCGTTTCCGTGGTCTTGTCGAGCGCTTCCCGATCCATGAAGGCAACCATCAGGATGTCGCGCGTATCAGCGGCAACCGCAATCGCAGTGAGCAATCCCTGCCCGTCGAATTTGGGCATGAAGGCTGTGCCGGTTTCCCGATCGATCTGATCCTGTCCACTCATGGCCTTCCCTTGTTGCAAGAACACCACATGTGTCGAGCAAAAAAGTGCAGACATGCGGATCGCGCTTTTAATCGTCCGCTTGATCGTCAATCACGGAGCTCGCGGAAGGCAGTAGGCCCAGGTTCAGGGACCACCCGCCGCATGAGGGATTGGGCGAGGCAGATCGAAGGGGGATCTGTCGAACCGCAAAAGCGGAAGCCCTTTATAGTTTCGTCACGAGGACGCCCGGGGCTTTATGTTCCGGGCGTTTCGTTTGGCGCACTACACTTCGTCCAGCACGCGGGAAAAGCAGGCGATCACGACCCGCCCGGCTCCGGCCCGTTTCAGAGCGGAGACACAAGTGCCGCTGGTCGCACCGCTGGTAAAAACATCATCGACCAACAGAACCCTGGCCCCTTTCAAAGCGGCGCGGTGCCTCGCGTTGATGGCGATCGCTCCGGATAACGCCTTGGCCCGGGCCTTCTTGCCCAGGCCGCCAAGGCTGGGCGTGGCTTTCTGACGGATCAGACCATCGACCAGTAGCCGGCTATTCCGCAGCCGCGCAATTTCTCCGGCCAGCAGGGCCGACTGGTTGAACCCCCGCCGCCACAGCCGCCAGCGGTGGAGCGGCACCGGGACAATCACCCAGCCCTCGTCAACCTCTTGCGGAACCCGCGCCAGCATCAGCCGGGCCAGCAAGGGCGCAAGCGCGATTCGCCGTCCGTGTTTCAGGGCAAGGATCAGCTTGCGCGATGCTTCGTTGTAGAGCGTACCCGCGGCAATCCCGTCGTGGCGGGGCGGATCGGCCATGCAGGGCGCACAGACCGCTCCGGCTTCCGCACTTTCGCCCAAGGGGCGCTGACAGGCCGAACAGCACGGCTCCCCGGGAATCGCCAAGTCTCCCCAGCACGAGGAACAAAGGCCCGTCTGCGCAGCAAGCCCTTCGCCGCAAAGCGGGCAACGAGGCGGAAAAAGCAAATCAGCGACCGGGACGAGGAGCGGGTGAAGCTGCATCGTTGCCCCTTCTATCGCTTGCATGGCCGCGCGGCGCAAGGCAGGGCGACAGCGTGAACCAGCCAGCCCCGCACATAATCTTTTCCCCGCAGCGCCGCCTCGCCGCGCGCCGCCGCGCCCGCATCCTGCAGCAGCGCCCCGGTGCGGCACGCTATCTGCTGGATGACATGGTCGAGGACGTGCTGGAACGGCTCGACTTCCTGCGCCATGCGCCGAATCGCGCGCTGATCATCGGGGAATGGACCGGAGAACTGGCCGCTGCCCTGCGCCAGCGCGGGGTTGCGGTCGAAGAAGTGGACCCGGCAGACGGGTTCAATGACGAGCTGCCATTTCCCGGCGGTGACTATGATTTAGTCGTCAGCCTTAGCGCGCTGGATACGGTCAACGATTTACCCGGCGCGCTGATCCATATGCGCAACGCCCTTGCTTCCGGCGGCCTCGCTCTGGCCAGTTTCGTCGCGGCTGGCAGCCTGCCTGCCTTGCGCGCAGCCATGCTGGAGGCTGACGGTGAGCGCCCTGCCCCGCGCCTTCATCCTGCGGTCGATGTCCGCGCCGGAGGCCAACTGCTGCAACGTGCCGGATGGGCCAACCCGGTGGTTGATTACCGCAGCCTCGACGTACGCTTCTCCAGCCTTGATAGCCTGCTGGCCGATCTGCGCGCTCAGGCGCTAAGCAATTGCCTGGCCAATCGCGGCCCGGCTTTGGGAAAAGCGGCCCGCGCCCGCGCGACGCAGGCATTCGGAACCGGCACGGTTGAGCGATTCGAAATCCTGACGCTGAGCGGCTGGCGCGCTTAAATCGAGCCACCCGCTCAGGCTGAGCCGCGGGGGCTGAGCCACAAAACCCGCTCAGGCTGAGCCTGTCGAAGCCTGTGGGCTGGAACCCACGCCGCTCGACAGGCTCAGCGCCGAGTCTGGCTTACTTCAGCGCGGCCTGGGCCGCTGCAAGGCGGGCAATCGGCACACGGTAGGGGCTGGCCGAGACGTAGTCGAGGCCGACCTCTTCGCAGAACGCGATCGAGGCCGGGTCGC
>ERZ1645187.5220-NODE-5220-length-10191-cov-27.815312_pt1 | contig 10191 bp, 8 predicted proteins | sample MGYA00575352_ERZ1645187 | MGnify/ENA primary metagenome ERZ1645187 (study PRJEB40837, sample SAMN11349314) | freshwater sediment metagenome | isolation source: river sediment | host: Sediment | place: India: Wazaribad , New Delhi | collected 2017-02-21 ...
CGCACGCCGGCCTCGAACTTCACGAGATCGACGAGCTGCGCCGACGCTTCAAGGGCTAGGAGGCGCCGGTGTACGCCACCTATCTCCGTCTCGACATTCTGGTCTGGGACAGCGACCGCACCGTCATCCGAGCGGCGCGGCGCAAGCTGTCTCGCTCCGCCTTGCGCAATCCCGACAAGCGGGCCGCGCGAAAGCGCTTCTATCGCGAGATGCTGCGCCACCACGCCGAGGCTCAGCGGCTCGTGGCGCACTTCCGCCTCTGACGCCACCGGCGTCCCATACTCCATCTTGCTCGGCCTCGCGCCGGGCTTTGTCGTTCCAGGAGCCCGCTATGCCGATTTATACTATCGAGACCACCTACCACCTGCCCGTCTACCGTCAGCGAACCTACAACGCCGACACGATCGCAGATGCTTGCCGCAAAGCCATCGAGGATGATGGGTGGGACGATGCCAAGGAGGACGTCGACACTTCCGGCGAAACCTATGTTTCCGGAATCTGGCAGGGCGCCGACGCGGCCTATTCCGGTCCGGCAATCCTCATCCCCTCGCAGTTCGCCGAAACCGTCGAACGCAAGGCGGGACATTTCGAGATCCTGCTTGGCCTGCTCAAGCTCCTGCTTGCGGACGTGCAGGCCGCCCGACCGTCCTCACACGAATGGATCGCTCGCGCCAGGTGGGCCGTCGCCCGTGGCGAGGCGATCATCGCCGGCGCGCGCGATCCTGACGCTCCAGTCGAGGGAGACCGGCCATGACGCAGTACATCGTAAAGATCGGCTTCTGGCTGCGCGCCTATGACGGTTTCACTGTTGAGGCCGATAGCGACGCCGAGGCGATCGGAAAAGCCAAAGCGGCCGCCACAATCGCGATGGAGGCATCCGGTCAGCCGGAACATGTCGAGATCGAGGAGCGGCGGGAGGGCGTCATCATCTACATCGATCGCGTCGCGGCGGATGCCCGCCAGACCGTCATAGAAGACGTCGCGTTCGACGACGACCGCATCCATCCCGCACCAGCGGACTGACCCCCATCATTATCCCTTCAATCAGCCCGGCTTCGCGCCGGGCTTTGTCGTTTCAGGAGCCTGCCATGACCGACTACTTCACCCATTTTTCCTGCCTGCTCGATGTCGGGACGCCCGACAACGCAGCTCGCGCCCTCGATCTCTACAACCAGCTTTCCGAAGAAGGCGCTTCGGAAGAGCCGCCGTCCGAGGGTTTCCTCCTGTCGATCCAGCCCGAGCATGGCGGCACCAAACTCTGGATGCGCGATGAGGTCACGGGCGACCCGGAGCGCCTGATTCAGTTCGTGAAGCGTTGCGCCGCCGAATTCCGACTGACCGGCCGCTGGGGGTTTCAGTATGCCAACGCCTGCTCGAAACCGCGCGTCGACGGCTTCGGCGGCGGTGCGCATGTGCTCGATCTCGCTACAGGGGAAACGGTCGCCTGGACCTATACCGACGGCTGGCTTGCCGAAGTGCTGGATGGAGGTGATCCCGATGTCTTCCGTAATGGGGTGCCGATAGTCAAGGATTAAGTTTGCATCCAAAAGAACCTTTCTGAAGAGAAAACAAGTTGATCGCATTCGCGTTGCCGCCATTTCTCCTAAGGGCGTAATGGCTATCGTTCTGATCCTTCACCGGGGTCGCGCTTCCGTCCGTGGTCGGCGCCTCGGCCGCCAACATGATGCCTGGTTCAGTGCGGTTTCCGAGCGCCCATCTGAGATGCGTGCTTGAAGCAAGAGCTCCTGCGACTAGGCATCGGTCGGCGTCTTCGGAAACCACGTCCCGGCGGGGACCTCGATGGCCAATACGCTTGGTCTGGCCGATTGTTAAAGCTTCACGATCGCACAGAGATCACGTCGATTATGCGATCCCGCCTCCCTGGTTCCCCTCGCGTGGAGCGGCGCAAAATTCAGTGCCATCCACCCACATCCGATGCAGAACCACGCCGACACGCCTTGCCATGGCAGTGACCGCACGTTTCATCCCGCGGCGCCGGGCAACCTGTAGCCCCCAGGTCTTGATCCAGGACGGCTTTTTTGAACGATACATGATCACGGATGCGGCTTGATACAGGGCAGTTCGCATGCCTACGTCACCCGCTTTAGTAATGCCGCCTATCACGTCTGTCTCGCCGGATTGGTAGCGGCCTGGCGTCAAACCGACCCAAGGACCGACGTCTTTTGACGATCGGAACCTGCCAGGATCATCGATCGCCGATCGCACGGTCAATGCAACAATCGCACCGATTCCTGGCATCGTCATCATCAGACGGCAGGCTTTATCTTCGCGCGCAATCTCTCGAGCCATGCGCTCCAGCCGGGCAAGTTCCGTGCGAAGAGCGGCCCGAGCTTGTAGCATTGGCTCCAGCGATAGTTCGAGCAGCCGGTTCCCTTCGATCAAGTCGCGGACCAGATTCTCAAAGCCAACCTTTCCTGTCTTCCCCAGCCTCAGGCCGAAATTTCGAAGCATCCCGCGAAGCGAAAGCTCCAGATCAATTATGGCCTGATTGACCGATCGTCTCGCTCCCAGAAGCACACGCATTTCCTGCGACGAGACAGACTTACAGTGAACAGGACGAAACCATCCCAGCCGCAACAACTGAGCAATGCCTGCCGCGTCGCGCCGATCGGTTTTTATCGGGGCAGCTTTCAGCGCGGCCTTTACCTGCCGTGTCTCCATCAAAGTGACGGGGATGCCGACATCGGTCAGGCCCTTATGCAGCCACTGTGAGAGCGGGCCAGCTTCAAGGCCAACGGCAGCAATATTGCCGGCGAATGAATGAAACCAGTCGCGCAACGCTTCCGGATCGCTCGCGATCTTCGACTCCCGAACCACCTTACCACGCTCATCTACGGCGCAAATAGCACAACTATCGAGAGATACATCAATGCCAATAAAAACTTCCAAGACCGAGCTCCTCTCATCTCAAAACAGAAGCAAGCGTACTCCAGCAGATTGCGGGCTTGCTACGGGGCCGCGAAGGGATGCCCCCATTACGGCATCTGAGATCATCGAAACCACGGTCTATCGGCTCGACGAGCTTTCCGATGCCGCGAAGGACAAGGCCCGTGCCTGGTATCGCGAAGGCGGCTTCGACTACGACTGGTTTGATACGGTCTTTGAAGACTTCCGGCAGATCGCCGAAATCCTCGGAATCCGCTTCAAGACCCGCAGCGTTCGCCTTATGGGCGGCGGCACGCGTCAGGAGCCGCGCATCTCCTTCACAGGCTTCTGGTCCCAGGGCGATGGTGCGTCGTTCGAATGCTTTTACTCCTACCGGAAGAGTGCAGCGTCCGAAATCCGATCCTACGCGCCGCAGGACAAGGAGCTGCATGAGATCGCCGATGCGTTGCTGGCGATCCAGCGCCGCAATTTCTATCAGCTTCATGCCGAGGCCAGCCGCCAAGGTCGATATTATCACGAGTATTGTATGTCGATCTCGGTCGAGCGCGACAGCCCGACGTATCAGGAGATGACCCCCGACGCCCAGGAGATCGTGACCGAGGCGCTGCGAGATCTCGCCCGCTGGCTCTATCGCCAGCTTGAGCGCGAGTACGAGTACCTGTCCTCGGACGAGATAGTCGACGAAACGATCGTCGCCAATGGATACACCTTCACCGAATCCGGCCGTCGCTTCGGCTGACGCCATTGAGCGCCCCATCTCCAGGCGGGGCGCTCTCATCATGTTGGAAACGGTTCCGGTGCCGGGCGGTGGCCGCGCTACCACTCACCCTTTCGCCCATCCACGGCATGGTCGAAGCGCAGTGCCCACGGCCGGATCGCGCGATTGTCATCCATGCGCGTCACGCGCAGTCGCGATATCCCCGGCGCGAGCGTCGGCACCGCCTCGAAAGCGACAGGGATCGTGTAGACCTCACGCGCCTGCCGGTTCTGGTAGCGCGCTTCGGCATTGATGATGACGGTGGGCGCGATGTCCCAAACCTCCGACAGCACTGCGAGGATAGCCGCAACCGCGATGACGCAGCCACGGAACGCGACCGAGGTCGACCAATGCTCATCGCCGAAACCCGGCAGGTCGGAAGTGATCGCCGACACGGCGAACGCAAGAATAACGAGCCAATAGAATCTCGGCGCTCGCGGGAGCAGTGATTTAATCACGAGCGTATTCCTCTCGAATACTCTGATATTATCCGGGCCTGGGAGGCCGAATTCGCCTCAGATCCTTTCCGCCAATAGTAAAACAAAGTCGTCGCCCCGACGAGGTGACGCCTGAGCGCCGCAGGCCGCGATCGGCGGTTTTCGGCGACTTGGCCGATGGCATGAGAGTGAGAGCGAGGCCGAGACGGGTTTGAGCCCGTGCGGATCGAGAGAGAGCGCTGCGCGGGGTCTATCCTGTCCCGCTCTCCCGAGGCTTCTCCCATGAACATGATTTCCGCATCCGCGGCGGCATCCGCCACCGCACCGCTTTCGCTCGCCCCTGACCCCGACATCCCTGCCGCCGTCTTCGCCGCGGCGCAGCTTCTCCTGCCTCACCTCGAACGCGGACAGCGCGTCGATGCAGTCATACTGCGCGGCGCGATGGAGGCTGCCTTCGGCGCGTCCGACGCGACCGGCGCCTGGAACTGGAAGACGGCATACGACGCCTGCGAGGCGGCGACCGTTCTCTTCCTGCGCAAATACGGCAAGGCGCTTTTCCGTAAATCCGCTTCTCCGGCGACGGTCCTGCCGCAGCTCGCCAAGATCGCCGGCCTCCTGCCGACGCATACGCGCCGCTCGGAGGAAGCCCAGTCCTACCAGCAATTCTCGACGCCGATCCCGCTCGGTCTCGCAGCCGTGACGGCGGCGGCGATCACGCCGGCCGACCGGGTGCTGGAGCCATCGGCCGGGACCGGGCTCCTTGCCATCCTGGCCGAGATCGCCGGCGGCTCGCTCGTTCTCAACGAACTCGCGGAGGCCCGCGCCGGTCTCCTGCCTCTTCTCTTTCCGGCCCTGTCCGTCTTTCGCTTCGATGCGGCGCAGATCGACGATCATCTCGACATCGGCATTCTGCCGTCCGTCGTGCTGATGAACCCGCCGTTCTCCGTCATGGCCAACGTTGACGGGCGGATGGCAGACGCCGCCTTTCGCCATGTCGCCTCGGCGCTCGCGCGCCTTGCGCCCGGCGGGCGGCTGGTGGCGATCACCGGGGCGAACTTCGCACCCGACGCACCGGCATGGTCCCCGGCCTATGCCCGTCTGCAGGAGCGCGGCCGCGTCGTCTTCTCCGCCACGATCGATGGCTCGGTCTATGCCAAGCATGGCACGACCATTCCGACGCGGCTGACCGTCATCGACAAGCTTCCCGCCGACGATCCGTCCGTCTTTCCGGCCGCGCCCGGGGTCGCGCCGGATGTCGCCACGCTTCTTGGATGGCTGGCCGAGCATCTCCCGGCGCGCCTGCCGGTCGATCCTGCCGTCGCCGTCCCGGTCGTCGCGCCGCGCACCGTCCGCGCCTATGTGAACCGGGCGAACAGGGCCGCGCCCGCCGTGGCGCATGCCGAGCTCGCCGGTGCTCCGCTCGCTTATGAGACCGTCGACTGGAAGCCGGCGGATGCCGGTCGCCTGTCCGATGCGATCTATGAGGAATACGGCCTCCAGACCATCCGGATTTCCGGGGCACAGGCGCATCCGACCCAGCTTGTGCAGTCGGCGGCCATGGCGAGCGTCGCCCCGCCGAAGCCGAGCTATCGCCCGACGCTGCCGGCGAACATCGTCGATCTCCTGTCCGACGCGCAGCTCGAAACGGTGATCTATGCCGGCGAGGCGCATTCGGATTTCCTCGCCGGTGCGTGGACGGTGGACGACACCCTCGACAAGCTGACCGTTGCATCCGAGGACGCCAATGGCGTCGTCCGGCTGCGCCAGGGCTTCATGATCGGCGACGGCACCGGCGTCGGCAAAGGCCGGGAATCGGCTGCGATCATCCTTGACAACTGGCTCCAGGGACGCCGCAAGGCGGTCTGGATCTCGAAATCGGACAAGCTGATCGAGGATGCGCAGCGCGACTGGGGGGCGCTCGGCATGGAGCGCCTGCTGGTCACGCCGCTGTCGCGGTTCCCGCAGGGCAAGCCGATCACGCTGAGCGAGGGCATCCTATTTTTAACCTACGCCACGCTGCGCTCCGACGACCGCGGAGAGAGGGTTTCGCGGGTCAAGCAAATCGTCGAATGGTTGGGCTCCGACTTCGATGGAGTGATCATTTTCGACGAGGCACATGCCATGCAGAACGCCGCTGGCGGCAAGGGAGAACGCGGCGATGTCGCCGCCTCGCAGCAGGGCCGTGCCGGCCTGCGCCTCCAGCACGCGCTTCCGAACGCCCGCGTCGTCTATGTCTCCGCCACCGGCGCAACCACCGTCCACAATCTCGCCTATGCGCAGCGGCTCGGCCTGTGGGGCGGCGAGGATTTTCCCTTCGCGACGCGCGCCGAGTTCGTCGAGGCGATCGAGGCCGGCGGCGTGGCGGCGATGGAGGTGCTCGCCCGCGATCTTCGCGCGCTCGGCCTCTACACCGCCCGCTCACTCTCCTTCGCGGGCGTCGAATACGAACTGGTCGAGCACGAGCTGACGCCCGAGCAGGTCCGCATTTACGATGCCTATGCCGGCGCCTTCGCCATCATCCATAACAATCTGGACGCGGCGATGCAGGCCGCCAACATCACCGGTGGCGGCGAAGGCGGTTCGGGTACGCTCAACAAGCAGGCGAAATCAGCCGCCCGCTCGGCCTTCGAGAGCGCCAAGCAGCGCTTCTTCGGCCATCTGTTGACCAGCATGAAGACGCCGACCCTGCTGCGCTCGATCGCCGCCGATCTGGAGGCAGGCCATTCGGCCGTCATCCAGATCGTCTCGACCGGCGAGGCGTTGATGGAGCGGCGGCTGGCGGAGCTGCCGACTGAGGAGTGGAACGACGTCCGCGTGGACATCACGCCGCGCGAATACGTTCTCGACTACCTCGCCCATTCCTTCCCGGTGCAGCTCTACGAACCGTTCACGGATTCGGAGGGCAACCTGTCGTCGCGGCCGGTTTATCGCGACGGCCAGCCGGTCGAAAGCCGTGAGGCCGTCGCGCGCCGCGATGCACTGATCGCCAAGCTCGCCAGCCTGCCGCCGGTTCCCGGCGCGCTGGACCAGCTCATCCAGCATTTCGGGACGGACATGGTTGCCGAGGTGACGGGCCGGTCGCGCCGCATCGTCCGCAAGCGCGGCGGCAGCGTCACCATCGACCGGCTTGTGGTCGAGACCCGTGCCGGGGCGGCTAATCTGTCCGAGACGCAAGCCTTCATGGACGACCAGAAGCGTGTGCTCGTCTTCTCGGACGCTGGCGGCACGGGCCGCAGCTACCATGCGGAGAAGTCGGCGAAGAATACGCGGCTGCGCGTCCACTACCTGCTCGAGGCGGGCTGGAAGGCGGACACCGCCATTCAGGGTCTTGGCCGGACGCACCGCACCAACCAGGCGCAGCCGCCGCTCTTCCGGCCGATCTCGACCAATGTGAAGGCGGAGAAGCGCTTTCTCAGCACGATCGCCCGCCGTCTCGACACGCTGGGCGCGATCACGCGCGGCCAGCGCCAGACCGGCGGCCAGGGGTTGTTCCGCCCCGAGGACAATCTGGAGAGCCACTACGCCCGCGACGCACTCCGCCAGCTCTACATGCTGCTGGTTCGCGGCAAGGTCGAGGGTTGCTCGCTCGACCGCTTCGAGTCCGCCACCGGCCTGAAGCTGATGGACTCGAACGGCATCAAGGACGAGTTACCGCCGATCACGACGTTCCTCAACCGGCTGCTCGCGCTGACCATCGAGCTTCAGGGCGTCCTCTTCACGGCTTTCGAGCAGCTCCTGACCACCCGCATCGAGGGCGCGATCGCGTCGGGCACCTATGACGCCGGGCTGGAGACGCTGAGCGCGGAGAGCTTCGTCGTCGTCGATCGCCAGACGATCTACACCCATCCCCGCACAGGTGCGGAAACCAGCCTGCTCACGATCAACGAGCGCAGGCGCAACCGGCCGGTGACGCTTGACGCCGCTCTCGCAGAACTCGGCGATCCGCGCGCGAAGCTGCTCGTCAACGAGCGCTCGGGGCGCGCCGCCGTCCAGATCCCGACCAGCAGCGTCATGCTCGACGATGGTGAAGTCGAACGCCGCGTGCGGCTGGTCCGCCCGACCGAGGCGCATAACATCCCGATACGCTTCATGGGTGAGACCCATTGGGTCGAAGCTGATCGGGAGACATTCGCCTCCGCCTGGAATGCGGAGATTGCCGAGGTGCCGGAATTCACCGACGCGACGCTCCACATGGTCACGGGCTTGCTTCTGCCCATCTGGAAGCGGCTGCCGAACGAGTCGACGCGCGTCTATCGGCTCCAGACCGATGAAGGCGAGCGCATCATCGGCCGCAAGGTCTCGCCGGCCTGGGCCGCGAGTGCGACCGCGACCGGCGCGGCCGCGATCACGCCGGACGATGCCTTCACCGCCCTGATGGACGGCCGCACCATCCTCGGCCTCACTGAAGGGCTTCAGCTTCGCCGCGTTCGCGTCATGGGCGCGAACCGCATCGAGCTGTCCGGCTTCGACGACACGATGCGCGAGCGCCTGACGGCCTACGGCCTTTTCCACGAGATCATCTCGTGGAAGCTGCGCATGTTCGTGCCGACTGATGCCAATGGTCCGGCGGTTCTCGCCAGAGTGCTCGACCGCTGGCCGGTGGAGCGTATCGGCGAGAAGGAGGCAGCGTGATGGCCCGTCACGACGCTTCCGAACTGGCATCCCGTCTCGGCCGCAATGCCGAGGCGGTTTGCCGCCACTACCTGTCGTCTGGCCACCGTGCCGGACGATACTGGGTGGTCGGCGACGCTCAGAACAGCCCCGGCCGCTCGATGTTCGTGCGGCTGACCGGTCCTGAATCCGGTAAGGGTGCTGCCGGCAAATGGACCGACGCATCGACGGGGGAGCATGGCGATCTGCTCGACGTCATCCGCGAAACGCTCGGCTTCATCGACTTCAAGGACGTGGCCGAGGAAGCGCGCCGCTTCCTCGCTCTCCCGCATCCCGAACCTTCGAGGCCGAGGACGCCGGCCGGCAGGACGTCGAACAACGCTGTCGGTTCACCCGAAGCGTCGCGGCGGCTCTTCGCCATGTCGCAGCCGATCGGCGGCACGCTTGCGGAAATCTATCTCAACGGGCGGGCGATCACCTCCCTCGCGGGAACCGCCGCGCTGCGTTTCCATCCGCGATGCTACTACAAGCCCGATGAGCATTCGCCCACCGAGATCTGGCCGGCGATCGTCGCTTCCGTCACCGATCTTCACGGCAACCAGACCGGCGCACATCGCACCTGGCTCGCCCCGGACGGTTCGGGCAAGGCGCCGGTCGAGTCACCGCGGCGGGCGATGGGAGACCTTCTCGGGCACGGCGTCCGCTTCGGCGTCGCCGGTGAGGTGCTGGCGGCTGGCGAAGGCATCGAGACCGTGCTGTCGCCCCGTCAGGTTCTGCCCCACATGCCGATGGTGGCGGCGCTCTCTGCGGCTCACCTCGCTGCCATCCTGTTCCCGGCGACGCTGCGCAGGCTCTATGTCCTCCGGGATCGCGACCCGGCCGGGGACGGCGCAAGAGACAGCCTGGTCGCCAGAGCAAGGAGCGTCGGGATCGAGGCGATTTCGGTGTCGCCGATCGCCGAGGACTTCAACGAAGATCTGCGCTGGCGCGGCGTCGACGCCCTCCGGGCGACCTTGACGGAGCAGCTTCATCCCGATGACGTCCACCGTTTTGTGGAAGGGTGAGGAGATCGGCGGGGGACAAGGCGCGGTCGAGGCGTTTGCACCTGCCGTCTCCATTCATCATCGCAAGCATCGTTCGAAGTCGGAGAGAGCGGCGCCCACGGCCTTCTGAGAGGGCGATGGGCCCACAAACGGCCCGGACAGGCAATGGCCGCGTTCGGGCTATTTTCCGCCGGCGGCTGCGCCGCCTTTGCAGCGCGAAACAAAATAGCCCGAACCCGGCCATCGGAGCCCTCGCGAGGGCGCGAGGGTGCCAGTCCAGTCCGCCCGTGGGCTTTCGACGCCTGCGAAGGCCGCGATGGGCGCGGTCTCCAGACAAAGGACGCTCACGATGACGAACGAAGACGACAACGCAGGTTTCGAGCCGATCCACACCTCGTCCCCCACCGATCATGTCCTCAACGAACTCCAGCTCTAC
>ERZ1645187.5222-NODE-5222-length-10189-cov-6.796329_pt1 | contig 10189 bp, 5 predicted proteins | sample MGYA00575352_ERZ1645187 | MGnify/ENA primary metagenome ERZ1645187 (study PRJEB40837, sample SAMN11349314) | freshwater sediment metagenome | isolation source: river sediment | host: Sediment | place: India: Wazaribad , New Delhi | collected 2017-02-21 ...
GGTCCGCCTCTGCGGGTGGGTCCAGGAAGTCGGGTTCCGGGAGGGTCATCTGGAGCCCATGAAGGAAGGCGACAGCCTGCGACGCCTTCGAGGCGGCCGTGAAGATGGCCTTTCGATCGTTTCGGAGGACCTGGAGCCAGTTCGCGATGTATTGGGCGTGGTCGGCGCGCGGTGCCGGCGTGATTCCGAGGTCGCTGCATAGGAAGGCCGCACCGAGCTCGGCGACAAGCTCCTCCATGGCGTAACCATCGGAGCCGAAGCGATGAGCAAGATCGCGGTCGCAGCGAGTTGCGTGAGCCGTCCAATGCGTCAGCTCGTGAAAGAGGACCGAGTGGTACGCTTCCGTCGCGGTCGAATAAGTCGTGTCACGGAAAGCGTCACGTGACGGCATGTGGATGCTGTCGGTGGAGGGGCGGTAGAAGGCCTGATGCCCGTCATGATGAATTCTGGCACCGGTTGCGCGAACGAACGCGTCGGCCGCCTCGAGAGTTGTCACCGGGTCCGCCGTGGGACATTTCGGAGGATAGAAGTTCTCAACCTGCTCGGCTGCGAAGACGACGGAAGCGCGGGCAATCAGCCTTCCAGCCCGGAGGTCTGACTTGGCGCCCTCGGCTTCATCTTCGCTGGTCTGCTCGGCTGCGGATGAGCTGAGCGATTTGTAGAAGACGATATAGGACCCCTTCTCGCCTTTGCGAACCTGAGCGCCCAGCGCCGCCCACTGCCGGTATGTCGCCCACAATCCGGATGAATATCCGGAGAGCTCTCCTGCAGCCCAGAGCGCCAGGATGTTGACGCCCTGATAGGCGTTGCCGGTTGCGGCGTTGACCGGCCGCATCAGGCCGCCGGGAACATGCCAGGGTAACTGGAAGTCCCCGAGCGGCCGATCGAGCATGGCGATGATCTGATCTGTGATGTGCTGGTGGAGATCCATGGATTGGGGCTTTCCCTCGTCCCGGAGCAAGCGGACTTCGTGCATAACGAAGGGGGGCGCTTTGATCGGTTTCGGAAGCGCAAGGCGGCAGCTTCGGAGCGGGGTCCGAAGCTGCCGCCTTGCATGGATCGAGATTTCAAGCGCTTACAGGACGAGCAGCGCCTAGACTGATACCCGGTTTGCCCGGGTCATCTTCTCGGGTTCCGAAGTGTCGGCGCCGGTGGCAGCCTTGCGAACGATCGGCTTCGCGATCGATCCGAACGCCGGGGCGGCGAGTTCGATTTCGCCATCGACCAGCCACCAGTCGCAGTAGCGCCGATGAAGGGCATCGGCGTGGGCCGAGTCGCACAGGCGAATGACGGCGATCATCTGTTCGAGGGTGATGTTGAGGAAACGAACCTTGCGCTCGTCCGGAGGCGCGAGAAGGGTTTGATAGGTCTCCGCCGCCTGCTGGACATGATGATTGAGCGCCGGCGCCACGACTAAAAAGTACCCCTCGCTATAGACGTCCTCGTCGACCAAAGTCGCTGCCAACAGGTGCTCCCTAAAGATCTGCTGGAGAGGGTTTGCGCGCAGCGCTGGGTCAGAAGGGTCGTGATAGAGCCCACTCTTCTCCGACACCTCATCATATCGATTGCGCATTTGTGGCACGGGCTCTCGCATAGATTCCGAGTACTTCACCTCGAACGCTACGAAGCCGTATCGTCCCTCGGGCGTCCGATAGCGGATCAGCGCGTCGAAGGCCGTGTAGTCCCCGAGGAACCGAGGGTTCCCGCGTCCCGGCGAGTGTTCGAACAGAACCTGCGTCGCTGTCCCGGCGAACGACGGGATGAGCTCATGAAGAGCACAGGTCGCCTGAGCCAGTTCGAGCTTGAGCGGCGAGAGCAGATTCAGCGTTAGAGGATGGCTGGATAGGAGATTGGTCATGAGCCGACCCTCGTCGATCATGGCGCCGAGCTCGCGATAGGCCGACTCACGCCGCGCGACATGGGCGATCTCCGAGGTCAGGAAATTGCCGCCGGCGCGACCCGCCGCGACACTAATCCGGCTGCCAAGTGCCTTGCGCTTCTTATCTTCGCCCACGTAGCTGCCGATCGGCAGCCCGCGATCGGATCTCCAAATAGACTGAAGCAGCCGCGCCGCTGACCGAAATCGTGTGTCGAGGGGTTCATGGCATGCGTGCTTCTTGAGCACATCCTCGGGGATCAGGGGAAGGCAGTCGATTGGTTCGTCGAAACTGGGGGCCATGCTCCGCTCCGTCATTGGCGATGGGCGGGATTCAATGGCGCCGGCGAGGAGTTCACACATGTAGACTGAAACGGAGGCGTCCGGGACAACGCTTTAGAATTTAATACATTCGTCAGGCCGTACTGCCTCCTCCCTAAGGCGCGTTTCGCGTCGGGTGCGCTCGGACGGCGAGCCCAACCAGCTTCAAGGAGCGTTCAATGCCGGAGGCGGGCGACGGCTAACTCTTTGACCAGCGAGCAAGATCCGATGATGCAAAATGCGTCCGACATCCTCGGGCCCGCGATGGCCGCCCTTTCCATTCAAATCCAGCTGAATCGGATCAAATCAGCTTTACTCCGGCTGAATTGATGGCATAGTCTGGGGCAATTCCAACCAGGGAAAGGGCGCCTCATGTCCGATAGATGGATGTCTGTCGAGGAGATCGGAGGCTATCTGGGAGTAAGCAAAGATACAGTCTACGGCTGGATAGCCAAGCGAGACATGCCCGCGCATAAGGTCGGACGGCTTTGGAAGTTTAAGTCGGACGAAGTGGATTCGTGGGTCAAGGCCGGCAAGGCGTCCACCAAAAGTGACGAAGGTACGCTGAGCAACCGGCGAGTCGAGGAAAGTCACGCTGCGAGGAGGAGCAAATGACTGAAGTGGCCTGCATCGACCTGTTCTGTGGTGCAGGCGGTTTAACGCATGGCCTAATCCGAGCGGGTATCCCGGTCGTTGCCGGCGTCGATCTCGACGAGGCATGTCGCCATCCGTTCGAGGCCAACAATAATGCCCGCTTTATCGCCAAGGGAATAGAGAACGTAAAGCCATCGGATCTCATCAAGCTGTATGATGACGCTGAAATACGAATCTTGGCCGGATGCGCACCGTGCCAGCCATTTTCGACCTACTCCCAACGCTACGACACGTTAACTAGTCCACGCTGGCCTCTGCTCTACCAGTTTGCTCGCCTCGTGAGATCCGTACGTCCCCATGTCGTGACCATGGAGAACGTGCCCATGGTCGAAAAACATGCAGTGTTCGACGACTTCGTCGCCACCCTGCGCCGTCTGGGGTACGCGGTTTGGCAGGACGTAGTCGATTGCACCTATTATGGCTTGCCGCAGACGCGACGGCGCATGGTCATATTGGCCAGCGCTATCGGCCCTATCGAGTTGATTGCGCCAACTCACAAAAAAGCGAGGAGCGTCAAAGACGCTATCGGGAAGTTGCCCGCCATCGCAGCCGGAAACGCACATAAGGATGATGCGCTTCATGTTTCGTCGAAGTTATCAGACCTAAACCTGAGGCGTATCCGCATATCTCGCCCTGGTGGCACATGGCGCGATTGGCCTCAACGGCTTATCGCTGAATGTCATCGCAAGGATACCGGGCGCACTTACCCCGGCGTCTACGGACGCATGACATGGGAAGATCCGGCACCGACAATTACGACGCAGTTCTACGGTTTCGGCAACGGCCGCTTCGGACACCCGGAGCAGGATCGGGCGATCTCATTGCGAGAGGGGGCAATACTTCAGGGGTTTCCAAAGAACTACTCCTTCGTTCCGGAAGGCTGCCCCACCCATTTCAAGGTCCTCGGACGAATGATTGGCAATGCGGTCCCCGTGGTCCTCGGCGAGGCGATCGGGCAAAGTATAGCTGCGCACCTAGGCATTGAAGCCGACCATAGAAGTCGCTCAAGGAAAGGTATTGCGGATGTCGCGCGTAAACCCCTCGTCGCATGAGGCGAGCCTCCGCATGGCTCGGGTGCGGCAGAAAGGCACCGACCCCGAAGTTTCTTTGCGCAGGGAGCTGCACGCGAGAGGGTTGCGCTATCGTTTACAAGTTCCACTGCTGACCAAGCCGAGGCGCGTCGCCGACATCGTATTTCCTCGCACCAGGATTGCCGTCTTCGTCGACGGCTGCTTCTGGCACGGGTGCCCGGAGCACGCCTCTTGGCCGAAGAGCAACGCGGAATTTTGGCGCAACAAAATCGAAGCAAATCGCGCCCGAGACGCGGATACCGATCGACGCCTCGGCGCTTTGGGCTGGCGGGTCATCCGCATATGGGCGCATGAGCGCGCCGGCGAAGCAGCGGAACGCATCGAAAACGTCGTTCGAGGCGGGAGCGGACCGCAATGATTGACAGCAATGCGAGCAGCACGGCGGCTCAGATTGCTCATCACACGATTCCAGAGCCCGGTCAGTTGGTCGAAGCACGTCGACGGCAATGGATCGTATCGGAGGTCGATGGTGGATCGACCGCGCCGGGTGTTCCCAAACGCCACCTCATCCGATTGGCGTCGATCGACGAAGACGCCCTCGGGGAGGAAATCGAAGTCCTTTGGGAGCTGGAGCCCGGCGCGCACGTCATTGAGCGAGCCGGCCTGCCGCGCATCACCGGCTTGGACGATCCGGCCTCCCTACAGGCGTTCCTCGATGCCGTCCGATGGGGTGCCGCCACCAACGCCGACAGGGCCTATCTCCAGGCTCCTTTCCGCAGCGGCGTCAGCATCGAGGACTTCCAGCTCGATCCCTTGGTGCGAGCCATCGACATGGCCCGTACCAGCCTGCTCATCGCGGATGACGTCGGCCTCGGAAAGACGATCGAAGCCGGCTTGGTGATCCAGGAAATGCTCCTGCGTCATCGTGTCCGCACTGTGTTGGTGTTGTGCCCAGCGTCTCTTCAGGAGAAGTGGCGCACGGAGATGCAGGAGAAATTCGGTCTCGACTTCCGCATCGTCGATACCGAGTTCGTCAAGCGCCTACGCCGTGAACGCGGCCTGCACGCCAATCCATGGACGTCGTTTCCTCTCCTCATCACGTCGATGGATTGGGTGAAGCAAGGCGAAGGGCTGCGCCTGTTCCGGGACGCGCTGCCGCCCACCGTCACCCATCCTCGAAAATTCGATCTGCTGGTCATCGACGAAGCGCACAACATCGCGCCCACGGTCGGACACTATGCGGTAGAGAGCCTCCGCACCCGCTTGGTGCGACTGCTCGCGCCGCATTTCCAGCACAAGCTGTTTCTCACCGCCACGCCCCATGACGGCTACACCGAGTCGTTCACCGCTCTGCTCGAGCTGCTCGACGACCAACGCTTCGCACGAAACGTCCTGCCGAGCGAGCCCCAGCGCGCTCGCGTCATGGTGCGGCGGCTGAAAAGCGACCTGGTAGATGCGAACGGCAAGCGACTTTACCCGGTGCGGCGTCTAGAAGGGCTCGCCATCAAGTATGAAGATGACGAGAGGCAGATCCGGCATCTTCTCGGCGATTACATATCGTCACGCGAGAATGGCGAGGGCGGTGCCCGAGCGGTCGATCGCTTCGTCCACCAATTGCTGCGCAAGCGCCTCGCATCGTCGCCCGCCGCGTTCGCGGCAACGCTGGAAAAGCACATTGCGACGATCGAAGGTCGTTCGTCGGCCGACCAGACCAGGCGCAAGCTGGATGATCGCATCCTTCGCCGCGCCATATCGAAGGCCGAAGAAGACTATGCCGACGACGCATTGCGCGAGGCGGCGGAAGACGACGCGCTCAGCGAAGCCGGCAAACACATCCGGCCGCCCAGTGAGCAAGAGCGGCGGATGCTGGAACGCCTGCGCTCCTGGGCGCAGCAAGCATCACGCAGGGCGGATTCTAAGGCGCGCGCGATATTGGAGTGGCTGGCCGAGCATCTCCAGGAGGGCGGCGAATGGACGAATGAGCGGGTCATCCTGTTCACCGAATACCGGACGACGCAGCAGTGGATGCAAGAGACGCTCGTGTCGCACGGCTTCGGGGGTGATCGGCTGGCGTTGATCTATGGCGGCATGGATCACGACGAACGTGAGGCCGTGAAGGCGGCGTTCCAGGCCAACCCTTCAGAATCTCCAGTCAGAATCCTGTTGGCGACCGACGCGGCATCCGAAGGCATCGACCTCCAGAACCACTGCCACCTGATGATCCATCTGGAAATTCCATACAATCCCAACGTGATGGAGCAGCGGAACGGGCGCGTCGACCGTCACGGCCAACGCTCCAGCGAAGTGGTCATCTGGCATCCGGTCGATGACGAAGGCGATCACGGACAGGACATCCTGCGGGCGCTTCGGAAGCTCGACGCCATGCGGGCCGACATGGGGAGCGTCAATCCGGTCATCGCGCCACAGCTCCCGGACCTGATCGAGGGAAGGCGGCGCGACCTCGATACCCGGCTGGCCGAAGCCCGCATGGAAAAATCGCGGCGCTTCGTCAGAGCCGAACGCGACCTCCGGGATCGAGTCGCGAAGCTGCACGAACGCCTCGCCGAGACCAAGCGCGAGCAAAATCTCATGCCCGATCACATCGAACGAGCTGTGAGAGCGGCACTGCGCCTTTCGGACAAACCGGACCTCGGGGCTACGTTTCTGCCCGGAGCTCCAGATGGAACCGTCTTCACCATGCCGGCACTTTCCGGTTCATGGACGCGATGCCTGGAGGGGCTGGAGCATCCCTACACGAAGAAGGTCCGCCCCATCACGTTCGACCATGACGTGGCGAAGGGGCGCGATGACGTCGTTCTGGTGCATCTCAATCATCCCCTCGTACAGATGAGCATGCGCCTTCTGCGCGCCGAAATCTGGGCGCGGGACGACGTGAAGAAGATCCACCGCGTCTCCGCCCGGTCTTTGCCCGACGGCCAGATCGAAGGTCCCGCCGTCATCGTGGTTTCTCGATTGGTCATCACCGGCGGCAGCCATCATCGCCTGCACGAGGAACTCACCGAGGCTGGCGGTTATCTGCGTGACGCCGGCTTCCGCCGCGAAGACCGCGTGACGGAGGTGCGTCGATGGCTCCAGGATTCCTCCCCCGCCGTCCTGCCCGATACGACCTTCGCGGCGCTGCGCACCCGCTTCGATAAGCAGCGTGACTCCGTGTCGGGGACGGTCGATGCGCGCTCAAAAGACCGCCTGCGCTTCCTGTCCAATTCGATCGACACCCGCAAGGAACGGGAGAGCGACGACATCCGCCAGGTGCTCGACGATCTCGACAAGGCCCTGCGGGCTGAACTCGTCGACGACCGCGAACCGCAACAGCTCTCGCTCTTCTCCGAGGACGAGCGCACCCAGCTCCGACGCGATCATGCCGCCCTTGAAGCGCGGCTCGCCCGTATTCCGTTGGAACGGGAACAAGAGGTGCGCGCCATCGAGAACAGATATTCCAATGTCCGGGATCATACCTTCCCTGTCGCGGTCATCCTGCTCGTGCCCGAGTCTTTGACGAAGGGGCAGCCTTGATGAGCGCCAACCACGACTGGCTCAACCTCATCGAGGTGTCGGGACCGTTCCTCGCGGTGCCGGTCCTGCGCGAGGTGCTGCCCCAGGGATTGGAAGCCCTGACCTCTGGCCGCCCGCAGCGGCTGCGCGCTGCCTATGACGAATGGCGTGATGCCGTCGATGCGGACGATACCGACCTGCCAGCGATCCATTCGGCGTGGATCGACGAGGTTCTCCAGAGCGCCCTGGAGGCGGACGATCAGGTCTTGCGTCGGGCGACGACTTTGCCGGAGCAGCTGAAGGTGTCGCTGCCCGAGCACGGCGTCACGATCGCGCCGGACCTGGCGATCGTCAATCCGACCCAGAGCGACGCCCCGCTCTTGCTCGTCCAGCTCTACGATCCCGACACCGATCTCGACGCCACCCGGAATTACGACGGGCTGGCCACGACACCGGGCGATCGTATGGTGGCGCTGCTTCGCGCCGTCGGGTGCCCAGTCGGTCTCGTGACCAATGGCGAACGCTGGATGCTCGTTCATGCGCCCGCCGGCGCCGTCGCGAGCTTCGCCAGTTGGTATGCTCGCCTCTGGGGCCAGGAGCCCGAAACGCTGCGCGCCTTCGTCAGCCTGCTCGGGGTTCGTCGCTTCTTCGGCCCGGAAGTCGAAAGACTGCCGGCGCTGTTCCAGCGGTCGCTGAAGCATCAGGACGACGTGACCGACGTGCTCGGCGAACAGGTCCGTCGCGCGGTGGAGGTGCTGGTCCAATCCCTCGACCGCGCCGACCAGGACCGCAACCGGGATCTGCTGCACGACGTCGATCCGAAGGAACTCTACGAGGCCGGCCTCACGGTCATGATGCGGCTCGTCTTCCTGCTGGCGGCGGAAGAGCGCGGCCTGCTCCTGCTCGGCGATCCCCGCTACGAGGCTTTCTATGCGCTCTCCAGCCTGCGGATGCAGTTGCGCGCCGACACCGAGGAGATACTCGAACGCCGCCGCTCGGCATGGTCACGGCTGCTCGCGCTGTTCCGTGGCGTCTATGGCGGCATCGACCATCCGCTGCTGCGGCTGCCGGCGATGGGCGGCTCGCTCTTCGACCCGGATCGCTACCCGTTCCTCGAAGGCCGCAAGAAGGGCACGAACTGGCGGAGCGATCCCGCCGAGCCCCTGCCGATCGACGACCGGACGGTCCTGCTCCTGCTGGAAGCGATTCAGACCTTCGAGGGGCGCACGCTGTCCTACCGCGCGCTCGACGTGGAGCAGATCGGTCACGTCTATGAGGGCCTGCTCGAACGCACGGTTCAGCGCGTCGACGACGTGACGCTCGAACTCGAAGGGTCGGCCAAGGCCAAGAATGCGCGCGTCACACTCGGCGAGATCGAGTCCACTCGCCTCGACGGCGGCGCCAGGATCGTCGATCTTCTGAAGGAACGGAGTGAGCGTTCCGAGCCCGCCATTCGCAACGCCATCGGCCGGGAACCCGACGAGCGCGTGGCGGCGCGGTTGCTCACCGTCTGCCGTGGCGACGTGGCCTTGCGCGACCGCATCCTGCCCTATGCCGAACTCCTGCGGACGGACCCGTGGGGATACCCTCTGGTCCATCACGCCGGCGCATTCGTCGTCGTCCTCGGCGCCGACCGGCGCGAGAGCGGGACGCACTACACGCCCAAGAGCCTGACCGAGAAGATCGTCGAGGAGACGCTGACCCCGATCGTCTATCGCGGCCCGGCCGAAGGCACGGAGCGCGCGGATTGGAAGCTCAAGAGCGCCGGCGAACTCCTCGATCTCAAGGTCTGCGATCCCGCGATGGGATCGGGCGCGTTCCTCGTGCAGGCTTGCCGCTGGATCGCCGACCGGCTGGTCGAAGCCTGGTCCGAAATGGAAGCGGCGGGCGGCCGGATCGACGACGAAGGCCGCACCCGCGCCGCCGATGACACAGCCGGGTTCGAGCCGCTATCGCGTGACACCGAGGAGCGCGCCAGCCGCGCGCGCCGCCTCATCGCCGAACGCTGCCTCTACGGCGTCGACAAGAACCCGCTCGCGGTCGAACTCGCCAAGCTGTCGCTTTGGCTGACCACGCTCGCCAAGGGACGCCCCTTCGGTTTCCTCGATCACAACCTGCGCAGCGGCGACAGCCTGCTCGGCATCCATGATCTCGGCCAGCTCATCGAGCTGGACATGAAGCCGAAGGGCAAGGCGCAACTTCGTCTTTTCGGTCGGACCATCCGGTCGGCCGTCGACAAGGCGCTCTCGCTTCGCAGCCAGCTTCGCTCGATCCCCATCCGTGACATCGGCGATGTCGAGGCGATGGCAGCGCTCGACGCCCAATCGCGTAGCGAACTCGCTCTGCCGGAACTGATCGCCGATGCGCTCGTCGGCATCGTCCTCGCCGGAGAACGCGCCGTGAGTATTACGGCGCTGGCGACCATGGCCGACGACGCGGCAGCCGGTGACGCGAATGCGCAGGCTCGCCTGCTGCGTCAAGCAATGGCCGACCTCGCAAGCGATACTTCCGATGGTGTTCCCCACCGACCGCTTCATTGGCCGCTCGAATACCCAGAGGTCTTCTTGCGGGATAATGGTGGGTTCGATGCTTTGGTCGGCAATCCTCCTTTCCTCGGAGGTAAGCGCATAACCGGCGTCGTGGGCACGGCGTTTCGCGATTGGCTGGTCGCTCACATCGCTGAGGGACGCCGCGGCTCTGCGGACTTGGTCGCCTATTTCTTCCTGCGAGCATGGCGCCTTTTGCGCCGTGGCGGCGGGTTTGGACTGCTCGCTGTGAACACAATCGCTGCAGG
>ERZ1645187.5223-NODE-5223-length-10188-cov-48.711833_pt1 | contig 10188 bp, 10 predicted proteins | sample MGYA00575352_ERZ1645187 | MGnify/ENA primary metagenome ERZ1645187 (study PRJEB40837, sample SAMN11349314) | freshwater sediment metagenome | isolation source: river sediment | host: Sediment | place: India: Wazaribad , New Delhi | collected 2017-02-21 ...
GGAGTTCGTCGACCTTGTGGCCGGCCAGCGCGCTGCGGATGCTGTTGTCCATGCGGCGCGCGGCGAAGGTGTCGGTGGCGCGCGCGAGCGCGTCGATGCCTGCCTTGATCGCGCGGTTGTCGTTGCCCGCGCGCAGCTCGCGCAGGCGCGCGATGACGCTGCGGATCTCTTCCGCTTCGGAGGCCGAGAGCAGATGGCCGTCGTGCGCGAGCGCCTGCTCGGTGGCCTCGACGACGCGGTCGGCCTCGACCTGCTGCTCGCGCAGTGCGCGTGCGGCCATGTCGTCGCCGGCGTGATCCACGCCCGAGCGCAGCATCTCGGCGATCTCGTCGTCGGACAGTCCGTACGAGGGCTTGACCAGCACGCTGGCCTCGACGCCCGAGGACATTTCACGCGCCGACACCGACAGCAGGCCGTCGGCGTCGACCTGGAAGGTCACGCGGATACGCGCCGCACCCGCCACCATGGCCGGGATGCCGCGCAACTCGAAGCGAGCCAGCGAGCGGCAGTCGGAGACGAGCTCGCGCTCGCCCTGGACGACGTGGAAGGCCATCGCGGTCTGGCCGTCCTTGAAGGTGGTGAATTCCTGGGCGCGCGCGATCGGCAGCGTGGAGTTGCGCGGCACGACCTTCTCGACCAGGCCCCCCATGGTCTCGAGGCCGAGCGAGAGCGGGATCACGTCGAGCAGCAGCCAGTCGTCCTGGTCGGCGCGGTTGCCGGCGAGAACGTTGGCCTGCATCGCCGCGCCGAGCGCGACGACCTTGTCGGGGTCGAGGTTGGTCAGCGGCTCCTGGCCGAAGTAGTTCGCCACGGCGCGCTGGACATGCGGCATGCGGGTCGCGCCGCCCACCATCACCACGCCCTTGATCTCGTCCGGGGCGAGGCCCGCGTCGCGCAAGGCCTTGCGTACCGGTGCCAGCGTCTTCTGCACCAGGTGCGTGGTCATCTCGGCGAACTCTTCGCGGGTCACCACGAGGTCGACCTCCTCGCCCGAGGCCAGGCGCACGTGGACCGGCGCCTCGTCGCAGCTCGTAAGCAGCTCCTTGGCTTCGCGTGCCTTCATCTGCAGACGGCGCGCGTCTTCCAGCGAGGGTGGCGAGATCTTGGCGCGATCGAGGATCCAGCAGAACAGGCGGTGATCGAAGTCGTCGCCGCCGAGCGCCGCGTCGCCGTTGGTCGACAGCACCTCGAACACGCCGCGCGAGAGCTTGAGGATGGAGAGGTCGAAGGTGCCGCCGCCGAGGTCGTACACCGCGTATACGCCCTCGGCCGCGTTGTCGAGACCGTAGGCCACCGCCGCGGCGGTCGGCTCGTTGAGAAGACGCAGCACGTCGAGTCCCGCCAGGCGCGCGGCGTCCTTGGTGGCCTGGCGCTGGGCGTCGTCGAAGTAGGCCGGCACGGTGATCACCGCCCCGACCAGCGCACCGCCGAGGCTGGCCTCCGCGCGCTCGCGCAGCCGGCGCAGGATCTCCGCGGAGACCTCCACCGGGCTCTTGACACCCTGGACGGTACGCAGCCGCACCATGCCCGGGCTGTCCTCGAAGTCGTAGGGCATCGCCTCGATGTGGGCGACGTCCTTGAGTCCGCGACCCATGAAGCGCTTCACCGACACGATGGTGTTGCGCGGGTCGACCGCCTGCGCCTTGAGCGCACCGAGCCCGACCTCGATGCCGCCGTCGGCCTGATAGCGCACCGCCGAGGGCAACATGGTGCGGCCGGCCTCGTCGGGCAGGCAGATCGCGATGCCGTTGCGCACGGTGGCAACGAGCGAATTGGTGGTGCCGAGGTCGATGCCGACGGCGAGCCTGTGCTTGTGCGGCTCGGTGGACATGCCGGGTTCGGTGATTTGCAACAGGGCCATCGGTGCTGTTCCGTGCCTTTCTGGCGTTCTAGTTTTCGAGCGCGAGCAGCGCTTCGTCGATTTCCTGCTGGAGCTTGTCGATGAACATCAGCCGACGCACGGTGTCGGCCGCGGCTTCGTAGTCGTGGTGCTCGTCGATCTGCGCGGCGAGATGGCCGCGCACCTCGCGCGCATGACCGAGCAGGCGCCGATGCAGCTCCTCGAGCTCGGAGACCTCGGCGGCCTCGCGCGCCTCCTCCACCGCCTCGCGCCACTCCATCTGCTCCATCAGGAACTCGGCCGACATCGCGGTGTTGGTCTCGAGCGCCGCGTCGACACCGGCGAGCTCGAGCAGGTACTGGGCCCGCGCAAGCGGCTTGCGCAGCACGCGGAAGCCCTCGTTCACCCGCGTCGCCCACTGCATCGAGCGCCGCTTCTCGAAGTCCGACAGATGGGCGTGGCGATCGGGATGCACCCGCCCCTGCAGCTCGTGCCAAGCGGCTTCGAGCGCACCCTCGTCGAGCGCGTAGCGACGAGGAAGGCCGAACAGGGCGAAGTAGTCCTGCGTCAGGTCGATGCTCATCGCACGCGGCTCAGACGTTGAAGCTCTCGCCGCACCCGCACTGGTCCTTGACGTTCGGGTTGTTGAACTTGAAGCCCTCGTTGAGGCCTTCCTTGACGAAGTCGAGCTCCGTGCCGTCGAGGTAGGCCAGGCTCTTGGGGTCGATCACGACCTTGACGCCATGGCTCTCGAAGACCTCATCCTCGTCCTCCGTCTGGTCGACGAACTCAAGCTTGTAGGCCATGCCCGAACAGCCCGAGGTCTTCACGCCCAGACGGATGCCGAAGCCCTTGCCGCGCTTGGCGATGAAGTTCGAGACGTGGCGCGCAGCCGATTCAGAAAGCGTGACAGCCATGTTTCCTCCTCTTCGACGAAGGCCGCTCAGGCCTCATGCTTCTTCTTATAGTCCGCCACGGCGGCCTTGATCGCATCTTCGGCGAGGATCGAGCAGTGGATCTTCACCGGCGGCAGCGCGAGCTCCTCGGCGATCTGCGTGTTCTTGATGTCGAGCGCCTGGTCGAGGGTCTTGCCCTTGACCCACTCGGTGACCAGCGAGCTCGACGCGATCGCCGAGCCGCAGCCGTAGGTCTTGAATTTCGCGTCCTCGATCACGCCGTCCTTGCCGACCTTGATCTGCAGCTTCATCACGTCGCCACAGGCGGGCGCGCCGACCATGCCGGTCGCCACGCCTTCTTCTTCCTTGCCGAAGGAGCCGACGTTGCGGGGGTTTTCGTAGTGGTCGAGGACCTTTTCGCTGTATGCCATGTTTTTTCTCCTGCTGGGGCGGTGAATTTGTTCACCTGCAATTTATATCATCTTCTGCACTAAAGTTCAGTGGGCAGCCCACTGCACCGCGTCGAGATCGACGCCGTCCTTGTACATCTCCCACAGCGGCGACAGCTCGCGCAGCTTGCCGATCTTGTCGTGCAGGAGCTTGATCGTGTATTCGACCTCTTCCTCGGTGGTAAAGCGCCCGATGGTGAAGCGGATCGAGCTGTGTGCGAGCTCGTCGTTACGACCGAGCGCGCGCAGCACATAGGACGGCTCGAGGCTGGCAGAAGTGCAGGCCGAACCCGAGGACACCGCAATGTCCTTGACCGCCATGATCAGCGACTCGCCCTCGACGTAGGCGAAGGAGATGTTGAGGTTGTGCGGCACGCGCTGCTCGAGGTCGCCGTTCACGTAGGTGGCCTCGAGGTCGGTGAGTCCGGCGAGCAGCCTGTCGCGCAGCTTGCCGACGCGGATGTTCTCCGCGGCCATCTCCTCGCGGGCGAGACGGAAGGACTCGCCCATGCCGACGATCTGGTGGGTGGCCAGCGTGCCCGAGCGCAGGCCGCGCTCATGGCCGCCGCCGTGCATCTGCGCTTCCAGGCGGACCCGCGGCTTGCGGCGCACGTAGAGCGCGCCGATGCCCTTCGGACCGTAGGTCTTGTGCGCACAGAAGCTCATCAGGTCGACCTTGAGCTTGTCGAGGTCGATCTCGACCTTGCCGGTGGCCTGCGCGGCGTCGACGTGGAAGACCACGCCCTTCTCGCGGCAGATCTCGCCGATCTCGGCGATCGGCTGGACCACGCCGATCTCGTTGTTCACGAACATCACCGAAACCACGATGGTGTCGGGGCGGATCGCCGCCTTCAGCACCTCGAGGTCGATCAGGCCGTTCTCCTGAACGTCGAGATAGGTCGCCTCGAAGCCCTCGCGCTCGAGTTCGCGCACCGTGTCGAGCACGGCCTTGTGCTCGGTCTTCACCGTGATGATGTGCTTGCCCTTGCCCTGGTAGAAGTGCGCCGCACCCTTGATGGCGAGGTTGTTCGATTCGGTCGCGCCCGAGGTCCAGATGATCTCCTTGGCGTCGGCATTGACCAGCGCGGCGACCTGTTCGCGCGCATCCTCGACGGCCTTCTCGGCCTCCCAGCCGTAGGCGTGCGAGCGGCTCGCCGGGTTGCCGAAGTGCTCGGTCAGCCAGGGGATCATCTTGGCCGCCACGCGCGGGTCGACCGGAGTCGTCGCCGAGTAGTCGAGGTAGATGGGGAACTTCAGCATTGTGTCTCTCCGCACTTTCTTCGTTAGCGAGTTCGGTGATTGGCCAGCGTGGCCGGTTCAGGCCCCGATCGAGGCCAGGTTCTTGAGTTCGTCCGTCACTCGGACGAAGGTTTCGATGAAGCTATGCACGTCGTCCGCGCGCGTGTCGCGGCCGAGGCTTACGCGCACCGCGGCGCGCGCCAGCCCGGGCTCCACGCCCATCGCCAGCAGGGTGTGGGACGGCTCGGGGTTCGCGCTCGAGCACGCCGAGCCGCTCGCGCAGGCAAACCCGGCTCGGTCCAGGCGGCCGACCAGGGTCTCGCCGTCGATGTCCTCGACGGCGAAGAATACGGTATTCGGCAGGCGCGGGGCAGCCACCGAGAAGATCCTCGCGCCGCGCCCGGCGAGCGCAGCGCAAAGTTCGTCGCGCAGTGCGGCCAGGCGCACGGCCTCGGCTTCGCGCCGCGCCACCGCGCGCGTGCAGGCCACGCCGAAGCCGACGATCGCGGCGACGTTTTCGGTGCCCGAGCGCAGCCCGCGCTCCTGCCCGCCACCGGCGATCAGCGGCGCCAGCTCGACGCGCTTGTCCACCACCAGCGCGCCCGCGCCGAGCGGCCCGCCGATCTTGTGCGCCGACAGCGTCATCGCGTTCACGCCGAGCGCGCGGAAATCCACCGCCACCTTCCCCAGCCCCTGCACCGCGTCGGTGTGGAACCAGGCGCCGCTGGTGCGCGCCTCGCGCGCCAGCGCGGCCACGTCCTGCAGGACGCCGGTCTCGTTGTTGGCCAGCATCACCGACACCAGGCCGGGGCGGGATTCGAGCACCGCGGCCCAGTCCGCGAGGTCGATCCGGCCCTGATCGTCCACGCCGATCTCGCGCAGCGTCCAGCCCGCGCGCCGCAACTGGCGGGCGGGCTCGCGCACGCACGGATGCTCGATCGCGCTCACCGCGACCACGCCCGGCTTGAGGTTGGGCGCGGCGCCCTTGAGGAAGAGGTTGTTGGCCTCCGAACCGCCGCTGGTGAAGATCACCTCGGTCGCGTGCGCGCCGACCGCTTCCGCCACCCGTGCGCGCGCCTCGTCCACCGCCGCACGCGCCTGGCGGCCGTACTCGTGGCGGCTCGAGGCGTTGCCGAAGCGCACCGGCTCGGCCGCGCCGAGCCAGGGCAGCATGGCCTCGCGCACGGCCGGGTCGAGCGGCGTGGTCGCGTTCCAGTCGAGGTAGGCGGGGGTGAAGCTCATGCGCGCCTCGGGTCAGACGGCGGCGATCTCGTGCACCGGCATGCGGCTGCGCCGGCGCACGCTCTTGAGCACCGTCATGTCGGGGTCGGGCCGCACCTGATGCTTGACCAGCGCCTCCAGGCTCACCGAGTCGAGGTAGGCGTAGATGCGCTGGTTGAGGTTGGACCACAGGTGGTGGGTCATGCACACGTGGTCGTCGTGGCAGTTCTCCTTGCCGCCGCACTGGGTGGCGTCCATCGGCTCATCGACCGCGATGATGATGTCGGCGACGGTGATCTCGTCCATCGCTCGCGCCAGACGGTAGCCGCCGCCGGGGCCGCGCACGCTGTTGACCAGCTTGTGCCTGCGCAGCTTGCCGAAGAGCTGCTCGAGGTAGGACAGCGAAATGCTCTGGCGCTCGGCGATGCCCGCCAGCGTGACGGGGCCATCCCCCTGGCGTGCAGCCAGGTCGATCATCGCGGTCACCGCAAACCGTCCCTTGGTCGTAAGTCGCATGAGGCTCTCCTCGAAGGCTGTCCGGGCTCGCGCGTGCCGTGGGCCGCCGAATATCCCATCATTTTGGTCGAGTATATGGATCCCGACAAAAACGGTCAACTAATCGAGGATGAAGGTGCGCCCTTGCAGGCGCGGCGCCAAAGCAGCGCAGAGATGGTGGTAGGCCGACCCCGTGCGCTGCTCTCGCGCCTGCCGGCGCCTACAGAAGCCGGCGCGGGTCGCGAGCACTTGGAGGTGCGCCGGCAGGCGCGAATGGGCCGCGGGGGAAGGGATGCGCGTCGGGTGGCCGAGCGCCGCTTTCGCGCCTGCCGGCGCTCCTACAGGAACCGGCGCGGGTCGGGAGCACTTGTAGGAGCGCCGGCAGGCGCGAAAGCGGCCGTCGGTCCATCGACGCGGAGGGCGCGTGCTGCTCAATCCACCATCCGCGACAGGCGCCCCGGGTCGAAATCGTCGTTCGGCGCCACGGTGTCGTCGAGCTTGATCCCGGCGGCCTCGAGGCGCGCGAGGATGGCCTGCAGACGGCGGTCGGTCTCCACCGAATGGTCGAGCAGTCCGTGCAGCGCCTTGGCGACCGGGTCGTCCATGTCGCGGGTCACGCCGTAGGCGCTGAAGCCGATCTGCTCGGCCTTCTGCTCGCGCGCGGCATCGCGCTCGGAATCGAGGATGCGGGCGGGGTTGCCCACCGCGGTGGCGCCGGCGGGCACCGGCTTGACCACCACCGCGTTGGAGCCGACCTTGGCGCCGTCGCCCACCGTGAAGCCGCCGAGCACCTTCGCGCCCGCGCCCACCACCACGCCGCGCCCCAAGGTGGGGTGGCGCTTGGTGCCGCGGTAGAGCGAGGTGCCGCCGAGCGTGACCCCCTGGTAGATCGTGCAGTCGTCGCCGATCTCCGCGGTCTCGCCGATCACCACGCCCATGCCGTGGTCGATGAACACGCGGCGGCCGATCCTGGCACCGGGGTGGATCTCGATCCCGGTAAGCAGGCGGCCGATGTGGCTGGCGAAGCGCCCCGCCCAAAACCAGCCGCGGCGCCAGGCGCCGTGGGCGAGGCGATGGAACATCAGCGCGTGGATGCCGGGGTAACAGGTCAGCACCTCGAGCGTGGAGCGCGCGGCGGGGTCGCGCTCGCGGACGCTGGCCAGGTCTTCTCGGAGGCGGCTGAACATGATGAAGGGACTCCCGGGTGTGCGCAGAAACAAGAAAGCGGAGCGGCACCGCCCAAGCGGGCGGGACACCAATTCCCGATCATTTTAATCGACTATACCGCACCCCCGAAAGCCCGCGCCTTGCGCGCAGCCGCGTTCGCCCCTGCCGGCGCTCCTACAAAAGCTTCCGACCCGCGCCGGTTTCTGTAGGAGCGCCGGCAGGCGCGAAAGCGGCGCACGGTCACCCGACGCGCGTCCCTTCCCCCGCGGCCTTGTTCGCGCCTGCCGGCGCTCCTACAGAAACCGCCGTGCTTCCGGACGTCTGCAGGGGCGGCGCAAGCCGCGAGCCGGGCGGTCGCGCAATCGACGCGGGGGGCATCCCTGGCGTGGTCTTCGCGCCTGCCGGCGCTCCTACAAGAACCCCCGCAAGATCGTCCGCGCAGTGTGCAGCGATCAGCCGCGGCGGCGGGGGGTCTCGAAGGTGGTGAGCATGCCGCGCAGCAGGGCGACCTCCTCGCGCTCGAGCCGCACGCGGTTGAACAGGCGCCGCATGCGCGGCAGCAGGCGCTTGGGGTTGGCGGGGTCATGAAAGCCACTGGCGGTGACGGCGCGCTCGAGGTGGGCCATGAAGCCCTCGAAGTCGGCATGGGTGGCCGGCTCGGGCTGCGGGTCGGCAGGCGCGGCAGCATCGCCGAGCGCGGCCATGCGCAACTCGTAGGCCAGCACCTGCACCGCCGCGCCGAGGTTCAGCGACGAGAACTCCGCGTCGGTGGGGATGGTCACGGGAAGGCTGCACAGGGCGGCTTCCTCGTTGGTGAGCCCGCTGGTCTCGTTGCCGAACACCAGCGCCACCGCGCCGTCCTGCGTGCGCCCCACCAGTTCCACCGCCGCGTCGCGCGCCTGCAGGCGCGGCAGCGATAGCTCGCGCCGACGCGCGGTGAGCGCCGCCGAGAAAACCGTGTCGGCGAGCGCCTCCTCCAGGGTGTCGACCACGCGCGCCTTCTCCAGCAGGTCGGCCGCACCCGAGGCGCGCGCGCTGGCGACCTCGTCGGGAAAGGACTCCGGCGCGACCAGCCAGAGCTCGCGCAATCCCATGGTCTTCATCGCGCGCGCAGCGGCGCCGATGTTGCCGGGATGGCTGGTACGGGACAGCACGACGCGGATGCGGTCGAGCGCAAGGGGGCGATTCATATTAAAATTCCGCGTTTTCCGAATTTGCCGGGCTGCCTGCCCGGAACGTGGCCCGGCGGCCGCACGGCGGCCCGATGAAGCGGGCGGCAGCGCACGCCAGGCGCACGCGGCAGGCCCCGATTCTTTAACCGAGACCGCTCCGCATGCATGCAACCCTGAACATCGCCGTCAAGGCCGCCCGTCGCGCCGCGACCGTCATCAACCGCGCGTCGACCCAGCTCGATCTGCTGACCGTGCAGTCCAAGTCGCCCAACGACTTCGTCACCGAGGTCGACCGCGCCGCCGAACAGGCGATCATCGAGGTGCTGCGCGACGCCTTCCCGGGGCACGGGATTCTAGCAGAGGAGTCCGGCGAGTCCGGGCCGGAGAGCGAGTTCACCTGGATCATCGATCCGCTCGACGGCACCACCAACTTCATCCATGGCATGCCGCAGTACGCGGTCTCGATCGCGCAGACCAAGAACGGCGTGCTCGAGCACGCGGTGGTCTACGATCCCAACACCAACGAGATGTTCACCGCCTCGCGCGGCGCCGGTGCCTTCCTCAACGACCGCCGCATCCGCGTCTCGCGCCGCACCCGCCTCAACGAGTCGCTGATCGGGACCGGTTTTCCCTTCCGCCAGTTCGACCACGTCGACGCCTACCTGGCAATGTTCAAGGAGCTCACCCAGAAGACCGCCGGCATCCGCCGCCCGGGCGCCGCCTCGCTCGACCTCGCCTACGTGGCCGCTGGCCGCTTCGACGGCTTCTGGGAGATGGGCCTGTCGCCCTGGGACATGGCGGCCGGCGTGCTGCTGATCCAGGAAGCCGGCGGGCTGGTGTCCGACTTGTCGGGCGAAGCCAACTACCTCACCACCGGCAACCTGGTCGCCGGCACGCCGAAGATCTTCGGCCAGCTGCTGCCGATCATCCAGGCCTGGCGCCCGGCCAACCTGCAGGCCTGAGGCCTCGGCCCCAAGCCTGCTATCCCGAGCCCGGCGCGCGCAAGGTCAGCGTGCCGCCGCGCTGGGTGAACTCCAGGTGACGCAGCGCCGACATGCCGAGCAGCACCTCGTCGCCCTGCATGCCCGGGTTGAGGTGGCCGGCCACGTCGCGGAACTCGAAGGGGCCGAAGGCGAGGCGCGGAATGCGCGTCTGGCGCACCGTCACCGCGCCGTTGGCGGTCAGCACCGAGGCCGGCGCGCCCGCCTGCAGGCCCAGTTCCGCCGCCAGCCGCGCCGGCACCGAGACCTGGGTCGCGCCGGTGTCGAGCAGCAGGCGCACCGGATGGCCGTTGATCTCGCCCGGCAGCAGGTAGTGCCCGGCGCGGTTGCGCTGCAGCACCAGCTCGCTGGCGCCGGGGGCGACCACGAGATTACGGTTGGGGTCCTCGCGGCGCTCGAGCGCGCCGTCGAAGCTCACCCAGCCCAGCGCGAGAAAGGCGAGCGTCGCCAGCAGGCCCAGCCTGCGGCCGATGCGGCGGGTGTCGGCGTCGGGTGTGTTCAAGTCGGTCTTTCCTTCGATCCACGGTGATAATCCTGCCTTTGCTGACGACAGCACGGCAACCGGGAGGTTTCTTCAGTTGGCAATCCGCAAGCCGCCCTTCGACGACACGGCCATCCGCCCCGCCGCGCTGAGCGAGGCCGAGATCAGCGCCCACACTCCGATGATGCAGCAGTACCTCCGGATCAAGCAGCAGCATCCGGACACCC
>ERZ1645187.5224-NODE-5224-length-10188-cov-10.012632_pt1 | contig 10188 bp, 9 predicted proteins | sample MGYA00575352_ERZ1645187 | MGnify/ENA primary metagenome ERZ1645187 (study PRJEB40837, sample SAMN11349314) | freshwater sediment metagenome | isolation source: river sediment | host: Sediment | place: India: Wazaribad , New Delhi | collected 2017-02-21 ...
CCATGACCGAGAACAGCTCCGCAGATCGCGCCGTCGCAGCCTTCCGGGAGACGTTCGGGGGTGAGCCCGCCGGGGTGTGGGCCGCGCCCGGGCGCGTCAACCTGATCGGCGAGCACACCGACTACAACGCCGGCCTCTGCCTCCCCATCGCCCTGCCGCAGCGCACGTACGCCGCGTTCCGGCCCCGCGAGGACGGCCTCCTGCGGATGGCGTCCACCATGGGAGGTGGGGTGGTCGAGGTGCCGCTCGACGACGTCGCCCCCGGCACTCCCGCCGGCTGGTCCGGGTACGTGGCCGGCGTTCCGTGGGCGCTACGCCGCGCCGGGTTCGTGGTGGGCGGCTTCGACGTCGTCGTGCACTCGGACGTGCCGGTGGGGGCGGGCCTGTCGAGCTCGGCGGCGCTGGAGGGGTGCGTGGCTGCCGCGCTCTCGGACGTGCACGAGCTCGGCCTGCTGGCCGACGACGCCGGCCGCGCCATCCTCGCCGACGCCTGCCGCGCCGCCGAGAACGAGATCGCGGGCGCTCCGACGGGCGGCTTGGACCAGGCGTCCTCGCTGCGGTGCAAGGCCGGGCACGCGCTGCTCCTGGACTTCCAGGACAACTCCGCGGTGCCGGTGCCCTTCGACCTCGCCGCGCACGGTCTCGCGCTGCTGGTGGTGGACACCCGGGCGCCGCACGCGCTCGTGGACGGGCAGTACGCCTCGCGACGGCAGGCGTGCGAGGAGGCTGCCGCGATCCTCGGGGTGGCGTCGCTGCGGGAGGTGACCGATCTCGATGCGGCGCTCGAGGCGCTCGACGACGACGTGCTGCGCCGCCGTGTCCGCCACGTGGTGACGGAGATCGCCCGTGTGAGTGAAGCGATCACCGCCCTGAAGGAGGAGGACTTCGCCTGGGTGGGGGACCTGTTCAACGCGTCGCATGACTCCCTGCGCTGGGACTACGAGGTCACCTGCCCGGAGCTGGATGTGACGGTGGAGGCCGCGCGGGTGGCCGGGGCGCTGGGGGCACGGATGACGGGTGGTGGATTCGGTGGGTCCGCGATCGCGCTCGTGCGGGCGAGCGAGGCGGAGGCAGTGGCGGACGCCGTCCGGAAGGCGTTCGCGCACCACGGGTTTGGCGAGCCGGGGATCTTCGTGGTGGATGCGTCGGAGGGTGCTGCTCGGGTCGACTGATCCCCTCAGCGCTCGAACGGGAGCAGCAGTTCCTTGAGGTGGCTGGCGAGGGCGGCGCGCTCACGCTCGGTGAGCGGCTCGAGGTGCTCACGCTCGAACTCGAGCAGGCGGGTCATCGTGGCATCCACGGTCTCCTTGCCGGCGGGGGTGAGCCGCACGCGGACCACGCGGCGGTCGCTGGTGTCCGCCTGCCGCTCCACGAGTCCGGCGTTGACGAGCCGGTCGATCCGGTTGGTCATCGTCCCGGAGGAGACGAGTGTTTCCTCGATGAGCTTGCCCGGGGTGAGTTGGTAGGGCTCGCCCGCGCGGCGGAGCGCGGAGAGGACGTCGAACTCCCATCCCTCCAGATCCTGGGCAGCGAACGCCCTGCGGCGGGCGATCTCCAGCAGCCGTGCCAGCCGGGAGACGCGGGAGAAGACGTGCAACGGGCCGAGGTCGAGATCCGGGCGCTCGCGCTCCCAAGCGGACACGATCCGGTCCACCTCGTCCTGCGGGCGCTCGGGCATGTCCCAAGATTACTCGACATCGAGAATCTCGACGCGGTGGGGTGGTGGTGCGCGCTTCGCCCGGGGGCGGCTGGACTGAACCCACTCAACGCGGGCAGCTCCGGACTCAGCCCCGGCCGAGCGCCTGCTTCAGCGTCATCCGGCTCCCGGTATGCAGGATCCCCCGCTTGTACACGGTGGCGGCGAGCCACACGAACAGGGGAATCAGCACCGCGGAGAACGCCACGGCCGAGAGCATCTCCGCCAGCGGCACCTCCGTGAAGGCACTTCGGAAGGGCATCACGAACGGCGCGAAGAACGGCACCTGGGAGAGGATGCGGACCGTGAAGCCGTCGGGGTCCGAGGGCACCGTGAACATCGCCGTGTAGAACGGCACCAGCATCAGAAGCGTGACGGGCGCGGTGATCGAGCCGATGTCCTCCTGCCGCGAGACCAGCGAGGCGAGCGAGCCCCACAGCACCGCGTAGAGCGTGAAACCGAGCAGGAACCACACGAAGAGCCACGCGATCTGGCTGGTGAGGTTGATGTCGAAGCCCTCGAACATTCCGGTCACGGAGGCCGCCACGCCGAACGCCCCCGCGTAGAGCACCACCTGCGCCAGACCGACGATCCCGTTCCCGAGCACCTTCCCCGCGAACAGCTCGGTCGGCCGGAGAGTGGCCAGCAGGATCTCCACCACGCGGGAGGCCTTCTCCTCCACCACGCCGATCGCGATCTGGGAGCCGGAGTTCACGAGCGCGAAGAACAGCAGCGCCACCATGACCACGGCGATGAAGTACTGCGGTCCCTCCATCGCGGCGGGGTCCTCGATGAAGCTCAGAGTGGGCGCGGAGGACTGCACGGCAGCGGCCACGGCGCCGGGATCGCCACCGAGAGCGGTGATCTGGTCGCTGAGGGCGGTGGTCTGTGCCGCCGACGTCACGGCCTGCACGATCGACTGGTTCGAGCCCGATTGGAAGAGCAGGTCCAGGTCACCGGGCTCCCCTGAGAGGAAGGCGTCAATCTCCTCGGCCTCCAGTGCGGCCTCGGCGGCCGCCCTGTCCGCCATGGTGCTGGTCTCGATGTCCACGCCGAGGGCCTCACCGGCGGCGGCGAGGGCAGGTTCCATCTCGGCCAGCTCGCTGGTCAGCCCCAGCTGCGTGCTGGCCGCGTCCTCCATTTCCTGGTTCACGAAGTAGTCGACCACGAACGAGCCGGCCACGATGAGGACCACCATCAGGGCGGTCGCGATGACGAAGGCCCGCTTCGCGAGCGCCGCCCTCACTTCTCGGACGGTGACGAGCCAGATGCGATTCATGCCGCGGCTCCGTTCTCCACCACGACTCCCCGGAACAGGTCCGCGAGGTGCGGGCGGACGGGGGAGAACTCGCGCACTGTCCCGGCCGCGGTGGCGGCGCGGAGCACCGCCTGCTCGGCCGCCACGTCACCCGTGGCGACCTCGACGACGACGGCGGCCCCGGCGTCGTCGAGCACCGTGACGCCGGGCAGGCCGGTCGCCCATCGGGGTGGGGCGCCGTCGAGGCGGACGAGGAGTCGTTGGCGGTCGGTGGTGCGGAGCTCGTCGATGGTGCCCTCGGCGACCATGGACCCGTCCTTGATGATGCCGACGCGGTCGCAGAGGCGTTCGACGAGGTCGAGCTGGTGGGAGGAGAAGATGACGGGGACGCCGCGATCAGCTTGGTCGCGGAGGACCTGGGACATGACGTCGACGGCCACGGGGTCGAGGCCGGAGAAGGGCTCGTCGAGCACGAGGATCTCGGGGTTGTGGACGAGGGCGGCGGCGAGCTGGACACGTTGCTGGTTGCCGAGGGAGAGCTTCATGACCTCGTCGGTGCGGCGGGCGGCGAGGCCGAGGCGGTCGGTCCAGCGGATCATGGCGTCACCGGCGTCCGCGGGGGAGAGGCCGTGGAGCTGGGCGAGGTAGGTGAGCTGTGGGCCCACCTTCATGCGGGGGTATAGGCCGCGTTCCTCGGGCATGTAGCCGACCCGTGCGCGGACCTCCTGGTCGAGGGGTCGGCCGGCGTAGCGGACCTCGCCGGAGTCGGGGGAGAGGACGCCCAGCGTGATGCGCATGGCGGTGGTCTTCCCGGCGCCGTTGGAACCGACGAACCCGTAGATCTCTCCCTCCCGCACGGTGAGGGACATGTCGCGGAGGGCGCGGACCGTGCCGAATGACTTTGTGAGGCCGAGAAGTTCGAGATTCCTCATGAGTCCTTCCGGTTGGTGGTGAGGGTGGGCTTTTTCTCCAGGCCGTGGAGGCCGTTCCAGGCGAGGTTGACGAGGTGGGCGGCCACCTCGTCCTTCTTGGGGGAGCGGGAGTCCAGCCACCACTGGCCGGTGAGGGCGATCATGCCGACGAGCATCTGGGCGTACAGCGGGGCGGCGGAGGCGGAGAAGCCGGAGCGCTTGAACTCGTTGCCGAGGAGGTGCTCGACCTGGGTGGCCACGTCCCCGATGAGCGAGGAGAACGTGCCGGTGGCCTGGGCGACGGGGGAGTCACGGACGAGGATGCGGAAGCCGGGGGTGTGCTCCTCGATGTAGTCCAGCAGGGCGAGGGTGGTGCGTTCGAGGACCTGGCGGGGGTGGCCGCCGAGGTCCAGGGCGCCGGTTATCGCGGCGGTGAGGCGCCGGACCTCGCGGTCCACGATGACGGCGTACATGCCCTCCTTGCCGCCGAAGTGCTCGTAGACCACGGGCTTGGAGACCTTGGCCCGGGCGGCGATCTCCTCGACCGACGTGCCCTCGAAGCCCTTCTCCGCGAAAAGTTCCCTGCCCACGGAGAGGAGTTGCTCCCGGCGCTGGGAGCCGGTCATGCGGGAGGGACGTTTGGAGTCGGACATGGTTCCATCGTCGCATGCGAGGTGGGGCGTCTCTTCGTTCGCTTCCGTCACTAGTAGCAGTGATCCGGCCTCTTCCCGAGCGTCACGTCGGACCACCGGCCCACAGCACTCCGACCCCAGCTCCCGCGATCATCCACGGCCCAAACGGGAACTCCGTCTTGAGCGTCGCGCGCCGCGTCACCAGCAGCACTATGGCAACAAGTCCACTGAGCAGGAACGCGGCGAGTGTGCCGGACAGCACGTGCAGCCAGCCGAACCAGCCAAGGAATCCGCCGAGGATCCCGGCCAGCTTCACGTCCCCGAGTCCCAGCCCCGCCGGGTTGATGAACGCCAGCACGAAGTAGACCACCAGCAGCACCGCGCCACCGGCGGCCGCACGCCCGAGCTGCCCCCAGCCGTCCGTCGTCGCCGCCGCAGCCACCAGCGCGCCGTAGAAGAACAGGTACGTCGGGCCGGTGATGACGTCCGGCAGACGAAAGGTCGCCAGGTCGATGACCGCCAACAACGCCAGCGCCAGCGCCAGCCCTCCGAACGCCACCAGCTCCAGCTCGTTCCGGGCCAGCGCCGCGGCCCCTGCCCCACCGAACCCGGCCAGCAGCACGTGCAGGCCGATCCCCAGCCACCAGGACTCCTCCGCGGCTACCTTCCTCATCCACCCGCTGAGCACCACCGCCGCCACGCCCAGCACGAGCGCGGTCAGGACAATGGTCAAAGGGGGCACCCCATCAGTCTGGCAGGAGCCGGGAATCGGTACCTGCCATCACACCCCGTCTCTGGCAAGATGGAGATGCGCCGAGCGCACGCTCGGGCACGCGGTCCGCCCTGGTGTAATGGCAGCACAGAGGCCTTTGGTGCCTTTGGTTCGGGTTCGAATCCTGGGGGCGGAGCGGCCGGCGATGCCGCCCGGCTAGGATGACAGTGACTGGCCCGCCACGGGCATCGGCACATCCGTAAGGGAGTCGAAGTGGACCACCTGCCCGCCGCCGCCGTCGTTATCCTCGCCGCTGGTGCCGGCACCCGCATGAAGTCGCGCGTCCCGAAGGTCCTGCACTCCGTCGCGGGCCGCACCCTCCTCTCCCACGCCATCGCCGCGGGCCGCGAGGTCAACCCGTCCCGCCTCTGCGTCGTCGTCCGGCACGAACGTGACCAGGTGGCTGCCGACGCCCTCGCCTTCGACGACACCGTCCTCATCGCCGACCAGGACGACATTCCCGGCACCGGCCGCGCCGTGCAGTGCGCCCTCGACAAGCTCGTCGAGGACGGCGTCGAACTCCGCGGCCCCATCATCGTCACGGCCTCGGACACCCCCATGCTTGACGGCGGGATCCTCTCCGAACTCCTCGGCTCGCACGTCGCCCAGGGCAACGCCGTCACCGTGCTCACCACCCACCTCGCCGACCCCACTGGGTACGGCCGCATCGTCCGCAACCACGGCGCCGTGGTCGGGATCGTCGAGGAGAAGGACGCCACCGAGGACCAGCGCGCGATCCGCGAGATCAACGCCGCGGTCTACGTCTTCGAGGCCGAGGTTCTCGAGAAGGCCCTTCACCGCGTGGACCAGGCCAACGCCCAGGGAGAGGTCTACCTCACCGACGTCATCCGCATCGCCCACGAGCAGGGGCTGCGGGTCCAGGGCGTCGCCGTCGAGGACTCGTGGACGGTCGAGGGCTGCAACGACAAGGTCCAGCTCGCCGCACTCGGCAGGGAGATGAACCGCCGCATCGTCGAGGAGTGGATGCGCGAGGGCGTCACCGTCGTGGACCCGGCCACCACGTGGATCGACGTCGACGTGGACCTGACCTCGGACGTCACCATCCTCCCCAACGTCCAGCTCCACGGCGCCTGCCGCATCGAGACCGGCGCCACCATCGGCCCGGACACCACCCTCACCGACGTGGAGGTGGGGGAGGGTGCCACCGTCCTGCGCACCCACGGCTCGCTCGCCGTCATCGGCAAGTGGGCCACCGTGGGCCCGTTCGCGTACCTCCGCCCCGGCACCTATCTGGGCGAGGGCGGCAAGATCGGGGCCTTCGTCGAGACCCGCAACACCACCATCGGGCACGGCTCGCGCGTCCCGCGCCTCAGCTATGTCTCGGACACCGACATCGGGGACGACACTGACGTGAGTGCGGGTGCCGTCTTCGAACACCAGGACCTCACCGAACCGGCGGAGGAGACCACCGAGGAGGGTACGCAGGCATGACCGGCATCATCACCCAGGGGGAGAAGCGGCTCGTGCTCGTCTCCGGGCGGGCGCACTACCCGCTCGCGGAGAAGGTCGCGGACGAACTCGGCATCGAGCTCCTGCCGGTCACGGCCTACGACTTCGCGAATGGCGAGATCTACGTCCGGTTCAACGAGTCCGTGCGCGGCTCGGACGCCTTCGTGCTCCAGTCCCACACCAACCCCATCAACGACTGGGTGATGGAGCAGCTCATCATGGTGGACGCCCTCAAGCGGGCCTCCGCCAAGCGCATCACCGTGGTGGCGCCCTTCTACCCGTACGCGAGGCAGGACAAGAAGCACCGCGGCCGCGAGCCCATCTCCGCCCGCCTCATCGCGGACCTGTACAAGACCGCCGGCGCGGACCGCCTCATGAGCGTGGACCTCCACGCCGCGCAGACGCAGGGCTTCTTCGACGGCCCCGTGGACCACCTCTGGGCCCTGCCCATCCTCACCGACTACGTGCGCACCCGGGTGGACTGCTCCAACCTCACCGTGGTCTCCCCGGACGCCGGCCGCATCCGCGTGGCCGAGCAGTGGGCGGAGAAGCTCGGCGGCGCGCTGCTCGCGTTCGTGCACAAGACCCGGGACATCAACCGGCCCAACCAGGCGGTGGCGAACCGCGTGGTCGGCGAGGTGGAGGGCCGCACCTGCGTGCTCGTCGACGACCTCATCGACACCGGCGGCACCATCACCGAGGCCGTCCGCGTGGTGCTCGACGCCGGCGCCAAGGACGTCATCATCGCCGCTACGCATGGTGTGCTCTCCGACCCCGCCCAGCGCCGCCTCTCCGAGTGCGGCGCCCGGGAGGTCATCGTCACCGACACCCTCCCCATCTCCGCGGACAAGCGGTTCGACGCCCTCACCGTGCTCCCTATTGCGCCCCTGCTGGCGCGCGCCATCCGCGAGGTGTTCGACGACGGCTCCGTCACCTCGCTCTTCGAGGGCGCGTAGCCGCCGGGTCAGCTGCGTTGTCCGGCAGCCCGCCCGGCCGGTATGATCGGGCGGTTGCCTCGGCGAGGGAAGCCCCACGGGCTCCGTGATCGACGCGGTGGATCCAGGTCCTCCCGTGTGACGCCCCGCGCCGAGGCCCCGCATCCACCACACACCGGAGGTACCCATGGCTGACAACAAGCTCACCGCCACCATCCGCACCGAGTTCGGCAAGGGCGCCGCCCGCCGGGCCCGCCGCGCCGGCAAGATCCCCGCCGTCCTCTACGGTCACGGCACTGACCCGGTGCACCTGAACCTGCCCGACCACGAGACCTTCCTCATCGTCCGCGGCTCGGCCAACCAGGTCATCACCCTCGACATCGAGGGACGCTCCGAGCTCGCGCTCGTCAAGGACGTGCAGATCGACCCCGTGCTGCGTGTGCTCGAGCACCTCGACCTCGTGATCGTCCGCAAGGGCGAGAAGGTCACCGTCAACGTCGCGCTGCACACCGTCGGGGAGTCCTACCCCGGGACGCTCGCCACCCTCGAACACCAGAACCTCACGGTGCTCGCTCCGGCGACCTCCATCCCGGAGGTCATCACGGTGGATGTCGAGGGCCTGCGCGAAGGCGCCGTGGTGCGCGTGAGGGACCTCACGATGCCGGAGGGCGTTACCACCGAGATCGACCCGGAGACCGTCCTCGTGGTGGTCTCGATCCCGCGCGCCGAGGCGAGCGAGGAGGAAGGGGAGGAGACTGCCACTGGGGCTGCCACGGTCGAGGAGACCGAGGAAGCCTGACCCAGGCTGCGGTGCCCGAGTACTGTCGAGTACTCGGGCACCGGCGTGTCCGGACAGGAGAACCAAATGACCGACCCGTGGCTCGTCGTCGGGCTCGGCAACCCCACCGACCGCTACGCCCGCAACCGGCACAACGTCGGCCACATGGTGGTCGATCTGCTGGCGGCCCGGACCGGTGCCCGCTGGACGTCGCACCGGAGCCGCGCCCTCGTGGCCGAGGTGCGCGTCGGCGTGCTCCCCGGGGGAGTGCCCGGTCCGCGCGTGGTGCTCGCCAAGTCCACCGGGTACATGAACGTCACCGGTGGTCCCGTTGCCGCGCTCGCGCGGTCGCTCGGCATCGAGCCCGGCAGGATCCTCGTGATCCACGACGACCTCGACCTCCCGCTCGGCACCCTCCGGCTCAAGGTGGGCGGGGGAGAGGGCGGGCACAACGGGCTGAAGTCGATCACCCAGCACCTCGGCACCCGCGACTACGCCCGCCTCCGGCTCGGGATCGGCCGGCCGCCCGGTCAGATGGACCCCGCCGACTACGTGCTCCGCGACTTCGCCAAGGTCGAGCAGCCCGAGATCTCGGTGGTGCTGGAGGAGGCCGCGGACGCCGTCGTCGATGTGGTCGTCAACGGCTTCGACAAGGCCCAGATGGTGCTCCACACCGACAGGTCGCGGCCCACATGAGCATGGGCATGGGCGGCGCCGGCCGCGGGGGGTTCGCGTCCTCGTTCCGGAAGGACGCGAGCGTCGTCGACCACCGGCTGAAGCCCGGCACCACGCGGCGGGTGGCGGGGTATGCGAAGCCGTTCCTCGGGCAGATCGTCGCGTTCCTCGCCCTGACCGTGCTGTCCTCGCTGCTGGTCGTGGCCACCCCGCTGCTGCTCCAGCGGATCATCGACGACGGCGTCGCGAATGCCGACACCCGGCTCGTCATGATCCTCGCGGGGCTGGTGGCGGTGGTCGCCCTGGTGGAGGCGATCCTGGGACTGGTGGAGCGCTGGTTCTCCGCCCGAATCGGCGAGGGCCTGATCTACGACCTGCGCACCGACGTCTTCGACCACGTTCAGCAGCAGTCCATCGCCTTCTTCACGCGCACCCAGACCGGCTCGCTGGTGACCCGCCTGAACACGGACGTGATCGGCGCGCAGCAGGCCTTCACCTCCACCCTCGCCTCGCTCGTCTCGAACGTGGTCACCCTCGTGGCGGTGCTCGCGACCATGCTGGCGCTGTCATGGCAAATCACCGTGGTGGCCCTGCTCGTGGTGCCCCTCATCCTGCTGCCGGCGCGCCGGGTGGGGCGGCGGCTCGCGGGCTACCGCCGCCAGGCGATGGCCCGGAACGCCGAACTCGGCAACCGGATGACCGAGCGGTTCAACGTGGCCGGGGCCATGCTGGTGAAGCTGTTCGGGGCTCCCGAGAGCGAGCACGCCGAGTTCGCGGAACGGGCCCAGGCCGTACGGGACATCGGCGTGAAACAGGCAATGTCGAGCCGGCTCTTCTTCACGGCGCTCGGCGCCATGGCGTCCCTGGCCACGGCGCTCGTGTACGGAGTCGGGGGCGTGCTGACCATTCGCGAGGCGATCACCGTGGGAACGCTCGTGGCCTTCGCGGCGCTCCTCGGGCGGCTCTACGGGCCGTTGACCGCCCTCTCCAACGTCCAGGTGGACGTGATGAGCGCGATGGTGAGCTTCGAGCGGGTGTTCGAGGTGCTGGACCTCCAGCCC
>ERZ1645187.5225-NODE-5225-length-10186-cov-27.889448_pt1 | contig 10186 bp, 10 predicted proteins | sample MGYA00575352_ERZ1645187 | MGnify/ENA primary metagenome ERZ1645187 (study PRJEB40837, sample SAMN11349314) | freshwater sediment metagenome | isolation source: river sediment | host: Sediment | place: India: Wazaribad , New Delhi | collected 2017-02-21 ...
AAGGCCATGGATCGCCCGCCCGCCCCCTTCCCCTCGAGGGGAGGGAGAAGCATGGGGACATCTCGGAATTCCATTGCGGCGAAAGGCCCTCGCGCCCCACCCACCTCTGGCGTCGCCTTCGTCCCACTGCCATCCTGCCGAAAACACGTCGAAGGAAGACGTCCCGTGGGGAAATCGCCCGTCGCCATCGCCCGCCCCGCCGCTCTCGACTGGCATCTCGCCGCGAGCCCGCCGGGTGCCTGGATCTCCCCCGCCGACATCCCCACCGCCGCCGAACGCCTGCCCGCCACCGTCCCCTCGACCGTCGCCGCGACGCTCTCCGCCGCCGGCCGCTGGTCGCTCGACGCCCCGACGCCGCTGGCCGATCGCGATTGGTGGTGGCTGACGACGCTCGCCGAGACCGGCCCCCGCGTCCTGCGCTTCGAGGGGCTGGCCACCCTCGCCGAGGTCTTCCTCGACGGCGAGAAGATCCTGGTGAGCCGGTCGATGTTCCTCGCCCACGAGGTCGCGATCGAGGCGCGCCCCGGCGCGGTCCTCGCCATCGCCTTCCGCTCGCTCGCCGCTCATCTCGACGCGGTGAAGCCCAAGCGCGCCCGCTGGCGCTCCACCCTGGTGCCGGACCAGCGCCTGCGTGCCGTGCGCACCACGCTGCTCGGCCACATGCCCGGCTGGTGCCCGCCGGTCGACGCCATCGGCCCCTATCGTCCGATCACGCTCGCCGACCCGGCCGCCGAGCCGATCGCCGAGGTCCGCCTCGCCGCCACCCACGACGGCCTCGACGGACGCCTCGCCGCCCGCCTGCGCCTCCATGCCGGTGCGGCGCTCGCCCCCGCCCGACTGGTCTGCGCCGATTGCGACGCCCCCTTCCGCCGCGAGCCCGACGGCACGCTGACCGCCGAGCTTCCGCTCGCCGGCATCGCCCCGTGGTTCCCCCACACCCATGGCGAACCGCGCCTGCACGATGTCGAGATCGAGATCGAAGGCCGCCACCACCCCCTAGGCCGGGTCGGCTTCCGTCGCATCGAGGTCGATCGCGGCGCCGACGGCAAGGGCTTCGGCCTCGTCGTCAACGGCGTGCCCGTCTTCGCCCGCGGCACGGTCTGGACCCCGCCCGACCTCGTCTCGCTCGCCTCCGACCGCGCGACTTGCGCCGCCGAGCTCACCCGGATGCGCGACGCCGGCCTCAACATGGTCCGCCTCGCCGGCATCACCCTCTACGAGGCGAAGCCCTTCCACGACCTCTGCGACGAACTCGGCCTGCTGGTCTGGCAGGACCTGATGTTCGCCAATTTCGACTACCCCGCCGCCGATCCCGCCTTCGTCGACGACGCCAGGCGCGAGACGGCCGAGCTGATGACCCGGCTTTCCGCCTCGCCCTCGCTGGCGGTGGTGTGCGGCGGTTCCGAGATCACCCAGCAGGCCGCCATGCTCGGCCTACCCCCGGCGATGTGGGGCAATGCCCTCTTCGACGAGATCCTCCCCGCCGTGGTGCGCGAGGCCCGCCCCGACGTCGTCTGGCTGCGCTCGACCCCCGACGGCGGCGCCATGCCCTTCTGCGTGAACGAGGGCGTCGGCCACTATTTCGGCGTCGGCGCCTATCGCCGCCGGCTCGAAGACGCCCGTCGCGCCGATGTCCGCTTCGCCGCCGAATGCCTCGCCTTCGCCCATGTGCCGGACGATGCCGCCGTTCACGCCCTCGGCGTACCCCCGGTCCATCACCCGACGTGGAAGGCCCGCGTGCCGCGCGACAATGCCGCCGCCTGGGACTTCGAGGACACCCGCCTGCACTACGAGGCGGAGATCTTCCGCATCGATCCCCATGCGCTGCGCCAGGAGGCCCCCGAGCGCTATCTCGACCATGCCCGCGCCACCACGGCCCACGTGATCGAGGCGACGCTGGCCGAGTTCCGCCGCCCCGGCTCGCCGACCCGCGGCGCCCTGGTCCTGCTGCATCGGGATTTCCGTCTCGGCGCCGGCTGGGGCCTCGTCGACGCCGCGGGTGCGGCGAAGTCGTCGTTCCACGCGCTCGCCCGGGCGAGCCGCCCCGTCGCGGTGATCCTCGCGGACGAAGGCGTCAACGGCCTCGACGTCCACCTCGTCAACGAGACCGCCGCGCCGGTCGCCGGCCGCCTCGATCTCGTCGCCCTCGCCGACGGCGCCCGCCCGGTGGTGAGCGGCAGCCGCGACGTCGAGATCCCCGCGCGCGGGTCCATCACCCTGGCCGCCACCGATCTCTTCGGCGCCTTCTTCGACACCACCCGCGCCTACCGCTTCGGCCCGGCCGCCCACGATCTGACCCACGCCCGCCTGACCGCCGCCGACGGCACGATGCTCGCGGAAGCCTTCGCCTTCCCGCTCGGCCGCGCCGTGGTCCGCCCGAAGGCCGGGCTGACGGCCCGCGTGCTGCGTGACGAAGGGGAGGGAGGGGCGCCCGTCTGGACGCTCGAGATCGAGACCACGGCGGTCGCCACTTCGTTGACCGTGTCCGACGACGACTTCGTCGCCGCCGACGACGGCTTCCACATGGTCGCCGGCACCCGCCGCGTGACGCTCCACCCTCGGGCGAGCGCGCCCGCCGGCGCCGTCCCCGAGGGTGTGGTCCGCTCCCTGGAGCCGCGCGAAACCGCCCGATATCGCGGCTGAGCGAGGGGAGGCGTCAGATCGCCTCGCCGTCGCTGACCAGATCCGCCCCGAGATCGGCGCGCAGCGCATCGATCGTCGCGGTCCGGCCGTGATCGCGGCGCGGCCGCGGATGCGACGTGGTGAGGCGATGTTCGGCCGAGATGCGCCCGGGCCTGCCGGCGAGCACGACGACGCGGTCGGCGAGCCACGTCGCCTCCTCGATGTCGTGGGTGACGAAGACGATCGTCTTGCCCGTCGCCGCGCGGATGCGCACCAGTTCCGCCTGCAGGCTCTCGCGAGTGATCGCATCGAGCGCCGAGAACGGCTCGTCCATCAGCAGGATGTCCGGATCGACCGCCAGCGCGCGGGCCAGCGACACCCGCTGCCGCTGCCCGCCCGAGAGCTGATGCGGCCAGCGCATCGCCGTATCGGCGAGCCCGACCAGCTCCAGCATCGCCGTCGCCCTGGCCCGACGCTCCGCCCCCGAGAGGCGCGAGCGCTCCAGCCCGAAGGCGACGTTGTCGATCACCCGCCGCCACGGCAGCAGCCGCGCGTCCTGGAACACCATGGCGACCGGCCGCTCGTCCCCGTGCGCGCCCTCGATGGTCACCGTGCCGCCGTCGGCCGGCGCGAGCCCGGCGATCACCCGCAGCAGCGTCGACTTGCCCACCCCCGACGGTCCGACGATGGCCAGGAACTCGCCGCGCCCGATCGTGAGATCGAGCCGGTCGAGCACGGTGGTGCGTTCGCCGTCGCGCGCGAAGGCGAGCGACAGGTCGCGGATTTCGATCACGCCCGCCATCTGAGAAGCCATCCCTGCAGGGCGACGAAGCCCGTGTCGATGATGCCGTAGAGCGCCGCCATGGTGAGCATGTAGACCACCACGACGTCGGTCGCGAGCAGGCTCGAGGCCTGCATCATCCGTTGTCCGAGGCCGGGCACGCCGAAGAGTTCGGCCGCCACCACCGCCATCCACGCCTGTCCGAGCGCGGTGCGCAGCCCGACCAGGAGCCCCGGCATCGCCGCCGGCACGATGATCTTGGTGAGTTTGGACCACGACGAGCGGAAGCCGAACGCCTCCGCCACCTCGATCAGTTCGGATCCCACCCCGCGCACCGCCCCGTGCGCCGCGAAGAACACGATCCAGAACACGCCGGTGGCGATGATGAACACCGCCGCCTGCAGCGTCGCCCCGAACCACATGATCGCGAACGGCACCCAGGCGAGGCCGGGGATCGGCCGGAACACCCGCACGATGCCCGAGAGCGCCTCGTCGAGCGGCCGGAACATGCCGGTGGCGATGCCGAGCGCCGCCCCGAGCGCCGCCCCGACCCCGAGCCCCATCAGATAGTGCCCGAGGCTCTCGGCGATCGAGGCGCCCCAGGTGCCCGAAGCGACCTCGCGCAGGAACGCCTTCGGCAGCGCGCTCGGCACCGGCAGCATCATCGGATTGACGAGACCGAAGCGCGGCGCCGCCTCCCACAGGAGAAGGAAGGCGACGAGCCCGGCGACGGCGAGAAGAGGAGCCCGGAAGCGCACGCTCGCCTCACTTCTTGGTCGCGGCGAGATAGAACTTCGGCTCGAACAGCCCGTCGAGCGGCAGTTCCTTGTCGAGCGAGCCGAGCGAGACCTGTTCGGTCTGCATCGCCCGCGTCGGTTCGACGATGACGCGCGGATCGATCTGGAACCGGGTCGCCGGCGACTTCAGCGCCTGGGTGATGAGCGCCGGCTCCACCAGCCCCTTGCCGAGCGCCGCGCCGACGAACGGCACCGCCTTCTCCGGCGTCTGGGTGAGGAGGGCCGCCGCCTCGACCAGCCCGTCGACGATCGCCTGGACCGCCTCCGGGTTCTTGTCGGCGAAGGCTCCGGTGACCGCCACGACCGTACCCGGTTGACCCGGGAACAGCGTGTCGCCGTCGGCGACGAGTTTGATCGCCGGATTGCGCTCGCGCACGATGGTCAGCGCCGGTTCGCGCACGATGGCGCCGTCGACCGCACCGGCGAGGATCGCCTGCTGCGTCGCGTCGATGCCGAGCGGCACCACCTCGACGTCGGTCCTGGCCGCCTTGGCGACCTTCCACAGCCAGTGCTGCAGCGTGGTGTTGGGCACCGACCCGGCCGGCTGGGTGGCCAGCCGCGCCGGCTTGCCGGTCGCCTTGGCGAAGGCGGCGAAGGCCTCCGCCGGCGAGACGCCCGGCTTGAACTCCGCCGCCAACTTCGGCCCGGCCACGAACACGTTCTCCGCCACCGCGGTCGCCGCCACCACGCGGATGTCGATCCCCTTGGAGCGCGCCACCGCCAGTGGCGCCACACCGGCGACGTAGACGTCGATGGTTCCCGACGCCAGCGCCTGAATGGCGTGCGGCCCGGATTCGAAGGTGGTGTAGGCGAGCTTCACGCCCTTGGCGGCGAGCCGTCCCTCGCGATCGGCCACGAACACCGGCGCCGCGCCGATGATCGGAATGTAGCCGACCCGCGCCACCACCGGCTCGGCCGCCCGGGCCGGCGCACCGATCGCGGCGAGGAACGACAGCGACGCCGCGGCGGCGAGAAGGGAACGACGAGAGTACGAGATCGGCATCGCCGAGCCTCCGATGGAACGTTTGAGCGAATTCGTTCCATTCTAGAGGCGGGTCTGCCGGTCGTATTGGATGTGCGTTCCGAGTTCTCGCTGATCCGTGGAATGCGATTTCCTTTCACCGCGCTACCGCGTCCGCCCGTTCCCTCGAGGGCGCGGGCGGATGGCGGCCGGGCTCAGCCGAGCCAGCCGGCGATGTCTTCCGTCTTCGGCAGTCCGCCGGCGTGGACGACCCGGCCGTCGACGACGATGCCCGGCGTCGCGGCGATGCCGTAGCCGGCGATGGCGGCGTAGTCGGTGACCTTCTCCAGGGTGATGTCGATGCCGAGCCGGTCGGCTTCCGCCCGCACCATGTCGGCGGTGGTCTGGCAGCGTTTGCAGCCCGGACCGAGGATCTTGACGTCCTTCATGGGAGTTCTCCTCGAGAGGGCCCTCAGGCGAAGAGGGCGTTGAACAGGAAGCCGACGGCGAGAATGCCGAGCCCCACCACCGCGACGAACACCGCCAGCAGGCGCACGGTCAGCACCTTGCGCAGGATCACCAGCTCGGGCGCCGAGAGCGCGATCACGCTCATCATGAAGGCGAGCACGGTGCCCAGCGCCGCGCCCTTGGCGATGAGCGCCTCGACCACCGGGATGATCCCGGCCGCGTTGGAATACATCGGGATACCGATCGCCACCGCCGCCGGCACCGACCACCACGCCTCGCGCCCCATGATCGAGGCGATGAAATCGACCGGCACCCAACCGTGGATCGCCGCGCCGACCGCGATGCCGCCGATGACCCAGGCCCACACCCGCCCGACGATGTCCTTCACCGCCTCGAGCCCGGCCCGCAGCCGGTCGGCGACCGTCTGCGCGTCGTCCGGCAGATCGACCGCCCCGGCGCGCACGTTGCGCACCCAGTCCTGCAGCCAGCCCTCGAGCCGAAGCCTGCCGATGACCCAGCCCGAGACGATCGCCACCGCCAGCCCGAAGCCGAGATAGGTGAGCGCCACCTTCCAGCCGACCAGCGCGAACAGGAGCCCCAGCGCCACCTCGTTGACCATCGGTGCGGCGATCAGGAACGAGAAGGTGACCCCCAGCGGCACCCCGGCCGACACGAAGCCGATGAACAGCGGCACCGCCGAGCACGAGCAGAACGGCGTGACGATGCCGAGGCTCGCCGCCGCCACGTTGCCGACGCCCTCGCGCCGCCCCGCGAGCAGCGCCCGCGTCCGCTCCGCCGAGAAGAAGCTGCGCACCACCCCCATGAGGAAGACGACGAGCCCGAGCAGCATCAGCACCTTCGGCGTGTCGTAGAGGAAGAACCGCGCCGCCTCCGCCGCCGGCCCGGCCGGATCGAGCGGCAACAACGCCGTCGCCCGCGCCGCCAGCGTCGGCAGCACCGAATAGAGCGCGACCCAGGCGACGAGCGCCGCAACGCTCACCATCACCGCCGGAGCCGACGACGGCCGCTTCGGCGCGGTCGTCTGCGGGGTGGAACAACAGGTGGTCATGCCGCGACCTCCTCGGCCGTTGGCGGAACCGGCAGCGCCAGCACCGCATCGACGACGGCGATCACGCCCGTTTCGAGCAGCGCCCGCCGCCGATACCGCACCCACTGCGCATCGCGCCGCGAAGTGACGAGCCCGGCGATCTCCAGCGCCCGCATGTGCCGCGACATCCGCGATTGGCTGGCGCCGAGCCGGCGCATCAGCTCGCAGACGCAGTGTTCCTCGCCGTCCCACAGGAGCCGCAGCGCCTCGAGCCGGGTCGGATCGGCCAGTGCCGACACCAGATCGATCGGGTTCATCGTGCCCTCATCCGCTCATGCGTTTCAGCGCATATGGTGGACCTCGGGCGTGTACCTGTCGATTGGGGAGACTGCGGAGGGGAGGGAGGGGGAGGGAGGGGGAGAGAGGCGGAGGGAGGGAAGGAGGGAAGGAGGGGGAAGGGGGAGGGAGGGCACTCTCCGTGGGGGCGGAGCGGAGTTGGGTCGGGTCATGGCAGCGAAGGCGGACGTTGCCCAGGCCGCGGCCGTGTACGGCTCGCCCCGGTTCGACCCTCCCCTGAGAGGAGTGCCCCGAAGGGGCGGGTGGGGTTCGGAGCCTGCTCGGGCAGTCCGTTTCCACGAAGGCCGCGCCCTCCCTCGGGCCGCGCCCTCCCTCGGGCCACGCCCTCCCTCGGGCCACGCCCTCCCTCGGGCCGCGTCGGTCTTCGGCCTTCACCCCACCCGACCAACCCACTTGCGCCCATCTCAATACTTCGATAATCGTCGATATATGGATTCTTCCGATGCCCTCCTCGCCTTCGCGGCGCTGTCGCAGACCACCCGTCTCGACGTGTTCCGCCTGCTCGTCGCCCACGAGCCCACCGGTCTGCCGGCGGGCGAGGTGGCGAACCGCCTCGGCGTGCCGCAGAACACGCTGTCGACCCATCTCGCCATCCTGACGCGGGCCGGCCTGATCGCTGCCGCGCGACACGGCCGCTCGATCGTCTATCGCGCCCGCATCGACGGCGTCCGTGCCCTCGCCGACTTCCTCGTCCGCGACTGCTGCGCCGGCCGCCCCGAACTCTGCGCCCTGCCCGAACCGGTCGAGGCCTGCGCCTCGCCGTCCTGCTCCTCCGAGGTCCTCCATGGCTGATCGCCCCTACCACGTCCTGTTCCTGTGCACCGGCAACACGGCCCGTTCGATTCTCGCCGAGAGCCTTCTCGCCGCCGAGGGCGCCGGCCGCTTCGTCGCCCATTCCGCCGGCAGCCGGCCCAAGGGCGAGGTCAATCCCTTCGCGCTGAAGGTGCTGGAGAAGGCCGGTTACCCGATCGCCGGCTTCCGCTCGAAGAGCTGGGAGGAGTTCGCCGTCCCCGGTGCGCCGGTGATGGATTTCGTCTTCACCGTCTGCGATTCCGCCGCCGGAGAGGCCTGCCCGGTGTGGCCGGGCCAGCCGATGACCGCCCATTGGGGCATCGAGGACCCCGCCACGGTCGAGGGCACCGACCTCGAGAAGGAAGCCGCCTTCGTCACCGCGCTGAAGTATCTGAAGAACCGCATCGGCGCCTTCCTCGCCCTGCCGGTCGCCGACATCGACCGCATGACGCTCGGCAGCCGCCTGCGCGAGATCGGCCGCCTCGATGGGGCCTCGCCCCTCGGCGGCTCGAAGTGAGGCCGCCCATGACCGCCATCATCTTCCACAATCCCGCCTGCGGCACCTCGCGCAATGCCCTGGCCCTCCTGCGTCATGCCGGGCTCGAGCCGACCGTCGTCGAGTATCTGAAGACCCCGCCGTCCCGCGCCGAGATCGTCGATCTGGTCGCCCGTTCGGGCATGGCGCTGCGCGACGTCCTGCGCGAGAAGGGCACGCCCTTCGCCGAACTCGGCCTCGCCGATCCGGCGAAGAGCGACGACGACCTCCTCGACGCCGTCGCGGCCCACCCGATCCTGCTCAATCGCCCGCTGGTGGTGACCGAGCGCGGCGTGCGCCTCTGCCGCCCCTCCGACGTCGTGCTCGATCTCCTGCCCGAAGTGCCTCTGCCCGACTTCGTCAAGGACGACGGCGAACCGGCGCTGCGCCTGCGTGCCGTTCCCGGCACCGACGCGGCCCTCGCCGCCGCCCTCGCCGCCGCCGGTCTGCCCACCGACGATCTCGCCGAACCCGGCCGCGTCTTCGTCGCCGGCGAGACCCTGTCGGGTCGCACCGTCGGCTACGCCGGTCTCGAGATCCACGGTCGCGATGCCCTCCTGCGTTCGCTGGTCGTGCTGCCGGACGCGCGCGGCCGCGGCTTCGGCGGCGCGCTCCTCGCCCGTCAGTGCCGGCTCGCCTTCGACCTCGGCGCCCGCCGCGCGTGGACCCTGACCACCACGGTCGCCGACTGGCTGACCAAGAAGGGGTTCGCTCCGATCGACCGCGCCGAGGCGCCGCCCGCCATTGCCGAAACCCGGCAGGCCCGCACGCTCTGCCCGTCGAGCGCCGTCCTGCTCACCCGTAAGATCCGCCTCTGAGGAATTCCCATGTCCCTGTTCGAACGTTGGCTGACCCTCTGGGTGGCCCTGTGCATCGTCGTCGGCATCGCCCTCGGCCATTTCGTGCCCGGCGTCTTCCGGCTCATCGGCGCCGCCGAGGTGGCCAGGGTCAACCTGCCGGTGGCGGCGCTGATCTGGCTGATGATCGTCCCCATGCTGGTGAAGATCGACTTCGCCGCCCTCGGCCGGGTCCGGGAGCACTGGCGCGGCATCGGCGTGACGCTGTTCATCAACTGGGCGGTCAAGCCCTTCTCGATGGCGGCGCTCGGCTGGTTCTTCATCGGCCACCTGTTCCGGCCCTGGTTGCCGGCCGGTGAGATCGATGCCTATGTCGCCGGTCTCATCATCCTGGCCGCCGCCCCCTGCACCGCCATGGTCTTCGTCTGGTCGAACCTGGTGAAGGGCGAGCCCCACTTCACCCTCAGCCAAGTGGCGCTCAACGACACCATCATGGTGATCGCCTTCGCCCCGATCGTCGCCTTCCTGCTCGGACTGTCGTCGATCACCGTGCCGTGGGCGACCCTGGTCCTGTCGGTGGTGCTCTACATTGTCGTGCCGGTGATCGTGGCGCAGGTGCTGCGGCGGCGCCTGCTGGCGTCCGGCGGCGAGGCGGCGCTCACCCGCCTGCTCGCCACCCTTCAGCCGCTGTCGCTGCTGGCGCTGCTCGCCACTCTGGTGCTGCTGTTCGGCTTCCAGGGCGGCGAGATCCTGGCTCAGCCGATGGTGATCGGCCTCCTCGCCGTGCCGATCCTGATCCAGGTCTATTTCAACGCCGGTTTCGCCTATCTGCTCAACCGGCTGACCGGCGAGGAGCACTGCGTCGCCGGCCCCTCGGCGCTGATCGGCGCATCGAACTTCTTCGAGCTGGCGGTCGCCGCCGCGATCTCGCTGTTCGGCTTCCGCTCCGGCGCGGCGCTGGCCACCGTGGTCGGCGTGCTGATCGAGGTGCCGGTGATGCTGTCGGTGGTGTGGATCGTCGAGCGCAC
>ERZ1645187.5226-NODE-5226-length-10186-cov-14.543579_pt1 | contig 10186 bp, 4 predicted proteins | sample MGYA00575352_ERZ1645187 | MGnify/ENA primary metagenome ERZ1645187 (study PRJEB40837, sample SAMN11349314) | freshwater sediment metagenome | isolation source: river sediment | host: Sediment | place: India: Wazaribad , New Delhi | collected 2017-02-21 ...
AAATAAAGGTTTTCACAAAAAGGTATTGTTATCTGTTTACCAGCGTAACAGTACCTTTTTTTGAAATCACTTTCACACCTCCGTCAACGCCTTCACGATAATCGAGTGTATAGACATAGACGCCTGTCGGACAGGCTTCGCCATTGTGTTTGCCATCCCATCCTTTGGCCGGATCGGTGGTACTAAACAGCAGCTGACCCCAGGCGTTGTAGATCTTAAGCAGGTAGGGCTCAAGGGTGCTGCGCCCTGTGACCGGCTTGAAAACATCGTTCAAACCATCTAAATCGGGCGTAAAAGCGTTGGGCATGTACAATTCAGGATAGTAATAATACTCCTTCATTGTTGTGTCGGTGCAGCCTTCGGTGCTCACCGACACCAGCATTATCGTATAGTTCCGCTCGTCAGAATAATGGGCTGTGGGTTCGAAAAGTGTGGAGGTGGTCGCATTGCCAAAATCCCAGTTGTAGCCCACAGCGCCCGTTGTCAGGTTTTCGAAACGCAAAACACCCTGCAGATCGGTGTCAACACGTTGATAATTGAAACTTCCTGCCGGCTTGGGAATGACCGAAACCTCCGAGGCGGTGCTCCCGACGCAGCCAAAACCATCGGTGACGTTGAGCTCCACATGGTTTTCTCCGGATTTGTCGAAAATGATTGTGACAGGGTTTCCCTCAAACTGTTGCGTATCGCCCTGCGGCGATTGCGTCTGCCAGCTATACGTTACCAATGCTGTGTCGGCAGGCAGGCTTTCGTCGGAAAAGACGATGCCGCGGCTTTGACAGGCCAACTCATGCGAAAATGCTGCAACGGGAGGATAATGGATATACACCTGTTCCACAACAGTGTCCTTGCAGCCATAAAGGTTGGTAACAATCATGCGCACCGGAAACTCACCCGGCTGATGAAACACAGCGGTGGGCTGCTGTTGGTTCAGGTTGTCGGCTGTGACCGGCGCATTGCCAAAGTCCCATTCCCAGCTTGCAAGGTTGATGCCCGTTGAAAGATCGGTGAGCTCGATACCCTGCGAAACGCAGTTGCGCCATGCTTTAAAATCTGCCTCGGGATAGGGAATGATTTCGATGGTTTTTTCCGTTGCCGTCTCGCAGCCTAGATTGGTTGTCACAACAAGACGCACGGTGTAAAAACCCGTATCGGCAAAGCTGTGGGCTATCTGCGCAAGGGTGGTGCTGTCGGTTTGTCCGTCGTCCCAGCTCCATTTGCGCTTGACAATGCTGCCCGATGTGAGTGTTGACGCATCGGTGAAGCTGAGTGGCAAGCCGGGACAGGAGACGGCATCAATTCCGGCAACAAAAGCCGCTTCGGCCACCGGGTTTATCACCACCGGAAGCAGCGAAAGCCTTGTGCCGCATGTCTCTGTGACTGAATAAACACGCAGTGTATCCAATCCGGGAGCATCCCAGCGTATGGTCACCTCATTGTTTTGCGACGACCCCACAATCTCTCCACTACCCGACGACCATTCTATATCAGAGAACAAGCCGGCAATGGAAAACTGCGATTCAACGCTCACACAAGCCGACGGGGTGCCGGCTACTGCGGGAGGATCTTCGTCAAACAAGACTGTGTTGTAATAGGCTGTTGCACCCGGGCCACATTCGGGATTAAGACCATAGACCGAGACAACGTACTCGCCCGAGCTCATTCCCTGCAGAAACTGAAACGTAAAAGTGGTATCAGGAGCATTTTGCACATAATCGTATGAAAAACCAGGCCCTGAAAGGTTCCAAATATATTGTGGCGCAGAAGGGATAACGGTGGTTCGGAAAGTTGTCAACTGTCCTGCACAGATGTTTAGCGGCCCTGAAATTTCTCCTCGTCGCGGCAGTAATTCGAGTGTTATGTCAATGGCAAACTGATCCTCCGATGAATAATACCACCAGGTGTTTATCGTGTTGAGGTTTCCAAGGCTGACACTTGCATTCTCCCAATTGTGGCAACGAATTGGCGTGCCTGTGTTTTGATACACACATCCATCAATCACATTGCTTGTCGGTTGTATTTCAGGAGGCAAGTCAGAATCATCCCAGAATACTTTCAGCTTTGTATTTCCGGTGGCAGGTACCGGCCTGACAATATCAACCATGAAGCCACCCGGGTTGTCTTCCACATCGTGAAGCGGGATGTTGGTGAGACCATTCAGAAAGTTTATTCTGGCCTGAATCAGCGTTCCATTCGGTATTGGGATGCCATTTCCATTTTTACCATCCCAGGGAGGCAAGAGCTCATTGTAGCCTGGAAAAACACCATAACCAAGCTGCACATCCTCCGGACCTATTACATCTGGATTGAGCGGTGGCACATCAATCAAAATCTCGATATTGCCACCCTTACTCACAGTGGCTGCAAAAGTGATTGACGTATCACACACATGCGGCAACACCGTTGCATTAATCATCTCGCCCATCACACCTGTTGGAAAAGCTTCAGGGTCGGGCTCGTTGATGAAAATTTTGTATTGCGGCGGCACTGTCGCGTTGCCTACCACCGACTTACGGCGGTCGCTCCAGCTTCCATCAACCGAAGTACCCCATTCATTGCTATATATCACCCAGATGCCGCCGGCAAGTCCGTTGCTTGGAAAAACTGTTGTAATGCTGTCAGAAGAATAAATGTAGAATGAGGCAAAAGAGGCATTAAACATCGAATTTACACTTGCCGAACTCAGCTGCCAGGCTTTGCTCCACAGGCGTCCGGGAATTTGATTCAGGCCCCGGGCAACGGTGACATCAAAATACTGCAATACGCGCCGAACACCTTCGACAGGATTCAAAAAACCAAACTCAATCACATAGTCTCCATTCATCTGGGGTGTGAGCACCAATGGTTTGTACCCGCTGGGTTGTCATTTTGAATGTTGGGACCATTCAATGCCTGATCTATTGTTTCGATAAACCCAAATGCGCCCGGATTATGCGGTAACGGGGCGAGTTCGAAGCCGACAACGATCTGTCCATCCGGCCCTTTGATTTGAAAATCAACATCATCCATCAAACTGTTGTTGTAGTCTGTAGCCCTGCCAAAGCCAATATAAATCTTCTCCTGGGTATAATCATGAATCCTTATGTTGAGTCTGTATTGCTCGTCGCAATCAATCAAAGCAAAGGGAATACGGTCGTCTAATGCATTGATAGCCAAGGCAAGGCGACAATACGACATTCCCGGGGATCCAGCAGGCTCCAATCTGTCGGTGCCTTCTGCCCTGTTGATTGCCGGTAACAAAACAGCAAGCGTTGCAAAGACAAAAAAAACAATCCAAAAATCGTTGGTCAAGGCTATGCTTTGACGAATGATAAGATTATGATGACTAATTCGGGCGTTTTTCATAGTGCGGACTGATTGAGAACAAGAAAATGATCAGCAAAATCCACGGGAGTAGAAGTGGAATATTTTAAAAATTGCCGCACAAAAAAGGGCAACTGACACATGGGCGGTATCGCCGAAACACCATAAAACAACCGGAATTTGCCATCATTGAGGACTTCATTTGATGCTTTACTTAATAATGTTAGCTGTTTCATGGTCCTGGTCTTTAGTGCGAACAGTGCAACTAATGCATTGATTTTTCAAATTGGTTCAACCATATTTTTATTTCTCCGTTCAAAACGGAAATCTTGCAATGATGAAAAAAAAGATTAAGCTTAGACTAATCAGACAGAATAGAAGCACCTTGTTTTTCTATTGATCAGTGTTTCACCAATCAAAAGTCTCCATTGAAAATCTTACAGAAACAAGATTATTCTTTGCAAAAAATACATTTGTTTTCATCATCCGGGACATTTCCCTTATAAAATGTAAAGTTACATTTTTTATAAAGTAAATAAGTGTGTTTTGAATTTTTTCTTTAAAAAAAAGCCCTGAAAACAGCAAAACGGCTGCCAGCCACCTCATCCACAGAGGATTATCCTTCGTATATTTTGCCAGACAACAAAAGGGTCAGCCGTCACTTTGTTTGTTACAGTCAAAATACCGACAGCATGAAAAACCGATACATAGAACGTTGACTACACATAATTACTTGCAATACAACACTTTGATGTATAACACTTTCCCTAATTTCAAGCAAAAATGATCGGTTTTTCAGTTCACCAGAAACTTATGCAGCACCCTTCTGATCACGTCTCTTGTGAATGGTTTGGTGATGTAATCATCAAATGCATCGCGGTACTGCTCAACCTCTTGTTGTGGAGAGTGGGCCGTTTGCGCCACGATGGGCAGCCTTTCGTTAAACGTCCTGATCTGTCTGGCAGCATCATAGCCGTTCATTACAGGCATTTTGATATCCATCAACACAAGGTCAATATGTTGTGCTTTGCATAAGTCAACTGCTTCTTTGCCGTTGAAGGCATGCAACAGCTCAACCTGTTCGCGCAGCAGCAATGACTTCAACAGCTCAAAGTTGGCTTTTTCGTCTTCGGCCACAAGCACAACAAACTTTTTGCCGGCCACTTTAACCGATTCATTTTCCGGCGGCGCAACGGTTTTTTCCTCAGCAGGCTTGTAAGGCACAGTGAAATAAAATACCGAACCTATGCCCACTGTTGACTTGAGCCATATCCGCCCCCCCATCAACTCCACGAAGCCTTTACAGATTGAGAGGCCGAGACCGGTGCCACCGAAGGTGGTGCGTATGTTTTCGTCGGCCTGGGTGAAACGCTGAAATATCAGCTCATGTTTGCTGCTTTCGATGCCCGGGCCTGTGTCCTTCACATAAAACAACAACATATCGCCATCGAGGCTGCAACCGAGCTCAATGAAGCCTACTTTCATAAACTTCAGTGCGTTGTTAAAGAGGTTGTTTAATATCTGACCAATCTTTGGTTTATCGCCATACACCATTGCTTCCCCAGGGCTAAGTTTGCTGTTTGCCATGAGCAGGATACCTTTTTTTTCAGCATGTTCCCGATACACAGTGAGGTGATTTTGAATCAGCTGGTTCACATCGAATTTTGCTTCATACACCTGCTCCTGCCGGGTTTCGATGGCCGAAATTGTAAGGATGTCGTTGATTATCGAGGTGAGCTGCCATCCGCGTTCGACAATGATGCCGGTGAGCCGTTTTCGTTCGTTGGCCGGCAGGTCGTCTTCCGAAATAATTTCGGAGAAGCCGATAATGGCATTGAGCGGGGTGCGCACCTCGTGCGAAAGGTTTTGCAGAAAAGCCGTCTTAAGCCGGTCGCTTTCTTCGGCTTTCTCTTTGGCCGAAATAAGTTCGTGTTCTGCTTTTTTCCTTTCGGTGATGTCGTGGATGATGGCATGAATGATGTCTTTGCCATTTATATTGATCAAACTCGTGAACACTTCCACTTCAACCAAACTGCCGTCAGCTCTGCGGTGCGTAAACTCGAAATGTCCTTTTCCGGTGCTTCCTACTCTATTGAGAATGGCTGTAGCTTTTGCTGCTGTGAGAATAGTGATCTGGAAAATTGTCATTGTCTTGAGCACCTCAACCGGCCAGCCGTAAAACTCCTGGGCAGCAATGTTTGCATCAACAATGTCGCCGTTTGACGGGTCAATCATCAGCTTTACTGCACCATGATTCTGGTACATTTTGCGGTAGCGTTCTTCGCTCAAGCGCAATGCCAGCTCTGCCTTTTTTCGTGCCGTGATGTCAATGAAGGTGACGGCACATTGCTTTGGGGCAGGCTGAAAAGCAGAGACAGCAAAATAGGAACCGAGTAGTTCAGAACCCTGTTCAAACTGCACCGAACGGCCAGTAATCGCCACATTGCAATATGTTCCGATCCAGTCGGCGGCGTCGTTTTCGATACCCGGCAGCAATTGTTTCAGGGTGCGACCCATCGCATCGGACAGATGCACTCCTGTGGCTGATTCGAAGCCTTCGTTTGCAGCCAGCACCATCAAATCAACGGCATGGCCATTTTCATCTTCAATAACTTCAAGGTGGCAAAAACCCGCATTCATATGACTGAACAAGGCACGGTAGCGCTGTTCGGACTGCATGAGTTTATTCTCGGCCAGCTTCTGTTCGCTGATATCCTGAAACGATCCCCTGACTTTTACCACACGACCGTTTTCGAGGATGGGCAGGCCGATGGTCTGCACCCATTTCTCCACCCCTTTGGCCGTAAGCATCCTGAGTTGTAGTTTATAGGGCTTTGCCATCTCGACGGCCTCCTGAATGGCCTGCGTGATGGCAGTGCGCGATTCGTCGGTATAATACGAAATTCCGATTTCTACATTGGTTTCAAGGGATGGATCAAGGTCGTGAATACGTGCAGTTTCATCGGTCCAGGTACCTTTGCCTGTCACAGCATCAAATTCCCATCCACCGATTTTTGCCACATGTCCCATGTCGGAGATCAGTTGCTGCTGGTAGTCGAGCTTGTCCTGCGCCAGTTTTCGCCCGGTGATATCGTTGGCAAGCACTACCCTTGCAGCATGGCCCTCAAACCCGATCGGGTGCGAGCTTATCTCCACATAAATAATGTCCTGATTTTTCAAACGATGCCTCCAAACTCCTGAACTTTCATGTCCGTCAGGTGCATTTTTCACACTTTCAAAGAGGCGGCTCACCTCTTCTTCAGGCCTGATATCCCGGAGGGTCATCGTCAAAAACTCCTCATGGCTATAGCCGTATTTTGCCACAGCGGCCTCATTCACTGCAAGAAACTGCAATGTCTGTGTATCATACACCCACATCGGATGAGGGTTGTTATTGAACAGCAGACGGTATTTTTCTTCGCTCTGTTGCAAGGCAAGCTCAGCCTCTTTGGCGGCAGTGATATCGCGCGCGGTGAGCAGCACCGCATTGATCGAAGGCACGCCGAGGAAGCTCTGACCTTTGGCTTCGAGCCACACCCAGCCCCTGGACTTGTGCACATAACGGTATTGCACATCGAAAGTGCGGTCGGGATGCGTGAGTATATCCTGCCAAACGTTATAAAGCATTGGAAGGTCGTCGGGATGCACCAGGTCAACAATTGTCAGACCTTGGTGTTCGTCGGTTTCAAAACCGGTGATTGTTTTAGATGCCGGGCTCACATAGCGCTGGGTTCCATCGGCATTGATCAGCACGATGATATCAAGAACGTTGTTTACCACGAGTCTGAAACGTTCTTCGCTTTGACGGAGGTCGTCTTCTGTCTTTTTTCTTTCGGTGATATCAAAACAATAGCCGATGTAGCCGATAAACTCGTTTTTACTGTTGTAGTTGGGCGTACCCATATCATAGATATACCTGTATTCGCCGCTGACATGGCGCAGCCTGTACACCATCTCAAAAGCCTCCCGTTTGTCGAAAGCTGTGATATAGACATTCAGGCAGGCATCGAAGTCGTCGGGGTGCACACCTTCGGCCCAACCGTTTCCCAGCTCCTGAGCCAGGGTTCGGCCTGTAAACTGCAGCCATGTTTTATTGAAAAAGTTGCAGAGCTTATCGGTGCCGGCAGTCCAAATCAGTGCCAGACCACCGTCGGCAAGGTTGCGGTATTGGGTTTCGCTATCGCGGAGCATCATCTCGGCTTTCATGCGGTTGGTTGTCTCCCAGGAGGTGCCAAGCAAGCCCCAGCCTGCATCGCCGGGTAACTCTATGCGGTGCAGCGACCAGCTGAACCAGGCATCTTCCGGCGGAGAACCGGGCACACGTTGAACGGTATTCAATTCGTCGTCAACATGATAAGATATTCCGGTTTCGAGTACTATGTTACAAATCTCTCTAAAGTTTTGTCCGGTCTCGGGCCACAACTCATCTCAGGTCATGCCAATCATCTCCTTGCCCGGTGCGATGGCTCTGTAGGCAGGGTTGGCCAGCTCAATGCGCAGGTCTTTGCCACTGAGCACACTCACCGAAGCCGGCAGGTGGTTGATGACAGTCTCGAGCAGCTGGCGTTGTTGTTTCAACTCTGCCTGCGTACGTCTGCTTTCGGTGATGTCAATGGAGAGGATGAACACACCCTCAGGCACAGGCTGAATACGCAGGTCGAACCATGCCTTTGAACCGTCGGCATACATAAACTCGTTCTCAAACTGACTTGAAACACCGTTTTCGAGACAATCTTTTATGCGGCTATAAACATAGGTTTCTTCGATTCCGGGCCACATTTCGTGGTAGTTTTGTCCGAGCAATGCTTCGGCAGGAATGCGGTTTTGCTTCTCGGCCGAAGGATTGATATAAATATAGCGCCAGTCGAAACCAATGATCTGGCAGCCCTCCAACATGCCCGAAAGTACAGACTTGTATCGTTCCTCGCTCTCGCTAACTTTTTCGGCAAGCCTGGTCTGCACATGCTTTTGGGTTTCGAGGTCGCTGATCAACATGGTCATATCGAGCAAAAAATCCATGGCCGACCTAACCTTTTCCTGCGACACCACCGGCACCTCGCTCAAGGCCTGCAGATAAGCCTCCTCATCGAAACCAAACTCCTGTGCCTGTTTTCTGAATTTTTCGAAGTCGGGGGCCTCGAAAAAGAATTGGCCTGAGAAAAGGTTTGCCACATGTTTCCCGTTGATTTGCAAAGGCACGGCCACATCAATCAGGCCATTGTGGCACTCATAAAAATGATATTTTTCGCCCTCTGACATCTTGTTGGCAAGCATGGTATCGCTGGTTCGGCAGCGCAGGGCCGTTACGGCGTTTACACGGTGGTATTTGGTGCATATTTTGCGCCAGCCTGACTTTGAAAGCACATTACCATCGAGGTCGAGAATGGCGGTAACAAATCCCGTTGACTTATTGAAACCTTCGAGGAGTTGGTCCACTTTATTGAAGTCAATGAGGTCTATGACGTTGGTGTCCATAGGCTTATATTTGGTGGCAGGTTTTATCAGGAAACACCCACATATGTTTGAGCACGAAGATACGATTTTGTACGTATTAAAACTAATTTTTTAAAAGAAATCCGGGTATCCGGTGTCCTTTATCGTAAAATTTTGTGTAGAGAAATGAGTGATGTGTGATGGGTTGACAAACTAAACCTTAAACACCAAGCACCGAACACCTTTTTGCCTATCTTTGCGGCCCTAAAATCAAATACATGCACTTTGTTATGGGTAGAAAATCTTTTGGCAGCAGCATCATGTTCGTGGTGCTGTTGTTTCTTTTTGGAACAGGCCGGCTTGTAGCGCAGATTCCGGCAGGCTATTATGATGCCGCCACGGGTACGGGCTCCACGCTGAAAACCAATCTGTACAATATAATCAAAGGTCATACCACACGCAGCTACGATGCCCTGTATGACTATTACGAAACCACCGACGACGTGAACAATGCCGGCACGGTGGTTTGGGATATGTACAGCGACCAGCCCGGCGGCACACCGGCATATACTTATAAATTCAATCCAAGTGACAAATGTGGCAGCTATAACAGCGAGGGCGACTGCTTCAACCGTGAACATTCAATGCCCGCCAGCTGGTTTGGCGATGCTTCGCCCATGTACAGCGACCTCTTCCATGTGGTGCCTACTGATGGTTATGTGAATAACCGCAGGAGCAATTACCCTTTTGGAGAGGTAGGCAGCGCCAGCTGGACCTCAACAAACGGAAGCAAGGTAGGCAGCTGCAACTACCCGGGCTACACCGGAACTGTGTTTGAGCCCATTGATGCCTACAAAGGTGATTTTGCCCGCAACTATTTCTATATGGCTACACGCTATGAAAACGTGGTAAAAAACTGGAACAGCCCGATGCTCAACAAAACAAGCTATCCTGTTTTCACCACCTGGGCCCTTGAAATGCTGATAGCCTGGCACAATGCTGACCCTGTTTCACAGAAAGAAATAGACCGTAACAATGCCGTGTATGCCGCACAGAACAACCGTAATCCATTCATTGATCATCCTGAATATGTGGCCCAGATCTGGAGCTCCGGTGCTTCGCTGGCTGACGAGCCTGAGTCCCATGCCACCAATTTTTCAGCTGCCACCATCACCCTCAGCTGGACCGATGCCACCGGCAGCAACCTCCCCGATGCCTACCTTGTTAAAATGAGCAGCATCAGCTTCGAGGCCATAAGCGCTCCTGTTGACGGGATTGAAGTGATTGACGATATGGGAAACAACAATGTAGTCTTTGGCCTTGGCAAAGCAGCCTTTGGCGGACTCACTGCCGGCCAAACCTATTATTTCAAAATATACCCCTACACCGGCTCGGGTGTGTCCATTGATTACAAAACCGATGGTGTGGTGCAGCAAGTGAGTGCTGTGGC
>ERZ1645187.5228-NODE-5228-length-10183-cov-6.305687_pt1 | contig 10183 bp, 8 predicted proteins | sample MGYA00575352_ERZ1645187 | MGnify/ENA primary metagenome ERZ1645187 (study PRJEB40837, sample SAMN11349314) | freshwater sediment metagenome | isolation source: river sediment | host: Sediment | place: India: Wazaribad , New Delhi | collected 2017-02-21 ...
TGCTTCTGGAACGTCAGGCCGCCGGCAAGCCGGTGGTGGTCGGCGGCGTCGGCGCGGGCAAGTTAGGCACGATGTACCTGACCCAGGCGCGTCTGACCGATGGCGTGCATATCGTCGCCGTGGCGGACCTGAACCTCGACCGCGCCCGCTCGCAGCTGAAGATGGCCTCCTGGCCGGAAGCGCAGCATGGCGCCACCTCGTATGACGACGCGCTGAAGACCGGCAAGACCCTGCTGACCACCGACGCCGAGGCAATGATCAAGCACCCGGCGATCGAGGTGATCATCGAGGCGACGGGCGATCCGCGCACCGGCATCCGCCTGTCGCAGCTGGCGATCCAGAACGGCAAGCACATCATCATGGTCAACGTCGAGGCCGACGCGGTGGCCGGCCCCCTGCTCGCCCGGCAGGCGCGGGCCGCGGGCGTGGTCTATTCGATGGCGTGGGGCGACCAGCCGGCGATGATCTGCGAGCAGGTGGACTGGGCGCGCGCCAACGGCTTCAAGGTCGTCGCCGCCGGCAAGGGCACCCGCTATCACCCGACCTATCACCAGTCGACGCCCGACACGGTGTGGGACATCCTCGACAAGTATCTCAAGATCGACAACCGCAACTCGATCAACCCGAAGATGTTCAACTCGTTCGTCGACGGCACCAAGTCCGGCATCGAGATGACGGCGGTGTGCAACGCCACGGGCCTCCATTCCCAGCCGGAAGGCCTCAGCTTCCCGCCGGCCTCGCGGTTCGAGCATGCGGATGTCTGCAAGCCGAAGGCGGATGGCGGCATGCTCTCGGGCAAGGGCGTGACGGAGGTGACCTCCTCGCTCTACCGCGACGGGACGGATGTGCCGCACAACCTCGTGATGGGCGTCTATGTCGTGTTCGAGAGCGAGAGCGCCTATGCGCGCCAGTGCATCCGCGAATACAACCTGCTGCCCTCGTCCTGCGGCAAATATGCCGCGCTGTATCGGCCGACGCACATGATCGGCCTCGAACTCGGCCTGTCGGTAGCCTCCGCCGCGCTGCGCAAGGAAGCCACCGGCTCGGCCATCTGCTTCAACTCGGACGTGATCGCCACCGCCAAGCGCGGGCTGAAGGCCGGCGAGATGCTGGATGGCGAGGGCGGCTTCTGCGTGTGGGGCAAGCAGACCCCGGCGACGGATTCGCTGGCCAAGGGCTATCTGCCGCTCGGCCTCGCCCACCAGGTGAAGCTGAAGAACGACATCGCCGAGGGCCAGCGCCTGACCTGGGACGATGTCGAATATGACGCCAACGACGTTGCCGTCCGCGTGCGCCGCGAGATGGAGAGCGTGTTCCGCCTGCCCAACGCCTGAACCGGACGCAAAGACCCGGACCCGGCATCACCGGCCATACGGCCAGAATTCACCTAGGGAGAGACTATCATGACTGACTTCACCACCATGAGCCGCCGCAGCCTGATGGCCGGGGCGGCCGCCACCGCCGGGCTTGTCGCCATGCCGGCCGTGCTGCGCGCGCAGCAGATCAAGTGGATCGGCGCCTCCGCCACCCCGCCGACCGACTTCATCGCGCAGGGCCTCGACACGTTCGCGGCGCGCGTAAAGGAGCTGACCAAGGGGCAGATCGAGATCGCCACCCACCATGCCGGCTCGCTCGGCGGCGAGCGTGAGCATGTCGAAGGCCTGCTCTCGGGTGCGGTTCAGGTCGCCTCGCCGGGCGCGGCCATTCTCGGCGGCTGGTACAAGCCGGCGGAGGTGTGGACCTACCCCTACATGTTCAAGGACGTGGCCCACAAGGACCGCGTGATGACCGCGATCATGAAGGACTATGGCGACGAAGTGGCCAAGCAGGCCAAGCTGCGTCCGCTCGCCTCGATCCCGCGCATGCCGCGCCAGCTGTCCTCCAACCGCGTGGTGAAGACCCCGGCAGATCTGAAGGGCTTCAAGATCCGCGTGCCGGAGACCACGATGTGGCGCCGCACGTTCGAGAAGTTCGGCGCCTCGCCCACCCCGCTGCCGTGGCCGGAAGTGTTCCAGGCGCTGAAATCGGGTGTGATCGAGGGGCAGGAGAACCCGCTGGCGCTGACCTACAACGGCGGCATCTTCGACGTGAACAAGAACTTCGCGCTGACCGAGCACATGATGCAGGACAACATGATTGTCGTGCCGGAGGCGGCCTTCCAGAAGCTCTCCGAAGACAACCGCAAGGCGCTGGTGCAGGCCTCCCGCGACATGGAGGACGCCCTGCGCAAGAAGGTGATCGAGGACGATGCGCGCATCCTCGGCCTGACCAAGGCCAAGGGCATCGCCATCAACGAGGTGGACAAGGACGCCTTCCGCGCCGCGATCAAGGGCATGGATGCGGAGTTCCCGCTCGTCAAGCCGTGGGTCGAGAAGATCGCCACCATCGCGTGATGCCAGACTGAAGGCGGGCGCCGGCTCACCGGCGCCCGCATTTTCTTCTCCGAACGGGATGGGGACAAGCGTGACGGATGTAACCGGGTTTGCCGCGCAATGGCGGCGGCTGTGCGACGGGCTGGACTGGATCAGCCGCGTCATCGTCGGCGGCGCCATCGCGGCGATCGTGACCATCACCATCGTCGCGGTGTGGTATCGCTATGTGCTCAACGCACCGCTGTCGTGGACCGAGCAGGTCTGCCGCATCCTGTTCGTCTGGAGCGTGTTTGCAGGCGCCGCCGTGCTCTACCGGCAGATGCTGCACATCATCATCGATATGTTCGTGCTGATGATGCCCAAGCCGGTGCAGAACATGCTGTTCTGGATCAACCAGGGGCTGATGCTGCTCGTCGGCATCCTGATGCTGGCCTATGGCCTTCAGATCACCATCGGCACCTGGGACCAGACCTTCGGCGCGCTGGAGATCACGCCTGCCAGCTTCTATTCCGCCGCGCCCTATTGCGGCGCGCTGATCATCCTCTTCTGGGTCGAAAAGCTGCTCGATCCGGCCAAACGCGTGCCTTCGGGCGAAATTCATCTCTGAGAGGCGCGCCCGATGTCTGCAATCCTGATGCTGGTTTTCTGTGTGCTGATGGCCATCGGCCTGCCGATTGCCTTCGCCATGGCGCTGGCGGCGGTGGTGACCATTGCCAATCATCCGACGCTGCCGTTCAATGTCTTCATCCAGCGCGCGCTGATCGGCGCGGATTCCTATTCCCTGCTGGCCATTCCGTTCTTCATCCTTGCCGGCAACATCATGAATGTCGGCGGCATCACCAACCGCATCATCACCTTTGCCAATGCCTGCGTCGGCCGGTTCTCCGGCGGCCTCGGCCTGACGACGGTGATGAGCTGCATGGTGTTTTCCGGCGTCTCCGGCTCGGCGGTGGCGGATGCGACCGCGCTGGGCAAGGTGCTGGTGCCGGGCATGAAGAAGGCCAACTACGCCCCCGGCTTTGCGGCGGCGATCACCGCCTCGGCCTCGGTGATGGGGCCGATCATCCCGCCGTCGATCCCGCTGATCATCTACGGGCTGTCGGTCGGCAAGGGCGTGTCGGTGGCGGCGCTGTTCCTCGGCGGCGTGGTGCCGGGACTGATGCTCGGCGCCGGCCTTGCAGTCGTCACCTTCCTCATCGCCCGCAAGCGCAACTACCCCGTGCATGAGGCGGTGCCGTTCCGCCAGCTGATGTCCTCGGCCAAGCAGGCGACCTGGGCGCTGCTGATGCCGTTCGTCATCCTGTTCGGCGTCACCGGCGGTGTGGTGACGGTGACCGAAAGCGCGGCCTTCGCGGTGCTTTATGCGCTGTTCGTCTCGATGGTCATCCACCGCGAACTCGATATCCGCAAGCTGTGGAGCATCTTCATCCAGTCCGGGCTCGATTCCGCCGTGGTGATGATCATCATCGCCTTTGCCTCGACCTTCGGCTGGCTGATGGCGGTCTCGGGCCTGCCGCGCGAGATCGCGGCGTGGATTTCCAGCGTCTCGAGCAATCCGATCGTCATCCTGATGCTGATCAACGGCCTCTTGCTGATCGTCGGCTGCTTCATGGAAGCAATCGCCGCGATGATTATCCTGATCCCGGTGCTGATCCCGATCGTGCAGGCAGCGGGGGTCGATCTGATCCACTTCGGGCTCGTCATGGTGTTCAACCTGATGCTGGGCCTGCTCACCCCGCCGGTCGGCATCCTGCTCTACATCTGCGGCAACTTCGCGCAGGTGAAGATCGAGCGGGTGGTGATCGAGGTACTGCCGTTCCTGGCTGTCGGCCTCGTCGTGCTGCTGCTGATCACGCTGTTCCCAAGCCTTGTGCTCTGGCTGCCCAAACTGTTCATGTGATGTGAGTGGACTGACATGCCCCGTCTGAAGGATCGCGTTGCCCTTGTGTTCGGTGCCGGCTCTGTCGGCCCCGGCTGGGGCAACGGCAAGGCCTCTGCCGTCTCCTATGCGCGGGCCGGCGCCATCGTCGCCTGCGTCGACATCAACCAGAGTGCGGCGGACGAGACGGTGGGGATCATCACCGGCGAAGGCGGGCGGGCGCTCGGCTTTGCCTGCGATGTGACGAAGGAAGCGGATGTGAAGCGCGTCGTCGAGGCGGTGATGGCCGCGCACGGGCGCATCGATATCCTGCACAACAATGTCGGCACCACCAAGATGGGCGGCCCGCCGGACATCAGCCTCGATGACTGGCACCGGCAGATCGACATCAATGTCACCGGGGCGTTTCTCGCCTGCAAATACGTCATCCCGATCATGCAGGCGCAGAAGAAGGGCGCGATCATCAACATCTCGTCCTCCGCCGGCCTGCGCTACACCGGCTATCCCTATGCCAGCTATTACGCCGCCAAGGGCGCGGTGAACCAGTTCACCGTCGGCATCGCGCTGCAATATGCGGCGGACGGCATCCGCTGCAACGCCATCCTGCCCGGGCTGATGGATACGCCGCTGATCCACACCCAGATCGCCGGGCAATATGCCGATACGTCCGAGATGATGGCCAGGCGCCACGCCGCCTCCCCCACCGGCAAGATGGGCACCGGCTGGGATATCGCCAACGCCGCGGTGTTCCTCGCCTCCGACGAGGCGGCCTATATCAACGCCGTATGCCTGCCGGTCGATGGCGGGCTGACCGCGCGGTGTGCGTGAGATGAGCGGCAACCACGACCGGGGCCTTGCCCTCTACCGTACGATGCGGCGCATCCGCGTGTTCGAGGAGGTGGCGCTCGAAGCCTACCGCAACGGCGAGTTCCCCGGCTTTCTCCATTCGTCCATCGGGCAGGAGGCGATCCCCGCCGGGGTCTGCGCCAATCTCGGCGCCGAGGACCGGCTGACCAGCACGCATCGCGGCCATGGCCACGGCCTTGCCAAGGGCGCGGCGGTCGATCCGATGATGGCCGAACTCTATGGCCGGGCCACCGGCGCCTGCGGCGGCAAGGGCGGCTCGATGCATATCGCCGATTTCTCGGTGGGCATGCTGGGGGCCAACGGCATCGTCTCGGGCGGGCTGCCGATTGCGGTGGGCGCGGCGCAGGGGCTGAAACTGCTCGGCTCGCACGCCATCGTCGCCTGTTTCTTCGGCGACGGGGCGACCAATCGCGGCCCGTTCCTCGAAGCCTTGAACTGGGCCGCGCTCTATCAGCTGCCCGTGCTGTTCGTCTGCGAGGACAACACCTTCTCGGCCTTCACCTATACCGCGGGGACGACGGCGGGCGCCGGCCCCCTCGCCCGCGCGCAGGCCTGCGGCATCGATGGCGTGTCGATCGACGGCAACGATGTCGCGCTGGTGGACGAGACCGCGCGGCGGCTGGTGGACGAGGTGCGGGCGAGCGGCCGCCCGGCCTTCCTCCATGCGCGGACCTATCGCTGGTTCGGCCACACCGCCACCGACATGGCGGCCTATCGCCGGCCAAGCGAACTCGACGAGGCGAAGAAGCGCGATCCGCTGGTGGTCCAGGCGCAGCGGCTCACCGGCGAGGGCGTCAGCCCCGCCACGCTTGCCGCGATCGACGCCGAGGTGGATGCCGAAATGATCCGCGCGCGCGATCTGGCGCGGGAAGCGCCCTTCCCGCCGCTGTCCGCCGCCTTTACCGATGTGCAGGATGCCGGAGCCCCGACATGGCGCTGATGAGCTTTGCCGAAGCGTCGTCGCGCGCGATGGCGGAGGAGATGCGGCGCGACCGGACCGTGTGGCTGCTTGGCGAGGATGTGCGCCACGGCGGCGTTTTTGCGCAGTACAAGGGGCTGATGGATGAATTCGGCCCGTCCCGCGTGGTCGATACGCCGATTGCGGAAGCGACGATCATGGGCGCGGGCCTCGGCGCCGCGCTGGTCGGCACCCGCCCGGTGATCGAGATGCGGATCGCCGATTTCGTGATGCCGGCGATGGATGAACTGGTCAACCAGATCGCCAAGGCGCGCTACATGTTCGGCGGGCAGGCGCGCGCCGCCGTGGTGGTGCGCATGCCGCACGGGCTGCTGAAAGGCTCCGCCGCGCAGCACAGCCAGACGATCGAGAACTGGTTCGTCAACCTGCCGGGCGTCGTCGTGGTGGCCCCGGCCACCGCTGCCGATCTTGCCGGGGCGATCAAGGCGGCGATCCGCTCGGATGATCCGGTCATCCTGTTCGATCCGAAAAGCCACTGGAAGACGGTTGAGGATGTGCCGGAGACGGTGGAGCCGATCACCTTCGGCAAGGCCGCGCGCCGCCGGGAGGGAACGGACGCGACCCTCGTCACCTGGTCGCAGGCGCTGCCCGCCGTGCTGGCGGCGGCGGATGCGGCGGCGGAACGCGGGCGCTCCATCGAGGTGATCGATCTTGTCAGCCTGTGGCCGTGGGACCGGGAGGCGGTGGCCGCCTCCGTCCGCAAGACCGGGCGGCTGCTGATCGCGCAGGAAGGCGGGGTGGATGGCGGCTTCGGCTCCGAAGTGCTGGCCACCACGCTGGAAACGGTCGGCCCGGCGAGGCTGAAGGCCGCCCGCCGCCTCGGCGCGCCGCGCATTCCCGTGCCGTTCTCGCCGCCGCTCGAAGCGCTGGTGACCCTGACCCCCGAGCGCGTGACCGCGGCGCTCGATGCCCTGATGGCCTGAAATCCCGAGGAGACTTTCGATGACCGCACTCGCCCTGTTCGGAGCCGGTGGCAAGATGGGCCAGCGCCTGCTGCGCAACCTCATCGGCTCGGAATTCACGCCCCGCCCGGTGGAGGTGAGCGAGGCCGGGCGCGCCGCCATCAAGGAGAAGTTCGGGCTTGACTGTGTGAGTGCGGAGGCTGCACTCGACGGTGCGCCGGTCGTCGTGCTCGCGGTGCCCGATACGCTGGTGGGCCGTGTCGCCGGCCAGATCGTGCCGACCTTGAAGCCCGGGACGATCGTGGTGATCCTCGATGCCGCCGCGCCCTACGCCGGCCACCTGCCGGAGCGGGCGGACATCACCTATTTCGTCACCCATCCCTGCCATCCGCCGATTTTCAACGACGAGACGGACCCGGCGGCGCGGGCAGACCACTTCGGCGGCATCGCGGCCCGGCAGCACATCGTCAACGCGCTGATGCAGGGGCCGGACGAACATTACGCGCTGGGCGAGAAGGTGGCCCGCACCATCTGGGCGCCGGTGATGCGCTCGCATCGCGTCACGGTGGAGCAGATCGCCATTCTCGAACCCGGCCTGTCGGAAACCGTCTGCGCCACGCTGCTCGATGCGATGCGCGAGGCGATGGAAGAGGCGATTGCCCGCGGCGTGCCGCGCGAGGCCGCGCGCGATTTCCTGCTCGGCCATATGAACATCCTCGCCGCCGTCACCTTCAAGCATATCGACGGGGTGTTCTCGGATGCGTGCAACAAGGCCATCGTCTACGGCAAGGAGACCATCCTGAAGCCGGACTGGAAGCGCCTGTTCGAGACGGACGAGATCAAGGAGTCGGTCCGGCGGATCACCTGATCCCCGCGCTCACAGCGCCACGAGATCGGTGAGGAGGCTCTGCTCCTCCTCGTAGTCGCGCGTCTGCGCCGCCATGCGCACGGGGGCGTTGACCGCGCCGAAGCCGGCATAGCCGTCGCGCTGCACCACCTCGAAGAACAGGCCGTTGATCTCCACCGAATAGAAGTGGAAGAACCGCCCGCCGGCATCCTCGTCGTAGAGGATGTTGAGCTGCCGCATCTTCTCGATCAGGCCCTTGTCGAGATCGAACCGGACATTCAGCACGTCGTAATAGGTCGGCGGCACCTTCAGCACCACCTCGGGATCAACATCGCGCGCGATGGCGAAAATATCGTCGCAGCCGAAGGCGAAATGCTGGTAGCCCGCGCCCATGCGGTTGGCGAGGAAGCGCTGGGTGGTCGAATTGGCGCCGTAGGAGGCGTTGATCGCCATCCGCACCTGGCCGTTGGCGCTTTTCATGTTGCGGCTCTGGATCGCGCCGTGCGGATCGAGCACGCCGACCTCCGCGCCCGGCTCGAAGCCCATCAGCGCGCGATAGTACAGCAGGCCCATGAAGAACTCGGCCGGCAGCACGGCCTGCGAGAAATGATCGATGCCGGTGAGCGCGGCCGGCCGCGCGGGGCGGCGAGCGGCGATGGCGTTGAAATCGACCTCGTGGAACGGCTTGTCCGCCTTCGCGTCGATAAAGAAGATCATCGAGCCTTCGATGCCGCGCACGGCGGGGATGTTCATCTCCCCGGCGCGGGCCAGCATCTCGATCCTGCCGCCGTGATAATCGTGCATCCGCTTCAGCCAGCCGGCCATATCCTCGACATGGTAGGCGACGGCGCAGACCGAAAGGCCATGCAAGAGGTGGAAGGCGTGGGCGTGGCTGTCATGCTCCTCGTTGATGACGATGCTCGCCTTGCCGTTGCGCCAGAGGCTGACCTTCTTGGATCTGTGCAGATGCGTGCGGACAAAGCCGAGGCATTCCAGCACATGCAGCAGCCGGTCCTTCTCCTCGTCGAAGCAGGCGATCTCGACAAAGGCGACATCGCGGATGGCCCGGCGCGAGGCCTCGTCGATCTCCTCCAGCAGGTTGAAGGCGCGGATACCGTCGGTGGCGATCTGCGCCGGCGACATGCCGCGCATCTGGCCGTTGAAAATCTCCAGCGAGATCGGCCCGGCATAGCCCTTGGCCTTCAGCGCGGCGTAGACCTCGTGCAGCTTCTGGTCGCCCTGCCCGGGGAACAGCCGGTAATTGCCGGACAAGAGCCGCGCGTCCATCCGTACATTCGGCACATCGGCCATGTGGATGAGCGCGATGCGGCCGACATCCAGCGCGGCGATGCCGGCAAGATCAGCCCCGGCGAAGACCGTATGCGCGGTCGAGATGACCAGCCCGAGGTTGGGCCGGTCCGCCCGTTCCACCAGCGCTGCGGCCTGCGTGTAGGTGCGCGTCACCGCGCCGCTGGACAGCGCCTCGTAGCCGATGGAGAGGCCGCGTTTCGCCGCCCGGTCGGCCAGTTCCGCCAGATCGCGCGCGGCGGCCTCCGCGTCGGCCATCGTATCGGCCCGGCCGTTCGAACAGACGATGAGCAGGCGCGCGCCCAGCTCCTCGGCGAGATCAAGGTAGCGCTCGGAGCGCTTGAGGTTCCACGCCCGCTGGCTCTCCGGCGCGCCCTCGTAATCCCGCAGCGACTGGAGCGACAGCACCTCGATGCCGAGCGAGCGGGCAAACTTGCCGATCCTGCCCGCCTTGACGCCGCAATAGATCAGATCCTCATGGAAAATCTCGATGCCGCTGAAGCCTGCCCCGGCCGCAGCCTCGATCTTCTTTTGCAGGATATCCGGAAACGACAGCGAAGAGATGGCCCATTTCATCGTTTTGTCCGGCGGCTCCGATTGCATGACGTGAGGCCAGTCCTAGCATAACCGGCGCAGGGGTGGATAGGCACGTTGCCGCGCCCGTCCCTTTCCGCTCAGCGGCGCAGCGGATTGTCGCTGGAGGGCCAGCCGCTGGTCGAAGCGGTGCCGAAGGTGGGCGCCGGACGCGGCTGGGGCGGCGGTGGCGGGGCCGCCGGGCGCTGGGCAAAGCCCTGCTGCGGCAGGCCCTGCGGCGGCATCAGGCCCGGTTGCGGCGGGCGCGGAACCGGCGCGCCGTAGTTTGCCGCCGGAGTCGCCTGAAGCGGCGGGGCGGCCGCGCGCTGCGGCATCATCCCGGGTGGCATCAGGCCCGGCTGCGACGGGCGCTGTGGCTGGGCCGGCGCCTGCGGCGGCGGCATGGCAGGGCGCGGCGGCGTCTGTGCCGGGGCCGGCGGCGGCGGGGGGGCGGCC